>JACCDN011101341.1_pt1 | contig 13067 bp, 11 predicted proteins | sample 7441691 | NCBI WGS metagenome assembly JACCDN01 (sample SAMN15323439, study PRJNA562643) | freshwater metagenome | isolation source: river surface water | place: USA:Blue River Watershed | collected 2017-08-16 | reverse complement strand
GATGGTGCGCGGCGCAAGCGCGTCAAGCAGTGGCATGGCCATCGGCGTGTACATCCACGCAATCGGATCGGGATACTGCGCACGCAGCGCGCGCAGTTTTTCACGCAGCGGCGCGGGATCGACCCGGTGAAATCCGGGCTTGGGAATCGTCATCTCGGGCCGCAGTACCGTCAGCCGCGAGTGCGGCGAGCTCTGGTGCCATTCCAGCGTGCTGCCGCCGGGCTGAGGCTCTTCAAAAAAAAGCACCCGGTAATGCTGCGCCAGTCGCGACATCAGGTGCTGCGGACGCTGGAACACGAAGTCCCAGCGCAAATGAGAAAAAACAATGATGGACTCCATGCAATCTCCGGGCTGAACCAGACGATGTCACTGAAGCATTCAGACTGAACCGGTCACGCGCACGTTCCTGAACGACAAGTTGGCTCATGGCGTTCACCGTCGGGATTTGACCGTCGCCATGCGCAACGCGCGAACCCGGCAGCCCGCTCGCAGCGCAGCCTGCTGTGAAGATATTTTTTCTTCCGGGCAGAAACTATTTCCATGCGTCAGGCATCACAGGGGGGTTCCGATGCAGCAAGCCCTGAACTTCCTTCCTGATCACCTGATATCACGACTGCCACGACCATGTCCCTGACGCCCGCCGCCGCAACTGCAGCAACGCTTTCCGCAACGCTTTCCGCTCCTTTCTCCACCGTTTCCACCTCATTGCTTGGCACCCGCTTGCGCAGGTCGTCTGAGCGTCTGCAGCGCCTCGCCCTGCCCGGCCTGTTTGCCTGGTTCGGTATCGTGATGGGCTCGTGGGCGGGCCGTATTCCCGCGCTGCGCGAAGGCGTGCAGGTATCGCATCAGATGCTGTCCTTCGTGCTGCTGTGCGGCGGACTGGGCGCGGTGCTGTCGTTTCCGTTGTCGTCCAGACTGATGGCCTGCTTCGGTGGCCGTCACACGATGCTGATCTCCGGCGCGGCGCTGCTGCTGGTCTTGCTCGGCATCGGTTTCGCACCGAACGTGCCGCTGCTGATGCTGGCCGTGCTGATGCTGGGCATTACGGCCAGCAGTTTTGATGTCGGCATGAACTCTGTCGCCGCGCATCATGAAAAAACGACCGGTGCTTCCGTGATGTCGAGGCTGCATGCCTTTGCCTGCGCCGGTGGTCTGGCCGGCGCTGCGCTGGGCAGTGGGATGGCGGGCATGGGCATCGCACCGTCAATGCACTTTCTGATGCTGGCGCTGCCGCTGGCGGTGCTGCTCAAGCTCGGTCATGCCCTCGTGCCGGCCGACAGTGGCGAAAAAATCGAAAAGAAATCTTTCGTGCTGCCGCGCGGACCACTCGCTCTCCTCGGTGCGCTGGGCTTTCTGGGTGCAGTCGCCGAGGGCAGCATCGCTGACTGGAGCGGCATTTTCCTGAAAGACCACTTCGGAGTGTCCGATGGCTTTGCACCGCTGTCCCTGACTGCGTTCTCGACGATGATGCTGCTCTCGCGCCTGTTCGGCGACCGGCTGAAGATGAAGCATGGCGCGCGCAAGCTCGTCTGTACCGGTGCCCTGCTTGCGGCAGCGGGATTGTTCTTCGCGGTGTTTGCCCCGTCGGCCAGTGTGGCACTCGGTGGTTTCGCGCTGGCAGGGCTGGGGCTGTCGCTGGTGTTTCCTTTCGTGTTCAGTGCGGCAGGCCGCGAAGGCCCGCTTGCACTGGCGGGGGTCGCGACCATGTCCTACAGCGGCACGCTGATGGGCCCGCCGCTGCTGGGCACGGTCGCTCACCTGCTGGGCATGCAGGCCGCCATGGGCGTGGTGGCAACGCTGGGCCTCGTGATCGCGCTGGTCGCGGCGCGCACTCAGCTGCTCGCCCGTCAGGCCTGAGGCCGCCTGGACAACACGTTTCTGACACCACCACAAGCGGGGCCAGTGGCTTATCGAGATGGCGGCTGGGGCGTCACTTCAATGCGGGTGACGCCGCCGTTGGCCGGGGGGTCGCTCGCCGGAAAGCTCTGTTCGATCGCATCATCCAGCAGCTCCTGCTGCTTTTCTTCGGGATCAGATGAGCGCAACTGGCGCTCGGTAATGTCTTTCGCTCCTGCGAATTTCTGACTGACATCCTTAGGCGTAACGGATGCCGAATCATCCCCCTGAGAACTGTGTTTCTCCAGCTCGGGATGGCGATGAATGTGGGTCATGAAGGTTCTCCGGCAAAGGCGACCTGCCGGATTGGCAGGCCGCTCCTTGTCGGATGTCAGGAAAGCATGAAAGTTTCCTGCTTATTGAGGTGGAGTTATTGCAGTCGGTGATGTCGGGCATGCCGCCTCATCCGCGCTCGGGGAACAGCGCGCTGCGATCGATCTGGCTGAGTTCAGGAATACCGAGCAAGGCCTGCGTGATGTCGATTTCTTTTTTCAGCATGCCGATTGCGCGCTCCACGCCCGGCTGACCGCCACTGGCCAGACCATACAGACCGGCACGTCCGACCAGGCAGGCTTTCGCGCCGAGCGCCAGCGCCTTGACGATATCGCCACCGCGACGGATGCCGCCATCCATCAGCACCTCGGTCTTGCCACCCAGTGCATCAACGATCGCGGGCAGCGCGGCAATGGCCGATGGCGAACCATCCAGCTGACGGCCGCCATGATTGGAGACAATCACCGCATCGGCACCGTGCTGCTGCGCGCGCACCGCATCATCCGGCCGCAGGATACCTTTGACCGCGACCTTGCCCTTCCACTCGCTGCAGATCCAGTCGAGATCTTTCCAGGTGACCGACGGATCAAATTGCGAGGCCACATATTGCGCGAGCGTCGTCATCTTGCGCGGTGCCTCGCCGAGGTCATCGAAATTGCCCATGGTGAAGCGCGGACCGGTCGCCAGACGCCAAAGCCAGCCCAGCTTGCTTGCATAATCAAACACGTTGTCGAGGCCGATGCGCGGCGGCACCATGAAACCGGTGCGTATGTCCCGCTCGCGCGGGCCCGGTATCGGCAAATCGACGGTCAGCACCAGCACGCGCGCGCCGGCCTCCCACGCGCGCTGCATCAGCGAGCTTGAAAAGCCGCGGTCACGCTGAATGTAGAGCTGAAACCAGAATTGTCCGTTCGCGTGCGCTACCTGCTCGATGCTGGCATTGGAATTCGTGGACTGACAGAAGCCGACATCGAGCGTCTTGCAGGCTCGCGCAATCGCCAGATCGCCGTCGGGCCAGAAAATGCCGGCCAGTCCGGTCGGCCCGAGAATCATCGGTGAGCTGTAGGTGCAGCCGAGCACATTGACGCTCTGCGAGCGCTGCGCCATATCCACCATGAAGCGCGGCGCAAAGCGCAGCCGGGCAAAATCCCCTTCATTGTCGCGCAGCGTGCGCTCGTCGAAGGCCGCGCCATCGACAAAACCAAATACGGATCTGGGGAGTTTTTTTCGTGCGATCTCGCGCAAGTCGGCGATGGTGACAGCCTCGCTGTAATGCATTCCTTGGTCCCCCTGTTGTTGTTATTGATATTGGAAACTGCAGCCGGGAATGTTGGCGTACCGACATGATACCGGAGAAGCCGGAAAGTCTCTGTCAGACAGTCTGGACGCGGCGCGGCGGCGCCGGGAATCACCAGCGAGCAGATCGCCGGTTCAGCCGATTACTTTGGCCCGACCGAGATAGTCGGCGCCGGAGGGGTATGAGGCGCGGTCGGATCCTCGAGCGGATGAGCAATGCGCCAGGGCGCCTGCTCGTCCGGCGTGGGTCGCCGCTCGGCGTATTCCTGCTCCTCGATGATGTTGTGATACTGACTGCCATCCAGAGGATGCGGCGATGCGGCTCTTTTGTCCGTGCTGGCGTTCTGCCCTGCTTCAGTGGGTTTGCTCATGATGCCTCCAGGCCATGCTGCTGATCCGTGATGCAAGCCGCTGCTAGCAACAGCATCACGACCATCGCGATTGAGCGGCGGCGTTGATGAATAATGCGCATCCGCTTGCAGGAATTTTTGATCGGCTTGTCAACGTTTTCCGAAACACTTGTGAAAGACTCAGCAATTACGCGTCACATCACACGGTGCCGCGAACCCTGAGCATTGGGCAATGCGAACGAAGCGCCTGCGCTGAACTCCAATAATCGAACAATGGTTATAAGTATTGAGATGTGTCAACGCCCGTCCCCGAGAATTTGAACAAGATCAGGATCTGGTAGGTCTTACAAGCGTTTTCGCTTCCAGACGTCCAGATGCTGCCAGGCGATGCGCGTCAGTTCCGTGAATCCTGACTTGCATCATTTCCTGCCATTCTTGTACCGGCCGCCTGCCGGATCACTGGCCGAATCACTGACCGAATCACTGACCGAACCGCAGGACAAATCACACACGCCATAGAACCCGTCGTTTAACCCCCAATGGAAATGCTTAGATAAGCCAGCTCACTATGGACTCAGCCTCAACTTCCGTTGCTGCAGATCGCAGCGATGGATTACGGCAGGTCATCAAAGAACAAGAAACAGACCCTGTCATTGGACAAACAGAAGCGAATTCAGTGCCGGACATACTGCACGCCATCCGCACGCACCTGAACATGGATGTCGCTTTTGTCTCCGAATTCGTCAGTGGACGTCGCGTGTTTCGTTATGTCGATTCAGAGTGGAACGGCAACCCGGTACAGATCGGCGGGGGAGATCCGCTTGAACAGTCCTACTGCCAGCGGGTGGTCGATGGACGTTTACCCGAATTGATTCACGACGCACGCCAAAACGCCGTGGCGGCCGAACTGCCGGCGACCTTCGCGATTCCTGTCGGCGCGCACATGAGTGTGCCGATCCGGCTGGGTGATGGAACGGTCTATGGCACCTTCTGCTGCTTCAGCCGCAGCTCCGATATCACGCTCAATATGCGCGATCTCGCACTCATGCGCGTATTCGCCGAGCTGGCAGGCAAGATGATCGATCGCGAGCGGATATTCAACCGCTCGCTGAGCTCCAATCGCCACCGTATCGAGCAGATCCTGAGCGGAAGTTCGCTGTCAATGGTGTACCAGCCTATCTTCGATCTTCACCAGGGCAAGGTGGCAGGGTTTGAATCGCTCGCTCGCTTTTCAGCCACTCCCGTGCGCAGCCCGGATCTCTGGTTTAACGACGCGCATGCTGTTGGCCTGGGGATAGAACTGGAACTGCGCGCGATCGAGCTTGCGCTGTCGGCGCTGCCGCATTTTCAGGATGGCGTCGATCTTGCGGTGAATGCCTCGCCCGATACCGTTCTCGATCACCGGCTTGCCCATATGCTTGATGAACTGCCCTCGCTGGAACATGTGGTGCTGGAGATCACCGAACACTCGGCGGTCGAGCGCTACGAGGCGATTGGTGCGCGGCTCAAGGCCTACCGCGAGCGCGGGCTGCGCATTGCCGTCGATGATGCGGGTGCCGGCTATGCGAGCTTCCGGCACATCCTCAACCTCGGGCCGGATCGCATCAAGCTCGACATGAGCCTTACGCGCGATATCAATGCCGACCCCGCCCGTCGGGCGCTGGCCGCTGCGCTGATCCACTTTTCAGCCGACACCGGCAGTCAGCTGATCGCCGAGGGCGTGGAAACCGCCGCCGAAGTGGCGACACTGCTCGAGCTGGGGGTCGCCAAGGCGCAGGGCTACTTCCTCGGCCGCCCGATGACGCTGCAGGGCCTGCTGCATACCGGCGCGCTGCGGTCCCCGGCGCGGCTGCAGACGCACTGACGAGCGCAAGGGATCAGCACTCGCCTTTCTTGCGATGACCGGGCGGGCAATGTCCGGGGCCGCCGCGTCCCGGGCCCTCGTAAAACTCCGGACCGCCGCGATGCCAGCCACCGCGCCGCAGCTGCCAGCCATCCGGGCCTTCGCGCCACGCCGGCTGCACATAGACCTGACCCACGCGGGCGCTGACCCAGTGGCCGGGTACCCAGACATACGCCTGCCCTCCCCAGTTCCAGTAACCCCGCACCCAGACCTGCCCGGGGCGCGCCATCGGTACCGGCTCATAGCGCACCACCGGTGGCGGCGGCATGCCGGATGAAATCGTCACGCTCCAGTCGAGCGGTGAATAGGCCAGCGCCATCGGCACGGTCAGCCACAGGCCCAGCGCGAGGATTCCTTCTCTGATGGGTGTTCGCATCTCATCTCCCTTGGTTACGAGGTCTGCCAACCCCGATGGAGACAATGTACGAATATCGAACTTACTGACTTTGAGAATTTACAAAAGTAAACAGCTTTGATTGCAATATTTTCTTTGGGTAACTTTTACCAGAGGTGCGCGGGGGTGGTTGTGGCTGTGGCTGTGGCTGTGCGGGGGATCAGAGCTCGATCAGGCCGTGGCGCACCGCGATCAGCGCCAGCTCGGCCTGATTCGCGACGCCGAGCTTTTGCTTGACGTTGTACAGGTGGGTACCGACCGTGCGCGGCGAGATGTTGAGCATGTCGGCGATCTGATTGACTGACGCGCCCTTGGCCAGCTGAATGAACACGCCGAATTCGCGCTCGGAGAGCACTTCGATCGGGCTTTTCTCGCCATTGAATTCTTCCAGCGCCATCCGCTGCGACAGCTGGCTGTCGATATACATCCGGCCCTCGGCCACCTGCCGGATCGCATGCATCAGCTCATCCGGAGCGCTGCGCTTGGACAGATAGCCGAGCGCGCCGGCCTTGAGCATGTAGCGCACATAGCTCGGATCTTCATGCGAGGACAGGCCCAGCACGCGCGCCATCTTGTCGCGCGCGACGATGCGGCGCGTGGCCTCGACGCCCATCGTGCCACCGAGCGAGATGTCCATCACGATGACGTCCGGTTTGGCGGTCGGTATCTGCTGATAGGCCGCCTCGGCCGAGTCGGCCTCCGCCACCACGCGGATATCGTCTGTCGCGTCCAGCAACATCCGGAAACCGTAGCGCACCACCGCGTGGTCATCCACCAGCATCACATTGATTGTCTTTTTCACTTGTCGCTTACCTGATGCTCATTAGCCTGTTGCACTGCAGACCTGTCATTCGCCCTGTCATGCGTTCGGCTGCAGGGGCAGCAGCACGCTCACTTCAAGGCCGCCCTCGGCCGCGCGGCCGAATTGTATGCTGCCGCCATGGGATTCGGTACGTTCCTGCATGCCGCGAATGCCGTAATGGCCGTCGCGCATCAGGGTCTCTGCCCCCTTGCCATCGTCCGCCACCACGAGCCGCAACTGGCCGTGCTCTGCCGCGATCGTCACCTGCGCACGGGTGGCCTGCGCATGACGCACGACATTCGTGACAGCCTCCTGCACTATACGATACGCGGAGAGTTCCAGTGCATCGTCCAGTGCGGGGATCGCGCCGCTGGCATTCAGCTCGAAGCGCAGCTCCGGGTTGTTCTGCTGGGTCTCGGTCAGCAGGTCGCGCACCGCATCCACCAGCCCCATGCCCTCCAGCTTGATGGGCCTGAGCCGGGGGATCATCCGGTGCATCGCATCCGAGGTCATGCCGGCCGTGTCGAACAGCATTTTCGCGTGCCGCTCGATGGGACTGCCGCTGACCTCCGGATGCTGCATCAGCGACTTGGCGATGCTGCGTATGGCCGTCAGCGACTGCCCCAGCTCATCATGCAGCTCGCGCGCCAGCGCCGCGCGCTCTTCCTCGATGCGCGCATGCAGCAGCTTGGTGAACTCGCGCTGCGCATCCAGCCTCGCCTGTGCCTCGGCACTCGCCTGTCGCACCTGAATATTGTCCTCGACTGCCTGCGCCATGCGATTAAATGCCCGCCCCATTTGCGCCGCCTCCCTGCCCGGCAGCGGCGGCAGCCTGACCTCGTGCCCGCCCTGCTCGATCTCGCGCAGGCCGCGCTGGATGCGCTCAAGCGGTGCCAGCCAGCGGCCGACCATCCAGAAGATCAGCAAGTCCGCCAGCACGAACAGCGTGACCTGCGCGAACAGAATGTCGCGCAGGTTGTCCCAGCCATCCAGCACCGCGCGGGTGGGATTGGCCTCGACCACCAGCTTCGCATTCGGCAACTGGATCACGCGCTCCGTGTCCGGCGGGGCGACCAGCGACGCATACCAGGCGGGCGCATTGCGGCCGGCCTTGTAGGTGGATGGTGGTGACTCATAGAGCAGCGCCCCGGTCGCGTCAACCAGGCGAATCTCATTCGCGCGCACTCGTCCGGTCTCGCGCAGGAAGCCCACCAGCTCATGCAAGTCATCCTTCGCATAGAAGCTGCCGACCCGGCCGAGCAACTGAGTGGCAATGCGGCCGGACGCTTCCATCTCCTCGCGCACGCTGTTGCGCGTGGAAGCCACCTCGACATAGATCAGCACGCAAAAGCCGATCAGCGTCAGCAGCGTGAAAATCAGGTTGATCTTCAGCCGCAGGCTCACGCCATCGGCGGCGGAGACGAGCCGGGCGGCAGGCGGGTCAGAGTGCAGCATATCGGCCATGACAGTGTGCGCCGCAGCATCGTGGAGTGACCGCGGCATGGCAGGAATTTTCAGGAGGGCGCATCATAGCAGCACGCTTTGCCGGGCTGCAGGGGCTGGCGGCCGGCAATCAATGACGGAACCCTGTACGGGCCAGCCGGCAGCGCCCGTCCGGGTTCGCGTTCATGAAAATCATTAGCAGCAATTCAGCGTTTCACAGATGTATTGCGAATCGCTCGCAGGCATTATTCATTCCGCTGGACCGACAAATGGTTTGGCAAGTTAGCAACTTAAACAATCACTAGGAGATGGCTATGAACTGGACTACCCCTGCTGCTACCGATCTGCGTTTCGGTTTCGAAATCACGATGTACATCGCCAACCGTTAATTCGGATGGTCAGCAGCCTCGCACAGCGTGGCTGCTCTGGTGGTTTTTAAAAAAGGACGACCTCGGGTCGTCTTTTTTTATCCGGATAATTGCTATTTAAATAATAATGAGGCGCTCAGCATCATTTTGGCGTCCGAACAGGCAGAAAACTGCGTATTTTTCCCCAGCTCGGTGATCTTTAATGATTTTCATGATGTTAATTAATGCGTCCGTGAATTAGCGTTGCGGGTTTTCACAAAAGCAACGCCTGACAGGCATCCTCATGAACACACAAAAGACCACCCTTGCGCTGCTGATCGCCAGCAGCTTTGCCACCCCGAGCCTGATGGCTCAGGAACTCAAATCCCTCTCGCCTGTGGTGGTGACGGCGACCCGGGTAGAACAGGACAGCTTCGATCTGCCGATGGCGATCGACAAAGTCGAGAAATCGGCGATACAGGATAGCCAGCTGAGAATGACCCTGTCCGAGAGCCTCGCGCGCGTGCCGGGCATCACGGCCCAGAACCGTAACCAGATGGCGCAAGATCCGCAAATCTCTTCCCGCGGCTTTGGCGCGCGCTCGTCTTTCGGCGTGCGCGGCATTCGTGTGTATGTTGACGGCATCCCGCTATCCATGCCGGACGGCATTGGCAACCCGGGCAGCATTGATCTCGACACCATTGGCAGCATTGAAGTCATGCGCGGTCCCTTCTCGGCCATGTACGGCAACTCCTCGGGTGGCGTGATCCAACTGTTCACCGACACTATCCCCGCGACGCCGGAGGTCAGCGGCGACGTGCTGTTCGGCAGTTTCGGCACACGTCGTGAATCCGTACAGGCGACGGGCTCGCGTCAGGGCGTGGATTACCTGCTGAATTTTTCGAATTACGCATCGGACGGCTACCGCGCCCAGAGCGCCAACGAGAAGCGACAGGGCACGGTCAAGCTGGGCGTGAAACTGTCAGAGGACAGCAAGCTCACCACGCTCATCAACTGGTTCGACCAGACCGCAAAGGATCCGGGTGGCCTGACGCTCGCGAACCTGAGTACCGACTACAAAATGGCCTCGCCGAACAATGTCGCTGCCAACGCGCGCGTCATGCGCAGCAACACGCAAGTCGGATTCAATTACGAAAAAATTCTCGACGCGAGGAACACGCTCAACGCGATCACGTATGCCGGACAGCGCGACAACACGCAATATCTGTCCACCGGCGGCGCCAATGGTCGTGCGAGCGCGATCGCACGTGATTTCTATGGCGCCGAGTTGCGCCTGACGCATCGCGGCATGATGCTGGATCGTCCGTACACCGCCACCGCTGGCATCAGCGCCGGCTTCATGGACGATGCGCGCACAGACAGCCCGGCGCTGGCGGGAGTGATCAATGGCTCGCCGTCGCGTGACGAGACACAGAAGGCCAGCAACATCGATCAGTACGTGCAGAGTCTCTGGTCGGTCGCTGAGCGCTGGGATGTCCATGCCGGCCTGCGACACACCCGGCTGAAGCAGCGCGTCACCGACCATCTCCCCACCACCAACGGCGATGGCACCGGCGCGCTCAGCTTCGACAAGACCATCCCCGTCATTGGCGCCGTGTTCAAGGCGACGCCGGTGCTGAACTTTTATGCCAATGTGGGCAAAGGTTTCGAGACACCGACCATGATCGAGATCTCGTTCCGCGATACGACGGGCAATGGTCCCAACCTGAGCCTGAAGCCGGCGACCAGCACCAATCTTGAGGTCGGCAGCAAGTGGTTCATCTCCGACAACACCCGCGCGAACATTGCCCTGTTCAACATCAACACCGAGAATGAAATCGTGGTCGAGAACGGCGGTACTTACACCACGTACCGCAATGCCGGCAAGACCACCCGTCAGGGAGCGGAAGTGTCGGCGGAGACGCTGCTGGCCAACAATATCTCGCTGTTCGCTGCCTACACTTATCTGAATGCGACGTTTGATTCGGGCTCGAGCTTCAATCCCGGAAGCTACATTCCGGGCACCTACCGCTCGCAGCTGTTCGCAGAAGCCGCGTGGAAGTATCAGCCGCTTGGCTTCCAGACAGGAGTGGAGATGCGCTACAACAGCAAGGTCTATGCAAACGACGCCAACACGGCCAGCGTTGATGACTACACGATCTTCAGTCTGCGCGGACAGTTCCGTCAGAAGGTCAGGGACTGGACCGTGACTGAGTATGCGCGCATTGACAACCTGTTCGACGAAAAGTATGTCGGCTCGGTACGCGTAAACGACACCAACAGCCGCTTCTATGAACCGGCACCGGGCCGCAACTGGATCCTGGGCGTGAAGGCAAACCATCAGTTCTGATCGAGTCGCTCTCGCCAAAAAAGCCTGCCTGATGGCAGGCTTTTTCATTGGGCGCTGCCCGCAGCGTGAACGCAGCGACCCTCTATAATCCGCCGGACACCACTCCCCAGAGACACCCTATGCGTGCTGACGATCTGAGAGCGATTGCCGAAAGCTTCGAGGTCACCCGGCTTCCCGCCGGCTTTCACGACAATCCCTTCCCGGTTTACCGTGCGCTGCGCGAGCATGCCCCCGTCAAGCGCATGGCCGATGGCAGCTACTTCCTGACCCGCTACGACGACCTGATCGCTGTTTACAAGGACACCCGCACCTACAGCTCGGACAAGAAGCTCGAGTTCAAACCCAAATACGGCGACTCGCTGCTCTACGAGCATCACACGACCAGTCTGGTGTTTTCCGATCCGCCGCTGCACACGCGCGTCCGAAAGCTGATTGCCGGCGCGCTGACGCCACGCGCGATCGCCAGCATGGAAGACGGCCTGATCCGGCTGGTGGATACATTACTCGACCGGATGCACGACAACGCGCAGCGCAACGGCAAGGTGGACCTGATCGAGGATTTCGCGTCGGCGATACCGATTGAGGTCATCGGCAACCTGCTCGGGGTGCCAGTCGATGAGCGCGAGCCGCTGCGGGACTGGTCACTGGCGATCCTCGGTGCGCTCGAACCGGTGCTGAGCCCCGAGGTGTTCGACGCGGGCAACCGCGCAGTCGCGGAATTCATTGATTACCTGAATGGGCTCATTGCACGCCGGCGCGCACAGCCCGGCAATGCCGACACGGATGTACTGACGCGTCTGATACAGGGCGAACCTGACGGCGAGAAGCTCTCCGCCAAAGAGCTGCTGCATAACTGCATCTTCCTGCTCAACGCGGGCCATGAGACCACGACCAACCTGATCGGCAACGGACTGGTGAGCCTGTGCGAGTACCCGGCGCAGCGCGCGCGCCTGCTGGCCTCGCCCGAGCTGATCAAGTCCGCGATCGAAGAGATGCTGCGCTTCGAGAGTTCGAACCAGCTCGGCAATCGCATCACCACGCAAGCGGTGGAGATCGGCGGCGTGGCCATGCCGGCGCAGACCCGGCTGACACTGTGCATCGGCGCTGCCAATCGCGACCCGTCCCAGTTCGACGACCCGGAAAGCTTCGACATCGCGCGCGGCCCCAACCGTCATCTGGCCTTTGCCAGCGGAGCGCATGCCTGCGCAGGCATGAGCCTGGCGCGGCTCGAGGGTCAGGTCGCGATCGGACGACTGGTGCAGCGCTTCCCGAATTACGCACTGGCGGGCGCACCGCTGCGCAGCGGACGCGTGCGCTTCCGGGGCTTTCTGCGGATACCGGCCACGCTCGGGGGCTGATTCAGTCCGGGATTCAGCGCCGGAGTGGGTCAGCCTTCAGGTCCGCTGCTTGCCGTTCACCTTCCATTCACCGGCGCGCAGCAGGCAGACTTCAGCGAAGGTCTGCGCATGCGTCTCCGGATCGCGCGGCCTGCGGAAGACCTCGTGCAGCGCAGCGCGCAGGAACTCGGCATCTTCATCATCCTGCACGAACCAGCGCAGCGTCGGCGGTATCGCCATCAGCATCACGAGATCCGTGTCGAAGACTTCCATGAATGCATGCTCGGACATCCCGCCATCCCGCGACAGCGCGGCATTGCGAATGTAGTCGGAGCCCTCGGCGCACTCCTGAATGGACAGCGCATGGGCGCCGGCAGGACTGGGGCAGAACACAACAGCAGCCAGCAGGACAGGCAAAGACCTGAGGCAATGCAACAGCGTCGCTCGGACCATCTGAACCTCCTCGTGCAGGGGATGACACGGAGATTCTAGACAGCGAAAGAGAAAAAAATCACGCTGCGATGCGTCAGCCGTGATTCACTCAGCGTGTCGCGCCGCTCGTCTGATGGATGGGTGCTGCCACCTCGCAGCGCAGCAAGAGAGCGCATTGCATTCGCATGGCATTCTCATCGTATTCGCAGCGCAACAAGCCCCACCGGCCGGTCAGCAGGCAGCT
>JACCDN010654753.1_pt1 | contig 13067 bp, 17 predicted proteins | sample 7441691 | NCBI WGS metagenome assembly JACCDN01 (sample SAMN15323439, study PRJNA562643) | freshwater metagenome | isolation source: river surface water | place: USA:Blue River Watershed | collected 2017-08-16 | reverse complement strand
TGAAGCGAAGCACCATCACTTTAGTTCCTTCTTTCAAGAACAGTTCCTGTTCTTTAGTAGCTTCTTTGTCGAAGTCTACTGTTTCGAAAGTTTCGTTATTCATGAAGTGAGTACCATCGTCATCAGCGTAAAGGAAGTTAGCGTTTTCGCGAGTTACATCTGCTTCAATAACTTTTTCACCAAACTTGAAGCTGTATTCTAAAACTTTACCGGTGATAACGTTGCGAAGCTTAGCCTGCATTACTGGTTTGCGTTGTGCAGTTCGCATACGATTAGACCAAATCACTTGCATTGGTTCACCATTCATTAGCACAATTGCGCCTAATTTTACATCGTTTAAATCCATACTATTTTTGTTACTATTTACGTTGTGATAAACAAATACCTTTGGTTAAGAAAACGACGTGTTTTCGTACCAAAGGTATTTGTTTATTGAGTGACTTAAGGAGCTACAAAAGGTAGCAAAGCCATGTGACGAGCACGCTTTAAAGCGATTGTCACCATGCGTTGGTGCTTAGGGCAAGTGCCTGTGCGACCATGCGCTAAGATCTTAGCATGAGGAGACATAAAGCGGCGCATTGTTTGGCCATCTTTGTAATCAACAGTGCTGATCTTGTTAGAGCAGAAGTAGCAAATCTTTTTTACTACTGGAGCATTGTTATTATTCTTGTTGTTATTGTATGCCATGAGTAATTATTAAGGGGACTGATTAGAGTTTAAAATGGGATATCTTCTACGCTGATGTCTTCGCCACCACCATTAGCTTGAATGGTTGGAAGTTCTTCATCAGGGAAAGATTGATTAGAGTTGTCTGGACCGTTATTGGAAGCGTTGTTGCCGCCGAAGTTATTGTTTCCACTTCCCATGCCACCGTCAGCACCTTTGCCACCGTCTAACATGATCATGTTGTCGGCAACGATTTCAGTCTTGCTGCGCTTTGTGCCATCTTGTGCATCCCATGAACGGGTTACTAGACGACCTTCGATGTAAACGCGCTGACCTTTTTTTAAGTACTGGTTAGCGATCTCAGCCAGTTTGCGCCACATCACCACATTGTGGTATTCGACTTGCTCAACTTTTTGGCCGGATTGTTGGTTAGTGTAAACGTAGTTGGTTGCCAATCCTACTTGGCAGACCGCAGCACCGTTAGGAGTGTTGCGTAGTTCCGGTTCGCGAGTTAAGCGACCGATAATCATAACTTTGTTTAAGTCCATAGTTGTAAATTTTATTTAGTAATATCTTCAGAAAGTGCTTTTTCGATTTCTTCGTCAAGAACTTCTTCAGTCACTACAGCTTTTGGTGTTTCAGCTTTCGGAGCTTTTACAGCAGCTTCGCGCACTGGTTTAGCAGCAGGCTTTGCTTCAGGAACAACTTGTTCGCTGTTGTCAGCTGCGATAGCTTCCGGTGGGCGATTGCGGTTCATCTTTGCTTGAGCTTCTTTATCTTTTTCAAGACGTTCTAAGTGCTCATCAATGTTCACAATGATGTGACGGATGATAGTCGCTTTTTGTGTGCGAATTTTCGCGTCCAAAGAATTTACGCCTTTGCCTTCAGCAGTGAAAACAATAGTTCCGTAATGACCGTTGCGGGTCTTCTTAATCGGATAAGCTAATTTCTTTTTACCCAATTGTTCGTGAGTAATTTCTGTGCCACCGTTGTCGGTGACGTACTGCTCAATAGTTTGAGCGGTTGTAGGTACCTGATCATCAGATACACTAGATGCGAGAATGTACATCAATTCATATCTCGGCATAAGGAGTTTTCCTTATCTCTACACCCCAATTGGTGCAGAGAATATTAATAATTGTGTCGTTCTCTATATTTGGCCTACTTGGCCAAGCGGTAGTCCATAGGCTTTTTGGTTAATATTCTTAACCTGATTGTGCCTGATGTTACCTCAAGAAAACTTAAAATTTTCTTCAAATTTCCTTAATTCTAGTACACTTTGGCGGTTTTGTCTAGGGCGATCTTCATTGGCTACGGCATTGACAATTTCAATAAAATATTGGATACTATGACAAATGTTTACGTTGGAGGACTTATATGACAAAACTTTCATGGGTTTGGCTAATCATAAAAACCTATTTCCGATCGTATCTCAATCATTGGAGATGCTCTTTCTTTCTCATAACCCCTGTATCGTTGGCTATGGTGCCGGCAATGATTCTAGAAATACCGCTGATATTGTATATCACATTGGGCGTGGCTATTATTGCTAATCCCATTGCGATTAACACATCCTGTTATTATTTTCGGGTTCGCAAGCGCTTAATGAAAACGAAGGGGCGCGGAAGTGTAGAGTATCTACAAAAAAAATATGATGGATGTGCTGAGCGAGGTGCTCGCATGGCCGCGGCCGATTACAAAAAAGCGTGATCAGAATTCCGATCACGCTTTTCAATTTATCTAAACTTATTTTTGTCGCAAGTTAGCGATTAAAGTGGAAGTGGACTACGTCTCCGTCTTGGATGACATATTCTTTACCTTCCATACGCAGCCACCCTTTTTCTTTGGCACCAACGTATCCGCCAGCTTCTAGAAGTTTGTCCCATTGGATAACTTCCGCGCGAATAAACCCAGCTTCAAAGTCTGTGTGAATTACGCCTGCGGCTTGTGGAGCTTTCGTTCCTGCTGGGCAAGTCCATGCTTTACTTTCCATTTCACCGGCAGTAATGAAAGTTACTAATCCCAAAGTTTTATAAGCTGCTGTAATAATTCGGTCTAAACCGCTTTCTGTTAAACCTAAATCCTTTAAATATTCATCACGGTCTGCGTCGTCTAGTTGAGCGAGTTCTGTTTCTAGTTTTGCGTCTACTATAATTGTGTCGCCGAACTTGCCGCCAGATGCGTTGTCGTTTAAAACGCTAGTGTCTATCTGCTTACCATCTTCGCTTTCGTATTTTTTGCTAGACATGTTGTATGTCGCATTTGCTGCAAGCAAGAAAGGCTTGGTTGTAAGCAGCTGCACATCTTTAGAAGCGGCGCGTTCTTCATCAGTTAGCTCAACAGTGTTCGCCATCTTGCCAGCTTCCAAAGCGACTTTGTATTTTTCCAAAACAACTTGGCGCACCTTTGCATCACGGTCGCCAGACTTCACAGCCTTACCATTGCTTTCTAAGCGCTTCTCGACGTTTTGCAAGTCTGCAAGCTGAAGTTCAATTCCGATCGTTTCAATATCGCGTTTGGCATCTACTGAACCATTAACATGAATGATGTCGTCATCAGTGAAGAGGCGAGCGACTTCTAGAATCGCATCAACTTCGCGAATGTGGCTCAGGAACTGATTTCCAAGGCCTTCACCTTTGTGCGCGCCACTAACTAAACCAGCAATATCTACGAACTCAATAGTAGTCGGAACAATCTTGCTAGACTTTTCCTGAACAGCCAGCTTTGCTAAGCGTTCATCGGGCACAGGAACAACACCCACGTTCGGATCGATAGTCGCGAATGGGTAATTAGCAGCCTCAACAGAGGACTTCGTTATTGCGTTAAACAGTGTGGACTTACCAACGTTGGGCAAACCCACGATTCCGATTGTCTGTTTTGAACCCGACATAATTTGAATTAGTTAATGGTAAGTATCCTGTGACTTGCAGCTGATTTTTATCGCTTACAACCTTTTCAACAGTATTGAGTATTATTGCTCGTTTCGCTTCAAACTTCAAATCCTTTAAGGTCTTTTTAGCTTTCGTGGCAAATGCTTGAATATCACGTTCACTTGGTGTATTCATCTGGGATTGGTTCGATTGACTGGTAGTGTTCGCTATCTGTGCTTCAAGTTGGCTGATTTTCTCCCTAAGAGGGATAGTATAGCCCTTTAGCTGCTCCAAAGTAAATGCTCCAGCTCCGTAACCTTTATTGTATCGTTCAATCTGCGTATTCAATTTGCTGATTTCTTTTCTGGTAGCTTCCACATCCACCAAAGTAGACTTTGCTTTAGTCTGCCTGCTCTTTAACCATCGTTCAACCTGTTCGGTTAACAGCTTCGGAGAACTCATTAAGCTTGAAATCCTTTTCCAAACCAATTCATCCGACACTCTTGCATTGATACCTCGTTCCTCACATTTAGGTGGCAAGGGAAAGCTCAATGTCCTATCTGTGCAGCGGTAATATAAGTTTGGTTTATTGTAGTATCCTTCGCCAGCTCGCTTTCTGCCGCAAACGCAATCAATCTTTCCAGCCAGCAGATATTCGTTCTTTCTATTTCGTTGGCATAGAGCAAAGTTAGTTTTTAACTGTTGCCCAGCTTTTTCAAAAAGTGCAGGGTCAATAATTGCAGGGATAGGTATAGTTATCCATTCTTCAGTAGGACGCAGTTTGCGACTGGTCTTTTTCATTTTCTTATACTTTTCAGTATTGTGAGGATTTTTAGGAACAACAGCGTAAGAAGCGCCATAATGGGCTTCGCCAATATAACCTCTATGTCTTAGCATAGTGCTTAATGTGCTGGTGCTCCAAACGCCACGTTTGCTATTGCGTGGCTTTATTCCAAGCTGCTGCAACTTTCTTACTATGGCTCGCAGTGTCATTCCGTCATTGGCAACCCAAGAAAATATCATTTTTACAACCAGCATTTCTTCTTGGTTGATTTCATAATAGCCGTGTATCTTATCTTGCTTTGGAATGTAGTTATAGCCGTAAAGAGGGTGAGTTGTAAGAATGTGTCCGTCTTTGACTTTGCGTAGTTTGCCCAGCCTAAATCTTTCAGCGATTTTTGCACGCTCGTATTCAGCAAACAAACCTCTAACACCGTGAAGAATTTTATCTTCGCTGTTTTTTGGTGCAGAGACAGTAACGAACATAACCTCAACCCCAGCTTCTTTTAACTCATCCATTACCAACTCTTGATAAGAATAACGTCGAGCCAAGCGGTCAGGGTCATAGATAAGCACAGCTTCCCACGCTCGGTTCTTGTTTTTAGCGTCCAGTCGTAATCTATCAAGCGCAGGTCGTTCTAAAATGTCTCCGCTCCAGTCATCGTCTTTATACTCCTCAACTATCTGCCAGTTATTCTTTTCTGCCTGTTCGACAAAAGTCATTAACTGGTTTTTTATAGTTTGCTCTTCTTCGTCAGGATTTTCAGATACACGAGAATAGGTAGCTATTAGCTTAAATTGTTTGTCTGTTTCTGGTGTCATTTGATTTTATGCTTTTCTAAAAACTTATTAACTTCAGTCTTGGGGATACGGAGTAGGGAGGTCTTGCCATCGCCGAGCTTATAGCCCTTAAGCGTGCCACTTTTAAGCCAACGCAATACAGTGCGTTTATGAACCCTTAATTCTGTGGCTACTTCTTCCAATGTGAGATATTCCATAATTTCATTATATTCCTAATTGTCATTAGTTGTCAAATCACTCATTTGACGTAAAGTTTCTTCGAATAAAATATCAAATGCATTGTCGAGCCTGTATAAGTCAGGGTTTTCGGAAGTCTGGTAAACAACTTTTAGTTCAATCTTTTTGCGCTTCGGTTTTTTAGCCACACCAAGAACAGCGACACCAGCAGTGTGCGAAACGCTCTGGGTCAGTGCTTTATTTAATTCTTGGTGGCTGGGCTTCATAATAAAAGTTATTTGGGAGTTATCGTGAAGTTTCTTAGTAGTTGTTGAACGATTTCTGCTTGTTCGTTATTTGGGTCTGTCTTGCTTATGCTTTTTACTTTCTTTTCAACTTCTTCATCGGGTAGGGAAGCGTAATCAAACATTGTAGTAGCCATATTTTCGTGGCCTAAGTTTTGACTAACTGCCTTAAATTCTGCAGGTGTCTTGCAAAGTTCTAAAGCGATTTTAGTAGCTGAATGACGGAAAGCGTGAGGCGAAAAGTATTCCAAGCCAGCTGCTTCAAAACGCTTTTTGAATACTGCCCGAATACCCCCAGTAGATTTCCAAAACTCGTTACTAATGTTATCGGCTGTAAAAGAATGGCTGTCAGCAAGTCCTTGTTCCATTTTGGTAGCAGGGAACAATGGGTCTTGGTCAGTAAACAACTTTTCTGTTTTCAAGTAATCAACCCAATCCTTAATGATTTCCGAAAATGCAGGGTCGAAAACGAATAGGGTGGTAAGAATATCTTTCGAGAATTTAGTTTTAACTCCACGTTCAGGGTCTTGGTGAACCTGTTGCTTTTCTATGTTCAGACAGCCGAGCGGCAGAGTAGTAATGGCTTCATCTCGCATTGCGGAAAGTAAGGTGAAGCAAATCAACGCCCTATCTCGCTTGTCAACTTCGGTTTTTACTTCAATGGAACTAACCAGCTTCTGAATGATTTCTAAAGTCGGATAGCGTTTTCTGGTGCGGTTGAGTGCGACTTTCGTCTGCTTTTTATCCAACTGCAAATAGGCAATATCATTTAGGGAGATTTTGGACTTGTAGCCAGCCTGCGCCGCTAACCACTTAAAAAATTCATTGAGACTAATCAGGTAATGGTGGCAGGTAGTCAAAGTAATAGGTTGATTAGTCGCAGCGTTTTTTCTTTCAAATAACCACTTTTTGAAGCCCTTAACGGTTTCAGAATTAAAAGTTCTGTAATCAGCGGAATGAGTGAAATCATCCCATAGCGTGATTGACCGCTCGACTTTTTCGATACTGCTTTCGGCAAGACCATCTGCTTCTTTGAGCCAGTCAAAATACTTGCGTTTTATTTGTTCATTTTTAAGGTTTATATTTGTCATAATTTGGTTGTGTTAAAGTGAATGATTAAGAGAGGGGAGTAATCGTCAGTTAATCTCATCCGACACCTCTCCCTGATACGTAGAAAATCGAAAAATCTTTATTCCGCAAACCTCGCACTTGCTTTCTCTGATTTCTTTAAGTTTGCCTTTGTTGCCCATACGAGTTTCGGTCTTTATAATCTTGGCTTCTGAAGGAACGCCTTTTCTACCGCACTTACATTTGAAACAATAAAATTCGTCTGCCTGCAGAGAGCACTTATGCTTTTGCTTCTTTATAGTAAGAAAATCGTATAGAGTTTCCCCATAGATTAAATAAGGGTTTGAGCTGCCCTCTATTGGCGACAATCCACTTTTAGCAATCCATTGCTGAACGCTTCGGGTATGCATACCGAACAAAGCAGCTATCTCCTTAGGGGTATAGGTGCGCCGTTTCCTTATGAGTTTGGTATTGAAGCTTCGAGGCATAGAAGGGGTTAGTATTAGAGGTAATCAGGTAGCTGCCCAGACACATAAGAGAACCCCCTCTATGAGTTAAACCTATGCTCAAGACAGCTGCCTGATTAACCCTTTGTGCTTACGAACTAAAAAAGCCAAAGCGTTATGCTTTGACTTTATCTCATTACTCCTCAAATAGAGACGGAAGGAATGTGCAATTATTGTGGCCTCAATGTGGGGTCAATGTGCCTTGATTGTTAAGTGATAAGTTTGTATCCGTGACCCTTAATGTTTTCAATGCAATCTCGGTTTTTGGCTTCTCCTTTGGGTAGAATACCTAAGATTTCTTTAGTGTTTCTGATAACAAAAACCAGTTTGCGCTTGGCATCTTTCGAAGGTTTTTCTCCGAGTAAATCTGTATATGTAGCCAGATACCCATCACTAATCATTAGTGTCCGCAGAAATGAAAATTCTTGTGACTGCGGATTGATAGTCCTTTTAACATCGTTTAGTTGAACAGAACCTGCGCTTTCGTCGAGAGTAAGCTTGCCTTGCCTTAGTTGAACGCTTAAGACTTTATTCTTAGGGGTTGGAAGTGCTTCAATTTTAGGTTGCTCTGGTGTCACACTGCCTAAAACCTTTTCTTTATAAGCTTTATAGCGCTCATCAAAATCATTGGGAAATTGGATTGTAAGTATGCTACTCATAGAATTATCTGGCTGCTCCTATATTTTGAAACTTTGTAATAAGCCCTTCTTGTTTTAGGAGTTTTAATATGTTTTCAAGCTCATACCAGTCCGCTATGCCGCATTCCTTCATCCAAGTATGAAATTTTTGGTAAGAAACTTTAGTTTCGCCTGCACTTGGGGTTAAATCCCATTCTTCTTTCAACCTTTCGAGTATTAGTAATTTCTTTTGGTCAGCAGACGATAGATTGGTTGCTTTGGGTTTGGTTGGCTCATTAGCCGACTGACTTAAGGCTTGGATTTGGTCGGTAAGAGTTTTTATTTCTTCTTCATTAAAGTCGTGGTCAAAAACGCTTTCGTATAGTTCAAAAATTTCTTCAAATCTTGGCAATTTTGGCTCGACTTTGTAAGCAGACGGCTTGGAATGAACTCCGTTTAATTCTCGTATAGTTTTGAGAGTGGTCAGTAAAGAATACTGGTATTCCAATGCCTTAATGCCACCAGTCTTGGCAAGAACTCTGACTGCTCGCTCTCTGATATTCGAATTGGTATCAATAATAATCCACTGGTCACTTGGAGTGGCCAGTTGTTCTTGTTTAATCTCGCAGAGTATTTGCCATACCGCTTTGTGTAATTCTTCAACAGGAGACATAGAGGGGGATTTAAGCTAATTTAGCTTAATTCTAAGCTATTTGCCTCTGAATATCAATCTTGTAGGCGGCTCACAGAATTTAATCAATTATGGTAAAATTTCAATAAAGGAGCAGCATATGAACTTACAACATTCCCAAAATTTTTTACGAGACCCAAAGCTTGTTATGGAGTTAATAAAGAAGTCCTCTTTGAATAAAGAGGATACTGTTATTGACATTGGGGCAGGAAAAGGGATTATCACCGAGCTATTAGCCAAGTCGGTTAAATCTGTCATTGCCATAGAACCTGACGTAAAACTTTATGGCTACTTGCAGGATAAGTTCAAAGAATATAGCAATGTTCACATACAAAAAATTGATTTTCTGAAATCAGATTTGCCTAAAGAGCAATATAAGGTTTTTTCGAACATACCATTTAACATAACTGCCGAGGTAATTAAGAAGTTGTTGGGAGCACAAAATTCACCTCAAGATAGTTATTTAATCGTGCAGGAAGAAGCTGCTCACAAGTATGCGGGCAAGCCATATGCCAGAGAAACATTATTTTCCATTTTGCATAAGCCGTGGTTTGGTTTTAGTGTAGTTTACAAATTCAAACGCAACGATTTTACTCCAATACCGCAAGTAAATTCTGTATTACTGCGAATTGAAAAACTGAAAAAGCCGCTTATCGGACAACCAGTTGCGGCTCTGTTCAAAGATTTTGTTGCATTCGGTTTTACGTCAGTGAGACCAAATCTCAAAAAGGGCTACAAGAATGTATTTGGCCATATTCAATTTCTAAAATTAGCTGATGAATTTAATTTTAGTCCAGATGCCAAACCGACAGACCTCAATTTTGAACAATGGTTAGGTATATTTAACTACTTCATTGCTGGGGTGGAGCACAGAAGGCAAAAACAAGTCGTAGGTGCATTGGCCAATTTGACCGAGCAACAGAAGTCTCTGGAAAAAATTCATCGAACCCGAACAGCTAAAAATTGGCGAAATACAAAATAAGTCCATCTTACGATAGGGCTATTTCCAAAGTTCTTTTTGTGGTAAGTTCAAGGTCTTTCCAGTTGCGTTTGAAAGCGTTATAACTCATTCCATTAAGACCGATACTTATTTCGTAACAACGCAAACGTTCTTCAAAATTAGGCACATCCAAGCCTATTTTTTTGTAATGATTTTGGGCTTCTTTTGCCCAATCTATATTCTGCATTGCGGGATACCACGGCGACCATACGATAAGTCCAGCTAACTCATAAAGGAAATCGCCATACATAGCATTTCCCCAGTCAATAACTGCACTAATTTTACTGTCTTGAACTAACACATTGTAATGTAGAAGGTCAGTGTGAAGTAGGTAGCGTTCTTTAGGACACTTTTCTATAAGAGATTTTAATACGTTGAAAGCCTTATTAAAAGGTTCTTCGCCCATCGGCGAGTTCTGCAATGAAGCACGCCAGCCATATGTTCTGCTGGTAATAGGGTCATTCCAAACATCTAACAGATATTCTTGCCACGTAAGATACGGAGCAACTTTTTCGGTATTCCAATTGCCATATCCCGTAGTAGTGTTTATATCAGTATTTCTCATAGCATCCAGCATCTGAAAAACAGCAGGGACTATCTGAGCCATTTGCGGCTCATCCAAACCATCCAGCATATTTCCGAAAGCCCGTTCGGAAATAGCGAAACTACGACCAAAAGCTTGCCCAATTTCTAATAACTTTGGTATTGGTAAGTCAGATGCTGCATAAGCAGCGGCAATTTGGTCTTTTTTAAAGTCATCGCTATATAAGCCAAAACGGACAACATAGTCCTTGTCTAAATTACGAAAGGAGAAAGCTTGAGACCATACACCTTGTCCTAAATATGCCACATCACTCACTGTTTGATTTAAGTGGGTATGTAAAAAACTTTCTATCTCTGTAATTTCTAAAGGTTTTAGTTCCATATGTGAATTATCGGTTTATACGGGAATTGAGCGAACTATCTGCCCCTGCCTATTTCGAGCCACGATAGCCCGTTTATACTGCGGTGGGGGTAATTTAATCGTAAAGCTAAACGGTATGAGTTTGGCTACTTCATCTATAATAGAATGTCTGGTTGTGTTCACTCCATACCAATTTGAAATGACATAGCCTATATTGTAGCCGAATTTGTTGGTGTGAACAAGGCTCTGGACTAGATGTATAAAATCTGTTATATTTTCATCTTGGACAGTTTATTTTAAACGGAGGTATCGTGTATGAGTCTTTTGGGTTTTATCCCAAAGGTGTTAAAATTTTTCGGTCTTAAAATTTCGCGTCAACAAAAAAAGAAAGACAGCATTATTGTCTCTAACTCCCGGTATCAGATTCATGTTTCCGCGCAACGTTTAATAGATAAAGATCGACATCGAAAATCGAAAAAGTAAAACACCTAAAAGGTATAAACACCAGGAAGCGTTTCAATTTAATTGGGACGCTTTTTGTTTTGCCCAGTTGACTAAATTTTAAGTTTTACCTAGAATATTATTCTAGCTCGTAAGTTTTTGAGCTAGATGCAGAAATTTCAAAAGAAGGGGAAAAATTGTTTTTTATGAAGAGAAAAAAACCTGATACTAAACACAGGCGCAGCGCAAAAGGACTTAAGCCGCTAGGGGAACGAGAGGTGCTGGATCTTAGTAATCTGTTGCGTGACACTGATCCAGAATTATCGCCATCAAGCTTGTTGAGCTTGCTCAAGGGATCGACCTACTTCAGAGGATCTTCCTACGCAGAAGGAGGGGCTATCCTTCTTGTTGCTAAAGGTGGTCATCGCGCAGCCTACGACCGAAACCAGCTACGGCAGATTGCCTTCGCGGCGAGCTGATTTTCAAAGTTTCACTCATAATACAACGAAGCGGCAGGCATGCTCTTTATGCCAGCCGTTTTTATTTTTGCTATAATAATGCAGAGCAGTGCAAGCTGCTCTCGCCAAATTTAACTATAATTCTATGAATCTTGAACCTTCTATATTTAAAGCTTATGACATTCGCGCTATCTATCCATCTCAAGTAGATGAAGAAGGGGCTTACGCTATTGGGCGTGCTTTCGCCACACTAATGACTAGAGAAATTCCAGACCGCACTTTGAACATTGCTGTCGGCGGCGATATGCGCCTTTCAACTCCATCTCTAAAAGAACAGGTTATAAAGGGTTTACGTGATTCTGGCGTTAATGTTGTTGATGTTGGCTTAATTTCTACACCGACATATTATTTTGCAGTCGGTTATTTTAAGTTAGATGGAGGTGTACAAGTTTCCGCTTCTCATAACCCAGCAGAGTATAATGGTTTTAAGATGGTGCGTGAGCGTGGTATTGCAGTTGGGGGAGATAGTGGTATTTATGAGATGCGCCGAATGATTTTAGAAAACGATCTTGCGCCTCTATCAGAAACTCAAGGTACTTTAGAAATAAAAGAGTCAGTAGAAAAAATTACAATTCCAGAATTTTTAAAGTTTGCTGGCAATCCTGAAATTAAACCTTTTAAAATTGTTATAGACACTGCCAACGCGATGGGTATCCCAGATTACGGTGAATTATTTAATCACATCCCGGGTGAATTTATAAAGATGAACTTTGAGTTAGACGGCACTTTCCCAGTTCACGAAGCCGATCCTTTAAAGCCAGAGAACACTGAAGAGTTACGCAAGCGTGTACTTAGTGAAAATGCTAACATTGGAGTTGCTTCCGATGGAGATTCCGACCGCATTTTTATTATTGATGAAAAAGGGGAAACAGTCCCATCTCCAATTTTGTATACAATCATTGCTCATATTGAAGCTGAAGAAAATTCAGCTGACCCGTTGGCTTACGAAATCCGTTTAGGTAATTTAATTCCTGAAGAGTTCCCAAATACCCAACTTGTGGAAACCCCAGTTGGCCACTCTATTATTAAGAGTTATATGGTTAAGCATAACGCTGTGTTCGGTGGAGAAATCTCTGGTCACTATTTCTTCCGCCTGCCCTGGGGGACCTATGAAGCGCCAACCTTATTACTAATTAAATTGTTGGCTTGGTTATCAAAGCAAGATAGGCCCTTGTCAGAAATTGTCGCAGGATACAAACGCTATGTTTCATCTGGTGAGGTAAATACAAAAGTTTCTTCCAGAGAAGAAGTTGACGCAAAAGTGGAAGAGATCAAAGAAAAATATTCTGATGGCAAGCAGGTCACGATTGATGGCGTAAAAGTTTCTTACCCTGACTATTGGTTTAGCGTACGCGCATCCAATACTGAGCCATTGATCCGACTTATTGTTGAAGCAAAAGACCCAAGCTTAATGGAATCCAAGCGGGATGAGATCTTGGCCATAATCCGAAGTTAGGCTATAATTCCTTCGTCACAGGAGGACACTGTAATGATTGATATAGAACTGTTTCAAAGTTGCATTCCTAAGGAAGTGCATAATCGTGCTAGCCGTTTGTATTGGATTGACAAGGCAAACCCGCTCTTGAGCTGGTATTACCGTAGGCCAGGTGATGCTGATAAATCCGGCAATGTTTCGCCGGATAAAATGCAGGCTAAGGCCCATGAAATGATCGATATTTATTGGGATTGGTCAAAAGGGGATTGGCAGTTAAAACCTTTTCGGCTTGTTGCCTCAATGGTTTGG
>JACCDN010316888.1_pt1 | contig 13075 bp, 8 predicted proteins | sample 7441691 | NCBI WGS metagenome assembly JACCDN01 (sample SAMN15323439, study PRJNA562643) | freshwater metagenome | isolation source: river surface water | place: USA:Blue River Watershed | collected 2017-08-16 | reverse complement strand
CCAAATTTTATTCCATGATTATACTTTCCATCAGTTGACCACTGAAAAGAATGGCAATATTCAATGAATTTGGTTTGACTGTTCTCGACTTCTACTTTAGAGACGAGCAGAATATGATTGAGGTTGTGTTCTTTGCCAGAATTCAAAATAATAACAAAGTCGCCAGGAAGAATATCTGTGAGAGCAACCGGGTGTGAATTTTTGTCATGTGCCAAAGTTTTGACATCAATGTTTTCTATGGCACGCAGTTTGACGATCAATTTTCGAAGCAAACTTTTGGCATTTGGGTAAAATAATTTTGATGACAAAGACTGATTGTGTTTTTCCTTATAATCCGCTGCCAAAATAGCGTAGGCAAAAGCAGAACAATCAATACCAAGATTGTGTTCAACCAGAAATTTTTTGAGTTCATCTTCATTTAACTTGTCGAGGTTCACTTTCTCACGCAAAGCAAACAGTTTTGCTTCATCAACAATCTCTTCTGGACTTCCTTTACCGAGTAGTACTCGTAGTCCTGCTCGAACTTTGCTGCGGCGATTATTAAAATATGGACAAGATATGTATTTCTCACCAAAACGAAGAGCATCATACTGTGTTATTACATGGAGTGTTTCGTCGGAAAGCAACTTTTTTCCATAGGGCATGGCATCTTGAATCTGCAGCCCAAGATTATTCAGTTCCAGGTGTGCTTTTATAATAGAATGGGTAGATTGGATACGAAGCAGATCTGTTCCACTTTCAGTATTCGTGTAAACAATCAAATTAAGCTTTTCATCCAAAGACTCGAGTATTTGCACTGGTTTATCGAGGTTTTGTTTACGTAGATCAATCACGCGCTGAATGATCTGGGCTCCATCGTCTATTTTTATCAGTAACTGTTTTTGCAGATTAATATCCAGCAGGGTAGACAGATGTGCTTCAAACGTCGTCATTTCTTGTAGATTTTTTTTCCTTATCATTTGCAGCTGGGATTCATACGTAGTACTGGCTGGTTGCCGTGCATTGATTTCAATCAGAAATAGATCATCAGTTTCAAAATCATATATCACATCAATCCCAAATAGTCCTTTCCAACCACTGCCGCGAAGCTTATCGCCAATATCCTTGGCAATTTGGTTGTATTTTTGGATATGATGTGGCTTGAGAAATTTGTGAGGGAAATTCCAATCATTACCAATCGTTGCAAAGGGATTTTCTGTAAAGGGCAGCATTCCTGTTATTTGGTAACTGATATTTCCAACCAAAACATTGTCAGGAGTTACAACATTATTACTGGTAAACATAGCACCACCTGCAATAAATTTGGTAATGCGAACTGGACGATTGGGAAATTTGGTTTGGATTTCTTGGAGTTCTGCTTCGCGTGAGATAAACATGGTTCCAAGACCAGTATGAGCGCGATTGAACTGCAAGATAAATGGCATGTCATTTTTTTCATCAAACTGTACTTCTTTAGCCAGCTGAATTTTGTGAGGTGGAAGATATTTTGTCAGTTCTCCTAGCCACTCGATCTGCGTAATTTTTTCTTCTACTTTTTGAGCGAGTTTAGCTGATGGATTGAGCAGTTTCCAATTATTTTCTAAACAGATTTTTTCAATCACCGTGGTGTTTTTGAAGACAACAATATTTGGGTCGTTGCCCTCAGAGTTTTTTTGTATAAATTGTTTAACATCTGCATGGCTCAAGAGCTCGTGCGTATCAAGAAGCGTGTCATTTTCAATGAGTAAAATGTTTGTTCGCTTTTGGGATATTTTCTTGCCAGCCGCAGTAGAATTTGAGATAATAAAATAACCAGTGAGTTCAAGACTACTGGCACGTTCAATATCTCTGGTTACATAAAATAGGGGATTTTTGGACAAGAGAGAAGCAAGATTCATAGCAATAATTTGTTTTTCAGTATAGTAGAAAAAGACCTTTTTGGCAATGTATGACTGAACTTTATAAACAACTCAAACAATTTGGGCAAGTCAAGTTAAATGAACCGATGAGTAAACATACAACTTTCAAAATTGGCGGAAAGGCTGAATTTTTTGTCGCGGTCGAACAAACAGAGCAACTGGTTGAACTTTTGAAATTTTTGGATGAAGAGGGGATTGATCGGTTTATCCTCGGTGGGGGTAGCAATATGCTGTTTGGTGATGATGATTATTCAGGCGTAATCATCCAAATCAAAACCAAAGAAACACGGGTTACCGATACTGGCATTATTGCCGATGCTGGTTGCTCGACGGTCGCCATAGCCAACCTGAGTATGAAAGAAGCATTTATCGGCTTTGAATGGGGAGTTGGAGTGCCAGGCACAATAGGTGGAGCGGTTCGTGGTAATGCAGGAGCTATGGGATGGGAAATGCAAAACAATGTCGAGAGTGTCGATGCCTATATTGATGGGGAAGTAGTACATCTTTCAAATGGAGAATGTGAATTTCATTATCGCCATAGTATTTTCAAAGAAAATGGTGGAGTAGTACTGCGTGTTCATCTCAAGCTGGAAAAGTCAGAAAATAAAGACGGCATGAAAAAAGCCTTAGAATATTTGCAATATCGCAGTCGCACTCAGCCCCAAGGCTATGCTTCAACTGGATGTATATTCAAAAATTTTGAAATTAAAGATCCTGAAACATTGCAATTTGAGCTGCCAGAAGAATTTGTACAAAAAGGAAAAATATCAGCAGGCTGGCTGATTGATAAAGCTGGCATGAAAAATGCACAGGTAGGAAAAGCCAAGGTGAGTGAAACACACGGAAATTTTGTGGTAAATATGGGAAGTGCAACTTCAACCGATGTTCTGAAACTGATTGAGCAAATCAAAGAAAAAGTGTATGATAGATTTGGTATATATATTGAGGAGGAAATTCAAATTGTCTAGTGCTGTTTGTCATTTCGAGCAGAGCGAGAAATCTTTTGTACCTATTCCCTTTGAAAGATTGCTCACTTCGTTCGGAATGACAATCAACCTATGCAAAAATTATACATGAATTAAAATTTTCATTTCTAACTTTAATAACTCATATGATTACAACACTTCACGCCACAGGAATGGAATTGACAGATGCAATTCGAGAATATGCAGAGGAAAAAATTCATGGACTCGAAAAATTTTTCGATAACATTATAAAAGTTGAAATTGATGTTGGTATGAATTCTCAGCATCATAACAAGGGGAAAATATATTATGCAGAAGTAAATGTATCTATTCCAGGAAAAGTATTGCGAGTGGTAAAAGAATCCGAAGATCTTTATAAGGCAATTGATAAAGTAAAAGATCATCTTAAAAATGAGCTGGAAAATGCCAAAGAGAAAATGCGACACAAAAATAAAGAAAAAATTCGTAGTCAAAAGGAGTATACTCCAGAAGATACACAAGATGATTTTGATGAAGTTTAAAATCATAAAAGAGGCTAAAAAACGCCTCTTTTTATATATAGACAAAAGCCCAAAATGGTGATATACTTGCCCATATTTACCTTGTTAAGAAAAATTTATGAGTTTGGTGAAAACGGTCTATGAAAAAGTGTTTGGGAGTGCCAATAAACAGACCCTCAAAACATTTCAAAAAGTGGTAGAACAAATAAATGCACTTGAATCTACCTTTCAAGGATTGACGGATGATGCATTGAAAGAAAAAACAAATGAACTCAAAGAGCGACTTCAAAAAGGGGAAACTTTGAACGATATTTTGCCAGAAGCCTTTGCTACGGTTCGAGAAGCATCTCGTCGTGTCCTCAATATGCGACATTTTGATGTTCAGCTTATTGGTGGTATGGCTCTTCATAGTGGAATGATTGCGGAAATGCGAACTGGAGAAGGAAAAACATTGGTGGCAACACTCCCAGCCTATCTCAATGCCCTTGAAGGAAAAGGAGTCCATGTTGTAACGGTCAATGATTATTTGGCTCGTCGTGACGCAGTTTGGATGGGAAAAATTTATAACTTTCTTGGACTCTCTGTTGGTGTTATTCAAAATCTGCGAGTGAGTTATATTTATGATCCTGGGGTAACTGCTTCCATAGAACAAGCTGTACAGGAAAATACTCAAACCTCAAGTTTCAAAGTGGAGTATGATCATTTGCGACCATCAAATCGTCAAGAAGCCTACCATTGCGATATTACCTATGGTACCAATAATGAATACGGATTCGACTACCTGCGAGATAACATGGTGCAAGACATTTCAGAAATGGTTATGCGTCCAGGAAATGAGATGCACTATGCATTGGTTGATGAAATCGATTCTATTTTGGTTGATGAAGCTCGAACTCCTCTTATTATATCTGCTCCGGCAGCAGAAGCAACCGATCAATATTATCAATTTGCAAAACTAGTTCGGGGGCTTTCAGAAAAAACAGATTATAATGTTGATGAAAAACTTCGTAGCGCAACTCTGACTGAAGAAGGTATTGCAAAATTTGAACAATGGCTCGGTATTGAAAATATTTATGTAGAAGCGGGTATTCGAACGGTTCACCATATTGAGCAAGCACTCAAAGCAGAAGTGCTCTTTAAACGTGACAAAGAATATGTCGTTGATGGCGATGAAATTGTGATTATTGATGAATTTACTGGACGAAAAATGCCAGGACGACGCTATAGTGAAGGTCTGCATCAAGCCATTGAAGCCAAAGAAAATGTGAAGATTCAAAAAGAAAGTCAGACGCTTGCTACTATTACCTTCCAAAATCTTTTCCGCATGTACAAGAAGCTTGCCGGTATGACTGGAACTGCTGAGACCGAAGAAGAGGAATTTCGACGTATTTATAATTTGGAAGTGTTGGTTATACCAACAAATAAAACAGCTGCACGTGAAGACATGCCTGATCGAATTTATAAAGATGAAACCATCAAATTCAAAGCGGTTGCCAAAAAGATTCAAGAATTGCAGGAAAAACAACAACCGATTCTCGTCGGTACTATTTCTGTAGAAAAAAATGAAGCGTTGAGTCGCTATCTCACGGGTGTTGGTATTAAGCACGAGATTTTGAATGCAAAAAATCATGAACGAGAAGGAGAAATTATTGCAGATGCTGGTCGCCCTGGTGCAGTAACTCTTGCTACCAATATGGCAGGACGTGGTGTGGATATTAAACTTGGTGGAAGTGCTGCTGATCCGAAAGATATTGAGACAGTAAAAGCTGCTGGAGGACTGTTTGTCCTTGGTACTGAACGACATGAAGCAAGACGTATTGATAATCAGCTCCGTGGTCGTTCTGGACGTCAGGGAGATCCTGGTATGACTCAGTTTTTTGTCTCGACAGATGACGACTTGATGCGCATTTTTGCCGGTGACCGTTTGAAAAATGTTATGAATCGTCTGAATGTCCCGGACGATATGCCAATTGAACAGGGGATGATTACCAGAATTTTGGAAAATGCACAAAAAAAAGTTGAAGGGCATAACTTTGATATTCGTAAGCATTTGCTTGAATATGATGATGTTTTAAATCGTCATCGCAGTGTTATTTATAGAAAAAGAAAAAATATTTTGGAACTGTTTCAGATTGAAACAGGAAAGAAAGAAAGACCGGTGAGAGTAGAAATCGATCAGTCTGAAGAAGAAGCTCGTGAACAAAATAATGAACAAGTTTTTCATTCTCTGAAAGAAATGATTTTACAGTCCGTGGAAAACGAGATTGAAAGTGTTGTTGCGTATCACACACAACCAAAAATCCAGACAGAAGAAGTTTCAGAATCAGAAAATCAAAAAGAAGGGGATTGGGATATAAAAGAAATTTGTGAAACGATGAAGACAATTTATCCTTTTACACCAGAAGATGCCAATCACCTTTTTGAGATTGCTAAACATGATGAGGGGAAGCTCGAAGAAGCAGAATCAAAAGAAAAAATGATTACCTATTTGGTGGATAGAGCAAAACAAGAATACGAAAAAATTGAAGCTGAAATTCTTCGCCTCCAACCAGATGCTGCTGCCGCCAACACAGTGATGCGCTCAATTGAAAAATCTTTGCTTTTGCGAAGCATTGATATGCTCTGGGTAGAACACCTCGTAAATGTAGATTATTTGCGTACTGGTATTAGTCTTCGTAGTTATGGTCAAAGAGATCCACTTATTGAGTATAAACGAGAAGCCTATCAGATGTTCCAAATTCTTTTGCAAAATATTCAAAAAGAGGTGGTCTATACATTTTATAAAGTTCATCATGGCATTGAAATAGTGCCAACCATCATGGCCAATGATAATTTGGTTCAAGAAGGTGCAACCAAAACTTCCTCACATGCGGAACAATTTTTTGATAATCAAAACTCTAAGAAAAAAGAAAGTAAAAAAGAACGGCGTCGACGACAACGCATGGAAAAACAAGGTTGATTTCTATACACAGGGAACAAAAGGGTTCTGTATTGACCTTTTTTGAGAAATCACGTAAGATACTGCTCATATTTCTGTATTTTTTTACTATGAAATCTGTTACACCAAAAAGGAATGTAAGGTCGCAAATCAGATGGGGAATCGCTGGAATCATCATACTCCTTTTGGCTGCCATTGCTTTTATTCTGCCTCGTCAAGTAAATGCGGGAATATCGTTTGTAAATAACAAAACAGGACTTTATCTTCCTTTGGTACCTGAAAAATCATTTAAACTCGGACTTGACCTTCAAAGTGGAGTTCATTTGGTGTACTCAGCAGAAGTAGAGAACTTGGCTACCAATGAACGAAAGGATGCTGTTGAAGGAGCACGGGACGTCATTGAACGACGTATTAACAGTTTTGGGGTAGGAGAGCCACGCATTGAAACGAGTAAAATTGGCGATGCTTATCGTATCAATGTAGAGCTTCCTGGAGTCACAGATGTCACTGAAGCGACAAAACGTATTGGTGAAACACCAATTTTGGAATTTCGTGAACAAAATAATGAACCTCCACGAGAGTTGACAAATGAAGAACAAAAAATGATCGAAGAGTTTAATGCGGCGGCAAAGAAAAAAGCAGATGCGGTAACTGCTGCTCTTCGCAAAAAAACTTCTTTTGAAAATTTGGTACAACAATATTCTGATGATGAAACTACAAAAGTAAATGCTGGTTATATTGGCTTTGTCAAAAAATATGAAGCAGATAACAACGTTACTTATCCATGGGCAGAAAAAGCAAAAGAAGGAGAAATAACTCAAAAATCATTAGAAGAAGAAGACGGTTATTATTTTCTTAAAAAAGGAAAAGAACGTCCTGGTGAAATTGAAGCTTCTGTAAAACATATTCTCATTTGTTATCGGGGAGCTCTTGGTTGCAGTGCTACTTCAACCAAAGATAATGCGCTCAAAATTGCACAAGATGTTTACGCACAGGCAAATGCAGAGAATTTTTCAGAACTTGCTAAACAGTATTCTTCTGATTCTTCTACAGCAGATAATGGCGGTGATCTGGGTACATTTCCTCGTGGGGCCATTCAGATTGAGCCTTTTGAGCAAGCCGTTTTTGCAACTCAGGCAGGACAAATCGTTGGACCGGTTGAAACTCCGTATGGATATCATATTATCTATAAAATTTCAGAAAATGTGACGAAAGAATATGAAGTTTCTAAAATTTTCATTCAAAAGAAAACCAAAGATGATGTTATTCCTCCTCGCGAACCTTGGAAATATACTGGTCTGTCTGGACAACAGCTTCAAAAAGCTGAAGTGGTAAATAACCCTCAGACTTCCGAAATTCAAGTATCCTTACAATTCAATGAAGAAGGGACAAAACTCTTCGAAGAAATTACGAGACGATCTCTTGGAAAACCTGTCGGTATCTTTCTGGATGGTCAAGAAATCAGTACCCCTGTGGTGAATCAAGTGATTACAGGAGGACAAGCGGTTATTAGCGGAGGTCAAACAGGCTTTAACCTGATTGAAGCAAAACTTTTGACTCAACGTCTCAATGCGGGTGCGTTGCCTGTTCCTGTAAAACTGATTTCACAAGAGAGTATTGGAGCATCTTTAGGTGCTGAATCATTGTCAAAGAGTTTGTATGCTGGACAAATTGCGGTTTTTCTGATTTTTATCTTCATGGTGCTGTATTACCGTTTACCAGGACTTTTGTCAGTATTTTCACTCTGTCTCTATATTGCTCTTACGTTGTCTCTCTTCAAACTTATTGGTGTGACTCTTTCACTTTCTGGTATCACTGGTTTTATTCTTTCCATTGGTATTGCTATTGATGCCAACATCCTTATATTTGAGCGTTTGAAAGAAGAACTTCGTCAGGGAAAGAGTTTGAAAAGTGGTATTGAAGAAGGTTTTGGTCGTGCTTGGACTTCTATTCGTGATGGAAACGCATCAACCTTTATTACCTGTATACTCTTGATCTGGTTTGGAACCAGCTTTGTTAAAGGTTTTGCGGTTACCCTTGCTATTGGTATTGCAGTAAGTCTATTTACGGCTATTACGGTTACTCGCGTGCTCCTGCGATTTATTGCTCCGTGGTTTGAAAAGAGAGGTCACTGGCTTTTCCTCGGTTTCCCACGAAAAGATAATTCATCAAAATAAATCTCTGTCTATGTATCAAATTATTAAAAAACGTTCGATTGCTTTTATCTTTTCAGGAATACTTTGTGTTTTAAGTTTGATTTCGCTTGGGGTGTTTAGTTTAAAACCAGGACTTGATTTTACTGGTGGATCTTTGCTTGAAATCTCTTTTGACAATGGTATACGTCCTCAAACCGCAGAACTGCGAACCACGATTGAAAAATCAGGCTTTACTCCTTCTACCTTGCAATTTTCTGGTGACACAGGAATGATTATCAAGCTTCCATTTATATCTGAAGAAGAACATCAAAAAATTCTTCAAGATATTCGAACTGAGTTTGAAAAAGATGGGTTACTCGTTCGAGAAGAAAGATTGGAAACAATTGGGCCAGCCTTTAGTGAACAGCTTCGTTCGCGATCAGTCTATGCAATTGTTGCTGTATCTTTGAGTATTGTATTATTTATCGCCTATGCTTTTCGAAAGATCTCGAAATCGGTTCCATCTTGGAAATATGGAGTAGCGGCTATTGTTGCTCTGCTACATGATGTGTTAATTACTCTCGGTATTTTTGCTTTTTTAGGGCATTTGTATGGAATTGAAATAGATCTCACTTTTGTAGTAGCACTTTTGACTATCCTTGGATACTCTATCAATGATACGATTGTGGTATTTGATCGTATTCGTGAAAAAGTACTCCTCAAAGGTGCAAAAGATTTTGCTTCAACCGTAAACTTGGCAGTGAACGAAACAATCGGTCGTTCTATCAACACTTCAATTACGGTTCAATTGACTCTTTTATCACTCTATTTCTTTGGCGGAGAAACGACTCAGAATTTTTCTCTTGCACTCATTATTGGTATCTTTTTTGGGACATACTCCTCGATTTTTGTTGCGAGTTCTCTGCTCGTTTCCTGGGAAGAATGGAGTAAACGTCACAAATAAAGTCTCTGATTTAAACAGAAAAAAAGAGAAACCACAGAAAATGGTTTCTCTTTTTTTCTAGATATGATATACTATGCACATATTTTCTATTATTTCTGTATGAGTGATACTTTTATACGACATTTGGTTGCCTTTCTCGCCATGGTGCTGTGTTTATTGGTATATGTTGCAGGGTACATTAGTGGTACCCATTCCTGGTGGTGGACTGTTTTGGGACTTGTTTTTATCTATATCATTACCTTCAAAATTGTTGATGCTGGTGGTGGGGGACACTAAGTCTTTTTTATGGATTGGGTGCTTATTCTTGACACAATAACCAATTTTTTTCTTCAGGATACTGCCGATGTAGTTCTGCAGCTTTTTGCCATTTTTGGATATTTGATTTTGTTTTGGCTCGTTGGAATGGTTTTTAAGGAAATGTTTTTGGAATATCGCCAAGAAAAATATAAACATAAATGGAAATGGGTTTTGCTGGCTGTTGATACCCCAGCACTCAATGTACAAACGCCAAAAGCTGTTGAGCAATTCTTTTTTCATTTAGCAGGTGCATTTAATTCTCCCAATCTCGGAGAAAAATTTTGGCATGGGTATAAGCAACGCTGGTTTAGTTTTGAGATTATTAGTATCGAAGGATATATTCAATTTTTGATTCGTACAGAAGAAACATTTCGAGATCTCGTCGAAGCAGCTCTCTATGCTCAATATCCAGATATTGAAGTGACAGAGGTTGAGGATTATGTCAATGCTGCTCCGAATAAATTTCCGGATAGCAATTATGATATGTGGGCTGCAGATTTTTCTTTGGCTACTGATGACGCTTATCCAATTCGTACCTATCGTGAATTTGAACATAGTATTTCCAAAGATACTGTGCTCAAAGATCCAATGGGAGCATTTTTGGAGAGTTTCAGTCGTATTGGCCAGGGAGAACAAATGTGGTTTCAAATTTTGACTGAACCAATTTCCAATAGCTGGAAAGAACATGCCATTGAAAAAATTAATGAGCTGATTGGTGACACAACTTCTCATGCACATGGCGGAAGTAAAATTGCCGATGCTATTACTTCTGCACCATTTAAACTTTTAGAGCATGTGGGTGATCAAGTATTTGCCCGTGAAGCTTCTACGGGAGGGCATGATGATGGACATTCTGGACCTCCAAATAATTTGTCGTATTTGACTCCCGGCCAGGGAAAGCTGGTGGAAGCTATGGAAAAAAAGATCAGCATGCTTGGCTTTAAAACGAAAATGCGTGGTGTTTATTTGGCACGAAAAGAAGTATTCCGTCCAAGTCGTGGTGTAAATGCCTTGTTAGGAGCACTCCAACAATATAATATACCGACAGCTAATTCTATTGTTCCAAAGTTTTCTACGAGTGCTCATTATTTTTTTGGGAAAAGACGTGCAAATACCCGAAAAACGTTGATGATGAAAGCCTACAAGAAGAGAAAAATTGCGACAGGAGCAAATGCTTGTATTTTAAATGTAGAAGAGCTCGCAACTATTTGGCATTTTCCTATGTCTCATGTGAAAACACCGGCTCTTATGAAATCACGTGCCAAAAGTGCCGAACCTCCTATGGGACTTCCCTTGGAGAGTATGTATGGACATTCGGCAGGAGATACTCATGCTCCTTTGAATAATCAGCCTGGTATAGAAGGAGGACAATATGCACCGGGAACAAAATTTGGCTAAATACTTAGGAAAAATGACCTTCACTCTGTGTGGGTAATCAAGGTTGCTACCTTGATTTTTTTCTTTTTTTCAGGTAAAGTATTTCCACTATGAAATGGAATAATTTTTCTAAACCTATTTTGGCACTCTCTCCCATGGCAGATATGACTGACTCGGCTTTTTGTCAGGTTGTTCGTAGCATTGGCGGAGCAGACGTCGTATTTCGTGAAATGGTCAGTAGTGAGGCCCTGATTCGTGACAATGCTAAGACTTTGGGTATGACTGACTTTGTAGAAGGGGAGAGGCCCATTGTGCAGCAGATTTTTGGCTCAGATCCACTCATTATGGCTCAAGCTGCATCTATTGTCATGGAACATGCGAATCCAGAGGGGATAGATATCAACATGGGTTGTCCTGTGTACAAGATTACGAGCAATTTTAATGGTTGTGCCCTGATGAAGGAACCGGATCGTGCAGCTCAAATTATTCGTGAAATGAAAAAAGCAATCGGTGAAAATACACCTCTGTCTGTAAAGATTCGCCTTGGGTGGAGCGATCCAGATGATTTTAAGAAGTTTATTCCTGTTATTGAAGAAGCCGGGGCAAACCTCATTACTGTTCATGGTCGTACCAAAGCTCAGGGATACAGCGGAAAAAGTGATTGGGCTCGTATTGCCGAGGCGAAAAAGATTGCCAGTGTACCACTGCTTGCCAATGGTGATATTCATGAACCTCATCAAGTCAAAGAAGCCCTAGAAATTACGGGCGCAGATGGCGTTCTCATTGCCCGAGGAGCACTTGGAAATCCATGGTTTTTTAAATTGTACAAAGAAAATGAAAAATTTGTTCCTCTCTCTGAAAGAGTACAAAGAATTCTTCAACATGCTCGTCTGCATGTGGCACAGTACGGTGAGCGGGGGATGGTAACATTTCGCAAGCACCTCTCTTGGTATTTCAAAGCCACACGTCTCGGTATCGAGCTTCCTCATATCAAAGATTTACGAGTTTCACTCATGCAAGTGAAAACCTTGTCTGAGCTTGAAACCATTCTTACTCCTCTTTTAACGGAAAATTAAAATATCCCTTGCCCCAGATTTTGAGATGTGGTATCATATTCTCACTATTCGTTTATTTTTAAAATTGAATCTATGGAGAATAACCATAAATCTGGATTCCTCTCGACCATGAGTCCAATCCAGGTGTTTATCTTTGGAGTCGTTGAAGCCATTTTGGTACTGTGTACGATTGGATTTTTTATCATGATCGCAGTGCATTTTAATGGAAATAATGGAGGATACCAACCAACTAATACCTATACCCCACCAGTTGTGAATAATGGCGGAGTTGTTCCACCAACACAGCCAACCAATGTTACGGTAGCGCCAGTTGAAGACAAGGTTGATCACATTCGTGGTGACAAAAATGCAAAAATAACCGTTATTGAATACAGTGATTTTGAATGTCCTTTCTGTAAGCGTTTTCACGCTACAATGCAACAACTCGTTGCAAAATATCCAAAAGATGTAAAATGGGTATATCGCCACTTTCCACTTGATAGTTTGCACCAAAAAGCTCGTCCAGAGGCAATGGCTTCTGAGTGTGCGGCTGAACAAGGTAAATTTTGGGAGTTTACTGATCTGATTTACCAAGTAACTGGTTCAAATGATTCTATTGATCTGACCAAACTTGGTGAATATGCTGGTCAAGTTGGCCTCAATGTTTCAAAATTCCAAACTTGCTATGACAGTCAAAAATATGCAAGTCGTGTAGCACGTGACGTTACCTCGGGTGAAGCTGCTGGAGCCAATGGTACACCATACACAGTAGTAATTGGACCAGAAGGGGAGACTATACCAGTTTCTGGAGCAGTTCCATTTGAATCACTTGATGCAACTGTAGCACAGTTCTTGAACTAATCGTTAGATAAGAAAAACCAGCCCAATTAAGGCTGGTTTTTTGATTGATAGAGATTATTAAAAATAAAAGGGGAGTGAGTCCCCT
>JACCDN010299919.1_pt1 | contig 13076 bp, 16 predicted proteins | sample 7441691 | NCBI WGS metagenome assembly JACCDN01 (sample SAMN15323439, study PRJNA562643) | freshwater metagenome | isolation source: river surface water | place: USA:Blue River Watershed | collected 2017-08-16 | reverse complement strand
GATCTGCGAGATTCATTAGTTACAAGGACTGTTTCGAAGGGCGCCGCACCACCCAGAGGGCAAGAGCAATCACAACGGCGAACACGATGGCCAATCTGATAGCGCCAACATCGTTCAGAAAATTCACAACAGAGTTCTGCCACGATTCAACGCGCCGAGTAACACCGTCACTGCCGCGTTCTGTGATTGCGCCGTACCAATACCACGTGAGGTACAGCCCAGTAATGAGAACAAAAAATGCCGACACCTTGTCGAAGAATCGAAAACTCTTCTTTAGGGAGTTAACGATGTTGACTTGTGCGAACGCCAATGCAACCGTGAGTGCAATAACAAGTGATGCCATGCCCACTCCATACAAAGCAATGCTGAAGACGCCCGAAGCAAAACCGTGTCGACCAACAGATCCAAAGACTGCAGATGTGACAAAACCAATAGTGCAGCCGATAGATGCCACTGCATAGGCAATTCCAAAGAGAAACATGTTGCGCAATGTTCGTTCGCGTTGAATGGACACCTGCGGCTGGGCAATTCGTGGTTTCCATCCGGACAGCATTAATGCGCCCATCACCACCAACCCAAGACCAACAACGAATGCAAAGTACTTGGAGTTATCACGAACTGTTGTTGTGAATGACTGCGTGATGATTCCAACAATCAAGAACAGCCCAACGAAACCAGATGACACCGCTGAACCAACAAGTAGCGCACGACGCAATGTAGATGCGGGTGATTCGTTGCGCTGTAGTTCAGTACCTAAGTAATAGATGAGATATGTGGGAAGCAATACAAAGCCACATGGATTCACGGCGGACATGACGCCGAGAATGAAGTTGTACGCGAAGTCTCCTTCGAGTGCAATCACTTGGTCACCCCAAGATTGTTCTGAAGAATGTTGTCAATGTCTTCAGTGGTGATCTCGCCAGCTCGTGTTTTTACGATGTAGCCATCTGCGTTAATGAAGAATGTTGTGGGCATGGTGGTGACACCAACAGCGGCCAATTGGTCACCATCGTCTAGATAGTTGGCGTACTTGATTCCGTACTTGGTGAGAAATGCAGACGCAGATTCTGTGGTGTCATTTGGATTGATTCCTACAAAGTTCACCGATGCGCCGTACGCCTCTGCGGCCGCAGTAAGAGCTGGCATCTCTCGCTTACATGGCTCGCATGTAGAAAACCAGAAGTTCACCACCATGGGTTTGCCAGTTGGAGTGATGGTGACCGCAGCACCTGACAACACATCTGTCACTGGCACAAAGGAGAATTTCTTGCCTGTGTTGTTGGCGTTGGTACCGATGCCCGGGGTTTGCTCCACCCCGGGATCGGTGAGATTGGCGTCAACGTCGTCGGAGGATCGACTGAGGGCCCACCCCCCGACGACGCTGACAAGTAGCACGATGGACAGAACCGCAACAACGACCTTTTTTCGGTTCCGTCCCATGTGCTCAGGCTACGAGATGCCGCGGGATCGGTACCTCTTCGATTGCTGTGACGGTGGTTCTCTTGACGGCTGGGCGGCCACGGGGCCTACGAACAGCCACCACGCGACCCATCTCTAGTTGCTCTCCGCCCCAGACACCCCAGGGCTCCTCCCTCTCGAGGGCACCCTGCAGACAGTCCCTAGCATCGGCACATTTGCCACAAATGGCCTTCGCCCGCTGAACATCCACCCATTCTTCAGAGAAGAACAAGTAGCTAAGGGTGCCGTTGCCGTCTGAGCAACGGCGGGACGACAAGGGGAGGATCTGGTCGATGACCGCGGAATCTCCAGATGCAATATCAATCTTTGTGTACATGGTTCGTATTTCCTTTTGGGTGGTGGTGTCGGACAAAACAAAAAGGCCGCTCGGGTTGTGAACCCGGCGGCCTCTGGCGAGATATTTTCTGAACGAACTAGTTCAGAACCCCACTGGGCCACCGGGTGAAACGCTTATTGGAATGCTTCACTGCCGGTGAGGACCACATTGAGAACGCACGAGTGGTCACCGCTTGCGCATACGCAAAAGCCACGGCGACTGCCGTGGTTGCGAAGGTAGCGGTGGTGACCTGGGTACGCATATCGGTGACTATGAAACCACTCTGTGAGGCCATATTCAACTTATTTAATGAATCCCAATACCCATAAGGGTTTGAGCCCCACAGATAGGGTGACGAAATGACATTTAGGCAGGCATCTGAAGGTTTTGAGATGGTCCCGCCAACTGGGTCTGGGCGACAGTTCACTGCGCGACGTCGAGTGCGATTGGGAGACGCCACCCCTAATGGCCGGCTTCGCCTCGATGCGATGGCTCGCTACCTACAAGATGTCTCTAATGACGACACCAGAGATGCCAACTGGAGTGATCCGCACTGGTGGGTCGTGCGTCGCACCGTGATTGATGTGCATGAGTTTCCGAAGTATCTCGAAGAGATAGATCTCACCACGTGGTGTGGCGGCCTTGGTTCTCATTGGGCGGAACGTCGCACACAATTGAGGTCTCTTGATGGACGCGTGTTGGTAGACGCTGCAGCTTTGTGGGTTCACGTAGATAAAGAAACGTTGCAACCAAGTCGCGTTCCAGAAGATGTTGTGCAGTTATTAGGTGAATCAGCCGGCGGTCGCAGTGTTGGTGCGCGGTTGTTGTTGCGCGCAAAAGATTTTGCAACGGAACTCACCATTGTTCCTAAACCATGGGCCATGCGATTCACAGATTTTGATGCAGTAGGTCATATGAACAATGCGGCGTACTGGGAGATAGTGGAAGAACATCTGGCATCGCATCGTGAACTCCGCGCACCCTTGCGTGGTGTGGTGGAACATGTGATTCAAGTTGAAGAGGGACAAGAGCCAGTTCGACATTCAGAACAACCATCTGAAGATTTGGCATTGCAATTGTGTGTTGGCGAAACAGTTCATGCCGCCATGTGGTGCGGGCGAGTTAACTAGTCGCGCAACACGTATTCAAATGCGTCGCCTTTATCGAGGCGCTCAAAGTCGCCGAGTAATCGCAGGTGCTCAAGGTGGGCATATGCCTCACTATCTGCCATGGAACCCTGTGCGCGTGGTGAGAAGAGATGAGTGGCAAACTCCATCACCGTTGCAGGTCTGCCAAGAGTGGAACTGGTGTCGCGCAGTTTTTGTAAACGTTCTTGATGGTGATCTTTAATTGCTTCCACACGTTCACCAACATTGGTAAATGGTGTTCCGTGCGCCGGTAGTGCAATAGAGATGTCATCGGCGAAACGCCCAATTTTGTTTAGTGAATCAAAGAACAACGTGAGTGGGTCGCCATGGCCCGTGAGCCCACTGATGTGAGGCGTGATGTTTGGCAATACATGGTCGCCACTTAACAAAGTGCCTGTTTCTGGGTCGAAAAGGCATAAATGGTCGTGTGTATGACCAGGCGTATGCACGGCCATCCATTCGCGTCTTGCGAACTTCATGCGATCTGTTTCGTTTAACCGAATAGATGGACGGGGAATGCGCATGAGTTTTGGAAACGTGCGACCAATACGCAGTTTTACTTTGCGTTGCCATGGCATGTCCATAGATGGTCCACCCCATGGTGGCGCGTCGAACGGACTGCGCATCATTAATGCGAGTTCTTCTGCGTCAACATCTGGCGGTTCTGTTGGGTCGTAGAAGGTCTTGAAGAGTCGGTGCGTGATGATGTCTGCACCAGATTCATTTCGCAAACGTTCTGCACCGCCGTAATGATCTGGATGGCTGTGCGTGACAATCACTGAGTGCACACGTTTAATGGGAACGTTCAGTTGTGACAGACGTTGCAGAACAGCTGCCCAGGATTCTTTCGTGGGAAGACCCGGATCAACAACAGCAACACCGCGCTCGTCTTCCAGCACATACATGTTGACGTGACCGAGGCCAGTGATGTTCGCTGGCAATTGTGTGCGATACACCCCAGGCGCAACCTCTGTGATGTCGTCGGTGGCTTGCATTTGCTCTGACTTCAATGGGCGCGGAGTGTCGCTGCTCATTTCTTTTTGGTTTCTTCTGCCGACTTGAAAACTTTGTCGCGATAGAACTTCAATTCGGCAACACTGTCGCGAATGTCGTCCATGGCTCGGTGCGTGGTGCCTTCACTTTTTGGTCGTGCATGTTCAAGACCTGGATTCCATCGCTTCACAAGTTCTTTCACAGTGGACACATCGACGCAGCGGTAGTGCAACCAATTCTCAATGTCTGGCATGTACTTAGTGAGAAACGCGCGATCTGTTCGAATGGAGTTTCCACACAGCGGAATCTTCATTGGCTCGGGGCTGTGCAACTTAATGAAATCAAGGGTTTGTTGCATGGCGTCGTCGTGAGACACCGTGGACGTTTTGATGAGGTCTAGCAAACCCGATGTGATGTGCATATTGGTGACAAAGTCGTCCATCTCGGCCAAGGCTTCATCTGGCTGGTGAATAACCAAATCTGGACCCTCAGCAATGATGTTGAGGTCGTCGTCGGTGACCAGCGTGGCAATTTCAACGATGACATGACGCTCGGGGTCGAGACCAGTCATTTCAAGGTCCATCCAAATCAACATGCTGCCTGCCTCACTTGTTCAAATCTAGTTCTGCACCTCGCAGGACATGGCGTTGGCGTGGCAATCTGTGAGTGGCCAAGGGGGGAATATGGCAACGCTTGAAACTGGACAGACAGATCTCATCGGTCGTATTGAGGGGAACGTTGCGATTCTGTCGTTTAATCGACCCAGTGTTCGCAACGCATTGTCCGAGGGTGTCTACGCCGGATTCGAGGCGACTCTTCCAGTGATTGCTTCACACCCAGATGTTCGCGTCTTAATGATTACTGGAGAAGGCGATGCGTTTTGTTCTGGTGGCGATGTGAAAGGAATGAATGCATCACACAAAGGAAGCGGTTCGGGCAGAAGCATCAATGTGGAAGAACGAATCAACGGTCTTCGCCATCGACAGAACTTGGTCAGCATGGCATTACGTAAATTGCCACAACCAGTCATTGCTGCGTTGCCAGGCGCGGCAGCAGGTGCAGGTTTGTCAATCGCACTAGCCGCAGACCTTCGAATTGCTGCAGAGCGAGCAATTGTGATGACAGCATTTGCCAACGTTGGTGCCAGCGGAGACTTTGGAACATCGTGGTTCTTGCCGCGCCTGGTGGGTGAATCGCGGGCCAAAGAATTGATGTTTACAACCCCACGGTTAACGGCCCAACAAGCTCGTGATTATGGAATTGTGAATGTTGTTTTACCGAATGACAATTTCGCGTCGGCTGCACTTGAGTGGTGTCAAGCTTTGGCACAGCGCGCGCCAATTGCATTGCGCTACATGAAAGAAAATGTCAATCGCGCTGGCGATGTATCGTTGCAAGCCGCTCTCGACGCTGAAGCAACTGCAATGGTGCGAACAATGTCTACTGCAGATCATCGTGAAGCAGCAGCTGCGTTTGTTGAAAAGCGCGCGCCACGATTTGTAGGCGAATAACTCGTTACGACGGTTCGCGAGGAAGGCCAAGCGCTCGTTCGCCAATAGTGTTCTTTTGAATCTCATCTGTTCCGCCACCAAGGGACATTCGTGGTGAATTCAGAATGTGGTAGCGCCAGAATTCGGCGTCTGCGTCATGTGGATCATGAGCAAGCGAACCATCAAGGGTGATTTGTGCCGCTAGCGATGCAACAAAGCGCGCTTGTTTTGTGCGCCAAAGCTTTCCAACACTCGGATGCACCGATCGTTGCCCAAGCCAATCCATCAACTTTTCGCCCGTGTACGCACGTGCAAGATCTTGTCGAATAGTGGGCGAGTGTTGTGCTGGTTGATTGTTCACCAAATCGAATAAGTAGTGAAACGGAACCGCAGCAGATCCGGTGGCTTCACGCTTTTCGTCGGCGCCAACTTTTCCTAATGAACTTCTTTCATGCGCCAATAATCCTGTGGCGGCTCGCCAACCGTCGTTTACTTCGCCAACAACCCAATCACGTGGAACACGTGCATTGGTAAAGAACACTTCATTGAATTCAGCCTCACCAGTCATTTGGCGAAGTGGGCGAACCTCAACACCTGGTTGCTTCATGGGAATCAACAACATAGAAATGCCGCGATTACGTGGGGCATCGCCGGTGCGGGCCAGCAACACACCCATGTCGCTGTTCTGCGCGCCTGATGTCCACACTTTTTGTCCGTTGACGACCCATTCGTCCCCATCAAGAACAGCTGTAGTGCGAAGACTTGCTAGGTCACTTCCCGCTTCAGGCTCTGAATACAACTGACACCAGATGTTGTGTGCACTCAATGCTGCGGGAATGAAGTTCTTCTTCTGATCTTCGGTTCCGTATTGCAAGATGATGGGCACTGCCATGTTGAGACCAATTCCCAGCATGCTGTCTTCTTTTGGAAGACGACCATGGGCCAGTTCTTGAAAACGTCGATTTCCATTGGGAATATCGGTACGCCCGCCGTAGGCCTCGGGAATGCCAAAACCCGCAAGTCGATGTTGCACCAAAAGCGCACGGTATGCGCGAAGTCGGCGTTCAGGGTCTTTGCCTGCAGAGTCAAGTGCAGCAGGAAGGGCAGAAAAGAACGCCTCAACTTCTTGTTCAAACTGGTCTGCCACGCCGACCCCCCCTTTGCATGTGCGTTACACACTATGACTTCACTACAGTCACAGACGCATGTCAGGCACATCATCACGTCCATTAGAGGGCATCAGAGTCCTGGATTTCACCCGTGTTCTCTCTGGGCCGCACTGCACTCGCATGCTGTCCGATTTGGGCGCAGATGTCATCAAGATTGAGCCACCTGAAGGTGACCTCACGCGATTTGCCTTCCCGCGAGTGGGTTCAATGTCCACTTATTTTGCGCAACAGAACATTGGCAAGCGAAACATTTCGATGGACTTGAAGAAGCCAGAAGCTGTGGCCCTGGTGAAGCAACTGGTGCAGCAATGCGACGTGGTGGTGGAGAACTATCGCGGTGGTGTGATGGACAAGTTGGGTCTCGGTTGGTCCGAACTACGTGCCATTAACCCACGTCTCATCTATGCAGCCATCAGTGGGTATGGAAACACCGGTCCGTGGAGCCATCGCCGTGCCTATGCAACGGTGGTGAACGCTGAAACGGGACTCACCGGATTACAAGCACGCGCTAGAGGTGGCGATGCAACAAATGACCCTCACAGTCATGCAGATGTGTACACCGGAATGGAATGTGCAGCTGCAGTGTTAGCCGCGTTGTATCAACGTGAGCGAACAGGCGAAGGTCAATACATAGACGTCTCTATGGCGCAAACCATGTTGTATGTAAATGAACATGTTCAAAATGAATTGTTTGAAGGTGATGTTCCCTCTGATCAAATTCGTTCGTTCCAACCTGGTGATTACCCCATCTTGCAAACGGGAGACGGCACATACGTTGTAGTGAGCGGTCACCCAGCAGAGCGTGGAACGTTTGATTTATTTGTTGGGGCTATGAAGCGACCAGAACTTCTTGAGGATGAACGTTTTGTTGATGTTGCTTCCCGTTTGAAGAACTTCGATGCATTACGAACTGTGATTCGCGAATGGGCTAGCACTATTCAGACAGCACAAGAGATTGAAGATGTCATGGCTGAAGCTGGTTTGGCTATGGGCGTCATGCGCACAATGGCCGACATCGCCGACACCGAGTGGGCAGATGAGCGTCATGCTCTGATTGAAGCAGACGACAGGTCTGGTTCAACGTTCCGTGTACCAAACTCGCCGTGGGTATTTTCTGGTTCAGATACCACCACGCAAGGAATTCCAAAGTTCCGTGGTGAAGACAACGAGCAAATCTTTACGGAGATGTGCGGATTGACATCTGAGCAGGTGAAAGAACTCACCGACGCCGGCGTGTTATCTATTCGTTTGCCGCGTGCAAAGTAAGCGGTTATCGGCCTGAATGACCGAATCCACCACCCCGATTGTTGGCGTCCAGTTCTTCCACTTCCACCCACGTGACGTCTTCAACTTTTTGAATGACGAGTTGTGCAATTCGGTCTCCACGATGAACGTGATACGGCCGTGTGGCATCGGTGTTTAATAACACCACCTTCAATTCGCCTCGATAGTGCGAATCGATAAGCCCTGGTGCGTTCACCACACTGATGCCGTTATGTAGTGCAAGCCCACTTCGTGGAAGAACAAACCCGGCGTATCCAAGTGGAATTGCAATAGCGATACCAGTAGGCATGAGTGCACGTCCGCCTTGCGGTGCAAGAACAGTGTCTTCTCGTGCATAGAGATCAACTCCAGCATCACCTGCGTGCGCGTACTGAGGCAACGGCAAATCAGGATCTAAACGTTGAACAGCAATTTCGGGCACGTTGTTACCTTAGGTTGACAGGAAGTAGGGCAGCAATTGCACCCTGTTTACAGCAGTAAATCTGCGTACATTTCCAGTGCTTGTGCGGGTCCACCAACAAGGAAAGTGGTGATGCATGTGTCGCGCCACTTTGCTGCTTCCTCTTTGATTTTTCCTGGAGGACCAACAAGTGCAACATCTTCCACCATTGACAGTGGAATAGCTGCCGCCGCTTCGGCCTTCTTGCCGGCGAGATACAAGTCCTGCACTTTCAGTGCGACATCTTCGTATCCCATACGAGCAAACACTTCAAAGTGAAAGTTTGCACCGCGCGCACCCATTCCACCTGCGTACAACGCCAAGAACGGACGCACCATGTCTGCACATTTTTCAATGTCTTCACCAGGAACAACGGTGAGAACTGCTGCAACTTCAAAGCGGTCTGCTTTGTTGTCTTCGCCGCTCTTTGCGAAACCTTCATTGAGGCAGTCTCGGTAGTACGCGTCTTCCTTCGGACTAAAGAACAATGGCAACCAGCCGTCGCAAATCTCGGCGGACAACGCAACGTTCTTTGGGCCTTCTGCTCCGAGGAAGATGGGAATTTCAGTGCGACGTGGGTGAATGGTGCTCTTTAGTGGTTTTCCTAGACCGGTGCCACCTTTGTATGGCATGTCGTAAAACGCACCGTGGTAATCAATGGGTTCGCGACGCGCAACAATTTGTCGCACAATCTCTACGTATTCACGTGTACGAGCCAATGGTTTTGGATATGGCTGGCCATACCAACCTTCAACAACTTGTGGTCCAGAGGCGCCGAGTCCAAGAATGAAACGACCATTACTGAGGTGGTCCATTGTCATTGCCGCCATTGCAGTAGCAGCCGGTGTACGCGCGCTCATTTGAACAATTGATGTTCCAAGTCGCACATTCTCTGTGTGAGAGCCCCACCATGCCAATGGCGTGATGGCATCACTTCCGTATGCCTCAGCGGTCCACACGCTGTCGTAACCGAGTCGATCAGCTTCTTTAATGGCTTCAAGTGCGCCCTGTGGCGGCCCGCTTCCCCAATAGCCAGTGTTGTAACCGAGTTTGACGTTTCCGTTTGCCATATGTGAGTTCTCTTTGTGTTTGTTATTTAGCTGAGCGCAACGCCAAGGTGGCGAAGTGCCATTGCGGAGTACACCGCTGTTCCGCGGCGCATGTAGTCCTCGGCATAAATGGCGCGATTGCTGTGGTTTGGTGCAGCTTTCATGATGTCCATTCCTTCTGGCATAAGACCAAGGAACATCATGGAACCAGGGACGCGATTCAACACGTAACTGAAATCTTCTGCACCCATGACTGGGTTATCCATAATGCGAACATTGCGATCGCCAGATACTGCAGTTGAGACATCTGCGGCGAATGACGCAAAGTTGTCGTCATTGACAGTGACGTCGTATCCCAGATACACATCTACTTCTGCATCCATTTCATGAGCGGCAACAATTCCCTCTGCAACACGACGAAGTCCATCATGGATGAGCTTTCGTGTGCGTTCACTGACGGCGCGAATTGTTCCGTTAATGAACGCAGTTTCAGGAATGACATTGCTTGTTGTTCCTGTGTGAATCTGGGTGACGGTGAGAACGCCTGGGTCAAACACGTCAATACGACGCGTGACAAGTGTTTGTAGTGCTTGAACAATTTCGCACGCGACAGGAACTGGATCCAAGGTGAAGTGTGGTGCACTGCCGTGTCCACCTTTTCCTTTGATGGTGATATTGAAGAAGTCGCTGGAGGCCATCATGGTGCCGCCCTTGATTCCCAAGAATCCTCCAGGGATGTTTGATGCAGCGTGAATGGCGAATGCACCTGTAACGGGTGAGTCCGTGCCAACGTCTAACAAGCCCTCTTTCAACATCTCGCTTGCACCGTTGTATCCCTCTTCGCCAGGTTGAAACATAAACAACACGCGACCAGGAATGTCTGCTTTGCGTGACGACAAGATTTTTGCGGCGCCCATCAACATGGCGGTGTGCGTGTCGTGACCACATGCATGCATCACATTTTCAACTCGTGACTTGAATGCGATGTCGGTGTCTTCGGGCATTGGTAATGCGTCCATGTCGGCTCGCAATAAGACAGTGGGACCCGGCTTGTCGCCAGTCAACATTGCTGCAATACCGCTAGTTGTCTCGTGCAGAGTGATGTCAAGCGGAAGACCTTCAAGTGATTGCAACACACGCTCGCGAGTGCGGGGCAAGTGGTTGCTGATTTCAGGCCACTCATGAAGATCGCGACGAAGTGCGACCATGTCTTCAAACACATCGTTGGCCTGCTCTAACAAACCGGTGGGGTTTCCGTGTTGATCACGTGCGGCATCGGTGGACAATGTGTTTTTGCTCATACCTAATGGTAGGCACAACAACATGAGCGAATCGGCGGTGTACCCAGCCAACTCTCCGCAAGAAGACGTGGAAGAAGTGGACCGCGCAGGAAATGTCATTCGTGTCATTTCGCGCCGAGAGATGAGAGCAACGGTGGCTCGACATCGAGCCGTGTTCATTGCGGTGGTCTCTAGTAGAGGCGAACTACTGGTACATCGACGCGCTCTCACCAAAGACATTTGGCCTGGGTGGTGGGATGTGGCAGTCGGAGGTGTGATGGCACCCGGGGAATCCGCCGATATTGCTGCGTCACGCGAACTTAAGGAAGAGCTGGGCCTCGGCGGCGTCAGCCTTCAACCACTTGGTACTGGTGGGTATGAAGACAAAGATGTGCGACTGCTGTCCGCTACGTACTTGTGCGGTCACGATGGGCCTTTCACTTTCTCAGATGGTGAAGTCATTGAGTCTGAATGGGTTCCACTGGTTGGATTGCTGGAGTGGCTTGAAACGCACCAGGTTCTGCCAGATAGCCGGGCTCTCGTTCTTCCGTTTCTGCCCCTGTAGGGGAGGCGGGGTTGCCCCTTAGGCTTTCAGGCGTGGTTACCGTTGAATTCACCATTGAGCCCTTCGAAGAAGGTGAGCCGCCCATGCGCGTCACAAAGGCCGTGGAGGCTGTTGAAGCTCTTGGCATTTCGGTAGAGATTGGTGTGTTCGGATCGTCGTTCTCCACGTCTGCAGACCAGGTGGGGCCTGCGCTGAGTGCGTTAATGACGGCGGCGTATTCCAATGGCGCCACGCATGTCTCAATTCATACGGAAGCGGTGGGATAGCGGTGTTTATTCAGCACCCTTTGCTCACAGCTGTGAAACCCATCCTCGACGCGGTGGGGGCTCAACTCATCTCGGTGGACGATGCCCGAATTAGCGACATGGCCCTGGAATGGGAAGGCGAAATCATTGCAGCAGTGCGTCTTCCAAAATTGCATGGCGCATTAGATCGACTCATTGAGCAAGTGGAAAAAGAACTTGGCTCGCCGCTTCCTAATTTGTCGCGTAACGACAAGCAAGTTGCTGTGAAGATGTTGGATCAACGCGGTGCGTTCATTCTTCGTCGCGCGGTGGAAGATGTTGCCGACGCAATGGGCGTCTCACGGATCACCGTGTACAACTATCTAAACGCACTGCACCGCTAACAATTTTTTGTTGCTGGTGTTGGAAATTTCCCGTACTACCGTTATTTGTGTAGATATGACTACAAAAGAGGCTCTCGTGTCTTTCAGAAATTAACCGCACCCCGCGGTTTCCTGAAGCGGAGACACATTGAAAAACTATTTTCCTGCCGATTATTGTCCGCAGCGAGAAAAAGTACTGGACCTGTCGCGTTCGGTCTTAACCGGTAATCGTCGTTACGCACGTGCGCGCCACCGCCACGGTCGTTACGCGACAAAGGTAGATCGCCAATCCTCGCGTGATCAGTTGCGTCGGGCTGCTTCGTGGCTGTGTACTTGTCATGGCGATGTCGACCTTGATTGCTCTCGCTGCTACGCCGACGACTTGCCCACTATTTCCGAAACACGCACTAGTTGTGATGTGCCAATACGACGACGCGAACACACCTTTTATGACGGTTTTGCAGACCACCTTGCCCAGCTATTCCGCTGGTACATAGATCACGTGAAGACCATGGATCACTGTGAAGTGGAGTCGTTTCTTCGTGAAAAGTTTCTGTCACGGACAACGGGGCACTCCGTAAAGACTCGTCATGCTTATGATCACTTGATTGACGAACTCAAGGACTTTCGCCTCAACGATTACAGCTATCGGTTGAAATACTTAGAGCCGTCGTTTGTGACTGAGTTGAAGCCCGAGGATTAGTTGCGTTGACTAGAGACGGCGAAGTTGAACGTCTGTTACGCGGTGGTCTGCACCTTTGTGCACCACCAATGATGCGCGTGACTTTGTTGGCTCAATGTTCTCCACCAAATTCTTACCGTTGATTTCTCGCCAGATAGCTCGCGCAGTAGCAACAGCTTCTTCATCGGTGAGATGTGCATAGTTCTGGAAGAAGCTGTCTGGATCACGGAACACGGTTTCTCTCAATGTTTGGAAGCGCTCCACATACCACTGCTCAATGTGGTCTTCGGCAGCGTCAATATAAATGGAGAAGTCAAAATAGTCGGAAACGAATTCATTTGATTCAGACCCCACTTGAAGAACATTCAGTCCTTCAAGAATGAGAATGTCTGGCTGACGAACAGAAATCTCTTCACCGTCAACAATGTCGTAGACCACGTGGCTATACACCGGTGCGTTTACTTCGGCAGTTCCGCTCTTCAGGTCGCGCAAGAACTTCAACAACGCTTTGGTGTCGTAGCTCTCTGGAAATCCTTTGCGATTCATAATGCCGCGGTCTTGCAAGACTGCATTGG
>JACCDN010102196.1_pt1 | contig 13076 bp, 11 predicted proteins | sample 7441691 | NCBI WGS metagenome assembly JACCDN01 (sample SAMN15323439, study PRJNA562643) | freshwater metagenome | isolation source: river surface water | place: USA:Blue River Watershed | collected 2017-08-16 | reverse complement strand
GCTTTTTGGTTTTTCATATCCTTAAGCTCTTTAATACCAACACCAATCAACTGACAAGCTTCTAGATTAATTTCAGTCAATTTTCGAATCGATTTCGTAATCTTATCAACTTGATACAACTTCATTTTACTAGCAGCACTGTGCATATAATCAGCGACATTATCAATCGATTTAATCAAAGAATGAATATCTTCCCTGTCAAAAGGAGTAATAAAATTTAAGCTTAATTCTAAATGTGCCTTGTGGGTAATTTCTTCAATTGCCGATTCTAGTTCTTCAATTCTTATATAATAATTCTCTCTTTCTGAACTTGGAACGTTAACTGCCTCATGCAAAGTTTCTGCTAATTCTGTTAATTTTGAAGATGCTTGTTCAAATAAAGGAAAGAACTTTTTATCCTTAGGAACTAAAAACTGAAAAATACTGTTTAATGACATAATTAATAATTTTAAATATGCTGCAAAAATATTGTTACAAAGTTAATTTATTGTTAACGATAAAATAATAAATAGTTATGTTGTTAGTGTAAAACGTTAACAATAGATTAATTTATTTATCAATATTAATTTGATTTTGTATTTATTATCCATTAATACAACTATTTTTTAGTTTCCTTCCATATGGATATCGATTTTAATAAAAATTAAGATCATGACAAACTATTACTTTCTAATTGCGCAAAAAATTAGGAGAAGTGAAACTAGGCGGCAGTGAAAAACGTATCCAAAAATTACATGCAGAAAGAAAGATAACTGCACGTGAACGTATTGATTATTTAATTAATGCTAATGAAAAAAGCATTGAGATTGGTGCCTTTGTGGGCGTAGGAATGCATAAAGTTAATTTTCAACTTTTTTAGGTTTTTGTAACTACTAAAATGAAGAATGTTGGATAAATGGTTGGATAAAAAAATATTTGTAAAATGGAAAAGCCCCAGCTAGTAATAGCTGAGGCTTTTAACCTGCTCCCCCTCTTGGGCTTCCCGATTTCACTTCGTTGCATCGGGATAAACTTCTCGCCAATTATAGGTACAAAAAAGCCTCTACATTGCTGTAAAGGCTTTTGAAAGCTCCTCTTAATGACAGAAGCTTTAATTCTAAAGCGATAATTGTTTATTTAATTTTTAGAAAATCAATGCAATTGAAAATTTATAAATTTTATTTTATATCTTCGTAATGTATTAATTTAAACTAAAATCATAATGAAAAAATTAAAAATAAATTATATTGTTAGTATAATTTTTATTCTAATTACTAGTAGTGCTTTTTCTCAAAAGCTTGGTGAAAAAAAGACATTAACTCTCAAACTAATGAGTTATGAATGTGCGGATAATTGTTATATTTCTTTTAAGGATATTGTAAAAGGGAGCGAATATGATTTTCATAATATTGATGATAAAATTAATGACAACAACATTATTAATAAAATACAAGATGAGTATTATGCTTCTGATCAATCAACTAATTTTAAATCAATAGGAAATTTGTATACTGCTATCGTAGAATATAAAATTGTTAAAGAATTTGAGGAGACTGAATATGGCCCTAAACCAACTGGAAAAAAAATTAAAAAATGGATGATAACTAGTCTAAAAAAAATTAATAAATAATTCTTGATTTATTCTTTTTAGAGTTGTAAAATAAAAAAACCCGACACTTTCGTATCGGGTTTTGTTTTGCTCCTCCTATTGGAGAAAGTTACAAATTTGATGAGATGATTAAACTTGACAGTATCAGAAAATTAAAAGTATAATTGTTAGTTCTGTTTCAATGAACTTAGCTTAATAACTCTATTGTCATCTGAACCTTTAACTACAATAGTTGGTTTCACCTCTGTTGATTTAATGTCGTTGCCTTTCATTGCAAAAGCTTCTTGTTCCAAATTGGCTATAAAAATCTCTGTATCGATAGGTAAGGAATACGATTTAATTTGATTAGGAGATATGTCACTCACTCTTGTTTGAATTTTCCCGTCTGGGGTGTAAATAATAAGCGAGAGATGATAAACATCATTAATATCATTTGAGAAACTAATGCTACTATTCTTCTGTCCATAACTTGAAAAAGCCCAGAAAAAAAGGAGCGCGATTACGATTGATTTTTTCATTTTAAGAAGGAATATTTGAATTCAAAGATAGTGCGAAAATTGACAGTGAAATAATATAAGTACAAAAATAGCCTCTACATTGCTGTAAAGGCTTTTGAAAGCTCCCTCTCTTGGGCTTCCCGATTTCACTTCGTTGCATCGGGATAAACTTCTCGCCCCAAAATAATATGCATAAAAAAAGAGCAACATGAAAATGTTGCTCTTTTTAGTAGCTCCCCCTCTTGGGCTCGAACCAAGGACCCTCTGATTAACAGTCAGATGCTCTAACCAACTGAGCTAAGGAGGAAACTGTATAAGTTGATAATCTAATTAGGAACGTTTGTAATGCTTAGCGCCAATTCTGATTGGTTAAGCGGTTGCAAATATAAGGCGATTTTTGTTTTTTGCAAATTAATCACCAAAAAAAATTAATTTTTTTATAATAATTTATCGACGACCAATTGGTAAATATCTTTTCCAAAGGTTAAAGCCATTAAACTCAGTAAGATAATCATTCCGCCAGTTTGAACATATCCACTGGCTTTTTCACTCAAGGTTTTCCCTGTCACCATTTCAACAATAGTAAATAGGGCATGACCACCATCTAATCCAGGTATTGGAAGCAAGTTCATGAAGGCCAATCCAATTGAAAACAATGCAGTGAATCCCCATATAAACTCCCAGTCCCAAACATCGGGCAACATTCTAGCAATCCCGATAGGACTTTTTACTTGCTTGTAAGCACCTGTTTTTGGCTTCAAGATCAACTTGAATTGTTTTACGTTATAAACCAATAACTGCCATGATTCTTTGCAAGCTTCTGGAAGGGCTTGAAAAAAAGATAGGTGGTTGACAACTTGTAATTTTGATTTGTCTACTTGTGAGGTTGTAAGTATTCCAAGTTTCCCCTCTTTATTTGTTTTTGCTTTGATTACCAAGCTATCATGGTTTCGGATAACCGTAATATCTACTGGTTTTTTCGCTGCTTTCAAAGCGTCTGTAAATTCATCAAAATAGTTGAATTTCATACCATTGATAGCCACAATTTCGTCACCTTTTTTCATCCCGGCCTTGTCTGCTTCCGATTCAGGTAAAAGGGTATCGATGATCGCTTGCGTATGACGTGCCGAGGTAAAATCACGCCCTTCCGAACCCAATATTTTTCCTTTTTGTTCGTCAGTTAACGTGATGGTTTCGATTTTTCCGTTGCGTTCTACTGATACCTTGTCTCCCAACAATACGTCGATGACTACACGGTTAAATTTTGCCTGAACCGGCTCGCCGTCAACGGCAATGATTTTATCTCCATTTTTAAATCCGACACTTTTTCCAACGGCGCCAAAAGCCAATCCGTGTTGTTGGACCACTTCGGTTGCAATGTATTTTTGACCTACGGTTGCATACATCAACGTATAGATGGTAATCGCAAGAATGATGTTTACGATGATACCACCCAACATAATGATGAGTCGTTGCCAAGCTGGTTTGGAACGAAATTCCCACGGTTGAGCCTCTTGCTTCATTTGTTCAAGGTCCATGCTTTCATCAATCATCCCCGAAAGTTTTACATATCCACCTAGCGGTAGCCAACCAATTCCCCATTCGGTATCGCCTATTTTCTTTTTTACCAAAGAAAACCCAGCATCCATGAAAAGATAAAATTTTTCAACGCGTACTTTGAAAATTTTGGCAGCAATATAATGTCCAAATTCGTGAAGAATTACTAAAACAGAAAGTATAAAGAGAATTTGTGCTATTTGTATCATCTATAATTATTTGATTTTGAAATAAAAAACAAAAGTAAGGTTTTCGCCTTACTTTTCAATATTTTAAAAGGGTTGAATTATTTTTTTATCAATTTTTTATAAAAAATACCCGAGGTAGTTTCAATGGTGACAAAGTAACTTCCCGAAGATAATTCGGAAATCCCCACTTGGCTCGATTTGCTTTCAAGTACTTTTTGCCCCATGATATTGTAAAGGGTAAGCTGTTGCAAGTCGACATAGGCTGGTAATTGCACCTCTATAGTCTCTTCGGCAGGGTTGGGATATAAATAAATCGATCCTTCTAATTCAAATGGACTAGCAGCCAAAGTAGCCGTGCTGTTCTTTGAAATAATATTTTTTTCAGGATCAAATAATACACCCGTAACGGTAAATGGAGTATTTACAATAAATTGTTGTCCGTTGCTGGTGTGTTCCAATTTGGTATTAAAAACTTGCCCTCCAGCTCCCGTCAATCGAATAGGTACCGGCATTTCGAAAAAGCTCACGCTGTTGTGCGACTGGGTTTGATTGATCGTAATTTTGGTTTGCGAACTGCTCAAATTTTCTGCTACCACGGTGTAGGTTGGATATCCTTGGTTGAATACCCAATCATTGAAAAATTCGGTCAAACTACTTCCGTAAACGGTTTCTAAATGCGCTTTAAATTGAGGGGTTATGGCATAATTATAAGCCAAATTTGGGTCCGTTAAATAATTATTCATCGCTTGAAAAAAGGCAGTATCACCCATTTTATAACGCAACATATTGACAACCATTGATCCTTTGTTGTAAGTAAGACGGCTGCTAAAAATTCGGTTTACATCCAAAGCTTCTGCATCGGTTAAATAAACGGCTCCATTTAATGCCGACGTAATACTTGTAATTTTTCCTGACTTCCAACTGATAAATGAGGTGTTTCCGTCCAAATATTCTACCACCAAACCACTTAAATATTCGGTGATTCCTTCGTTGAGCCAAATGTCTTTCCAAGTACCGCAGGTAATTTTATCGCCAAACCATTGGTGACCCATTTCGTGTGCAATCAAACTTCTACTAAAACCTCCCATAAAAGATACGGTGGTGTGCTCCATACCGCCTCCCCAACCAAATTGAGCATGACCGTATTTTTCTGCTCTAAAGGGATAATTTCCAAATTTGGATTCATAAAAGTTGATAATCGAAGGAGTAGGCGCAAGACTTGTAATACTAGATGTAGCACTTTCTGGATATAAATAATTCACAATCGGGAAGTAAGGACTTGCAGTAGTTCCGAGTCCGCCTTGTTGGTTGTAGATTTGATAATTGGTTACGGCAATGGCAATTAAATAGGCCGGAATGGGATACCCATGGTGATAATGTGTGGTTTTACTCGATCCGATTGTTGTTTGACTCACTTCAAGTCCGTTGGAAACCGAAACATATTGGGAAGGAGCTGTAATATAGACGTCAATCGACTCAACTTTATCGTTCATATCTTGTTTGCATGGCCACCAATCACGAGCACCATAAGGCTCAGAAAGGGTATATAAAACGGGAGTTCCGTTGGTAGCAGGATGAGTTCCGATCGTGAATGCCGCTTCGCCACTTGGTGGGACACCTGCATAAGTAATTACAACCGTTGCACTGTTTCCTGTGGCCAGAGTAGAAGGTAAGGTAATTACTAATTCATAGTTGCTTTGTGCATATACCAAAGGAGCATTGTTCAGGGTAACTGAGCTCACAGCGAGTGCGGTTGCCATGTCAAAAGTTACCGTATTCATTGGGCTAAGTGCTTGAAATGTGGTTTTAACTACACCACTAATATAATAAACAGCTGGATCTACGGTTAACCGAAGTTCGTGATACGTAACATTATAGTTTTGGGTGTTCACATTTTGAGTAACATTCATCATTTTGGCGGCAGCATTACGCTCCGAATGAATGATTTTACACAAATCCTCTTCTTCTTGTCCCGAAACAATTTGTATTGAAAAAATAAGTAACAGTAAATAGATGTTTTTCATATGTTGCTGAAATTTATGCGAATATATTACAATTAATCATAAAGTCAAAAAACACAGCGCCCAAGATAAATTGTTAAAGGCGTTCCAATAATTTGATACGATTGATATTTCTATTGTCATTGATATTGAATTTGCTATTGCCATTGAATTTGCTATTGCCATTGATATTGAATTTTGATATTGATATTGAATTTGGATATTGCCATTGATATTGAAATTGTTTACCTTTGCTTTCTTAAATTTAGAATCATGTTACAAATAGCATTTGTTAGAGAAAATCAAGAAAAAGTAATCAAGGCATTGGCCAAAAGAAATATGGACGCTGCAACGCTTGTAGCCGAAGTGGTGCAACTTGATGAAGACAGAAGAAGTGTTCAAGCAGAAATGGACAACACACTTTCGGAATCCAACAAATTGTCTAAAGACATTGGTGAGCTAATGAAAAATGGCGAAAAAGCCAAAGCTGAAATTTTAAAATTAAAAACAGTCGCTCTGAAAGAGCAAAGTAAGGCTGCTGCCGATAAATTGGAAGTGTTGACTCAAGAGTTGACACAAAAAATGTACTTATTGCCCAATCTTCCTGCAGATATCGTTCCGGAAGGAAAAACACCAGAAGAAAATCTAAATGTTTATCAAACAGGCGAGGTTCCTGTGTTGCATGAAGGAGCGTTACCTCACTGGGAATTGGTAAAAAAATACGACATCATCGATTTTGAATTAGGGGTAAAAATTACCGGAGCAGGTTTTCCTGTTTATAAAGGGAAAGGGGCCAAATTACAACGCGCACTGATCACTTACTTTTTAGACAAAAACACCGATGCGGGTTACCAAGAATATCAAGTTCCTCATTTAGTTAATGAGGCTTCAGCCTATGGAACTGGACAATTGCCAGACAAAGAAGGACAAATGTACCATGATGCTACCGATGATTTATATTTGATTCCAACCGCAGAAGTTCCGGTGACAAATATTTTCAGAGACGTGATTTTATCAGAAGCAGAACTACCTGTTTTATGCACGGGTTATACCCCTTGTTTTCGAAGAGAGGCAGGTTCGTATGGAGCGCACGTTCGTGGATTGAACCGTTTGCATCAATTTGATAAAGTGGAAATTGTACGAGTGGAACACCCAGAAAAATCATACGAAGCGCTAGACGGAATGGTGGAGCACGTAAAAGAGATATTGGACGAATTAAAATTACCTTACAGAGTTTTGCGTTTGTGCGGAGGAGACATGGGTTTTGCTTCAGCACTGACGTATGATTTTGAAGTATTCTCTACAGCGCAAGACCGTTGGTTAGAGATTTCTTCGGTATCAAATTTTGAAACGTTCCAAGCCAACCGACTAAAACTACGTTTTAGAGACAAAGACGGAAAAAATCAATTAGCGCACACACTAAACGGAAGTTCTCTTGCTTTACCAAGGGTAATGGCCGGGATATTAGAAAACTATCAAACACCAGAAGGAATTATTGTTCCAGAAGTGTTGCGAAAATACACAGGATTTGATATTATTAACTAAAGGTTAATAATACACAAACCAATCAATAGATGTACTAAACTAACACAAAAAGTGTTACTTTAGTACATTGTTTTTTAAATAGTTCAAGCAATGATAAAAAACGTACTTTTTTTCTTTTTTTCTTTTACGCTTTTTGCAATGGCACAGTCCGAGCAATTGGCGCAAAATTACTTTGACAGGGGAGAGTTTGAAAAAGCACAAATTGCTTACCTAGAATTAGCCTCGGCACAACCAAACAACTACAATTTTTTTCAAAAAACAATCGAATGTTATCAGCAACTGGAATGGTTTGACAAGGCAGAAGCAGCCATTCAATCACGCTATTCCAAATACAAAACCAGTAATCTTTTGGTGGAGTTGGGGTATAATTATCAGTTACAAAAAAACCAAGAAAAAGCTCAAAAACAATACCAATTGGCATTGGATCGAATTCAGAAAAACCCGATTGAAGTCTATCAAATTGCGAATGTGTTTGAAAAAAAATCATTGCTAGATTATGCTTTACAAGCGTATGAATTGGCCATTGCAAAAGAACCCAAGTACAACTTTAATTATCAAATGGGATTGATTTATGGCCAAAAAGGGCAAACCGATTTAATGATCGATAAGCTATTGGAAGAATCTTTTCAAAACCAACAAAACCTCGTATTGATTCAAAATCAATTGTCTCGTTTTTTACAGGAAGATGTCAACGATATTTTTTCTTTAGAATTGAGAAAGGCCTTGCTAATTCGGGTGCAAAAAAGCCAAGATTTGTTTTGGAATGAATTCCTGAGTTGGTATTATGTTCAGCAAAAAGAATACGGAAAAGCATTCATCCAACAAAAAGCAATTTATAAAAGAAACCCCGAAGTTTTCGCTAATATCGCCAACCTTGCCTATCTAGCTATGAAGGAAAATGAGGAAGACGTGGCAACAGAAATATTTGGTTTTGTAATCGAAAACACCAAAGATTTGGACCTCCAAATTTCCTCCCATTCTTTTTTGATGGAAATGCGAATCAACAAAGCAACAGCAAAAGAGTACGAAAACATTGATGTAGCTTTTAATGAGTTGATCAAAAAATACGGCGTGACTCCTTTTTCTTTTTCATTGTTGAAGTTGAAGGCGCATTTTGTGAGTTTTTATAAAAATAATGCCGAAGAAGGAAAAACAATCTTAAAAAACATGTTGGAGTTGCCATTGAATCGCGAGCAATTGGCACAAACAAAAATGGAATTGGCCGACATCTTGTTGTTTGAAGAAAAGTTCAACCAAGCGCTTTTGTATTATTCCCAAATTGAAGCAGACAGCAACAACAATCCGATTGGTCAAGAAGCCAGTTTAAAGATCGCAAAGACCAGTTACTATAAAGCCGATTTTGATTGGGCAGAACACCAACTAAAAATATTAAAATCGGCAACAACCCAGCTCATAGCCAACGATGCCATGGATTTATTTTTATTGCTTACCGATGCAAAGAAAGAAGAAGATTCATTGCATGTGGCGCTTACTAAGTTTTCTAGAGCCGATTTTTTAAAGTATCAAAATAAAAACCCAGAAGCATTAGCCGCTTTCAAAGCGCTATTAGCAGAGCAAAAAGGATCCGAATTGGAGCCGGCTACCTTACTAAGAATAGGTGCACTCTATCAAAAATTGGACGATATTGACCAAGCATTGTTTTATTATAATTTGATTATCACCCAACACAAAGAATCCATTTATAGGGATGAAGCGAATTATTTTTCGGGTGAATTATTCATGAAAAAACAAGACAATGAACAGGCAAAATTGATGTTTGAACAAATCATCATGAACCATCAAGACAGCATCTATTATGTAGAGGCTCAAAAAAAATACAGAAAATTAAGAGGAGATAAAGATCTTTAAAAAAACAAAAAAATGATTTTATACAACGTTACCATCAATATTCAAGAAAGCGTCCACGATCAATGGCTACAATGGATGCAAGAAAAACACATCCAGGAAGTATTGGCTACGGGTAAGTTTTCATCAGCGCGCATGGTAAAAGTATTGGTCGAAGAAGAAATGGGAGGGATTACCTATGCCATTCAATACACAACAGACAGCAAGGAAACCCTTCAACGATATTATGATGAAGACGCGCCAAGATTGAGAGAAGAAGGCGCACGACTTTTTGGCGACAAAATGTTGGCTTTCAGAACGGAATTGCAACTTGTTGCCGAATTTTTTCAAAACAATTAAAAGGCGATTTCGCACCAATAATGGATAAAGTAAAAGCAAAAAAACACCTGGGTCAACATTTCCTAAAAGACGAATCGATTGCGCAAGATATTGCCGATTCATTAAGCTTGGAGGGATACAAAGACGTGCTAGAAATCGGGCCAGGAATGGGTGTTCTCACCAAATATTTATTAAAAAAACCAACCAATACCTATGTCATTGAGATTGACACCGAATCGGTTGACTACTTGCAAGCGAATTATTTGCAATTACACGGTAAAATCATCTCAAAGGATTTTTTAAGATACGATTTAAACGAAGTTTTTGAAGGCAAGCAACTGGCTATTATTGGGAATTTTCCATACAATATTTCGACCCAAATTGTTTTTAGAACCTTAGAATATAGAGCCCAAATACCCGAATTTTCTGGGATGTTTCAAAAGGAAGTAGCCGAGCGAATTTGTTCTAAAAAAGGAAGTAAAGTGTATGGTATTTTATCTGTTTTAGCGCAAGCTTTTTACGATGTAGAATACCTGTTTACAGTAGACGAAAATGTGTTTGATCCACCTCCAAAAGTAAAATCGGGGGTCATGAGAATGCGTAGAAAAGAGCATTTTGTTTTGCCTTGCAGCGAGAAATTATTGTTTACGGTTGTAAAAATGGCTTTTCAACAACGAAGAAAAACCATGAGAAATAGTTTAAAATCATTAAATTTGTCCGATCTTTTACGAGAAGACACTATTTTTGATCTACGCCCTGAACAATTATCTGTAGAACAGTTTATTGAACTCACACAAAAAATAGAAGCCCATGCAATTTAAAATCAGCAAAGAACTTATTGTTCAAATTGAGCAACTCATTCATCAAAAAAATGACCAGGAACTGGAAATTTTATTGAATGACATGCACCATGCTGATATTGCCGAAATCTTCGACGAACTCGATACCGAAGAGGCCATCTATATTTTTAATATTTTAGATAGCGAAATTACGGCCGAAATTCTTATCGAATTAGAAGACGATCTTCGTGAAAAAATCTTGAGCGGTCTTTCTGCAAAAGAAATTGCGGAAGAGCTGGATGAATTGGATACGGATGATGCGGCAGACATTATTTCGGAACTTCCCCAACGCAAAAAGGAAGAAGTAATCTCGGAATTAGAAGACGTTGAACACGCCAAAGATATTGTTGACTTACTTCGCTACGATGAAGATGAGGCAGGAGGATTAATGGGGAAAGAGCTTGTAAAAGTAAATGAAAACTGGAACGTGCTTACCTGTGTAAAAGAAATGCGCATCCAAGCCGAAAACGTGACAAGAGTTCACTCGATTTATGTGGTGGACGATGAAAACCGACTCAAAGGACGCCTTTCATTAAAAGACCTTTTAACCACTTCTACCAAAACACCGATTAGCGATGTCTACATCAAAAAAGTAGATTATGTAAAAGTACATACTCCCAATGTTGAGGTAGCCCGAATCATGCAAAAATACGACCTGGAAGCGATTCCTGTGGTCGACGAAATGGGCCGACTTGTAGGACGCGTCACGATTGACGATATCGTAGACGTGATCAAAGAAGAAGCCGACAAAGATTACCAACTTGCTGCGGGTATCTCTCAAGACGTAGAAGCCGATGACAGCATCCTCGAACTTACCAAAGCGCGATTACCTTGGCTGGTTCTGGCACTTCTAGGTGGTTTTGTCAGTGTAAAAATGCTCGGACTCTTTGAAGGAGCCATGGCACAGCACGGAAAATTATTCTTTTTCACACCGCTTATCGCCGCTATGGCGGGTAATGTTGGGGTACAGTCCTCCGCTATTATTGTGCAAGGTCTTGCCAACAATACCATCAGCGGATCCATCATCAATAGGTTGCTGAAAGAAATTTCATTGAGCCTTCTCAACGGAATCATATTGGCCTCCATCCTCTTTTTTGGAAGTTATTTCCTCTTGGGTTACGATGTGAAAATTGGCGAAATAATATCCGTTTCTCTTATTTCTGTAATCATCATAGCTTCGTTAATTGGTACTTTTATCCCCTTGTTATTAGATAAATTAGGCATCGATCCAGCACTCGCTACAGGTCCTTTTATCACTACGAGTAACGACATTTGCGGAATATTAATCTACTTTAGTATCGCCAAATTTATTTTAGGATTTTAATTTTTTGAAGCAACAGGCTTGGGCTGTATCCGTACACCCTATTCCTGCTTTCCGTTACCCTCTTTTTTAAATAAAAAAGGAGGTTCACTACAATCAGGGCTAAAAGAGAATGGCCATGGATTGTGTAGTGCACTTTTCAAAAATTAACTACCTTTATCACAACTATAAATGACCCTATTTTGAAACCACAAGACATCAAAATTCTGCATATCGATTCCAATCATCCGCTGCTGTGGGACCAACTCCAACAAGCCGGATTTACCAATGAAGAAGATTTTACTTCTACCAAAGAGCAAATCGAAGCCAAAATCCAAAATTACCATGGTATTGTGATTCGAAGTCGTTTCAAAATTGACCAAACGTTCCTTGACAAAGCGACCCAACTGCAATTCATTGCCCGTGTAGGAGCCGGTTTAGAAAGCATTGACTGTGACTATGCCTTGCAAAAAAACATCCATCTTATTGCTGCTCCAGAAGGAAATGCAAATGCGGTGGGCGAGCATGCACTGGGCATGTTGCTTTCCATCATGAATCACCTCAATCGCGCCGACAAAATGGTGCGTAACGGAAAATGGATTCGCGAGGGCAACAGAGGATTTGAACTAGAAAACAAAACCATTGGAATCATTGGTTATGGCAACATGGGTAAATCTTTTGCCAAAAAACTTCGTGGTTTTGATGTACAAGTCCTTTGTTATGATATTCAAGAAAACGTCGGTGATCAAAATGCGGAACAGGTCGATTGGGAAACTTTCAAACAACAAATAGATGTGCTGAGTCTTCATTTACCTTGGACGCCCGATACCCATAAAATGGTCAATACAGCGTTCATTCAGTCGGTTCAAAAACCTTTTTGGTTCATCAATACGTCCCGAGGAAACAACGTGGAAACGGCTGATTTGGTCACTGGTTTGCAAACTGGAAAAGTACTAGGTGCCGCACTCGATGTGTTGGAATACGAAAAATTATCATTTGAAAATTTATTCATTAACGACGAGAAACCGGCCGCCTTCAACTATTTGCTACAAGCAGAAAATGTACTCCTAACCCCACACATAGCTGGCTGGACGTTTGAAAGCCATCAAAAATTGGCTCAAACCATTGTAGATAAGATCCTAAAATTTTACAAATTGTAATATTTCTTTTATCTTAGTGAACTAATTTTAAAAACAAAAGGTATGGAATCAAGCAAAGTAGATATGTTTATGATGACTAATTCAAAATTTTTTGAAGCACATCATTTAAACGCAATTAGAGAAAAACTTTTAAGTTTGGATGATTCAAAATGGGGGCTTGTACAAGTTTTACAATTCAAAGATCCAACAACAAGTCTGATCGTATCCTTATTAGGAGG
>JACCDN010060289.1_pt1 | contig 13078 bp, 13 predicted proteins | sample 7441691 | NCBI WGS metagenome assembly JACCDN01 (sample SAMN15323439, study PRJNA562643) | freshwater metagenome | isolation source: river surface water | place: USA:Blue River Watershed | collected 2017-08-16 | reverse complement strand
TGTATTCGAATGCGATCGAACGCGTCGATGGCAAGATTTATCCTGGGGCAACAGTTCAAGTGTTGTCACATGAGGGCAAGTTCATTGCGAAAGGCCTTTACAGCCCAACATCGCAAATCAGAGTTCGGGTACTGACTTGGGATGAAGGCAAAACAATTGACCATGCTTTTTTTAAAGAGCGTATTTCTAAAGCTCTTGCGCACAGGGCGCAGTGGGTAAAAAACACCAACGCGATTCGTTTGATTTTTGGCGAGAGCGATGGCCTGCCAGGTTTGGTGGTTGATCAGTATGCAGATACTTTGGTGTGCCAATTTTTATTCGTTGGCATGGAGCATTGGAAAGAAGCGATTGTGCAGGCATTGGTTCAACAAACAGGGTGCAAGACCATTGTTGAGAGATCAGATGCGGCTGTTCGTGCAAGGGAAGGTCTTGAGCCGCACATCGGTGCTTTGTTTGGTCAGATGCCAGAAGCTCCGATTAATGTGAACGAATGCGGTGTTCTTTACAGCGTGGATGTGGTGCATGGTCATAAAACAGGTTTTTATATTGACCAAAGAGATAGTCGGCATCTTTTAAGTGAGCTATCAAAAGACAAAGAAGTCTTGAATATGTTTTGTTACACCGGCGGTTTTTCTTTGGCGGCCTTAAAAGGTGGTGCAAAGCATGTCACTTCAGTTGATTCTTCAGGTGAAGCTTTGGCGATGGCTCAAAGACAGATGTTGTTAAACGGCTTTGATGAGTCGCGAGCAACATGGATTGATTCAGATGCGTTCGCAGTTTTGACGCAATTGAGAAAAGAAGAGAGGCAATTCGACATCGTTGTTTTAGATCCGCCTAAATTTGCCCCATCTTCACATCATTTGGATAAGGCTTTGCGTGCCTACAAAGAAATTAATCGTGCTGGTATGCAGTTATTAAAACCAGGTGGCTTATTGTTCACATTTTCTTGCTCGGGTGCAGTTGATTCAGCCTTGTTCGAAAGAACCATTGCGATGGCGAGTGCCGAGGCAATGTCTCACTCAGGCAGCACCTCGATGGACTTTAGATTGATGCAGCGCTTGTCTTCGGGCGCTGACCACCCGCTTTTAACCAGTTTCCCTGAGGGGGACTACTTAAAGGGCTTGTTGCTTCAGAGGCTATAGCCATCTGCGTCAGATAGGCTCATAATTAATAGATTGAATAAGGATGTAAGCATGGCTTTAATACCAGTAACAATTCTTTCCGGTTTTTTGGGTAGTGGCAAGACCACTTTGCTCAAACATATTCTTCATGAAAACCATGGCAAAAAAATTGCCGTGATTGAAAACGAGTTCGGTGAAGAGAATATCGATAACGATATTTTGATTCAGGACAGCGACGAGCAAATTGTTCAGATGAGCAATGGTTGTGTTTGTTGCACTATCCGCGGTGACTTGGTCAAAGCGCTGAATGATTTATTCGAATCTCGTAAAGATAAAAAGATTTCTTTTGATCGCGTGGTGATTGAAACCACGGGCGTTGCCAATCCTGGGCCTGTGGCTCAAACATTCTTCATGGATGATGAGATTGCCAGTCACTACATTTTGGATGCTGTTGTGACTTTGGTTGATGCCAAGCACGGCAACCAACAATTGGACCAACACGAAGAGGCACAGCAGCAAGTTGGTTTTGCCGACAGAATTTTTATCACTAAAACAGATTTGGTCGATGCAAAAGCGGTTGATCAGTTAAAGCATCGTTTGATGCACATGAATCCTCGTGCACCGATCTCTGGCATTACTCAAGGAACTGTGTCTTTGGATCAGGTCTTGGATTTGCGCGGCTTCAATTTGAATGACAAATTGGATATTGACCCGCATTTCTTGGAGCAAGAGGACCATGACCATGCCAATTGTGGTCACGACCATCATGAGCATGGACCAGATTGCAACCACGGGCATGACCATCAGCATGGCCACGATCATGCTCAGCCGGTGCAATTCATGAAAAAGAGCCATACAGACAAAATTCAATCATTTGTATTTAAAAGCGATCGACCTTTTGATTCTCAGAAACTTGAGGACTTTTTGGGCGGTATTTTGTCCGTATTCGGCGCTAAGATGTTGAGATATAAAGGTGTTTTGTATATCAAGGGTGGCGCACGCAAGGTCATCATTCAAGGCGTTCATGAAATGATGGGCTCCGATATGGGCGCTCCTTGGGGTAAAGATAAAAAAGAAACCAGGATGGTTTTCATTGGAATTGATTTGCCAAAAGACGTTTTATTGGGTGGTCTTGAAACATGTTTGGTGTAATCTTTTCAGATTAGAGTAGAATCCGCGCCCTGAGCTCTTATAAAAATTAAGGGATATTGCGGAGTAAAAATAGCTTCTAAAGAGCTTGTAAAGAGACAACAAGAGTTTTAAATTTAGCGAAGTAAGAACAAAGTCCCGAAAGGACAAGAAATGAGCAAGAAAGCATTAACAGAAGCAGATATCGTAAAAATGCCTGAAAAGGATTATATGAATGCTGCTCAACTAGAATTTTTCAAAGCAAAGTTATTGGCTTTGAAAGCAGATCTTTTGCTGCACGCAAACGAGACCACTGAGCATCTTCGCGAAAACGTTTTGGTTCCTGATCCAGCTGATCGTGCCACGATTGAAGAAGAGCATGCTTTGGAATTGCGCACACGTGATCGCGAGCGCAAGCTTCTCAAAAAAGTAGAGCAGTCTTTGTTGAGCATCGAGTCTGGTGATTATGGTTGGTGTGAAGAAACTGGCGAGCCAATTGGCATCCCACGTTTATTGGCACGTCCAACAGCGAACCTATCTTTAGAAGCGCAAGAGCGCCGCGAACTACGCCAAAAGTTGTTTGGTAATTAAGCACAACCATCAGTGTTTAAAGCTCGCACAGTTTCCTTTTTGATTTTCCTTGTCATGGGCTTATTTGTAGCCCAGTGGCAAGGCTTTAACCATGGTATTGCTCATGGTTTAGCTGCGACTGAACATGTGGCGTCTGATGCCAAGAAGAGCGCCGATCTAGCGGATGTTGCAAAACATCAAGATGCTTGTGATGATCAACATGCTAAGCATCATCATGGCCATGATTCAGATGGTAAGCATCATTGTGCTGCCTATGATTCACAAACATTGAGCATGGCAATGCCGGCACCTCTGTTGAGCTTGCCCGTCATTGATAAAACCAATGCGGCTATCAATAGCTACCTAACCTATCAGGCTTCAATCGAAGCCTATCGACCTTTTGATGTCAGGGGTCCGCCTAATTCTTAAACATTGAAATTTACTCACGCTAAGTGCGTGATCTTTATTCATGTTTAGGAGAAATACATGCAAGTCTTTATGCGCACTGCTTTCAGTGCAGCAGCAATTGCTGCTTTATCAATGTCATTTGCTCATGCGCAACAAACGTTGTCACCAGTGGTTGTCAGTGCCAATCCTTTGGGCGCTGACATCAATGACTTGATCACGCCGGTCAGTGTTTTGCGCGGTGATCAGTTAACGCAAAATCAATCAAGCACCTTGGGTCAAACTTTGAACCAGTTGCCTGGTGTTAGTTCATCTGATTTTGGCCCCAACTCTAGTCGTCCAGTGATACGTGGCCTAGATGGCGATCGTATTCGCATCATGAACAACGGTGGTGCAAGCATGGACGTTTCTGGCTTGTCATATGACCATGCTGTTGGAATAGAGCCTTTGTTGGTTGAGCAAATTGAAGTGGTTCGTGGACCAGCAGCTTTGCAATATGGCGGAAGCGCCATTGGTGGCGCTGTCAACGTGATTGATAACCGTATTCCTAAGGCGCCTGTCAAAGGCGTTCATGGTCGCGGAGAATTACGTGCCGGCGGTGCTGAATCAGAGCGTGCTGCTGCAGGCTTGGTGACTGTTGGCGACGGTCGTTTCGCACTTCATGTGGATGGCTCAGATCGAAAGACCGATGATTTAAAAGTGCCTAAGCAAGCAGGTCGTGCAGGAGAGGATGGTGCTCGTGGGTCACTCAATCAAGGACGTTTGCTTAACAGCAATTCTGATCAACAGTCAGGAGCGGTTGGCGCATCTTTAACGGGTGATCATGGTTATGTGGGTGTGTCTCTTGATAGCTACAAGAATGATTACGGCACAGGCTTATTTGAAGGTGATGATCTGTTAAATCCAAAACGAATCAAGCTTAAACAAGACAGGCTCACGCTGGCTGGTGAACAAAGAAATCTGGGCGGCAAGATGGGACCTCTTGAATCAATCAGAGGCTCATTCAGCTCAACCGATTACAAGCATGAAGAGTTGGCCGGGGGCGCAGTTGAATCAACCTTTAAAAACAAGGGTTGGGACAGTCGCATCGAAGGCACTCATTTGCCCATCCAAACATCTTTGGGTTCATTGAAAGGTGCTTGGGGTATACAGGGTTCTGAGTCTAAGTTTTCAGCAACCAGTTCTGGTGAGCATGGCGCATTTGTTCCAAATGCAAAAACTGATAGCAAAGCATTATTTGTTTTCGAAGAGTTAAGCTTTGCACCAGGCAAGGCCGTGAATGCAGGCTTCCGTTACGAAGATGTGAAGGTTCAATCGTTGGGTGGTCAGGAGGAAGGTCATTTTCCTGTTGAATCTAAAAAGTTCAAACCATTTTCATTGGCTTTAGGCTATCGTCAAGACATGGGTTCTGGATGGACTGGTACTGGTGGTTTGTCATACACCGAGCGTGCCCCAACCTTTTATGAGTTGTATGCCGATGGAGAGCATCACGCAACAGGCACCTACGAAAAAGGCAGCTCTAACAACAAGAAAGAAAAAGGCACCACACTTGAATTGGGCATGAAGTTTAAGACCCCAACAACCAGGGCCAACTTCAGCGCTTATGTGACGGAGTTTTCTAACTTCATTGGATTGGTGCAAGATGGTTATGTTGATCATGAGGGTGAGAATTACAGGTCTACACCTGCTGATGGTTTTTCTCCGCAATACAACTTCCAAGGTATCAAGGCTCGCCTCTATGGTTTGGAGGCGGATGGTCGATTCCCATTGGCCACTGGTTTGTTTGGTAAAGCGGGTCAGCTGAACGTTGATTGGAAGGCGGACTATGCACGTGGTGAAAATCGCTCAACAGGCGGTGCATTGCCACGCATTGCTCCATTGCGTTTGAGTTCTGCTTTGGTGTATTCAGAAGGCAAGTATTCAAGCCAGGTGGATGTGCAGCATGCGGCTCGTCAAAATCGTTATGCAGACGATTTAGGTGCTACGCCTAGTTATACGATGTTTGGTTTGGGCGCCTCTTACAAAACAGCCGTTTCTGGAATGAAGTCCGCTTATCTTTTCTTGAGAGTGCATAACTTGACCAACGTTGAAGCTCGTAACGCTTCATCGGTGTTGCGTGACATGGCCCCGGCCGGTGCTCGCGCTATCAAGGTGGGCTTGAGAGGCAACTTCTAAGAAGTCTTGGTGGTGATTTAGGAAAGCTTGATGAAAGTTTTCCTCATAAAAGGCGGCTTTAGGCCGCCTTTTTGCATAATTGCATAAAAATTCTAGCCAAGCATGGCAACTGATCTTACAATCCGCGCATGAGTACACCACTAGCTGAACTTAAAGACGTTTCCCCTGCGGTCAAAGCAGAGGTTTTGGCGCAGGCTTTGCCGTACATTAAGAAGTACCACGGCAAAACAATTGTTATCAAATACGGCGGAAACGCCATGACTGAAGATCGTCTAAAAGAAGGTTTTGCTCGCGATGTGATTTTGTTGAAATTGGTGGGCATGAATCCTGTGGTTGTTCACGGTGGCGGCCCGCAAATTGATGATGCCTTGAAAAAGGTTGGTAAGGCCGGCACTTTCATTCAGGGCATGCGAGTGACCGATGAAGAAACCATGGAAGTTGTGGAGTGGGTTCTTGGCGGCGAAGTGCAACAAGACATTGTGATGTTGATCAATCATTTTGGCGGTCAGGCAGTTGGCTTGACTGGTAAAGATGGCGGCTTGATTCATGCGCGCAAAATGATGATCCCAAACAAAGAAAAGCCAGGTGAGATGCTAGACATCGGCTTTGTTGGTGAAATTGATTCGATCAATCCGGCGGTTGTAAAAGCCTTGCAAGACGACGCTTTCATTCCAGTGATCTCACCAATTGGTTTTGGTGAAGATGGCCAGGCGTACAACATCAATGCTGACTTGGTGGCTGGCAAGATGGCTGAAATTCTGAAGGCTGAGAAATTGGTCATGATGACCAATATTCCTGGCGTGATGGATAAGAGCGGCAATCTGTTGACTGATTTAACTGCCAGAGAAATTGATGCTTTGTTTGCGGACGGCACAATTTCTGGCGGCATGTTGCCAAAGATCTCTTCTGCTTTAGATGCTGCTAAGAGTGGTGTTAATTCAGTGCACATCATTGATGGCCGAATCGAACACTCCTTGCTTTTGGAAATTCTGACCGAGCAAGCTTTTGGTACGATGATCCGATCTCATTAAGCTAATTGAGATTGGCATGCGCCAACCTTTATGGTTATTTGATTTAGATAACACCTTGCACGATGCATCAAGTGCAATTTTCCCTTCTATCAATCATGCAATGACGAGCTATGTGGCTCGTCATTTGAATTTAGACACCAAAGCCGCCAGCCAATTAAGAGACTATTACTGGCGCATGTATGGCGCAACCTTGCTGGGCTTAGTCAAACATCACGCGATCGACCCACACCATTTTTTACATGAAACCCACCTCTTTAACGAGGTCAGCGGCAAGCATTTGCAAGATCTAGCGGGCATGGTTCGGGGTGAAAAAGGGCTACGGCAGATCTTGAATCGCTTGCCTGGTGAAAAAATCTTGCTCACCAATGCCCCAAAATCCTACGCATTGAAGGTTTTGAAGGAGTTAGGTCTTACAGGCTGCTTCAAAGCGATAGAAGCCATCGAAGATATGGAGCTTCATCAACAATGGCGACCTAAACCCGATCACTTGATGATCAAAAGACTCTTGAATAAGTATCGCTGCGCTCCTCAAAGAGCCATTTTGGTGGATGACACATTGGGTCATTTGCTAGAGTACTCAAAATTGGGCATAAAGACCGTATGGTTTAAAAGACATGTTAGGGCTTACACACAAAATCGAGGAAGCGTGTCTCTGGAAGTACAATCAATGCATCACTTATTTAAAAGTTGGCAAAAACTCAAATGAACTCACCATTTAATCAAATGCCCATCTCAAACGAAGCCGAGAGCTCAGCCTCAGCCCCGGTCCGTAAACGTCCTCGTCCAGGCGAGCGAAGAATACAAATTTTGCAAGTATTGGCAGAAATGTTAGAAAGCCCAAAGGGTGATCGCGTGACCACTGCTGCCTTGGCTGCAAAGTTAGAGGTTTCTGAAGCAGCTTTGTACCGACATTTTGCTAGCAAGGCGCAGATGTTTGAGGGCCTGATTGCCTTTATTGAGCAAACTATTTTTGGTTTGATCAATCAAATCACAGAGCGCGAAGAAGCTGGTGATCGCCAAGCTCAAGAAATTTTGATGCTCTTATTAGGTTTTGGTGAAAAGAACCCAGGAATGATTCGTGTTTTATTGGGCGATGCTTTATGGCTTGAAGATGAGCGTTTGCAAGAAAGAATCTTGCAGATTTTTGAGCGTATTGAATCTTCATTGAAACAATCTTTGCGCATTGCTCAAACTCAAGGTCGCTTGACGCAGTCTTCAGATGGTCAAGAAGTCAGTGCCAGGGCAGCCATGATGATGAGCTATGTGGTTGGTCGCTGGCATCGTTATGCAAGAAGTGGCTTTAAGAAGTCACCGACTGAATTTAACGAGTTACCAATGAGAGTTTTATTCTCAGCATGAGTCTAGGGCTTGTAACGCCTCAAGTACTTAACTTTGCAACACCTTTGAAGTTGCAAAGCGGGGCGAGTATTGCTGATTACAACCTGGTGGTTGAAACCTACGGGCAATTAAATCCCCAAAAAAGTAATGCGATTCTGATTTGTCATGCATTAAATGCTTCACACCATGTGGCTGGCGCGAGTGCAAGCGACCCCAATGATCTGGGTTGGTGGGACAACATGGTTGGTCCTGGTAAGCCTGTCGATACAAATCAATTTTTTGTGATCGGTGTTAATAATTTGGGCTCATGCTTTGGTTCTACAGGACCCATGAGTGTGAACCCTGAAACAGGCAAGCCATATGGCGCATCGTTCCCGGTCGTGACGGTTGAGGATTGGGTCAATGCCCAGGCGCGCGTGGCGGATCATTTTCAAATTGAGAAATTTGCTGCGGTGATGGGTGGCAGCCTTGGCGGTATGCAGGCCATGGCTTGGAGCATGATGTATCCGAATCGCATTGGTCACTGCATTGTGATTGCATCAACACCTAAGCTGTCAGCGCAAAACATTGCGTTCAATGAGGTGGCTCGCAGTGCGATTTTGAGCGACCCAGATTTTCATGGGGGTGATTACTACGCCCATGACGTCAAGCCACGTCGTGGTTTGAGAGTGGCGCGCATGATTGGCCACATCACTTATTTGTCAGACGATGACATGGCTGAAAAGTTTGGCCGTGAATTAAGGCGTGCCGATGGCGATTCTGATGAATACAACTTTAATTTTGATGTTGAGTTTGAGGTTGAAAGTTATTTGAGATATCAAGGCGAGAAGTTTGCCGATTACTTTGATGCAAATACTTATTTATTGATCACTCGTGCCTTGGATTACTTTGATCCCGCAAAATCATTTGCTAACAATCTCAGCGCGGCCATGAAAAATATTACTGCTAAGTTTTTGGTGGTGAGCTTCACGACTGATTGGCGCTTTGCGCCAGAGCGCAGTCGTGAGATCGTTAAAGCATTGTTGGATAACAAGTTAGATGTTACTTATGGCGAGATTGATGCGCCTCATGGCCATGATGCCTTCTTGCTAGAAGATCCTCGTTATCACAACTTGGTCAGAGCTTACTTTGAGCAAATTGCCAAGGAGCTTCAATCATGATGCGTTCAGATTTTGCCGCGATTGCAAGATGGGTCGAGCCCGGCTCTCAGGTCTTGGATGTTGGCTGTGGTGATGGCAGTCTATTGCACCATCTAAAAGAAGCCAAGCAAGCCCATGTGTATGGCGTTGAGTTAGCTGATGACAAAGTTTTGGCTTGTGCACAAAAAGGTTTGAATGTTGTGCAACAAGATCTTGAAGGTGGTTTGGCTTTGTTTGAAGATCAAAGCTTTGACAAAGTGATCCTCTCACAAACACTACAAACGATTCATCAGACAGCTCGGATCTTGAGTGAAATTGCCAGGGTCGGAAAAGAATGCGTGGTTTCATTCCCTAACTTTGGCCACTGGTCGCATCGCTCAGCAGTTTTGTTGGGCAGAATGCCAGTTTCTAAGTCGCTGCCATACCAATGGTACGACACACCTAACGTCAGAGTTTTAACGATTGCTGATTTTGAAGCTTTAGCACCAGCGGTTGGTCTTGAATTGCTTGATCGCGTGGTTTTCCATGACGGACAGTCTGTGGAATTTTTGCCTAACCTGAGGGGAAGTCTTGCAGTCTATCGTGCACGTCGGGCCAAGTAGAACCAAAGCATTACTTGTTTGTATTTTTCTAGGTTTTTCTAGTGGACTGCCTTTGTTCATTCTTTATAACCTGCTTTCAGCATGGTTAAAAAGTGAAGGCGTCGATTTAAAAGCGATTGGTTTGTTTGCCTTGGTCGGCATGCCCTACACATGGAAGTTCTTGTGGGCTCCGGCGATGGACAGATTCAAGTTACCGTTTTTGGGGCGTCGCCGCGGCTGGATGGTCGTGACTCAAATCGCAGTGATGTTGGCTGTAATCCTGATGGGTCAATTCAATCCAAGCACTGAAATTTGGATCGTGGTTTTCTTGGCTTCTATTGTGGCCTTCTTCTCAGCAAGCCAAGACATCGTGGTCGATGCTCATCGACGTGAGTGGTTGACAGAAGGTCAGATGGGTTCTGGCACAGCTCTCTTTGTTAATGCGTACAAGTTATCAACCTTAGTGCCTGGATCACTTTCATTAATTTTGTCAGATCTCATTACTTGGAACTGGGTATTTTTTATCACTGGTTTATTCATGCTCCCGGGGATTTTGACAACCCTATTAGTGTCAGAGCCAAGAGAATACGGCCCTCCGCCATTAACCATGAAAGAGGCAGTGATTGAACCTTTTAAAGAGTTCATTCACCGCTCTGGTTGGAAGCATGCAGCCTTAATTTTGTTATTTATTTTTCTTTATAAGCTGGGTGATTCCATGGCGAGTGCTTTGGCCACACCTTTTTATATTGAGCTTGGTTTTACCCGAACCGAGATTGGCATCGTTGCCAAGAATGCAGGTCTTTGGGCCAGCATCCTTGGAGGAATCCTTGGCGCTTATTGGATGTTAAAAACAGGCGTCAATAAAGGCTTGTGGATTTTTGGGGTGTTGCAAGCAGTGGCCACTTTTGGTTTTGTGGTGCTGGCGCAATCAGGTCCTGATTTGTGGGTCTTGTCATGGGTGATTGGTTTTGAGGCAATCACGGCAGGCCTTGGAACAGCGGCTTTCACAGCTTATCTTGCCTTAGAGACTAATCCACGTTTTACGGCCACTCAATTTGCATTGTTCACCAGTTTATCCGCTGTGCCACGAACTTTTATCAATGCATTGACTGGTTACATTGTTGAATTTACTGGATGGACCAACTTCTTTATCATTTGCGTGGTATTAGCGTTGCCTGGCTTGATGTTGTTGCCTAAGATTGCACCATGGCGTGAAGAAAAAAAATCGCCATTTGAGAAAACTGCGTGATCAGATGACCCATTTCTTTTTTTCTAATCTCAAAAGATATTTTTTATTTTCTTTGATTGCTTTGTTGGGAGCGTGCAGTAGTTCCTCAAGGGTCGGTCCGACGGATGGTGTCAGAGTAGGCGATAGCTCGAGCCTCAAGGACATGGTGCCTGCCAGTCAATTAGAGGCTTCAGCAGCCAGACAATACAACGCGATGAAGCAAAAGGCCTCTGAGAAAAATGCCTTGGCACCTGATAATCATCCGCAGGTGATTCGTTTACGCGCTATTGCCAAAAAAATATTACCGCACGCTTATGCTTGGAATCCAGAGTCTCAAGCTTGGAAATGGGAAGTCAATTTATTCATTTCTGATCAGGTGAATGCGTTTTGTATGCCTGGTGGAAAAATTGCTTTTTATACCGGCATCATTGAAAAGTTGAAATTAAATGATGACGAAGTGGCTACTGTGATGGGGCATGAAATTGCCCACGCATTGCGCGAGCATGCAAGAGACAGAATCGCTAAAGCGCAGTTGAGTAATTTGGGCGCCAGCGTTCTATCTTCAGCCTTGGGTTTAGGTAATCTTGGCGGGCAAGCTTTGGGGCAGGGTCTGCAAATCTTGGGCTTGAGTTTTTCAAGAGCCGATGAAAGAGATGCTGATTTGGTTGGTATGGACATTGCTGCTAGAGCTGGCTATGATCCGCGCGCAGGAATTTCTTTGTGGCAAAAGATGGGGCAGCTTTCAAAAGACAAGCAACCAGAGTGGCTCTCTACTCACCCATCGGGTGACAGTCGAATTTATGAAATACAAAAGAATATCAATGAGGCCTTATTTTTGTATGCACGCGCTAAAAATACGACCATTGATAAATTACCCAATTACAAGCCTTAAGATTTACACGTCCTCGTAATCAATGATCAGCGGGGCGTGATCAGAAAATCTTTCGGCTTTATATATTTCTACTCGTTGGGCTTTTTTAGCAATCCCAGGGGTTGCAATTTGATAGTCAATTCTCCAGCCTACATTTTTTGCGTACGCTTGACCTCTTTGACTCCACCATGTGTAGCATTCATCTTCAGTGTTGGGGTGTAAATGTCGATAGACATCCATGAAGCCTGCTTCGTTGAAAAGATGCGTCATCCACTCGCGCTCTTCTGGTGTGAAGCCTGAGTTTTTAAGATTGCCCTTCCAATTCTTCAAGTCTATTTCTTTGTGAGCAATATTGATGTCACCGCAAAGAACAATTTCTAGACCTTCTGATTTCAGTTTTTTAATGTGGGGCATGAACAAATCAAGAAATCTGAATTTGGCTTCTTGGCGCTCAGGGGCGCTCGAGCCTGAAGGGAAGTAAGCAGAAATAACAATCAGATTGCCAAATCTTGCTTCAACGTAGCGACCTTCGGCATCAAACTCGCCGTCATCAAAACCAATTTTGATGCTGTCAGGTGATTTTTTTGAATAAAGCCCAACGCCGCTATAGCCTTTTTTATTGGCATATTGAAAAAATCCATGATAGCCATTGGGGTTCATCAAAGCGCTGTCTAAATCGGCTTCCTGAGCCTTAAGCTCTTGAATACAAAGGATGTCAGGGCTTTGAGTATTGACCCATTCAAAGAAACCTTTTTTAGCTGCTGAACGAATACCATTGAGGTTGGCGGTAATGATGCGTAACATCTCGGTTATGACTTCCAATCAAGAAAACTTTAAAAACGAATTTATCCATTTTGCCTTAGATGCCAAAGTATTAGCTTTTGGCGAATTTAAAACAAAAGCGGGTCGATTATCTCCTTACTTTTTCAATGCCGGCGGTTTCAACGATGGCGCACTCCTCAAAGCTTTGGGCGAGTTTTATGCCAAGGCATTGATTGACTCAGGTGTTCAGTTTGATATGTTGTTTGGCCCGGCCTATAAAGGTATTACTTTGGCGGCCACAACCGCTGTTGCCTTGGCTGGAATGGGACGCCCTGTACCGTTTTGTTTTAATCGCAAAGAAGCCAAAGATCATGGCGAAGGCGGCACTTTGGTGGGTGCACCATTAAAAGGTCGAGTGGTGATCATTGATGACGTGATTTCTGCAGGCACTTCGGTGCGCGAATCAGTCGATATCATTCGCCACGCTGGCGCAAATCCGGCTGCTGTTCTGATTGCTTTGGATCGCATGGAAAGAGCTGGCACGGCTACTGAGATTGCTGATAGCTCAGCCGTTCAAAACGTAGAAAAAGAATTTGGTATGCCGGTGGTATCTATTGCAAATCTAGCAAGCTTGATGAGTTTTTTAGAGTCAAGCCAAAGCAAAGAATTGCAACAGTTCTTACCAGCTGTGAAGGCCTACCGAGATCGCTACGGGGTTTAAGTTAAAGG
>JACCDN011190273.1_pt1 | contig 13079 bp, 12 predicted proteins | sample 7441691 | NCBI WGS metagenome assembly JACCDN01 (sample SAMN15323439, study PRJNA562643) | freshwater metagenome | isolation source: river surface water | place: USA:Blue River Watershed | collected 2017-08-16 | reverse complement strand
TCACAACTCTGACAAACCTTGTTATCAAGATCCAGAAGAAGGTACGTGCTTAATTAGCACCTACTACTCTTCTTAAAGAGTAAACCGAAGGCCGGTTCCCGAAAGGGAGCCGGCCTTCGGCCTTTATTAAGAAATTCACCAATAAACTAATGCTTATGTTCAAAGAGGTTACCCAGAGAAAAGTTGGATTATTAGCCTCTTTATCGGTGGGTTTGGTGACTTTAGCTGTCACGCCTTACTCAACACTTGATCCAATAAATGTTCCTAAGTTATGGGTAATTTCTATCTTGGCTTTTGGTCTTTTAGGTGTGCTTTTACTTGATTTAAAGCCCTTATTTACAGAAGAAAACCGAGTTACCTTGGTTTCAGGCATAGCTGTAATTGCAATTATGTTTTCGGCATATTTGATTTCGGATGCCCCAACACCGCAGCAATTATTTGGTACCTATGGCAGAAATACTGGGCTTTTTACCTATTTAGCATTTGTGATTTTGTTTATTGGAACAGCTGTTGCAACTGGTAGATCAATTCGAAAGCCTTTTCTAATTAGTTTTAGTGTTACATTAGGTGTAAATGCTCTTTACGGATTGATTCAAGCATTAGGTAAAGATCCACAAAATTGGTCCAATCCATATGCACCAGTTATAGGCACTTTAGGTAATCCAAACTTTGTCTCTGCCTTTTTAGGTATTGGTGTGGCATTGGCGCTTTCTTATCTGTTTGCAACAAAGGTAGATATTAAGTTTCGAATTTTCGCGGCTTTGTATATTTCTTTAGCGTTATATGACATTTTAAAGAGCGATGCGCAGCAGGGTCTAATTGTTTCGCTGCTATCGGTAGGGCTGGTTGGGTATTTTCTAATCAAATCTAAAGTAAATAGCGCAATAATCCGCTATAGCTATTTAGCCCTTGGCCTTGTGGCTACTTTAATTGGAATTGCTGGCACATTACAGAAGGGGCCGCTAGCTTCGATTCTGTATAAAGCTTCAGTTACATACCGTGGTGATTATTGGCATGCGGGACTAGAGATGGTTAAAAATAATCTTCTTTTTGGAGTGGGGTTAGATTCATACGGAGATTGGTATCGAGCTTCGCGCACAATTGAAGCAACATTGCGCCGCGGGCCAGCTACAGTTTCTAACGCAGCGCACAATGTTTATATCGATATTGCTGCGACTGCAGGAATCTTTGCCTTAATCGCCTATTTGGCCGTGATTTTCCTAGGCTTTAAAGCCGCTTGGAAGATATCTCAGAGAAGTAAAGAATTTGATCCATTCTTTGTCAGCATCTTTGTGGCATGGGTGGGATATTTGGTTCAGTCTGCAATTTCTATCAACAATATTGCACTCGGAATTTGGGGTTGGGTATTGCCAGGTTTGTTAATCTCAATGGAGCGCTGGAATAGAGTTGTTGACAATGAAACTTCAGGAAAAAATGCGCAGAAGAAAGTAAAGGTTGCTGGGAAAACTGACTTTAGCGGGATGGGGCTAGTTGCGGGATTAGTTGTGGGTGGCGTAATTGGATACTTGCCATTTAATGCAGATGCGACTTTTAGAAATGCAATCGAAACTGGGGATCCAAATAAGATTTATGCCGCTGCAACTAAATGGCCAACTGATGCCGCACGATTAAATTACGCAGCGCAAATCTTTGATCAAAATAAGATGCCAGATAAAGCTGTCGAATTGGCAAGAGAATCTGTGAAGCTAAATCCACGCAATTTTGATGGTTGGAATTATTTATACAACTCTCCATCGGTTTCGGGTAATGAAAAACGTGAAATTTTGGATCGACTTAAAGCACTTGACCCACATAACTCTGATTTAAAGAAGTTGGGCTAATGAAAGTTTCCATAATTGGCCAAGGGTATGTTGGGCTTTCTCTAGCAATCGCAGCCGAAAAGGCTGGCCATCATGTAGTTGGTTTTGATGTAAATGCTGAATTAGTAAAGCAACTGCAAAGTGGGGCTTCGCATGTGGAAGGTGTTGCTTCATCTGAGCTACAGAGCGCAAAGAATTACGCTCCTACCTCTGATGCATCTTTAATTGATGGTTCTGAAGTTTTAATTATTGCGGTACCTACTCCTTTAGATGGAAGCCGCAAGCCTGATTTAAGTTATTTAAACAGCGCCTGCCGAGCAATTACAGAAAACCTTAAAAATAAGGCTTTAATCATCAATGAATCGACCTCTTTTCCTGGCACGCTTCGAGACTTGATTAGTGCGCAGATTGAGAAGGAATCTGGATTGGGTCACTTATATGCCGCATCCCCAGAACGTGTTGATCCAGGTAATCTGCTTTGGAACCAAGCAAATACCCCGCGTTTGGTAGCAGGTTTAACTGAAGAAGCTACAAAGAAGGCAGCAGAGTTCTATTCAAGTTTCTGTGCAAATGTAGTCACTGTTTCTAGCCCAGAAGTTGCAGAGGCAGCAAAGTTATTTGAAAATACATTCCGTCAAGTTAATATCGCAATGGTTAATGAACTTGCACAGATCAGCCATGGTTTAGATATTGATGTTAGAGAAGTATTAGATGCTGCGGCAACTAAACCATTTGGATTTATGAAATTTAATCCAAGCCTAGGTGTGGGCGGACACTGCATTCCTGTAGATCCAAGTTACTTATCTTTCGCAGCAGAGAACGCTGGGATTGAAGCATCATTTATTGATTTAGCTAATGAGATTAATTTAGAGATGCCTTCTTATGTGGCAAATCGAATTGCAAATGAAGTTGGTGGACTGCAAGGAAAGAAAGTATTAGTCGCTGGACTTTCCTATAAAGCAAATGTCTCTGATTTAAGAGAGTCACCAAGTTTGTTATTGATTGATGCGCTAGAAGTTTTAGGCGCTGAAGTGATAAAGCATGATCCGCTAATAGTTGGAACATCTGAAATAGCTAATTGTGATGTGGCGATTTTGGCAGTCGCACATGATGCAATTGATAAAGAAATGCTAAAGAATTGTGCGCCTTACATATTTGACTGCACTGGCACTATGAAAAATCAGCCAGGTGTAAACGGCCTTTAAATTGATTCGGCAATATCACTGATGATTTGAGTTAAATCGCGCTTAGGTTTCCAGCCGGTTAAAGCCTTAATCTTCGATAAATCTGGGACTCTGCGCTGCATATCCTCAAAACCAGCGCCATAGGCTTCTTTATAGGGGAGGTATTGAATCTCTGATTTAGAGCTTGTTTGGCTAATTACCTTTTCTGCTAGTGCTTTAATTGTGGTTTCACCTTGGCCGCCGACATTAAATACTTCACCAATTGATTTTTCATTATCAAGAAGTGAAAAAACGGCTTCCACTGCATCAGCAATATGGCCAAAAACTCTTGATTGGCTGCCATCGCCATGGACCGTGAGGCTTTCATTTGATTTAGCAGCTTTAACAAATCTAGGCAGCACCATTCCGTATGCGCCAGTTTGGCGTGGGCCGACGGTATTAAAGAATCTAATTGTAGTTACCGGCAATTGATGTTGCTGATGCATGATGGTAGCAACCGCTTCTTCTAAAGCTTTGGCATCGCTATATGTCCAGCGGTAATTTTGTGGCGAACCAACTACTCGATCATCGGTTTCTGATAGTGGTTGCTTTGGATTCTTTCCATAGACTTCAGATGTTGATGCAATAAAAGTGCGTTTTTGATGGCGAGTGACCGCCTTTAAAACAACTTCTGATCCACCGAGGTTGGTGCTAATTGATTCTAGTGGATTTTCCATGATGTTCTTAACGCCAAGGGATGCGGCCATATGCATTACTAAATCAGCTTTGGCGATTTCTTTATCCATTAAATCTGCATTGCGGATATCCCCTTCAATAACTTGCGCAAAAGACTTTAAATTATCGGCAGCGCCAGTTGAGAAGTTATCAACGATGGTGACTTGATCACCGCGCTTTACGAAGGCATCGGTAAGGTGCGAGCCAATAAATCCAGCGCCGCCAGTGATTAGAACCTTCATGAGAGAAGCCTATATAAATCGATGTGTTTGTTGATCATTGATTCTGGTGAGAAAGCGGTGCTGGCGTGAGATTGGGCCAATTGGCCCATATTTTTAATGGTTTCTGGGCTAGCGAGTAGCTGGCTTATTGCATCCACTAAATCTGACTTTTTCTTGTCGGTCACTATGCCGGTTTTGTTATTTATAACTACTTCTGAAGTACTGCCAACATTGGTTGCAACAACAGGTAGTCCTGCTAACTGCGCTTCGATCAGCGCAACTGGCATACCTTCATTTTCAGAGGTAGAAAGGATTATGTCGCAGGCGGAGAGGAAAGTTGCAGCATCTACCCAGCCATAAATTTTGGAATTAATGGGTGCGGATTTTTTCAGCTCCGGAAGTAGGTCGCCATCGCCACCAAAGATAAATTTGCCATTTGGAATTTCTTTAGCGACATCTGCTGCAAGAAGCGGATTCTTAACTCCAGTAACGCGAGCTAGCCAACCAATTACCGGAGTGTGGGTAATTCCCAGTTCTTGTCGGGCTTCTTCTTTAGATTTTGTAGGTAGTGGATTTACCCCAGGAGGAATGTTGATGAATTGGTTTAGTTGGCCGATTTTGTTATCAAGTAATTCATTTGCAACTTTTTGGCCGACCGTAATTAACTTATCTGTCTTCTTAGCTAGTGCTTTTTCAATTGCGATGATGGCGCTTTTCTTCGGACCAGAGAATTCTGGATCATCAAGTAAGTGGCCATGGAAAGTATGTACAAATTTGATTTTCTTGCCAGCCGCTTTTTCAAAAGAGTTTCTACGTGCGCGGGCTACAAGCCCCGCTTTAAAGGTATGGCTATGGATGATGTCTGGTTTTTCTTTAGCAACCAACGCCTCAAATTCTTTAAAAGCTTTATGGTCTGCAATTGGATTAATTGCTCTGCCCAAGTGGTTAATGCGATGCAGCCTTACTGATGCAATTGATGGATCCTCGGCTTCGGCGCCTTGGACAAAGCCTGTTGCAATTGCAGATTCAATGCCGGATTTGTTTAGGCCTGCATCTAGCATTGTTAAATATCTAGCGGTGCCCCCTACATTCATACGTGCGATGATATGCAGGACTTTCATATGAGCAGTTTATTAACTCTGCGGCCAGGCTTAGCCGTATCTCAGATGGCTCTCAGGTTGGTTAGGCTTAATACCGCAATGAGTAGCGCGAAGTTAGAGAAAGCTGGCACCGATTGGGCGGCGTTGCTACTTGGCCTTGGCTTGGGGCTTACGGTGGCGATGGAAGTGACGACGCTACGGGCATCGGATTATGGGGATGCATATCAAGTAATTGCGTTGATTAGCCGCTTCTGTGCGCTGATCGGAATCTATTTAGCGCTGGCGGGGATTTTATTGGTGGCGCGAATTCCGTGGGTGGAAAAAGGGGTGGGCCATGATCGCTTGGTGATCTGGCATCGAAAGCTTGCGCCATATTCATTATTTTTAATTGGCTTTCATGTCTTCTTTGTAATTGTTGGAATTGCGGGAATCGAACAGATTCCGCTTTATAAAGAGCTCTGGCGAATGGTTACCAATTATCCGTGGGTGCTCTGGGGGCTCGTTGGTTTTGTATTGATGTTGGCGGCGGGAATTACTTCCTACAAAAAAGCGCGCGCAAAGATGACTTATGAAACTTGGTGGATGATCCATGTGCTGACTTATGGTGCGATTGCGGCATCTTTTATGCACCAGATTACAAATGGCACGATGTTTATTAACCATCCGCTAAATAATTATTACTGGATTGGGTTATATGTATTTGTGGCACTTGCGATTTTGATTTGGCGAATTGGTATTCCAGTTGGAAAATCGCTACGCCATAATCTCCAAGTTGATCGAGTGGTGGAAGAAGCACCAGGTGTGGTCTCGGTAATTATTCGTGGTCGCAGTTTGCATCAACTCGGTGCAAGTGGTGGGCAATTTTTTAATTGGCGCTTTGCTCAAAAGGGCCACTTTATGGTGCAGCATCCTTATTCGTTATCGGCAGCGCCGACTGATAAATATTTACGAATTACCGTTAAGGATTTAGGCGATCATTCGCGCGATTTAATTAATTTGCGCCCAGGAACGCGAGTATTTATGGAAGGTCCTTACGGGGCATTTACAAAAAACCGTGCCACCAGAAAGCATGTGTTATTAGTCGGTGGCGGGGTTGGCATTACCCCCATTCGCGCGATTGCTGAGGAATTTGGCGATACTGTAAATATGGATTTGATCTATCGAGTATCTGATGAATCAGAGCTGGTATTAAAAGATGAGCTGGATTATCTGGCAGATCGAAGCGGCGGGGCGCTAAAGGTGCATTATTTGATTGGCAGCCGCTATCAGCATCCGATTAATGTGAAGACGCTAGAGAGAATTACTCCGGCGCTCGCGGATTCAGATATCTATGTCTGTGGGCCTTCTGGGCTGGTGGAATCGGTGGTGCAGGCGGCGGTAGAGGCAGGGGTGCCAAAGAATCGAATTCATCACGAGGAGTTTGAATTTCATAGCAAGGTTTAAAAAGTCGCACCGTAGATTGACTTCAATTTAAGGTGCTTCTCAGCAAGGTAAGCGATTATTTGGGCATTAAGGAAACGATTTAGGGATCAACGAGGAGCAGAAGAGGTAAAGGCATGAAGCGCGTAGTACTGATCGCCGGAGGCACTGTGGGGGGCCTCGGTGCGGTCTTGTCAGTAACGCCGCCGCAGTTGGGTGATAACGGACTCTCAACTCTGTCGGGCGCTTCTGCCGCTACCTCTATTACCCCAACCGAAACTCCAGTTGCAGTTGCAACTAAAAAACCAGTCGCGACCAAGAAAGCGACAACACCCACCAAAAAACCAGCTGCCACAACTCAGAAGAGCTCTGCCGCTACTGCCACTCCTGCGCCAAGCAAATCGGTAGCAACGCAAAAGAGCGTGGCGCCTGCCGTATCTGGTCAATTTACTGGCGATGCCATTGATGTTGGTTACGGAATCATGCAGGTAAAAATTACCGTTGCAAATGGAAAAATCACTGAAGCTGATGTGGTGCAAGCGCCAAGTGGCCGCAACCAACGTTGGACCGATTTTGCAATTCCTAATCTGCGCTCGCAAACGCTAACTGCGCAATCTGCAGCAATCAATGGAGTATCGGGCGCTTCATATACTTCATATGGTTGGTATAAATCTTTAATCTCCGCGCTACAAAAAGCGGGCATGAACACCGGCGTGTAAGCATATGCCAAGAGTTGAAAAAATAATCCCAGTTTGGGGCACTGAAATATTCATTGATGCCTCATCTGAAAAGTTAGATGCCACTGAAATCGATCGAGTAATCGCGGGCGTTGAAGCTTTTTTATTTGATGTTGATGAAGGGCTCTCTACTTATAAAGAGAATAGTTCGGTTTCAAAAGTCAGAAGTGGCAAATTAAAAATTGAAGATGCGCCAGAGCTGGTACAAGAAGTTTGGCGTGGTTGTGTACTTGCCAAAGAGTTAACTTTCGGTGCTTTTGATCCTTGGGCGGTCGAAGGTGGTTTTGATCCATCTGGTTATGTAAAAGGCTGGGCGGCGCAAAAGGCGGCGGAGTTGCTGATTTTGGCTGGTTGTAACTCAGTACAGGTTAATGCCGCAGGTGATATCGCACTTCGCGGAGGCTTTGATGGTGGCCCTTGGAAAATCGGAGTTGTTAATCCAGAGAACACCAGCGAAATCCTGCAAGTATTTGAAATTACCGATGGCAATATCGCAACTAGTGGTCACTATGAAAAGGGTGCGCATATTAAAGATCCGCACACCGGTGTAATCGCAATTGGCGCCAAATCAGGCACGGTAATTGGTCCAGATGGCGGAATTTGTGATGCGCTTGCGACCGCGCTGATGGTGGATGGCCAAGATGCAGCGCAATGGATTGGCAATCCACTATTAAGTGAGTATTCATTTTGGGCGATTAATCGCCATGAGAACACAGCTTGGAGTTTTGGACCTAAAATAACTGCATGACAATGTGGGTCTGCGGCGAAGTGTTGGTGGATTTAATTCCTGACACGGCAAACCCAGGTTCTAAAGAGCGCATCGGTGTTATCGGTGGCGGCCCAGAAAATACTGCCAAAGCTTTAGCGAGACTTGGCCATGAAGTGGAATTTATTGATGGCATCTCAACTGATAAGTGGGGCATTGCTGCAAAGGCGGAGCTAGATGCAGATGGCGTTGGCACTAAGTTCTGTAAGTTTTCCGATAAACCAACTTGCCAAGCAATTGTTACTTTGGATGAAAAAGGTTCGGCCTCATATTCATTTGTAATCACCGATACTGCCACTTTTGACTTTTCGGCAGATTGGTTACCAGATCCGTATAAACATAAGCCATCGCTTTTACATATCGGAACATTGGTTACGGTAATCGAACCAGGTGCATCAGTTTTATTTGATTGGGCGCTGCAAGTATCCGAACTTGCGCCGATTGTTTTTGATCCAAATATCCGCGCTGCCGTGATGAATGACCACGATAGATACCGCGAATACGTTGAAAAATGGGTCGGAATTTCATCGGTAGTAAAGGTCTCCGAAGAAGATATTAATTGGCTCTATCCAAATCAAGATGACCTTGAAATTGCTAAGAAATGGATTGCCGAAGGTGTGATGGTGGTGGTCATTACTCGTGGCGCCGATGGCATGATCGGAATTACCTCTGATGGCACTTATATGGTGCCGGGTGTGAAAGTAGATGTCGTCGACACTATTGGCGCCGGAGATACCGTGGGTGCGATTGTCGCGGAAGCGGTAAAACTTTATGGTTTAGATGAATTTCGCGGCGCCAATTTAGAGGTAACGTTAGAGAAGGCAGCGCGCGCTGCGGCAATTACCTGCAGTCGTAAAGGTGCGCAGCCACCAACTTTCGAAGAGTTAGATGGGCGATATCGCTAAATGCAATTTATAGATGATGCTGAATTTCAAATCAATATTGATTTAGATAATGGTGCGCGCATTAGTTCCTTACTTTGGCGCGATCATCAAATTACGTTGCCTTATCGAGGGCAACCACATACACATGGTTGGTATGCACTTGGTCCTTGGGCTGGACGAATTCGTGATGGCTTAATAAAAGATTCATCCGGAAATGTTTTTGAATTGCCAACCAATATTGATCCGCCAAATGCGCTACATGGATATGGCTACACCTCCTCTTGGCAAGATATCGGACAAGGGCGAGCGTTATTACATTTACCGGCGCCATATAACGGAGCAACTTTGGAACAGCGGATTGAAGTTTTAGATGATGCAATTCGTTGGTCGCTTGAATACGATGCAAATGGTTCTGACTTACCTGCATGGCTTGGTTTACACCCATGGTTTGCCCGCGATATCGGTGCCGGCAATGAATTGGAATTGGAATTTAACGCAGAGCAAATGTTGCAACGCGATAAAGATGGTCTACCTAACGGCAAATTGATTACACCGCCAAAAGAGCCTTGGGATGATGCCTTTACCGGCATTCGCGGAGTGCCAGCGGTGGTTTGGGATGATGTGTTACGTATTGATATCGAAAGCGATGCGCCTTGGTGGGTGGTTTACACCGAAGATTCCGAAGGAATCTGCGTAGAGCCACAATCAGCGCCGCCAGATGCGGCAAATTTATTGGTCACCGATACTGACAATAAGCTGAATTTAAATTTAAATAGCAGTGATGCGCATTATGTTGAAGCGCTTTTTACCTTCACGGCTCTATAGCTTTCTGTATTTTAAGATATTTATGCAATAAGTTATATTGAAAATAAGTACTCATAAGTACTTAAAATTGATAGTGTCTGAACTATGAACCGACAAAAACTTGCCGATGCAATGAAACGCGAAATGAATCGCTTCTTAGAACGTACTCCAAAATCAGCTAAGTTATTTGAAGAGGCCAAGAAAGTTATGCCAGGTGGCGTACCAATGTCATGGATGTCTAAGTGGCCAGGTGCCTATCCAACATTTGTAGCAAGTGCTAATGGTTCTAGATTTACCGATGTTGATGGCAATGAATATATAGATTTATGTTTAGGTGATACCGGATCTATGACGGGACATTCACCAAAGGCCACGGTTGATGCGATCAAAGCGCAACTTGATAATGGAATTACTGCCATGTTGCCAACTGAAAATTCATTGGCAGTCTCACAAGATTTAGCGAATCGTTTTAGTCTGCCACTTTGGCAGTACACAGTTAGCGCAACTGATGCTAATCGCCATGTAATCAGATATTCACGTTTGATTACTGGCAAGAGCAAAATAATTATAATTGATCGCTGCTACCACGGTTCGGTAGATGAAACTTTTGCAACCCTTGGCGCAGATGGCCAAACCGTTGCGCGCGAAGGAAATATCGGTGCGCCAGTCGCGCTTGATCAAACAACTCGCGTTGTTGAATTTAATGATTTAGTTGCAATGGAGAAAGCGTTAGCGCACGGAGATGTTGCCGCTATCTTGATGGAACCTGCGATGACCAACGTAGGCATTGTGCTGCCAGAGGATGGTTATTTAAAAGGCGTTGAAACACTCGCTAAGAAATATGGCGCAAAATTAATTATCGATGAAACTCACACCATCAGCGCAGGCGCCGGTGGCATGACTGCGCAGCTGGGGCTAAAACCTGATTTCTTTGTAATCGGTAAAGCCATCGGTGGCGGCATTCCAACTGGCACCTTTGGCATGACCCATGAAATGGCCGCGGAAATCGCGGCAAAAGTCGATCGTGAAGTAGTTGATACCGGTGGCGTTGGCGGAACTCTGGCAGGTAATGCGCTTTCACTAGCTTCAATGCGCGCAACTCTTACCCAAGTTTTAACGGCCGAGAACTTCAAAAAGATGATCGCACTTGGCGATCGCTGGTCAGATGGCGTTGATGCAGCTATCAAAGAATTTGATCTACCTTGGCACTGCAATCGTTTAGGTGCGCGCGGTGAATATCTATTTGCATCGAAAGCGCCGCGCACTGGTCGCGAAGCAGCTGATGCCGGTGATTTTGAATTAGAACAGTACATCCACTTGCGATTACTAAACGATGGATTCTTGCTAACGCCATTTCATAACATGGCGCTGATGTCACCAGTTACCACCGAAGCAGATGTCGATGCACATACTCACGCCTTCCGCGAAATGTGTAAAGAGATCGCCAGCTGGAACTAGTTAATTATCATTGAATATTAAAGCAGCGCTAGCGTTGCGATAGTTGCGTCATAACCTTTATCTTCAACGCTACCGCCTGCGCGCTCGTGTGCTTGTTCCAAGGTATCGCACATCAAAATTCCAAAACCAATTGGCTTAAATGTTTCTAGTTGTGTTTTCATGATTCCATAAGTTGCGCCTTCGCAGACATATTCAAAGTGCGCAGTCTGGCCACGAAGTACCAAACCTAGAGCCACGGCGCCGGCAAAACCATTGAAACCTTTGGTTAGAGCTTTGCGAGCTGCGAATGGAATCTCAAAGCTGCCAGGTACGTAAATAACTTCGTAAGTTGCGCCATGTTCTTCGCAAGCACGAATCGCGCTATCAATAAACTTCTGGCAAAGCTCTGGATGCCAACTGCTAGATATAATTGCAATTTTTTTACCTTTAGCATTCTTGATTTCAAATTTCGGTGCAGCACCTGACATCTTTAGATTCCTAACTCGTGTTTTAAACGTTCTTGCTTGGTCTTTAAATAAAACTCATTATTGGGATTAACGGTACCTTTGATTTCGGCGCGAGTGACAGTAAAGCTAAAGCCCTTTAATTTCGCTACCTTTTCTGGGTTATTGGTAAGTAGCTCCAGCTCTTTAATACCAAGTAATTGCAGAATATCTGCGGCATCTTGCCATTCGCGTTGATCGATTTCGTGGCCAAGTTTTAAATTGGCATCCACGGTATCAAAGCCAGCATCTTGCAATATATAGGCTTCGATTTTTGCCGCTAAACCAATCCCGCGCCCTTCGTGATCGCGCATATAAAGAATGAATCCATAACCATGGTTTTCAATTTCCGCGAATGCTTTATTTAACTGTTCGCCACAATCACAACGTGCACTTCCTAGCGCATCCCCGGTCAGGCATTCGCTATGCATTCTAATTAGAGGTTGCTTTTGATTGGCGCTTCCAAATTTCAAAACTGCATGTTCGATACCAAAGTTATTTTTATAGATACCAATCTGCCAATCGCCAGTTTCGCGTGGCAATTTAGCCCATCTGATCTCTTTGCTACTTTCAAAATTAATATTGCTAAATTCTTTTGCCAACTCTTCGATGGTAATAATTTCGATATCGTGGCGTTTCGCAAAATCAAATAGCGCATCTCCGCGCATCATGCTGCCATCGTCATTTACCAATTCAGAGATGGCTACCACTGGTGACGCATTAACTGCAGCGGCCATGACCACTGCTGCTTCAGTATGGCCACGGCGCACACTTAAACCACCATTATTTGCAACCAACGGAAAGATATGGCCAGGGCGGACAAAGTCAGTTGATAGCGCTTTGCTATCTGCCAACATATTTAATGTAGTGGCGCGTTCTGCTGCGCTAATACCGGTAGTTAAACCAGGTTTCGCATCAATTGAAATTGTAAAAGCAGTCTGCTTTGAATCTTGATTGCGCTTAACCATAAATGGCAGTTCAAATTGCTTTGCCACCGCTTCGGTCATGGCGGCGCAAATCACGCCAGAGGTGTAGCGGACCATAAAACCCATCTGGGCTGCGGTAACGCAAGCGCCCAAGATAAAGAGATCGCCTTCGTTCTCGCGGTTCTCATCATCGGTAACGATGACAAATTTGCCCGCTTTGAAATCAGCCAGCGCCTTATTTAAGTTACTCATGATCACCAGCTTTCATGATTCGTTCGACATATTTAGCTAAAACATCGACTTCAAGATTTACCTGCTGGTCAACTTTTAGCTTGCTCAAATTGGTTCGCTTTAGCGTTTCAGGAATTAGCCAGACTGATAATTGGCGCTTTTGATCATCTAGCTTTGCGATCGTTAGAGAGACCCCATTTAAAGTAATTGATCCTTGTGGCTGCATATATTTCAAATAAGCGGCAGGAACTTCAAAGATAAGTTCGTACCAATCAGCACCTTCATTAATTTGTGCCAAAGAAGCCAGCGCATCTATGTGCCCTTGCACGATGT
>JACCDN010520333.1_pt1 | contig 13083 bp, 13 predicted proteins | sample 7441691 | NCBI WGS metagenome assembly JACCDN01 (sample SAMN15323439, study PRJNA562643) | freshwater metagenome | isolation source: river surface water | place: USA:Blue River Watershed | collected 2017-08-16 | reverse complement strand
GTACATATAAAAATGATTTGGCCCGTATTTTTGCTCTTAGAGTCCTATGGAATTTTTCAAAGTCTTTTTCTAGTTTCGACAAATCGGACTACAAGAAAATGTGTGATTGCCTTCAAAATTTACTCAAAGAAAATTCTCAAATCAAGTTTGACCACGAGGAAGATGATGTCGATATTCGTACTTATGCCTGGCCTTTGCTATTCGTGGAATTGATTTCGTGTCCGAGACTCTTTATCGAGAATATGGATATTTATTTGGGAATACGGGGACAATGTATGCACAAGAATTCCTGCGTTTCAGACCAAATATGTGACATGTATACGATCGGGATCGGGGACCAGTATATCAATTTTAATAAAATATTTATTGAGGCTATACTTTTTTGCATGCATCATGTTATTTTGGATGCACCACAAATTGCAAAGGAACTTAAAAAGAAGAACCCGTTATTAGTGAAAATCTTGCAAAATGTCTGGAATGATAGTTTTGAAAAAGTGCAATTACTAAGGGATGGACCGGCTTACATGTTTGGTTATGAATTGGACCATGCAGAAGAGGAACACAAATTAATCGGCCAACTTTTGAATTTTTTGGGCCATGACAATACACTAGAATTGGGCGATATTTCTGCAAAAATTCCAATATCGCTGAATTATTCAAACGACATGTCGTTTGCATGTCATATTACTCCTGAATTTTCTTGCTTCTTTTCGGATGAGAAAAATCTTTTTAAATTAAAAAACGCACACAGGAGACGACAAAAAAAAATTGAGAATCTAAAATTATTCAAAATTAGCAAAGCATTGGCTGAAAAATTTAATTTAAATTCAAAGAGAGAGCAAGAAATTTTAAGAGAATGTGTTCAATTCATTGTAAAAGCATTTGTTCTCTTTGGCGGCACGTTATTTCCAAACAAATATATTTCAGATTATAAATGTAATAAATTTGTAGGGTTCAATAAAACGTGCAACTTTACAGCTAATATTATCAAAAGGAAACTCGGACGTAAACAAATAGCCGAGTTAGATCAACAAGGAACAAATATTACCAATAAGGAAATAAAAGCTGTGACCAAAAATATAGTTTACTATTTAGGCACATTTGAAGGTTGTCATCAATTTGGTTACATAGATAAATATGAAGACGTGGAACAAATATGTGACATAATTACAAGACATTTTAAAGAGACAAATTGGCCACAAAAGCAAGAACTATTGAGGCGGCTAAATTTTGACGAGCGCATGCTATCTTTATTAAACTCTTTTTAATATTAAAGATTAAAGAATAATTATATTAAAGAATAATTATATTAAAGAATAATTATATTATACATTTTATTAGTCTTTATCATATATATTAAAGAATAAATTATTTTTTTAAGGCAAAGTTTATATAATGTTTTATTTTGTGTAAAAAATGAATAAAAATTTAAGTCTTTTTAATATTGTTGTTTAATTCTTGTTCATTTCGACCCACAAACATGGGGAATACTTTTGTAACTCGATCCCAATTTTTATAAAGTGGCCCATTATCCTCCGAATTGTAAACAAGCTTTTGCCGAAAAAACATTTTTGTAGCTCCAGTACGAGCGTGATGAAGTGGTGGCAATGTAGAAGTGTCTGTCATATCAAATGTCTTGGCGACCCGTGTTTTTATAATAGCTGTACCGTATCGATATTCTGCGGGATAAAATGTGTCAAAGTCGACATTATATTCTTTAAGTATTTTTTTCAATGTGGTTCTATTCTTCTTAAAAATTAGATCGCGAGGTAACAGAGTGCGTGCGGCATTTGTTACGGCATTTTTATATGCATCGTCTTCACGCCATTGAAAGTAATTGTATAGTTTATGAACAGGAAGGCCAAAAACGCGACTATCGAAATATGCAAACGTCTTTGCCTTTTCTGGCCACAATTTTGAAATAAATCTATTAAAAAAGGCAGTGGCTATCGACGATGAAACTGAGCATATTTTTTGTAAACGCCGTGCAAAAAAATCGTCATATGGCAAGAATACAAGAGTTATCTCGTCGCTTTGTGTATAACCAATAACTGCTGGCAGTTCTGACATAAGATGTTCTGTAGTCTGCTGCATTAATTTGCCAAGCTTGGTATCAAATGGCTTCTCGAAGTCACGAGTAAATTTGTGAAAAGCCTTTCCGTCTAGACGTACGATTATAGCTTGATTCAATGGTATATGCAAGTCCCACCATTCAAATTCCTTTTTTAGGGATGATCCTATATCTGAATATTTTTTCATGATAAAAATTTCAATTTTATCAAGTAGTCATATTTTTTATTGTTTTTATAAATTACTTGTATTTATAGTTTTTAGATCCATTTAAGTTTGGGTCTATTATGTACTTTTGGGTTTATTATGTACTTTTGGGTCTGTTGTTTACTTTTGGGTTTATTATGTACTTTTGGGTCTTATAACTTTTGGGCCTTATAAAGGAAAGATTAAGATTAAGTCGTTTGATTTTTATTCACACTGATTAAAGTACAAAATATTTGTAATAAAATTCTAAAGAATAAAAAACACGCTCCAGCAATAAGGTTGCTAGTGCAACGGGTGGATGATCAATTCTTCCATTTGCGTGTATTTCTTGTAAACATCGCAAATAAGTCTCTTGGCGAGTCCCTTCTGTAAGAGAAATAGGCACAATGCTAATGCTAGACATCAAATAACTGACTAATATTCGAGCCGTGCGGCCGTTGCCATTTGAGTACGGATGAATGTACAAAAATGTGTTCAAAAACTGAGAACCTATCTTAATTAGTTTCTCAATTTTTTGGCTGCGTGGTGATCCTTTACACCCGTCAATCTCTCTTCTCGTGTTTTTAAAAAGCCTTTTGATCTCACAAGGTATTTGATCATATGCCAAATAGTGGAAATTTTCTCCAACAGGCTTAGCTTCGCTCCTTCTAAAAGTACCCGGATTATCGGCCAAACCTGCGCAAATTAATTGATGTATTCTATTGGCCAAGTCGACCGTAAAGGTGCCAATTTCCAATTCTGGTAAATGCAAGCTTGGAAATATTGATTGGATAGTATTAAACATGTTGACTATAACAGTTTTTTCTTTTACTTGTATTTTTGAATTGCAGACTTGTTCCTTCGGTCTAGATACTGGCAATAGCGAAGCAGCTTGGAGGATTTCTTCAATATCGCTTGTTGAATGCATTCGAATATTTCGCTCGCCTAGCAAACAATCTTTCAAATATACAAGCCTGAATTCATATTCAAAAGTGTCACTATTAGACATTAAATAGGTTCGAATTTTATCGTTATATTTTTCTATCAAATTCACAAATTCTCGATTGGTGTAAGAAAAATACGACGGTCGCCACCACACCAGATCACTTAATTCAAAATTTAGATTCATATTAAAATAAAAAAAAATAAAATTAATATAAATACAAAAAATAAAATTTTATAACAAAACAAAAATAAAAAACCATTATGATTTTTTATGCTTTTATTAATATTTAAAAATATTAAAAAACTCCTTGAGGCCAGTTTTTTCTATATAGTACGTTTGAGCTTTATAATTGAAAGGTACCATTTGGGCCAAGTAAAGTGGGAAGAGTAGGTTTAGAGAATATTCTACTTACTAAAGATTGTCTAGGTTGGGGCCCCCTTTTGGCGCCTATATTGCTTGTGCTAACTTCGTCAACTTTGTCCTCGAAAAAAGTATTATAATCATTATAAAAAATTGTCTTGTCATTTTCCCACAAAAAAAAGTTTTTGGCTTTTTCCTTCAAAAAGTTTAATGTAAACTCGAAATAGCTTTTTTTTTTTGAATTATATGCCTCTATATTTCCAGTATCAAGCGCCTCTTTTAATGCCTGATTCTGATTCTGTTTTCCGGTAATCCATTCTTTTATGCTATTTGCGCCCGTACTCAACAAAAAGCCTTTTCGTACCACTAATAATATGTCCATGTAAAATAATAAATCGGCACAAATTGAATTAAGAGGGGCCATAATATACCTATACCGTAGGCCCATTTCAAGAACCTTAAAAACAACTTTATAATCTTTAATTATATCATGTATATTATCTATTAACTTGTTCTTTGAGCTTCCTTTGTTATAAGCATACGCCAAATTAAACCGCGCGAGTTGGTTATCAATTCTGTCATTTGAATTCGCTTCGGCCTCTATAGATTTTTTAAATTTCTCTAATAGCGGTGTTATATCAGGCTTTCCTTTCGGACGCTGACCAGGCCCATCATGTGTGTTCTCGTAATGTATATTAATTAACGCATACAATTCTTTTACAAGTTCTGCGAAATTGCTCCTTTCTTCTTCATTATAACCCCTTTTTAACATCTCTAATAGTTGGTTCAATAGATTTTCTATTTTATCAGCAATGATAAGATCTGAATTTGAAGGAGGAGCTGACGGAAGAATATAATCTGGTGTGAAACATTTTGGACATGTTTTTCTTTCCTTTACCCACCGTTTTGTACATGAATAACATAACATGTTTTTGCAACAAGTCATAAACACTCTACCCTTGTCCCCGCATACAGGACACGACTGTTCAGGTGACAGTGGAGAATTGTAATAAGATTTTTTTTGTATAGTAAAATAGGACCCTGGCTCATTATTTTGTTCATTATAATTAGTACTAGATGAAGGTAATTGATATTTATATGAAGTTGCCGATTGTTGCTGACTATTAAATTGATTTATATTAGGATAAATACTATTAGTGGTTTGAGGAATATTATTTAGATTAGGATAAATATTACTAATTGAAGATCTATTTAATTGGTTAATATCAGGGTAAATATTACTAATTGGAGGTCTATATAATTGATTAGTACTAGTTTGGGGATTAATAAATGGTCTAGTGTCAGAATAAATACTAGTTGGAGGTCTATTTAATTGACTAGTATCAGAATAAATATTACTAGTTGGAGGTCTATATAATTGACTAGTACTAGTTTGGGGATTAATAAATGGACTAGTATCAGAATAAATTCTACTACTAGTTTGCCTATTTAATTGATTGAGATCTGGATAAAAGGTGCTAGTTTGGGAACTAATTAATTGACTAGAATAAATACCATCTTCTCTTTGCTGATCGTTCAAGGGTGCTATATTATACTCATCTCGGATAAAAGTATTCGTTTTTGTGTTTCGATCCTCGGAAGATATATTTTTTAGTTTGTTTAATCTATCCACTAGCTCATCAGATTCTATCTCAGCATCATCATCATAATATTCTGGCTCATCAGCAGCAGAAAAGGTATTTTGGCGGTCGTAATTTTTTAGGATTTTTAGTCTATTCTCTAGCTCCTCTTGAGTAATTCGTGAAGAATTATACTGCTCTCTCGAGAGTAGCTGCTTGACATTTCTTTTACTTTTAGGTCTAGTTAACTCCATTATGCATTATATAAATAATAAAAAATAAGATTTATTATAATTTATTATTTATTTTTGCGATTTTAATTTCAAATCAAAATGATTCAAAATAAAATTTTTATAAGAATTGGCACATCAAAAATTGGGCAAATGCAGGGCCCTATTAAAACTGAGCATATTAATTCAATAAATACATGTTTACGGCAATTAAATCATAATATGTGGGCGTTTCATAGGAAAAATTTTTTTAAAATTTTTTCTATGTTACATCAATATAATTATTGGATTGAAATTTTGGAACAATGTAGAGATAATATACAAAATTGTTCGGAAGAGGCCGGGTGTAATTTAGTTGAATTTATATGCCTTGATAACGCTATTACGACAACAACTCATTGTGCTAACGCTACCGAGTTGGATTTTTTTTTTAAAAATTATAATATAAAGAAAACTCAGGATGGCGAAAGACTTTTAAGCGAAGCGCTTGCTGTTGAATTGATCGAGTTGATGCGATTTCATGGAAATTTTACATTTGTGGTCTCCAGGCCTACAATAAAGTTTTTTAAGTCGTGCTTTGGTATATATATAAGATTTCCCAATCTAGATTTTTTGCCGAGCCATATTTTTGAATCTTAACTAAAATTATTTTTTTTTCACAGAAACAGCCAAGCCGTTAGATTTGGAATGCGTTTCGGATATTCAAAAATTATTGACAACACACCATGTTTGGGACGAACCTTTGCCCATTACATGCCCTCATTGTGGCGAAAATTATAATAGTGCAATTTGGACAGGCACCACTATTCAATTATGGGATTTGCATGCTTTCCCAACTGATATTATCTGCTGTGTAAACTGCCAAGGCCAAATTGATATAGCCAAGAGTTATGAAAAAATGGCCAATTCTTTATTATTTCAATCAAATCAATTAAAAACGGTGGCGTTTATATTGAGAAAAAATAAGACCTTTGGTAATTTAAAAAGGCTTCGGAAAATATTGTGGTCCTAAAGCAATATAAATGATTCAGAAAACAGCTTAACGCTTTTTTTGTGTAATTTTGATAATGAATAATTAAAATAAAAGCTAATTATTAAAATAAAAGCTAATTAATTAATTGTTTTAATAAAGCGCTTTTAAATTAAAAAATCATTTTCCCTTCTTGTTGTAACAAACACAACAAAATTGTGTAAAATATAGAAACAAAAAATAATAATTCTTGTAAAACGTTTTATAGCCTAAATGTCTCCAGCGCCTTGGACTATATTATTGATTGTTAAAAAAAAACACGCAAAAAATGCTCCCAGTTATACAGTCGCTTTCGAATGCCATTCTTATTATGAAAATCTTTACAAACAGTTGGTTAAAATTGGCGTGATATACAAAAAGAGCATTGCCGATAAGCTTAAACCGGCCCAAATTATGGATAGAATAATTGATATAAAAAAATTGAAAAGAGGTAATAATGGCGACACATATGATGAGGTTAGGCCAATAAAAAATGAAAAAAACAAAACATATATGTGGCCAACCAATAAATTGACAGCAGACATGCTCGGTTCTCAAGATCCCTTTGGGTTAATTGTTTATTATCAGGACAATGCAGAAATCCAAATAGGTATTATGGATCGTAATTCTCCCTCTGGCAACCCATGTCTTTTTTGGGCATTTTGGCGGCCAGAAATCGAAATTGATTATAAGAAATGGGTCGGTACATTATATCCAGCAGCCACAAACATATTACCGGACACATTTTTTAAAACAAAGCATTAAAAAATAGAGATGTTGAAATAAATATTTATTAAAATTTATGAAAAAGATAATTATTTTTGTGTTGTTTTTTGAAAAATAAAATTAAAAATTTTTATTTTATCGAAAGCATTGCAAAAAATTTTTCCACTTTTTAAAAGAATAAGCCCGATCTGCTGCTGTCCACGCAAGTCCAATCGTCTCGTGGTCCTTTAGGGAATTATAAAGCTTCTCTTCCAAAACTGAAAAGCTTTCATTTTCTACAAAGTTTCGAACCAAGAAATAGGCCATTTTAAAAAATCCAAATGGTACGTTTTTTGTCAACTCGAAAAGTTGCTCATAGTCCATACCATATTCCCTCAAAACGATGGCCAAAATAACGCAATACGATGGAACATTATTGAATTGGTCCATGTTAGTTACTTGATAAACGCGGTTTTGAGGGAGCGGATTAGAAACATGAAACTGTTCGCACATCGAATCGAAAGCTTGCCAAAGAGGCTCAATCTGCTGTGCCATTTTTGCTTTATTAGCCTCTTCTACCCGCTGGCGCAGAATTTTGTACTCTTCTTTAATACGCATTAGTTTTGAATAAACTAAATCAACTCGGCCAGCGATGGCCTTAACTGAAGCTTGCTTTTCTTTTTTGCTTGAAGTTGTTTTAGCTCGCCTTTCTTTATAGATGGGGCCATTTTTCAATGCGAATATTTTTTGGTCCGGCAAATCATAATGATCGAATTTATTAGCTCGGGTCCTCATTTGTGCGAATTCGAAGGAATAGTATGAAAATTTCGAATGATTGGTAGTTAAGAAATAAGAATAGAATTTTAATGTAAGAGAAACGAAGGTGTTTTTCGTTAAATACTAATGAAAGAAATCATTAATGAATAATCTAATATCATTAATGAATAAATTAATATCGTTAATGTTTTGATTTTTCATATAAATATAAAAATTTCAAACAGAATCTAAGTAAAAACTAATTTTTATTTTTTATTTTTATTTTTTAAGAAAGAGTTATAGAGCTAATAAAAAATTCTTGAGGGAAATCAAATACTGAAATGTCTGAAAAATTTTGGAATGATTTTAAATCTTCACGCCAGTTAGGCGAAGTGAGTAACAATATATTGAGGCACACAACATGCGTTAATAATAATTATAAGCTTCCAAACACCGTGTCTGTTCAACAATTAAAGCAAAAACCTTTATCAGCAAAGGATTTATATTCCTTGAGAGACTGCTTTGCCAAATTTAAAGACCAGTATCAAAAATCAAAATTCGTGGCTATACCCGTTTGTGATACATATGGCGGATTTGGCTTTTCGGAAACGTTCGGGTAAATTAGCTTTTTTTAGGCATTTCTTAATTTTGTATTTTTGCCAGAAATTCGTAATATTTAAAATTTTATTAATAAAAAGATTTTTAGCTAACATTTTAAACGGGCCAAGAAACTTTTCGGAAGCGGTCGAAGCCCTTAATAGCAAGAACAAAAATCCTGATTTGCGTCACGGTTGCATCACGGCATTTTTGATGCGCGTCTTGGATAATCCAAATCAAATTTTGGGAACAGGATTATGCACAATGTCTATGATTTACTTGGACAAGGAATTCGCCGCAACAAGCCTGGAACACGATTCGTTTGATGGAGTCGATACCTTTACTGTTTCGAGCAGCAAATACCTTCTTGACGTAATCAAGAAGCATAGTAATCTTGATGATTCGGAGCTCGGAAAATTTGTTCGTGAAACGATGAATCGAGAGCCATTAAAATATAATGGAGAATTCGACAATTTTTTATCTTTGGATGAGACCCTGGCATGCAAGCTAATTTTTAACAATTGGTTTCGAGGCTGCTATGGCCAGGCAACAGTGCAATGATCGAATTCATGGATTAAAAAGATTGTACTTTTTAACAAGACAACAGTTTTATTTTAATTGAAATTTTTAATGAATCCTTTTTATATAAAAATAATACCAAATACCAAATTATTAAATAAAGTTTTTAAAACCCAAAAATATTTTTTTTATTTTTTAGAAAAAAATTTTGAAATGTCTATTGATAACATAAACACGAACCAAAACGTAGCATTGGCATATAATTACAAATTATTAGCCGAGGCAATTAAAACTAAGAATTTTGAGAATATACGGAGATATGCGCAGTCGACTGAGATGGATAATAAAAAATTATTGCTGTCGATAAGTGATGCCATGTGTAATAAAGATATCGAAAAAAAGCATCTTATTGACGCGTTTGTAATCTATTCGGATTGCCGCGATCTTCTGTGCGATGAGTACAATGAAAATATCGACATGGAAAAAGTTTTTTACTGGTCAAGTAGAATAATACAAGACTTTGCAGGAAATTTTTATATGGTTTAGCCGGAACGAATTGTCCTTTTCAGTCAACAACAATTTTTCTTTTTGAGTTTTTGATATTATGGTTTTTGGTTAAATAAAATTAATTAACTCGAGCATTTTATTTTTTTATTTCGAAAATAATTAATATTCACAACAAAAATAATTTTCGAGTTTATCCCAACCAGTTAAAGTTTTTAGATAGTTTCTATCTAACACGTAAATCAAATTTTCGTCTTCCATTGTTGATTTGTTACAAGTTATATACACATAAAATATTTTATTTTTACAAAATGCTTGTCTAGTCCAATTTTTATGCGGTTTTATGCTGTTTCTAGTCAGATTGCAATAATGTTGAATAATTGAGATGGTTTCTTCATTGACATTGTATTTTTTAAACAGATCCATTCTTTTTATTTTGTGTTGTTGGTCATAAACTGATTTTGAAATCTTGATTATTAACAATTCCTTGTTTTGGGTGTATATTACAAAGTCGCACACTTTTTGATCTTTATTACAAACTATTAATGTGTTTGGGCTTATTGTGCTTGCTTTTGGACTGTTCTTTTCTTCCTTATATATATTTAATTTATCAATGACAATATAGTCTAAAAGAGTTTGATTTTGACAAATAAAAGCTCGCAACAGAAAGAGCTCAAATGCACGCCAGTTTATTTGTGGATCGTTCGCCAGTGCTACAAGCCAATTTGGAAATTCTTTTGAAGAAAGATATCTTATAGCTGCATTCCAAACTATATTACTTAAAGGACGGAATACGCCATTATCTTCTTCAAAAAACAAGCCTTCATTTATAAAATCTTCAGTTGGCTGGTCAGGTGAATAATTACAGATGTACTGAGACAAGAATTCCAAGTTTTTAACTTGATCTATTTTTTCGCATTTATCTATCAGTTTTTTGATCTTACCTTCATAGTAATGCAAATAATTCCGGGTGAAATATTCTTTTATATTGTTTTTTGCTGGCGAGGGGTCTTTTATATATTCTATCAGCTCCTTTACATGTCTCGGCACACAGCCAGTAAGCTCGATGATATAATTTAAATCATCAAGATTATTGCTGAGACGAGAGGAATCTGAAACTAAAAATTTTGATTTTATGAGGTTTATGATTTTATCTAATTCATCCTTGTTGTATGGACTTAATTTAATGAAAGTCCCCTTATTTTGGGCCGAGCTCTCAGGAAAATATTTCTTGTTCGCATTCGAATAAGTCGTGAAAGATGACGATGTGCAAAATAGTGCAAAACCATTAGAAACGTCAAACGTAAACCAACTCGCAATCCTATTGGCTATAGTGTTGGTATCATTGTTTAATAAAATATTCCATCTGTCGAAGGCGAATAGAACACGTTTCTCTTTGAATTGGCATAGCTCAGCAATTACTACTTGTAAAGTTTCCTCACATCTATTATTAAATATACCGTCGAGGATAAACTGCTTAAACGTTAAATTCATCCTGTTTATCCTATTCGAAATATAAACTATCTCGAACGAAGGATTCAACTCCAACTGATATTCTAGGATTTTTCTGCATACTTCCTCTTGTTTTTCACAACATAAATCATCGCATTTTATAATATGAAACACAATCCAATCCAATTCCAAGCAAAAATGAATTGTCTGATAGAGAGTAGTAGATTTTCCGCAACCCGGGGGCCCGATAATGATGCGCTTCTGAGCTCGGCTCTGATTTTGAGACAAATCTGTGGCAAGTAGTTTAAATTGGTCACGAATTAAAAGACTGATATATTCGTCACCGTATTCGTCTTTTTCCTTAAGGACTACAAATGCATCTGGAATATAGCCTGCAGTATTTTTACAAAACATTTTGACAAATTTAGCTGTTGAGTTGGCTGAACAAACTTGATTAATATGAATGTACTCTATCTTTAAATTTTTTTAAATATTAAGTTATGACAATACTTAAATATTAATTTTTGAATAAAATAACACAAAAAAATGTGTCTATTTATAGGTAAATTGCGACAAACTTTTTGCGAGGCCGGGTAAGTAGCATCAATCTCATTTTTATTCAACTGCTCTTCAATGACACCATCTTGTTTATTTTGCGCCACCGTCGTGTTTGATATTTGATGTTTTTGTTTAACATGCCTTTTCAAACTCTTTTTAGTTGTATAAACTTTATCACAATTAAGGCAAGAAAATTTTTTTTGATCCTTTTCGGCTTGACTTTCAGATATTGAAGTGCAAGATATATTAAGACTACTACTCTCATCATTCGGCTGCTGTTCTTGTTGTTGGTCTGGTGGCAGCATTTACAATTAATTAGTTTAATTTAGAACTTTGAAAATAATACTTTGTAAACTAAAACTATGTTTGAACAATCAAAAATCAAAAATAATCGAAAAATAATATTTTCTAAAAACAGATAAAAATTTTACTAAAAAAGATTTTTCAATTTTGGATCGTTCGCCAGTGCTACAAGCCAATTTGGAAATTCTTTTGTCGAAAGACATCTTACGGCTGCAGTCCAAACTATATCACTTACCGGGCGAAATGTATCATTGTCTGCAAGGTCTTACACGTATTGGCCAGACATGACAAAGTATATGACAAATGACTTTAAAACGTGCGCGAGATTAATCGGTTCCGCTAGTGATGACCAGCTGAATAAAAATGTTTATATCTTGAAATACTTATACGATCATTTATTGCAATGGGCTTTTAGAACAGCAATTTTCTCAGCAGATGGAACTCTAAGACCTTTGTGGCGGAAAAATGTTGAAGCATTGGGACAAGTCGACACGTTTGATGTTCAAACATGCGAATTGATTCTTTCTTTTGTTGAACCACAAGAAAATATTCCCTTTCCGCCAGGCACTATGGTGAAATTGATTTGTCTACCTGACAACTCGTTTGTTTCAAAGTATAAAGGCGTTCCCATACGTTACTCTGAAACAGCTGGATGTTTAGTGATTGATTATAAAACTGGTTGGCGCTATTTGGACTCAGTGGTATGTTATGTTGCCTCTTTAGAATTTTATTTCATAATCTTGATGTTATATTTGTCTTTTCAAGTTTTTGTATGCATCCTTTTTTGTGGAATCATATAATCCTATTGCAGGCACTTACCGTGTTCGTTTGGAAAACCAAAAAGCCAAAACAACCAAAACGGCCAAAGCTAAAACGGCTAAAAAGCCAAAACGAGATGATTATTATTCATTTCCCAGCAGTATACTTATATCTTATCATCCATGTAAACGGCGGGCTATCGACAATCACTATAGCGATAGCGATGACTATAGTGATCATGATAGTAAGAGTGATAATGAGAGTGATAGAGATATGATGATAATTGATAGTGATAGTGATGATAATGACATTGATAGTGATAGTGATAGTGATAATGATAGTGATAATGAGAGTGATTAAACAGACCGATATATTACAGACCCAGACCAATATTTCAACAAGAACAATAAATTTTGAAAACAATTTTTAAAATAAATAAATACTTAAAAAGATATTATTTGATTGTTTATTTCATTTTTCATTTTTAATGATGCTTAAATTTTCTGGTTTTTTAATCTGTTTTTTAATCTGGTTTTTTAATCTGTTTTT
>JACCDN011164627.1_pt1 | contig 13084 bp, 14 predicted proteins | sample 7441691 | NCBI WGS metagenome assembly JACCDN01 (sample SAMN15323439, study PRJNA562643) | freshwater metagenome | isolation source: river surface water | place: USA:Blue River Watershed | collected 2017-08-16 | reverse complement strand
TGTGTAGGACTGTTGCGTACCTATTAAAAAATCAATGTATTCACTGACGCTACTTTTTGGGCGATTCATGCCCATGTATTATTAGAAAATAAAAATTCTCTGTAAAGATCCAACTGCGTAACTCCTATCAAATATAGAGAGATTTTTATATCCGTTCGTACAAAGGATAAGATCTTTTGAAAGCACTTTGCCAAAAGCATGATGTAAGCATTGCTCATCAGGTTTCAAGTCGATATGTAAAATTTCATTATTTTCATAAATCCTGCAGCGGTTTGGAAATGTTTTAACAAGATATTGTAAAACCTGCTGGCAAAAAAGTGCGCTATTCATGCGGATACACTTCTTTCTCCCAAAAGAGATCCCGACACATGTTGGGTCCTCTCTCTTAATGAGGTTTGAAATCTCTTTTCTTGAAGCCCAAGTTATTTTACTGTAAAAATCTACTGGGATTTGCGCTCGTATTTCTTCCTCATCTAACACCCAACAAGCGCTATTTGATTCAGGATAAAAGACACCTTCTTCTAACCAATCGATCAATGTAGAGACTGAGGAGTGTCCAAAGTAGCTCTCAGCAAGTGGAAATAGCTCCTTTTCAAAGCCGACTTTTGCCGAAATTGTATAAAGTAATTCTACGCCTGAAGTAATTTCCTCACAGAGCTGTTTTGCCGGTTCGTACCCAAATTCTTTGATCAATTCTGAAAAGGACCTTTCGATACAGGGTATAGCAATCCCTGCATTGTGGCCAGTAGCACCGCTAGCAATAAAAGATTTCTCAAAAAGGGCAACTTTTTTTTCTGTAGAGGTCAATAAAAAATAGAGAGTTGCTACCCCTGAAATTCCACCACCTACAATAGCTACATCGCATTCTAGATCAGACTGTAGCTGGGGCCAAGAGCTCCTCGGAGAATCTAGCCATAAGGAGCGAAATTGCGCAGAGTAAAGAGAGGTAACGTGCATAAGAAATAAAAAGAGGATCGTTTGCTTCATATTAAAAGTGTAACTAAAAAAGAGGGATTTTTCCAATCAGATGATAGGAGAGCTTAAAAATTATTGGCATGGTTACTCTAAAATCTTTCTAAAAAAAAACATGAAAGATTTAAAATAACAAGAGATGAATAAAACCTTATTCCGCTCATTCCCCTTCTTTCTTATCCTCTACGAGTTTTGCACTAATCTGTCTAACGACATGTATTTACCTGCATTACCTTCTATTGCAAAAGACTTTTCAACACAAATCTACGTAGTTCAATTAACAATCGCTGCATGGTTAGCAGGTGCTACGGCCATGCAACTTCTTGTGGGACCTTTATCTGATCGCTATGGAAGAAGGACCGTTCTTCTTAGCGGAGGTGGAATCTTTGTTTTATCAACCGTTGGTTGTGCTTTAGCATCTTCGGTGGTTCCTCTAGTTATCGCCCGATTTTTACAAGGGATTGGCGTCTGTACTATGATGGTGGCCGGCTATGCAAGCATCCATGATTTATATGACGACCAAAAAGCTGTCCATATTCTTGTGTGGATGGGGAGCGCTGCTGTAATCGCACCAGCTATTGGCCCTGTTTTGGGCGGAGTTCTTCTTCTATTCACAGGATGGAGAGCCATTTTTTGGATCCTCGCTATCTCAAGTGCATTAGCCATAGGAGCTCTATGGTTTGCTATGCCTGAAAGTGCTAAAGAGCCTCATCCGATGAAAGTCAAAACAATCTTAGCCCGCTATTGCCGTATTTTTTTAAACGCACCTTTTATGATTTCAGCGGCCTCTTTTGGCCTTCTTTATAGCGGAGTGATCGGATGGATCACAGCATCCCCTTTCATTTTGATGGAATCCCTACACGTATCACCCGACCTTTTTGGATACTTACAAATTCCTGTTTTTTGTGCTTATATAGTAGGAGCTAGGTTTGTTAAATATTTACTCAATGTATTTCATCTAGAAACCTTGATTTTATGGGGAGGAGCGGTTTCTTTATGTGCCTCGATTGCACTAGCCCTTTTTGCAGTCATTGCCCCCACGAGCCTATACTCCTTTATTTTACCAATGGCTTGCTACACGGCAGGTTTCGGCCTTGCATCCGCTCCATTAAACCGCGTTACTCTTAAAGCTACTCAAGAGCAAAAAGGCTCAGCTATGGCTATATTTTATTTAACCATGATGGGATCAGGTACGCTAGTGAGTTTGTCTTTGAGTTTTGTAAAACCGACTATTTTTTACGCATGTTTAGCGATTGCGATTACAGCTTTTCTCTCATTTACACTTAATATTTTCCGCACCCACTTAAAAAAGAGAGAGGTTTAGAATGAAAACAAAATATACGGTCGATATTGGCGTTTTACCTATTCATAGATTATCACTATTTTCTGGCTGAAATTAAGTCAGACTCTTCCAAGTTACGGTAGGGTAGTCCTAAACAATTCCCCATAGACAACACAAACCTGTCGGCAAAGAATCTGGAAAAACGTCTTACATTGAAAGACTTAATTGCACCCTTAGACAGCGGTGTTCAAGGCTAGTCAGAAAAACCCTGTCATTTTCTAAAAAACTTCTTAACCATGTAGGGATGATCACGTACTTCATATGTGATTACAATTTACACATGCGAGCATTACATGTTTAGGACTACCCAAGTTACTTGTTTGACTACTCTCTAAGTAGTTTTTTAACCCTTTGCTTTAAAAGAACCTCCTTCTGAAGAAGGAGGAATTCTTCTTACTCTTTAAGGATTGTTTGATTGATTGGCCGCTTAACTTAAGCCCTAAAGGGATGGGATTGCAGCTTGGCAGTCGTTCAATAATGGAACAAAGATATCATCACAAGATGGCTTAGAATGATTTAACTTGGTAGAATGAAAAGACTCTCTCTTTTTTGGTGTTGATGACCCGCTTAACGGATGTGCTTTCCCTCGTAAATCTTTTCTTCATTTTTTCGCTTTTTGCTGAAGAAAATTTCCTACTCATCGATGGTCAATCAAACGAGAAATTGATTGAAATCGGCTCCGACGTTGACGAGCCTCTTACACCTTGCTCCACTTTTAAAATTGCTTTAAGCCTGATGGGATTCGACTCCGGCATTTTACAAGATGAGAACACCCCCGTTTGGCCTTACCAAGAAGGATACGACGACTTTTTAGAATCGTGGAAAAATCCACAGACCCCTCAATCATGGATGAAAAATTCGTGCGTATGGTTTTCTAGGGTATTAGCAGCAGACCTCGGAATAAAAAAATTTACGTTTTATCTATCAGTTTTAGATTACGGAAATCAAGATATGTCAGGAGGATTAACAAATGCCTGGTTATCCTCATCTTTAAAAATATCTGTAAGAGAACAGGTTACCTTTATCCAAAACATGCTCCAAGGAAAGCTTCTCATTTCTAGTTATGCCCTTCATAAAACGCGATCTCTACTATTTCTTGAAGAGTTGCCCAATGGCTGGCAACTATTTGGGAAAACCGGTTGGAGTGGGTCAACAAGTAAATTTGATGGCAAAAATGAGATCGGCTGGTTTGTGGGATGGGTTGAGAAAGGAGAGAAAATTCTCCCCTTTGCTTATAATATCCAGAAGGAGAAAATCGATCTCTCTCAAAGAATCCCCAGGGTTAAACAACTTTTATATGGAATATAAAACTGGCCATCTAAAAATCGAAGGCTATAACTTAAGCTATCGTATCGAGGGAAATGGCCCAGATGCTCTGGTCATTGGGAGCGCCCTTTATTACTCTCGTAGCTTCTCACAAAAACTCAGACAGCATTTACGTCTGATTTTTATAGACTGGAGAGGATTTAGCAAGTCAGACACCTCAACAAAAATCGCACTCTCCACCCTGCTTGATGATATTGAAACCATTAGAAAGAAATTAGAGATAAAAACCTCTATAGTTATTGGCCATTCAGCCCACGCACTTCTGGCACTAGAATATGCAAAGAAATACCCAAGCGCTATCTCTCACGTTGTTATGATTGCTATTTCGCCTCATTTACATCCTAGCATGGCTCTTTTAGCTGATAAAGCCTGGGCAGAAGTAGCATCGCCCGAGCGTAAAAAAGCTCTCGAAAAAAGAATCGAAAAATTGCCCAACGAAGCCCTAGACAAGCTATCCCCTTCTGACCGCTTTGTTGCTTGGTACATTCGAAAAGACTCTCAAGCTTGGTACGATTACAACTTCGACTCCTCTTGGTTATGGGAAGGGGTTCATCCTAACATGCCTTTATTTGATGATCTCTATGGTACCATCCTCCGGGATCTTGATATTACAGAGGGTCTGGGAAACTTCGATAAACCTGTTTTCCTAGCTCTGGGTCGCTATGACTTTATTATCGCACCACCCACTGCATGGGATCCCATAAAGGGCAAATTTAGAGATCTGACCATACAAGTCTTTGAAAAAAGCGGCCACTCTCCTCAGTACGAAGAAAGAGATCTTTTCGATAAGTCACTTCTCGAGTGGCTTATGAACCATCCCGAAAAAAAGACTAAAAAAATCGAAGTGACACCTTATAATCCTAAATGGCCCGCCCTTTTTACTGCGGAAGCTGTAAAAATCAAAGAGGCTCTAGGGCCTAACTGCATAGCCCTTCATCATGTAGGCTCTACCTCCATCCCCGGCCTCTTAGCCAAACCAATTATCGATATCATAGGAGTTGTTAAAGATACTGAAGAAGCAATCGAACCTCTTAAGAGTTTAGGATTTCAGTACAAGGGAGAATACAATATCCCCATGAGAAGGTATTTTAGCCGAGAGGGTGTCAATCTTCATTTCTATCAAGAAGGTCATCCGGAGATAGAACTGAATCTCCTTTTTAGAGATTACTTAAGAGAACATCCAGACGCACGAGATGAGTATGCAACTTTGAAGCAAAACCTTTTAAAAGACAAAAGCTCTTATGAAAAGACCTCCTCTACTTTTACCGGTTATAACCTGGGCAAAGATGCTTTCATTAGAAAAATCTTAAAAAAAGCCCATTTCAACCGTCTTCGCATTATGAAGTGTAGCCATTACATAGAATGGGACGCTGTAAAAAGATTAAGAAATAAATACTTACCTCTTGAAGACTCTTATTCATGGACCTTTACTCATAAAGACCATGCCCACCTTATCTTCTACAAAGGGGTGGAAATTCTAGGATACGCCCATATCCAATTTTCACCAGACCAACAGGCTGCAGTGCGAGTCCTTGTCATTGATGAACCTTATCGACACCAAGGACTAGGTAGCCAATTCTTACAACTGTGTGAAGAATGGTTAAAAGCCCAAGGAATTCAATCTGTTTACATGGAAGTGCAGCCAGATCTTTATGAATAAAATGCATGAGAACGAATTCCCTATCGATGAAAAACTTGTTCACAAACTCGTTGCCGATCAATTCCCTCAGTGGGCTCACTTAGCAATTAAACTTGTCCCTTCTGCAGGAACAGATAATGCTTTGTACCGTCTAGGAACTGATAAAGTGGTCAGACTCCCCCGCATAGATTGGGCTGTAGACAATGTAGATAAAGAATACACATGGCTTCCTAAGATAGCTCCTTTCTTATCTGTCTCTATCCCGCTCCCTCTTGGGAAAGGTAAGCCGACCCAGGAATATCCGTGGCCTTGGTCTATCTATAACTGGCTAGAAGGAGAAAACCCTAAACTTGGCGAAGTCTCCGAGCTATTGCTTGATGACCTCGTTCAGTTTATTCAAGAGCTCCATAAAGTCAATCTAGCCAATGGCCCTTTGTGTAGCCGTGGGATACCCCTTAAAGAAAAAGATCAAAAAACTCGGAAAGCCCTAGAGCAATTGGAGCGGCAATTAAAGGGTATGATCGACACGGAAGCTGTAATTACAATCTGGGAAAGGGCACTCAGCGCTCCCCTCTGGTCTAAACCTTCTGTATGGATGCATGGAGACTTATCCCCTGGCAATTTACTCGTGAAAAATGGCCGGCTAAGTAGTGTTATCGATTTTGGTAATCTAGGCATGGGAGATCCTGCCTGCGATTTGATTATTGCCTGGAATTTATTACCAGCTCATAAAAGAGACCTTTTTCGTTCTAAGATTGGGGTGGATCAAGCTACATGGGAAAGAGCTCGAGGCTGGGCACTATCTAATGCTTTAATAGCTCTGCCGTACTATAAAGATACAAATCCTGTATTAGCCAATAATGCCCGTCATGTGATTCAACAGCTTGTCTCTGATAATCAACCTTTCTTGGAGTTTCATTTTTCTCCTGCTCAGATTTCTCAAAAAGAGATGCTACACCGTTGGTTTGAACAGAGTCACATCAAAGAATGGATGCATGGAGCCGGATTACAAAACACGCTAAATGGGTTGGAAAACTTCTTCCAAGGAACATCTAGTACCACCTACTGGATTGGTTATGACAAAGAGATCCCTTTCGCTTTTCTGATCACCTCTCCCGAAGGTGATGATGCCATTACATTAGACCTGTTCATTTGTAATTTAAACTATTTAGGAAAAGGATTTTCTACATCCATGATCCGACAGTTTTTGGTTAGCAAATTTTCGCACATCAAAAAGGTTCTTATAGATCCTGAGGCGACTAATAAAAAAGCTATACATGTCTATCAGAAAGTAGGGTTTAAAATTGTAGGAGAGTTCATAGCAAGTTGGCATCCTGTTCCCCATTACCAAATGGAACTATACATGAAAGATCTCTCTAAATCTATCTAGGCACAGGTATACTGATCTCGAATCAAAGGGTTTCTTTTTATCCATATCTTCTATGCTCGTAATACGTAGATTTCTTGCCAATGGACAATTTTTCCATCCTCATTAAATTTAAGGAGCATAATCGCATCAAACACATCCCTTTTGCCTTGGACACGGGTGACAGTTGCTTTTAGTGGCATTACAACAACTCTTCCCTTATCGATGTATTCTTGCACCTCATAGTCGATTGACCGTATATCTGATCGAAATTTGTTCAGAAACTCGTAGTAATTGTGATAATTGGCATCGTATTCCCTTCCATTTACGAGAACCTTAAAGTGAGGAGCAAACAACCCTTGTAGATCTTTAATTGTAAGATCGGAATCTTTAGTTAATTTCCTTTTATTCCACTCTAAAAGTTTTTTCGCTTTTTCAATAAAAGATTGATCAGATTTTTTCATCCTGTCCTTTTGAGTAGCATTTGCTTGATCATATACTGAAATTGCAGTCTTTTAAAAGAAAAAGTTAACATAGATAGGATTGAAACTATTTAATAGATTACCTATAATTATCTTATTAATTTCTTATTTAAGGAAGGTTTTATGACAGCAGTTGTGATGAGTAGAATGGAACGTATAGACCACCACCTAAACAAGGCGGAAAATAAACTTACAAGTATTTCTCGTTATCCAGTCATTGGAACTATCCCTGGAGCTGTAAAAATCTTATTAGGCATCTCACAAATGATAGCAGGTCTTGCCGCTGCTCTATTTTTTGCTCTACGGGAAAGAGGTTCTGAGTACTTAGTTACTAAATATGCCTTTACGCAGGTCAAACATGGTGCAGGCAATGTGGTCGCTGGAATCTTTGAAACGATCCCTGTCATTCAAACAGTGCTGTATTACGTAAGAGAGGCTCGCCGCAATAGATTATCCGATGCGGAATTGTACGTACACACTTGTCATGAGCGTAAGTTTATGCCTTACGAAACACTGGTGAGCCGTGATGTGAGGATAGAAGGCGCAGATGTCCAGGATGTATCTAGAGCAAACGATTATTTAGCTCAATATATCCGAGAAGAGATTGCCCGCACTGGAATTCTCGCGCATGCCCTTTCTACAGAGATAAGGCTTCAGCTTATGCAAAACGCAATAGATACAAGATAAGAACCGCTTTAATCGCTTCCTCTAGGGCACCCTCAACTGGCTTATAGGGGTGTCCTAAGTTCTAATTTAAATAAAATACTTTACAATTCTCGTTTTACATAAAAAAACACAATTGATTTATATAAAAAATCTAGTTATAATTATTGTTAATTATTAAATAAAATGCGTATTTTTTATGTTTTTTTTTAATGCAATTGACCCCATTGACTCTAATCTGAATAGAGCGGAAAATTTCCTTTCGAGCGCTGCTCGCTACCCTCTGATCGGGACTGTGGCTGGGCTTGCAAAAGTTGGGTTAGGGGTAGCCCAGGTAGTAGCGGGACTCTCTATTGGTATCTTTTTAGCCCTACACTTTGACCCCCTATGGCCTACCAAACGCTATTTCGCTCATGTCAAACATGGAGCAGGAAACATAGTTGCTGGCATTCTTGAATCACTCCCCATTATCCAAACAGCATTATACTATGTAAGGGAAAATCGTAAACCCCGCCCGCCTGGCACTGATCTCTACGTACAAACCAATCATGAAACTAAATTCATGCCTTATAGATCATTAGTTGCAAAAGATATAACGATTCGAGGGACAGGGGATCCTGAGAAAATAAACAGTGCCCTCCAGCGGTTCACTTCCTTTGAGGCTGCAGAAGCATACCATCGCCGCATCAAAGTTGAAGACATTTCTGTAGAAAGACATATTGAACTTGCCAAAGAGGCCATACGCCAGATACTAGCGTCTTCATAATCTACAGTCTTTCTCTTTTTATGGAATAAGCTTATACTCTTCTCATTGTATCCTTAAATCTAGGTAGATCATGACAAAGCCTCTATTTGTGCAAAAATCTTCACTCTTGGTGATAGGAATTGAATGCCGCACCTCCAACACCCCTGAGAGAGCACCCCACGATATCCCTCTACTTTGGAAAAGGTTTTTTGCTGAGGCTATTGCAAGCAAAGTCCCGGGTAAGATCTCTAACGACATTATCGCCCTTTACTGCGACTATGAAAGCGATTACACCCAGGAATACTCTCTTGTGATTGGCTGTCCCGTGAGCTCACTAGATGCCATTCCACCTGGGCTTGTAGGCAAAAACGTACCAGCTAGCCCTTATGCAGTTTTCCCCGCTATTGGCCAATACCCCCAGAGTTTGATTGAAACGTGGGGAGTTATCTGGCAGCAAAAAGATTTAGAGCGGACTTATACGGGAGACTATGAGGTCTACGGCGATAAATTTACCTCAGGGGCTTCTCAAGAAGTTGATATCTTTATCGCTATTAAAGATCCCTCTTAAAAGACTAGACTACTCGGCTATTTTAAAACTCGAATATCTCTTAGCATGAGAACAACCCCAGCTTGTGTTAAGGCTAAATCTTCGGTATAACACTCTTCTTGCACATACGCTCGTGGGTCTGGGATCCCTTTTCGTGTAGCAGCTCCTACCAAAAAATTATAATCAGCTGTAGTACACTCTCTTCTCGCCATTTGCGTGTGAACACTCCCTACCAAACGGTCTATGTTTTCGTATTTCTCTAAAAACACAAACTTGAAAAGCATTTTTCCAACCCATGAAAGGTTACTGGTAAGAAAGATGTCTTGCCTACTAACTTCAGTAGATAACCCTAGATCTCCCCCTAAAGCGTTCCTAAAAAGATTGAATAGGTGCCAAGAGGCGTCTATATCTCTTTGGCAAAATTCTAGAGCAAGATCCCCCTTATAGGTTTGCACACATCTCAATACATCCTGATCGATACCTTGCTCTTGGTTGTAGAGCTCTTGATATAGCCTTTCAGCTACCTGTAACCAGGTTATAGAGCAACGCCCAGAAGCACTTGCTAACTCCATTAAAACGCCCCGTATTCTATCATTATCTAGCTGACCAGAACCTATGCGGGCAAGTATAGCTCTTAAATATACGGTAAGTTGACCATAAAAAATGGCTCTAGCCTCTTCAGTGGGAGCAGAATGAGCCGTTGGGTCTTGATTCATGATTGAATTGCACATTCGACGCAGGCTATCCTGCCTGTCTCGGTAATTAACTCCTGCTACAGGCCGATAATTTGGAATCTGCAAATCAAATCTTCTGGAAATCTCACCTAGGTCAACTCCACCACTTCCTCCTATCTCTTGAGGGAGTTCTATGGCTCTAGGAGCTAGGCCTAATGTGGCACGGTTAATTCCGACTTTACAGAAATAAGAGATAGACTTTCCTGCTAAATAACAGATGCCCGCAGGGATAAGAAGAGCTAGTCCCACAAAAAAATAAAAAGTAACCTTTATCATCCGTGAAGCAACAGTTTCTAACCCACCGCCATGGGCGCTTTTCACCACATTAAAGACTACATCGTATAAGGGCTCTCTTAAGTTAAATGCTAGTTCCCTTGCTTGAAGAGATTGTCTTAAATAATCCACACTTGCCATAGATAAATTAGACCTTACCTGAATAGGGTTTTCTTAAAGTAATTTCTATAAAATTTACATGAGTATGACCTAAACTAACGCCCATAAGAACATAAATTAACAATTTTATACGTGAATAATTATATTATAAATAAAAGATAAAACAAATTGAATTTTCATAAAAAATTATTTCCCTTATTTTGTTGATAATTTTTTTAATTTACTTCGGTATAAAGATGGAAAATCTGACAGCTGCTACACTCGATAGACGTAAAATAATTAGAGGGCAAAATGTCTCACGTCATAGAATTAGAAGGGATATATCTCCTCCAGCAATTTAGAACTTCTGCTTTAGATACTTTTTTCACCTTTTTAAACCTCTTCGACCGTTTACCTAGGTGTTCACTTTTTCACAGATATTCTGGGCGGGTGGATGGTTGGATTAAGTCTGTGGACTTTTTATTACTACAAAAAACACCTGCTCAGCAATAATTACGATTTACAACGGAGATATAAAATGAAAAAGATGGTTTTTCCAACCCTTTATTTTCTAGGTGCGATTTGCATCACTCTACCAACAAAAGGCTATTCTGAAGAATATTGCGCCTTTTGTGACGCCAGCATCTTGGAGTATCAATCTTTTTATGAAGACGATCTTGTCTTTGCTCTTTACACTCACAAACCGATATTACCTGGACATTGTTTGGTTATCCCAAAAAGGCATGTAGAGAGATTCGAGTTGCTTACTGAAGAGGAAATCACCGCCATGGGCAAAGTGATTAAAAAAGTAGACCAAGCAGCTATGAGTATCTTTAATACAGCCTCTTACCTCCTTTTACAAAAAAATGGAGTTGAGGTGGGACAATCAGTGCCTCATGTCCATTTTCATTATATCCCCAGGAAACAAGGTGATAGCTCGACTTTGACATTCCTAATAAAACTGTATTTTAGAAATATCCAAGGGCCGATCTCTTCACAAGAGATGAAAGAAAATACAGAAGTACTTAAGCAAGCAATAGCAAACTAGAAATCCCTTGCGATCTAAAAGATCCTTTGTCAGAATTTATCCTTTAATCTTTCAAAGAGGTCTTCTATGCGATTTTTTAGCATATAGGGCCACTATTTGAAGATGATCAAGAGCAAGCTGCACCTTTTATAGTCTTTTAAGCAGTAATTACAAAGGAGATCGTAATGAAACTCAGTAGTACTATCTTGATCTGTTTAGCCTCGCTCAACATCCATGCAGAGCTTTTTTTTACCCCCAAAATGATTGCCACTCATCTAGAAACCTACTCGGATCAAGAAATTGCCCTAATCGAAAAGGATCTTGAAATCGTCCGCAGTATCTCTTTAGAAGGAACAGAAAATACAGAAAGCCCTTTTTATCTTGCGACCGCAGGGGCTCCTGGCGCACGTAAGACAACCATTCTGGAGAGATTTCTAGATGCCCATCCCGAATACCAAAAAGGGGTCTATTTGGATCCTGACGCAAGGGCTTTGCGTTTCATGGCCCACACCTATTATGCACAATCTTTAAGTCCCCTTGCGATCTCTCAAAAAAGCGATTATAACGAAGTCATCAAAAGCGCCTATACTAAATGGCGCGGCGCTTCTAATTACATCACCCTCACCCTTTTTGAGGAAGCAGTAGCCAAAGGGCGCAGCATCGTTTACGGAACCACTTCGACCGGCGCTCATACACCTATCTTTCTTAGAAAGCTTAAAGAAAATGGTTATAAAATTATCCTTCTTCTTTGTTCTTGTCCCGATGCTTTACGCCAAGAAGCAATCGATTACCGCAATAAAGTGGTCCGCTTTTATCAATCTTCTCCAGAAGATGCTGTTTCCAAAGGAAAATTTTTCCCAGAGCGTATGGCCGATTATTTTGCTTCTGCTGACCTTATCTATTTCTACTGGAGCGATGACCTTTTTTCTAAAGAGCGCTTAGCTGGTATTTGGCAAAACAACACTCTACAAACAGTTGATCAAGAAGCTATGAACTCCTTTATCGAAAAATATGAAAATGATCGAATAGCTCTTGCAAATGAAGAAAAAAAACTCCCAGCTTTTGAAAAGCTCATAATAGGAGAAATTGCCTATGAATCCCCAATTTTCTGATGCAGTGGCCCAGGCTCTGCAAGAAGCGATTGAGTCTGCGCAAGCAAAAAAACATACTGAAATTACGGAAAACCACCTGTTAAGGGCTCTACTACTTGATAAGGAAGGTTATTTTGTCAACATTTGCAAAACGATAGGGTTTGATCCTCAGCTCGTTCTCCAACAAGTCGAAAACATTTTACAATCATCTCCGAGGTATGAAGGATCAGCAGATGAGCCTCGCCCTGCAAGAAGCCTACAGCATCTTATCCAAGAAGCTGAACGAATAGCGAAAAAAGAAGGCGATACGTATGTGAGTTCCGATCATCTTTTCTTGAGTTTTTGGGAAAACTCTTCTGAGCCTTTTACGACATGGAAAAAACACTCGAAAAAATCTTTAAAAGAAGTTCAAATAGAAATTAAAAACATCAAGGGCGATAAACATATGGACTCTCCTAGCGCAGAAAACCAATTACAAGCTCTGCAAAAATATTGCAAAAATTTAACTCAGCTTGCTCGCGAAGGCAAACTCGACCCAGTCATCGGAAGAGATGAAGAGATCAGACGGACGATGCAGGTTCTCTCTCGCCGCACAAAAAATAATCCCATGTTAATAGGTGAGCCCGGAGTTGGAAAAACTGCAATTGCAGAAGGACTTGCATATCGTATCTTTCAAGAAGATGTTCCCGACTCGTTGAAGAAAAAAGAGTTAATGGCCCTAGACATGGGCAGCCATTGATTTTGCGAATGTTTGATTGTTCTCTTTGTTTTTTAAGTA
>JACCDN011195677.1_pt1 | contig 13086 bp, 26 predicted proteins | sample 7441691 | NCBI WGS metagenome assembly JACCDN01 (sample SAMN15323439, study PRJNA562643) | freshwater metagenome | isolation source: river surface water | place: USA:Blue River Watershed | collected 2017-08-16 | reverse complement strand
GTCATCGTAAGCAAGTACATAGTCTTCGAAAGGGGCAATGATATCTTTTATTGTATAAATTGTACCAGAATCACCTCTAAATGTGTCACCAATTTCAAACTTAAATTTTGGTGTTATGGCAGTATTTGATACTGTAATTGTGGGTGTTGCTTTGGTGCTTCTGCGTAAAAAATCTTGCACATCTTCAAAAACTTTAGACTCTTTTCTTACCATTGACTCTTTCACTTTCCATGTGAAATAGTATGTATTACCACCATTAATAATATCATATACACAAGATTTTGCTATGTTGCCACCATTGGTAATAATATCGCAAATAGTTTGTGCATCGGCTTTTGAAGTTAAGTCAGCTGGTATATACATATACCTTTGGGTTTTGCCAACTTCCGTTTGAAATATTTCAACAATCGTTTTATTATTATTTAAGAATAATTTATACCTTACTACATCTGCCATTTTTACGAATTTATATAGTTGTCAACAAGTTTTTGGTTGCCTAAATATAGAGCCATTTGTATTCTATGTGGAAGCAGGTCAAAATCTATTTTGTAGTTGTTTTTTAAATATTTTTTATACTCGCCCTTAGTTGTATGCAAGTTAATGTTTTTATTGTTATTCTTAAAATCTGTGTATGAGGGTACGCTTTTGTCTATAATGACTATGCTTTCTATACTGCCCCCCTTTTTGTACTTGTTTCCATATATTTTTTTAAACGCTTCGCTTGGCTTTAAGTCATGGTGCTTTACACCAAAATTCTTTAAATCGCCACCATGAGCCATTTTATGGTTACATCCACAATAATCTACTATCTCATTGTCTTTCATGGTTTTACCACCATATTTGTACTCTTTTCCACTTACCATAATGTGTTCAGGTATGTCGCCACCATTTGCAAAAGATACACCCCCACCACTTTCATTAATTTTAGACAAAATTTGTCTGTTGGTTAACATTTCGCCTTCAAATTCACGTTTTGTATCGTCACTAACTGCGTTACGAGTTATTACAACCTCGCCACCTTCCATTTCTAATGGACTATTATTTGACTTATTTATAGCTTTTATACCACCTTCGCTATGTCTTTTACCCACTAATAACCCACCAACCTTGCCAGATTTGTGAATCATTTCGTCCTTTATTTTAGGGTTGTCAGCATCTACTTCGCCACCCTTAGCAAAAGTTGATTCCATTTTAGCCAACTTCTTATAATAATCAATATTTTCGTCTAGGTGTTGTAAAGCAATAGTCTTTTGTATTTTTTTGTCATCAGAATGTTCTTTTTCAAACCCCATACCCTTTTTTAATTGCTCAAAAGCATAGGTCATAGTAACACCCTTTTCTTTGGCTATTTGTACTAAGCTTTTTGCTGGTTTTAGCTTTCCACCTTTTTTCATAATATCGTTTGTATAAAATAATGTGTTATCAAAATTGCATTTGTGACAAACATACATATCGCTTGCATCAGAATCTTTTGTATTCCAATGCCACCCACAATTATGACAAGTAATTTCTTGACCTAATTCACCACCTTCTTCTAAAAGGTCATCATCTTGTATATATGCTTTTTTAACCTCTTTTCCAGCTTTTTTTTCTAGAAATTTGTTAACCCTTGCATAAGCCCAACCATTTCTGGTCATATTTGGTCTATGCGAAGTACTAAAAGCCCCTGCCCCTCTTCTAAATACGGCTTTTAAAGTATTTAATGAAACTTTTTTATTTTTATTTTTTTCATTAAAATCATCAACCTTTTCCTTTAAAGCTGATATTATTTCATCTGATAATACTATACTTCTAGCCTTTGCTGCGCTTGATGCAGAGCCTACCTTATTAACATCAGAACCTTTAACCCTATCTTTTAATGGTGCTTTTGTTTGGGCTGAAGATTTCCTACCTCGACGCATATACAAAATTATTTTAACAAATTTAGTTTTTTTTTTGTAAATAATGCCTTATTTTTGGTTACGAATCATTTTATATTTAAAAAACACAAAAATGGACTTATTAAACATCAAAAGCCCTAATTTCTTAGGCGGACAAAACGTTCACAACGTAATTAAATTAGCTTTGGCTGGTTTCATCGTTTACAAATTAGTTAAATAAATCTAACCCATCTAAAAACAAAAAAATGGACTTATTAAACATCAAAAGCCCTAATTTCTTAGGCGGTACAAACGTTCACAACGTTTTGATTATTGGTTTGTTAGCTTTCGCAGCTTACAAGTTAAAGTAATTTAAAATTGCTTTCTAAAAATTCAGCTCCACTTGTGGGGCTATTTTAGTTTACTTCAACTTATTTATTTTTGATGCTTGTCTTATTAAATCTTTGGGTACTAAAATTGCTCTTTTTTTGTGCGTGTCACCTTTACCTACAAAACTTACTGCCCTTAGCCCATTCCATATTATTACATCTTTTATTTTAGTAGGGGTAATCCACATTAACTCTTGACCATCGCAAAATACCCAATAGTCGCTTTTAGTTGTAAATAAAGCACTAGGTTTATCAAACATTTCTATTTCAACAACTAAGTTGCCTGTAAAGTTAGATTTTTTATCTGTCTTAACTTCTATTTTCATATCGTTCTCAGGTACATATATATCATACTCTTTACAGTACCCTTCAATCTTATGTGCTGATGGATATTTTTCTTGTATTATGCCTAGAACTATTATTTCATATTTTATTCCTTCTTGTAAAGAGTCTTTAAATTCCATTATGGTCTAAGTCTAGCTATTTCTTCTTCTGTTTTGTAAATTTCATTATTTATTTCACGAGTAAAACTTCCATATATCCTTATATCCCAACTATCCCATTTGGTTTTCATATCAGTAACAAATATGCCACCCAACAATTTCCTATGCCACCTACTTAACCTTTGGCTTCTGCACCTTACAATTGAATTGTCATTACCAAATAAATGCAATAATCTTGGTATAAACTTTGGACACCAAAAAGGTATAGCCTTTTTTTCTATGAATTTTACTAAATCTTTAATTATATAATACTCTGCTGTACCTTCTTTGTATAAAAAACTTACATAGCCTAAATACCTATAATATTCCCACTCATCTTTTGGGAAAAAACAAGCCCATACATCTGAAAATTTAATTGGTTGTAGTGTTGCTTTTATCATATTAAAATGTTTCTTTAAAATATTTAACCCAAATTTTACAAACGTTTGACCACTCTAAGTTTTTAACCCATTGGTAATTTGATTCAACCTTTTTTTGGTGTGCTTCTGTATTTGCAATTACATTTATAGCAACTTTATTAAGTGTTTCAGCGATTTCCATAATATCAGTTTGCTCCCTAATTATACTATCAGTTTGTTGGCAACATGGATATATATTATATAACATATATGCGTGCCTGCCCATATTTGACATTTCTACAAATGAAGTAGTATATGGTGCAATTATTGGCAACTTACAAGATGCAGCTTCTGAATACCCAAGCCCCCAGCCTTCGCCAAGTGTTGTGGTTAAATAAACATCACTAGCATTGTAAATTTTATTTAACATTTCTACTTCTACCATTTGTTCATAGTATTCTTCTGGCAAAAGCATATAATCTTGTTTTTCAACTAAATCTGTTTGGCTAAGTATTCTTTTTAAATCCCAACCTAGGGGGTCTTGTGGGTGGCAGTGTAAGTATAAAAATGGTTTTGGTAAACCTTTATCCCAAATTTTCTTGGCTTCTATAAATCCAAATATGGTGTTTGGTATGTCTTTTCTTGGTTGGTTTCGGTTGACATTTGTAATAATAAACTTATCTGAATTTTCTCCAAAATATTCTCTTCTAAAATTCATTGTGTCACAAAAATCTAATGGATAAAAGTCCTTTGAATTATTTCCATGTGGTACAACTTTTATAGAAGTTTTTAAATCTGGTCTTAGCTTAATTACTTCATCTTTTGCAAAATGAGTGTATGTGCAAAGTGTATCAAAAAATTCTAACTTTTTGGTAAGTTCTGGAAATATGTAACAATCTATGGGGAAGTAAAATATAGACTTAAAGTTTTTTTGGTTTTTTTCTTTTTTTCTTTTTTTAATGCTTTCTATTACTTCTATTATTGGTGAAATTACCCCAAGGTCTTGGCAAATAAATATACCATCAAAGTCATTGTCTGCCAATGTTTTAAGAAATTGGTAGCGACCATAGTCGTCTTGTTGTACGTCATCAACTTTTGCACTTACAATATATGTATTGTCATCTTCAAAGTATGGTACACCAAAGTAATTAATACCTATTATGTGTAGGCTTAATTCTTTACCAAAATTCTTTTTAAGTTCTTTAACAATATTTTTTGAAACAGTGCCAAACCCAGTTCTAGCACGATAATCCATTAAGCATAGTACTTTCATTATTTTCTCTTTTTATTTTACACTTTTTTGTACAATATAATGTGCAAATGTTACACTTTTATTTAGCAATAACATAACCAATACCAAATCCAGCTAGTATTCCTAGCCACTTTTTGAACTTAAGCCCCCTTATTTGTTTTCTTTGCTCCTCAAAAATCCTTTGGGTATTTTTAGCATAGTTATCATAATTAGACAATTGTTTTTTATAGTTTGCATCTAATTTTTCCCAATTATTTTCTTTCTTAAGATATTCAGTTATAATACTATCTTTAGTAGAAATTCTATATTCTAATACAACTGTACGCTCTGTAACTAATTCTAATTCTTTTTTTAAAACTTTACCATTTTCTATTAAATTAATAGCTTTCCTAAGTTGTGTGTTAGGTATACAAGTAACAGAATCTTTATAGTTCTGCGAAATACCTTTGGATGTCCAAACTACCAAAATTGTTAGCGTGATTATTAGCTTCTTCATATTTGCCTTTTAATGATTGTATTTTATTATCAAGTTGCCCTACTTTTGCTTTTAATTTTTCATCTTTATTGCTAAGTTCAATAATTGCCAAAGAAGATTTTTTAATATTATTTTTTAATGTATCATTAGCTTGTAATAATTGTTTATTTGCAACCATTAAGCTATCATTTTTATGTTTTAAAGCTTTAATATCTAAATTATTAGAACTTTTTGTTAAAAACATCATTATCAAACAACCACTAATAAATGCTATTAAATTTAAACTGAAATATTTTTTTACTAAATTAAAATCTATATATTTATTTAATTTTTCCATAAAATTGTTTTGTTAAATATTGGTAGTTATAAGTATATGCTTCTTCACTACTATCACACAAAGGTACACTAGCCCAAGCTAAAATACTAAAATTTGCGTGTAATAATTCGTGGTTGATTATGGAAATATCTTCTGGGCTTTTATCCATGTGGGGTATCCATATAATTGGTGGTCTACCATCATTTATTGGAAATGTAACACCCCTAGCTTCAAAGTCTGTTATTTTTGCACTTGTGTCATTGTTTTGTTGTACATAACTTAATGCCTTGTGTGTATCTTGTGTTATTATAACAATAACTGGCATATCGAAAATACTTGGTTCTATGGTAATAATATTAAAACTGCCAAAACTACCTTTTGTGGGCTTGTTTTGGCAACTTATAAATAGTAAAAAAATTAGTAAAAGCTTATTCATTGAATGGTGTTAAGTATTTTTCATCGTTTGGCATCCCACCCCACTTTTTTACAAAGTACTCTCTGTTTTCATGGTCACCCCTTAACGTTGGGTCTTTAATAGTAGACCCATTATTTAAAAATACTTCTGGGTTTAGCCTTTGGTCAATATGGTAATTTACACCTTTTAGCTTCATTCTATAAGCATAATCATTGTCTTCGTAAAAACACCTTTTAAAATTTTCATCAAATTCACCTACTAAATCATAAATACCTTTATTTAAGATATATGATGACCAATGGTTTGAAGCATAACAAACATAAAAATTGTTAAAATATGGGTGGTTTTGATTTCGTGAGTTTATTATTTCATTAATTATATTTTCACCTTTTTTTAAAATTACATCATCATTTAAAATTAAAAAATTTGTTTCACCTTGTTCAATAGCCCTTTTAATTAAAAAATTCCATGATGCTGCTACGCCTAAATTGTATGGTGATTTGTATATAATTGTCCTAAAATCTTGTGCTTCTATGTTTTGGTTACCATTATCTAAAATAAGCTTTTTAGTGTTTGGGTAATAAATTGCATATTCTTTTAAAGCTTCTTCTAAAAGGTCTTTCCTATTTATTGTAGGTATTAAAATGCAAAAACTCATATAAATACTTTTTGTTGATTCCACAATTCTCCATAGTGGTCTCTGTTTTTATAAATTAAACTATAATGGTCAGGGTGTTTTATTTTTATTATTGGTGTTAAATTATCTAAAATTACATTATCATGTTCGTATTCATAAGCATACACATAAATATCTTTATTTATATAACCAATTTTTATTGTTTGACTACTTGCTGTACCATCAATACCCAAATCTCTATATACCATGCCCAATAAAATAGTGCCAGTAACAGATAAACAACTTGTTGTTAAATTTTTATCCTTAATGTTTTTTAAACACCTTTCTATTGTTACCCTTAAAACATCTGTACCTTTTATTGTACATAAAAACCCTTGATATATTGCTACTTTATTTAAGAAATTACCTGGAATTTGATGTATCCTATCCCTTACATATATTTGCTTAAAGTTTGATATTATTTTGTTTAATGGCGTATTTAGGGACATTGAAAAGTCCATCCAAACGCCACCATATTTGTACAATAATAAATACCTGAATAAGTCAGCTTTAAAAGCAGTTGGTATTAATTTATTATATAAAGAAAGGTAATCCATACCATAGTTTTCTTCTATAAAGCATTGGCAATCAAAGTCATCGAAGTAGAACATACTATAACCTTCGCTAATTTCTAGGTCTTTTTTATAAGAATCTAGTATTATTTGTGGTATTTCATCAAACCTAAATGGCGAAGTTCTATAAATTAATTTTGGTATAGTTCCATCATCATTATAGTCTTTAATAAATTTTTTAAAACCTTGGTAATTACTTAACATATATCATCTTAAATTATTGTAAGTTGAAAGAACTTTGGGTATAAATATTTTTGAACATGGCTTTTCATAGCACTCTGTTGCAAAATACCCATCAGCATCATATAACGTTATGTCAAACCTAGTTTGTCCTATTGTATTTATAGCTACTATAAAATTATGGCTATCTACTGCGTGTAATTTAATTACATCACCATTTAATCTTAATTTTCCACTTTGTTCATTTTGTGAAAATGAAATAAAATCATGGCTCAACTCTCTAATGTTTTCCCAAAGTTCAGGGTGAATACTAGTGTCATCATCATTAAAGTATACATGACCAAATTCTAATAAATCTAAAGCATAATTTCTTTGTGCATGACCAAATACACTTAAAGGGTTTTTATGAAAATAGAATTCGCAATTATTTGGTATAAGTTCTGGGCTAGGCATTTGTTCCATATCAAATACAACAATCCATCTATAATTATCTTTTGGTATGTTTATACTTTCTGATATCTTATGTAGGTTTTCTACCCTTGTGCAAGGTGTTATTATGTTTAGAAACATATCGTGTTATTTTGGTAAATACTATTATTTTGTAAAATAATTTATAGTATTCTTACTGCGTATTTTTTATTGTCTATTCCATTTATATACTTTTGTGGCTTCCTATTTCTAAATATTGTTTCTACACTTACGCCTAAAAAACCACTTACTTCCCTTACGTTATCAAATACTTGGGCTTTTAGCCTCCTTTCTTTAATATCACCAATAGACATATCATAGACAATGTGGGGTACACTATCTACAATATCTCTATCAGTTATTTTATACCAAAATTCCATTAGGGTTTTATTTCCTTGTATGTTTTACCCTCTTTTTCTACGTTCCAACACTTAAGGGTATTAATAATACCTTGTCCACTACCATCTCTTTTATCAAACATTTTACCTTTAATGTCTACATAGCAAGTAACAAAATCACCTACATTGTAAGAATTAGCCATGTTACAATCTTCTTGCCAAAACTCTAATTGCCAACTATTTGGGTACATATCACTAATTTCTTGCAACCAAAATAATACTTTTTTAAAAGGCTTTTCTCTTGTACCAAAACTTTCCATAGGAAACATTTCAATAATCTTACCGCTTAATTTAATCATTTTTTAAATTTTTTATTTTTTCTATAAAGTCAACCCACTTTTTGCATTTATTATATTCAGGTAAGTAATCTTGTCTTAAAAAAGCATCTTCTGCTTTAATATAAGTATATTTTTGCCCGTTAAAATTAATTGCACCATAAATTGTTCCAATAGATAAATAAGGCTGTTTGCTAGCCTCCATTATTACTATTGGGGCGTTTTTATCCTTCTTGCTCATTATCTTGTTCTTTAGTGGCTTTGGTATATTTTTTAGGCTCTTCTGCACCAACTACCTCAATTACCTTGCTACCTCTTACACCAATTACCTCAAAGTCTTGTGAAAAACCAGATTGGGTAAATAATTTAACTACCCTAGCCTCAGCTTCAGTTACACTCATAGCGTCAACTAAATAGGTTTCCTTTACATTTTTAATTTTTAATGCACCTTTGTAACCTTCTGTTTCTGTTTTAATGCTAACTAGCACTTCAAAATACTTCATTTTGTTTTGTTTTATTTTGTTTATAAAAAAGTGGACTCTATTGGACTTGAACCAATAACCCCCTGATTATGAGTCAGGTGCTCTAACCAATTGAGCTAAGAGTCCGATACTTGTCTTTCCAAGTTGTCACGATTGTTTACGCTTCCTAGAGTTATTGTTTAACCCTGTTCGACCCGTAGCGTATGGGTTTGTCCGCCTTCAGGCAGCTTGGACAACACTTCTAATGCTGCAATAGGCACGAAGTTTAAACTATTTCAATACTAGTATCAGTAAAATCAATTTGGTTACCTTCTGGGTTAAATACCTCAACTACATCTAAATCTTCTGTGGTATCGTATAGGTAATCATATTCGTCTAAATCTTCAAATATTTCACCAGCTTGATATTGGTTTTTTAATATTTGTTCTGCTTCTTGATATGTTTCAGCTTCAATATGTTTAGTACTGCGTGTCCACATACTAATTTTTTGGTCAATGTTAAAAGTAAATGTTGCCATATTAATAGTTTTTAACGTTTTTTTCTGTAGAATCTTCGTATGCTACTTTTGTTAATTGTATGTCTATAACTAAAGTATTATGTGGTAATTCTAATTGATCACATATATCATACCAATATTGAATATTACTAAAATCTTCTGGATAGATAGTTATGTATTTCATTATTTAAGTATTAAATGTACCTCGTTAAATTTAATTTGCTTTTTAATACCCAACTCTAAGTAGAGTATTTCATTGCCTGTTTTTTGCTTGTAAAGTTCAATTAAATTTTCTAGCGCTTCAAAATGAAAAGTGTCGGTACATGAATCTATGATACTAGAAATCCAATTAAAATACCTTTCGTCATTGTTTGTGTTGTTTTCCATAACCATTATTATTTTTTAAAATTATAGGTCAAAGGTAAATACTTTTTTTAAATTAATTTGTTAAAATAGTGTTAAAGAATTTCGCCTGTTTCTTTGTCTACTAAAAGGGTATTGCTTAACATTTTAATAGGTGCTTGTTCTAGCAAGTCTATTTCTTTAAATTGTACATCTGTGTAATATTTACCATTATAGAAATTTGATTTCAAATATAAATTACCCCTAATCTTGTCTTTTGGCTTGAGGTTCATGATTTTATCTTTCCAAAACCCAACTACTGATATAGTTATTGGTATTACCTTACCCTTACTATCTTTTTTATTAATGACAATTTGTGCTACCTTTTCGCTAACAATAATTATGTCAAAAATACGACCAGTTATAACGCCAACTTTTACCATAAAGTAAAATTAAGTAAAATGTTCCACTTTTATATTATTTAAAATAACATCAATACCCATTTTGTTGAAATAATTCTGTACACACCAATTTCTAGCATAACGTTGTATTTCTGATTCTTTTGATGATTCACTAACTTTTTCAAATAAATTCCTTTCTTTACTTAGGTACATTTTTTTGCCATAATCCATTGCACCATCTATTTCCTCTTTTTTAACAATTAGCATTTTTGTCCTCCTAAAATAATTATAACAAATATTAAATGGGTCTCTTAAATAGCCAGTTTGTTTAAATTCTTCATACATATCTTTAATTGCAGATTTTAAATCATTACATTGCTTTTCTGGACTTGGTCTGCTTTCAATTTCTTTTAACTCATTATCATACTTTTGCTTTCTGCGTATAGTATCTGCTAAAGTTAATTTTCTATAATATAAATATGAATCTAATACTTTACCTACATACAAGGGGCTAAAACTGCCATAAAACTCAACATCTTTTAGTTTATTAGTAACCGATAGGGTATAAGCTAACTCTATTTCAGAAATAGTTAAAAAAGGGTATTGTTTAAATAAAAAATCTGCAACTATAGAAAGTTCTTCGCTAATATCCTCTTTGGGTAAGCCAATATACATTCGCCATTTAGCAACAACATTAACTAGTGGGTTTAAGTCTGTTAAATTACCAATTAAAACACTACCCTCTACGCATTTAACAAGTGTAACTTCTTCGTTATTTGTTGTGAACTCCAATAATGGTTTTTGCTTTAGCAACTGAATCTGCGAATTTTGAGAACTTGCTAGTTGATTGTTTTTCATTATTGTTACTATTTAAGTAATTTTCTATCTTTGATTTTGCAAATAAAGTACTTGGTCTTAGGTATTTAGCCCAATCAGTACCTTTCCAATCTTTAACTTTTTTATCTATAACTAACTTGAAATCTTGTAATGTATAACCCTCTTTTAACCTTGCACATATTAAATCAATATTAGAACCCAACTTTACAGAAAATGTAGTTTCGGCTTTACTATTTAGGTATTCTATAACTTGTATAGCTATATCCCTATGCTCTTTGCTTATGCTTTTCTTTTCCTTTTTATTTTGAATAATTTTAAAATCTTGCTGAAGGAAGCGTATACCGAAATGGTATATTTCTTTAATTTCACTCATTTTAAATTTCGCCTCTTGTTTCTCTATAAAATCTGGTTCAAATAGTTCATCCACAAATCCACTTAACCAATAAAACCAAATACGACTATACAGCTTCCCCTTTTCAGCAATTGATTTGAAAAATATTTCTGGAATAACAAATTTTCTCACATTATAGTCTATTGACTTTTCTTACTTCTTTTAATTCTACTATTTCATCAACTGGTATTTCTAGCGCTTCGCTAATCATAACGGCAGTTTCTAATGTGTAATTTTTAAGCCTACCAGTACAAATTTTTGATATTCTATCTCTGCCAATTTTGAATCCTGACTTTTCTCTAATAAGCCTCATCAAATCACCTTGGGACATACCCCTTTGTTGTAATAATAATTCTAATTTCGTTTGACTCATTTTTGTTATTGTTTAATTATTGCAATATTAATATTATTTTCTGATATATCATAAAAAAAAGGGGCTGAAGTAGAAACAACGCCCCGATGCTTCAAAAAGAAACACACACTTGGGGCAAATATACCTATTTCTTTGCGTATTGCCTTGCCAATAATGTTATTATAGTTATTAATGTTGATGATAATGCTATACCTTTTAGTAAATCTTCATTTAGGCTTTTATTTCCAGAACTTAATTCAGAGTAAGCTTCTTGATATGTTACTATTTTTTTACCATTTTGCTTATTTACTATATTGTGCATATCTACAGTCCAATTAAAAAGTTCTTTATTATTATCCATTTTTATTGGGTGCTTTTCCATATTAACCCTAAAATGTGCTGCACATATACCACATGGTAATACATCTTGTAATGATTCAAAAAACTTTAAATAATGTTTCTTATCTTCTTTAGTTGGTTTTTCAGGGTATGTTAATGCCACCCAATGTATAAACTTCCAACCTTCTTTCCCCCAATATTTTGGACTTACACCCATAACTTTATTTTTTCCTTTTAATTCCCATCTTTTGTAGAACTAAAGTATGTATATTATCCCAATAGTCATACCTTTCTTTAGATAATGGTTTTAATTCTTTTTTCATTTCTGAAATCATGTACAAAACAGAAACATCAGTTTTTATCCAATACATAACATCTTGTGCGACAAGTTCTTGTTCGTTTTCTTGTATATTTTCCATAAAAATTAAAATGGTAGATCATCAATGTAGGCTTCATCATCTTCATCACTGCCTGGTTCATTAATAATTGTTTTTGAATTATAGATAACATTAAGCCAATTTTTCCAAAATTCTAATTGCTTAGTATTATCATATTGTACTTCGCCTTTAAAAGTAACTTTATCTAAATCTGGCAAAGCGCCCATATTTTCTTTTGTAAATGCGTGTTTTAAAAACTTTCCATTTTGCCCAACAAAGCAAGTTGACTTTGGTTTACCCTTTTCATCTTTCTTTAATGATGGTACTATTTTTAAAATTTCTTTTGGGGCTTCTGAACTAGCTAGTGAATTACATAAACCCCTAAAATAACCACTATTGGTTTTTATTTGTAATATAAATGTTTCACCTATGGCATTAACATAAAATTTAGCTTTTTCTATGTTTTTACCCTCGTATTGTTCGGTAAGAAATTCAACCTTTTCAATAACCCCTTCTAAAGAGTCGTATGATTCTAGGTTTCCATCTGCACCTTTTACTACTAATGAACCTTCTTTAATATTAACGAAAGTACCATTCTTTTGGTTTCTTTGTAATCCACTCATATTTGTATATTTAATTTTTATTGTATTCAAAATTTTCTCCATTCTCTCTAAAATAATCCGCTGCTTCAATAATTAATGTTGCGAGTGTGTTATTTTTTTTCATTGCTTTAATTATGCCAGCCCTTAAATCTACTATGTACCCAATCGTTTTTATTTCTAAATTATCTTGTTGGTTAACCCAACCCTTTTTACCTTTTACTGAAATTGTAAAATTGTTTAACATATTGTTTTCCATATTTTTAATTTTGCTCCCAAAGTAGGACTTGAACCTACGACCCCCTGATTAACAGTCAGATGCTCTAACCAACTGAGCTATTTGGGATTTTGCCT
>JACCDN010276064.1_pt1 | contig 13086 bp, 2 predicted proteins | sample 7441691 | NCBI WGS metagenome assembly JACCDN01 (sample SAMN15323439, study PRJNA562643) | freshwater metagenome | isolation source: river surface water | place: USA:Blue River Watershed | collected 2017-08-16 | reverse complement strand
GTGATGTTTGCCGATGCGGTCAGGTTGGTGTTGGTCGAGTTCAAGAAGCCCGCGCGCACGGTTCCGCCGGTCGCTGTCCAGGTTAGAGCGGTCGGGGCGATCGGAACGACGGCGTCAATCACGAGTGCAGCGTTAGCAGCGAGCGAACCTGCGGCCGTAGGTGCTGGCAGGGTCAAGACCGCGGCGTTGCCGACCGCATCCACAATGGTGCCGCCAGCTAGGGCGAGCGCGGTGGTTGCCGTGTAGGTCAGGTCGGCTGCCGAGTCTCCCGGCTGAACGACGTATCTAAAGACGATGTTTCCACTGCCGGATCCGCTCTGGTAAACGGCGGTGCGGGTGGTGCCGGCAGCGAGGCTCAGGGTTGGTGCACCGGTAACGGTGACTGCCTCTCCGAAGTTGACCACGACGTCGATGTTGTCGCCGGCCTTGTAGAGGCCGTTGGCCGAAAGCGAGGCCACCGAGGTGACGGCTGGAGCCACGGTGTCGGCAACACCCGAGATGGTGTTCGATGCGGTGTTCGGGTTTCCGGCCGCATCGGTAAAGCGGTTAGCCGTGTAGCCGACCGACCAGGCACCATCGACGTTTGGCACGAAGTTCGAGAACACCGCTGTGCCTGCGGTAACGGTTGTGAAAGTGGTGCCAAAGGTTCCGCCGGCGACGCTGAAGTTGGCCGCAACGTTGAGTGCGTTGTTTGAATCGGATGCGACCACGTCGATGCGCAGGTTATCGCCGCTCTTGAGGGTGCCCGAGTTGTTTGCCGCGGTGAGGGTCACGGTTGGGCGAACGTAGTCAACGGTGATCGCTGTGGCCGCAGAAGTAGAGCTGTTGCCCGCCGCGTCAATCACGCGAACCGTGAAGTTGCCGCTGGCTGCTAGGGCCGCCTGAAGCGAGGCTGTCGAGGCAAGGCCCAGATCGAAGGTTGCGGTTGTGTCACCGGCGGCGATAGTGCTGTCGGTGGCCATCAACGTGGCTCCGAAGTAGAGCTCGGCTCGGCCGCCGGTCGCATCCCCCGCAGTAATCGTGCTGCTGGCGGTGACGTTGGTGTTGGTCGAGTTCAAGAAGCCCGAGCGAACGGTGCCGCCAACCGAAGTGACGGTTGGTGCGCCAGCTGCGGTAGGAGCCACGCCGTCGACCGAAATTGCGGCGTTGGCGTTGAGCGAACCAACGGCACCGACTGCCGGCAGGGTCAGAGTCGCGTTGTTGCCCGCGGCATCCACCATGGTTCCGCCGTTGAGGGCGAGCGCGGTGGTGCCGGTGTAGGCGAGGTCGGCGGTGGTGTCACCCGCAGCCGTCGTGTAGTTGAATACGAGCGAAGTGGTGCCAGAACCGGATGCGTATGCGGCCTGCCTAGTGGTGCCCAGGTTTAGCGCGAGCTGAGGGGTGCCAGTGACGGTTACCGCTTCGGCAAAGGTCACGCGCAGCTGAAGTTGCTGACCAATCGCGTAGGCACCGTTTGCCGTCACCGAAGTAACACTCGTCACGGTTGGTGCCTTGGTGTCTACTGCGATGGATCGGGTAACGGCGGCAAGGTTCGCGTTGCCCGCGGCATCGGTGTACGCGGCGGCGGCTATGCCAACCGTTGCGGTTCCCTCGAAGTTGGCGGTCGGGGTCAAAGTCATCGAGTAAGAAGCGCCCAAGCCGATCATCGACCCGACAGTCGAGTTCGTCGTGGTGACCGAACCGATTGCCCAAGCGGTCGGGGTTTCACCGAGGTTAACCGAAACGCTCGTGGTGGTTCCCGTGGTTAGGGCGCCGCCCGTACCAGGCCCAGCGGTCACCGTAATCACCGGCTGCGGAGCAGTTACGTCATAGCGACGAGTGGTCGTGTTGGTGCCCGTGGCAATGTTTCCAGCGGCGTCGTAGATGCGTATCTGCCAGAAGTCGGCGCCCTCGACACCGGTGCCAAACAGCGCCTGAAGGCCGGCGGTGGTAGTGGTCGCGGTATCCCAGGTGACAGTGGTGTCGGTCAAACTGATGGTGCTGTCGGTCGCAACTACGACACCCTTCCAAACCATTTCGGCGCGGCCACCGGTCGCTTCACCAGCCGTAATGGTTGCCGAGGCAGTGAGCTTGGTGTTGGTGCTGTTAATCGAGTTGGCGACAACCGTGCCGCCAGTGACGACCCAAGTTGCGAAGTTGTTAACGGTCGTCGGTGCGGTGGTGTCGAGAACGATTGCGGCGCGAGCGGCCAGCGAGTTAGTTGCGTCGCTCACCGCCGGCAGGGTGAGGGTTGCGTTGTTGCCAGCGGCATCCCTGATGGTTGCCAGGTTTGGTGCCGCGTTCAAGGTGAGCGAAGCCGTGTCGAAGTAGTTCAGGTCAGCACTGGTGTCACCGGTCTGAACCGTGTAGGCAAAGGTGAGGGCGTTGGTTGCTGTGCCCGAGGTGTAGTTGATTACGCGGTCAACGGTTCCGGTTTCGAGCCTCAGCTGCGGGACACCGGTTACGACGACAGGCTCGCTGAAGTTCACCACCACGTTGATCACCGAACCAACTCCGTAGGTGCCGTTGGCGGTGCTCGACGAGACGCTGCTGACGGTCGGTGCCTGCGAGTCAACCGCCATGCTCAGCTGGGTGGATGCGCCGTTCGAATTGCCTGAGGTCGAGGTCCAGGAACCCGCGCCGATGTTGATGGTCGCATCGCCTTGGAAACCCGCTGAAGGCGTGAAGGTTGCTGTGTAAGCCGAACCAGAACCGGTGAACGCACTGAGGGTTCCACCGATTACCGAAACGTCTTCGACTACAAAGTCGGTGCTCGGCGCATTAAGGGTAAACGTGATCGTGGCAGTGCTACCAGTGCCCACCGCAGTCTTGTCCGAGGTGATGGTCGCCACCGGGTTAGTGCGATCGATCAGATAAGTCTGCGCAGGTTGCACTGGAACCAAGGTCGCGACCTGGTTTCCGGCCCTGTCGGTCACAGTAGCCGAGTTGCTGAGCGCTAGTGCAATAACGCCGCTAACGGTTCCGATGTTGTTTCCGGTGACCCTGACGTCGTAGGCATTGGCGTTGCCGAGCACCGGCGAAATGCTGGCCACCGTGGCTGTTGTGCCGGTAACCGTAAAGTCGGCCGGATCGATGTTGGCCATCGGCTCGCTAAAGGTCAGTCGCCAGGTCAAGATGGATGCGTTTGTGCGTTCGGTTGCCGGGTCTTGGCGCAGCAGCGAGGTGAACGTCGGAACGGTTCGGTCAATAACCAAGGTTTGTGGCAGCGAGGTTGCCGAGGCGAGGCTGCCGAAAGTTGAGGTTGCCGTGATTGAGTGGTTGCCAACCGTCCAGTCCACGGTCGGAGTCACGGTGTAGGCACCTGTGGTCGCGTTCGCGGTTGCCGTACCTACCAGCACACCGCCATCGAAAACCCGAACCGTCGCGCCAGGGTCGGCGAATCCGTTGATCGGTGCTCGCAAGTTATTAGTCGGGCTGGCAAAGAGGGTCGATGGCGTTGCAGCCTCACCGGGCACCGCGATACCCCACGAGACGATTGCCGACGGAGCCGACTCGTTGCCGTTCACATCAACAGCGGTGATGTAGTAGAAGTACGTGATGCCTCGCGCGACCACCTGGTGGGTGAAGCTGGTGAGCGGGGCATCCACCGAGTTCAACTGGTTGAAGTTGGCCGCGTCCGTCGAAACATAGATGCGGTAGGTCTTTAGGTCTGGCTCGGTGTTAGCGGTCCAGGCCAGATTGATCGAGTTGGTGCCACCAGCGGTGAGCAGGTTCGGGGCGGCAGGCACACCACCGTCGATGATCAGAGTTTTGGTTCGCACGAGCGAACCTGGCGCACCTGGGGTTGGCGTCGCGATGTTGGCAACGTTTCCTGCGAAGTCCGTGATGGTTCCGCCATTTAGGGCAAGAGCAGCGGCGGATGCGATATCGAGCGCCGAGGTGTTATCTCCTGGAAGCACGGTGTACATGAAGCGCAACGAACTGGTCTGCGAACCACTGAGGTAGGTCAGCTCAGCGTTGCGAGTTCCTGCATTCACCGTCAACGTTGGTGAACCAGTCACCACAACCGGCTCGCTGAAGTTGACGTCAACGAAGATGTCCACGCCTGCCTTGTAAACACCGTTGGCCTGGGCACTCGTAATTCCGGTGACGATAGGCGCAGCAGTGTCAATCGTGTAGCTGATGCTGATCGAGCCATCGCCCGCATTGCCGCCTTGAGTGTGCACAACATTCAGGGCGAATGGATACGTCCACGAGGAACCACCGCCACCACCGCGGCCATTAGCGTTGGATGCGTTACCACCGAAGTAGCCACCACCACCAGAGCCGGCACCGTTAACCGAGGTGTTAGCACCAGCTCCGAGCGAGCCCTGAATTTGAACCACTGTTGGCGCTGAGCTCGGGGCGATACCTGGGCCCGTCTGGGTTCCGCCGGTGATGGTGGTGCTCATATCGGTGCCACCGATTAGGCCACCACCGGGGCCACCGTAGTTACCCGAGGCTGAGAAGCTACCGCCACCACCGGCGACCAAAATTCTGTTGTTGATTCCTGTTCCGCCTCGGCGGATATCAGTGGCGTCGCCACCCGAATAAATAGGAGTGTTGACATGGGCAGCGTTGGTGTTGCGCCCTCCACCGTTCCAACCCGGAACCACCGAGCCGTTGACGGTCTTTGGCTGCGAACCAACATAAAGCTGCAGGGTTTCACCTGGAGTCACCGGAATGGATGCGCTTACGCTACCGCCGGTTCCCCATGAACCCATAACCTGACCAGCGGCCGCACCTGTCGCAGTCACCTGAATAAAAGAGACACCGGCAGGAACCGTCCATGCCTGTGGGGCACGCGTTGCAGAGACGTTCAAGGTGGTGGCAGCGCTTGGCGTCGCTCTTACGTCTGCAGAAGTAGCGGCTTCGACTGACGCAACACCGCTGACCGTCGCCACCGGAACCACGCGATAGAAATACGTAGTTCCATTCACCACTGCGTTATCGGTGTAAAGGGTTGTTGCAGCAGCGGTGGCGATAAGCAAAGTGGTTGGGTTCGGCGTGGTGCCCTTATAGATTCGATAACCGGTTACACCCGTCAACTTGCTTGGCGCCCAAGATAGTGAAACTCGGTTGTTCGATGGGATAGCGGCCAGGTTGTCAACCGGCTCGTTCAAGACATAGGTAATAGTGATCGAGCCATCGCCCGCATTTCCACCTGCTGTGTGGATCACGTTTAGTGCCGATGGGTCGGTGTAGCTCGATCCGCCGCCACCACCGTAGGTGGTGCCCGTGTTTACCGCGTTACCGCCGAAGTAGCCGCCACCACCCGAGCTGTACAAACCATTTGCGCCCAGCCCAAGCGAGCCTGGTGTCTGAACAACAGTCGCAACTGAGGAGGGTGATACACCTGGGCCGACTTGGGTGCCACCCGCGGCACCGCCACCCATGTCGTTCGAGCCAATGAGGCCGCCTCCCCAGCCACCAAAGTTTCCAGAGGCGGAATAGCTGCCGCCACCGCCCGCGACCAGGATTCGGTCGGTCAGTGCCGTTCCACCACGACGAATATCGGTCGCGTCACCACCGAAGTAAATCGGGTTGACCGAATAAGGGCTAGTGGTTGCTGATCCACCACCGTTCCAACCAGGCACGACCGCGTTTCCGTTATGCGCCTTGGGTTGCCAGCCAACATAGAGTCGCAACGTTTCACCCGGGGTCACCGGCAAAACCGCCTGCACGTTTCCACCGGTTCCCCAAGCGCCATTGGTGCTGCCCGCGGCCGCACCATTGGCGTTCACGTATATGAAGTTCACACCTGAAGGCACAGTAAAGGTCTGCGGTGCTCTGGTCACGCCAAAGTTTTCGGTTACGGTGAACGCCGGGGTTGACGAAACCTCGGCTGATCGTTGGGATTCGGCCGAACCAATCAGAACCGAAACCCGGTAGTAATAGGTCGTACCGATGGTCAGGTTGTTGTGCCTGAAATACGGGGTCGAAAGCGACACGTTTGAGGCAACCACGGCAGTTGGGTTCGGAGTCGTTCCACCGTAAACGCGATATCCGGTGGCACCAGACATTTCAGTCGGGCTCCAACTGATGGTGTTGAATCCCTGACCTGGCATTGCGACTACACCCGTAGGGTAGGCCACGGTAGCCCAGGTAATCGTGATCGAACCGTCGCCCGCGTTACCGCCGGCCGTGTGCACAACGTTCACGGCGTTTGGTTCGGTGTAGCTCGAGCCACCACCGCCACCGCGACCAGACGCGTTGGATGCGTTACCGCCAAAGTAGCCACCGCCACCCGAACCGGCGCCATTGACTGTCGTGTTGGCACCTGAACCCAAAGATCCAAACAGTTGGGTAACGCTCGGGAAGGCATCTGGCGATACACCTGGGCCAAGCTGGGTTCCACCCGAGATAGTGCCACTCATGTCGGTGCCACCGATGAGGCCACCGCCCCAACCACCGAAGTTACCCGAGGCCGACCACGAACCGCCACCGCCGGCAACCAGAATTCGGTCTGCAAGGCCAGCGCTGCCGCGTCGAATGTCTGTGGCATCGCCACCGTAATAACTCGGCGAATTCACACTCGAGGCATTTGTGTTGCGACCACCGCCGTTCCAACCTGCCACTACGGAAGAACCGTTGAAGGCCTTGGGTTGCCATCCGACAGACATCCACAGGGTCTCACCTGGTGTCACCGGCAGATAGCCAGAGACCGATCCACCCGTTCCCCACGAACCCATTACCTGACCAGCAGCCGCACCGGAAGCCCGAACGTAAATCCAGTTAACGCCTTGAGGAACCACCCAAGGTTGTGCAGATTGATTCGAGGTACCAGGCAGAACGTTGAACGTCTTGCTCGCCAAGAACGACGGCACTGCCGCTACCTCGGCTGATACCGGAGTTTCAAACGCTGCGTTTGTCGCCGTCGCGGCAAAGGTCGCGGTGACTCTGTAGTAGTAGGTGGTGCCATTGGTCAAACCGTTGTGCACAAAGAACGTGGTGCCTGTCGATGTAATTGTGCTCAGCAGAGTGGTTGACCCAGGGGTCGGACCGCCGTAAACCTTGTAGCTGGTGAGGTTCGCAAACTCGACGGGGGTCCAAGTGACAGTGTTCTGGTACTGACCAGGAATCGCCTTTACGCCAGTAACAATCTGTACAGCCGCACTATAGGAAATCGTGATTGAGCCATCACCGCCGTTGCCGCCAGCCGTGTGCGCGACCGCTACAGCGCTCGGGTCGGTGTAACTTGAGCCACCGCCACCGCCAAAAGAAGTGGTCGTTGCGGCGTTACCACCGAAGTAACCGCCACCGCCGGAGCCGCCGCCCGAGGTAACAGAGGCAGTGCCACCAGATCCCAGCGAGCCGTATGACTGTGCGACAAGCGGGCTTGCAGCAGCGCCAGGACCGGTCTGAGTGCCACCCGCAACGCCAGCGCCCATGTCGTTCGAGCCAGTCAGGCCACCGCCCCAGCCACCGAAGTTACCCGAGGCCGAGTATGAGCCACCACCACCGGCCACCAGGATTCGGTTAGTTAGAGCACTGCCCCCACGTCGAATATCGGTTGCGTCACCACCGTAGTAGATCGGGTTTTGAGAAGCTGGGCTAACTGTGGTTCGTCCACCACCGTTCCAACCGGGAACAACCGGAATCGCGTTGAACGCTTTAGGCTTCCAGCCGACGTACAGGTTCAAGGTCTCACCCGGGGTTACCGGCAGCCAGGCATCCACCGAGCCACCCGTACCCCAAGCGCCGTTGGTCGAGCCGGCTGCTGCACCGGATGCGTTCACTCGAATCCAGGTAACACCCGCGGGAACAGTCCACTGCTGAGGAGTCTGAACCGACGTATTCGGAATCACGCCAAACTTGACGCTGTTTAGCAGTCGAGGCGCTGCGGAAACCTCGCTCGACCTGGCCGTCTCTAGGGCTGGAGTGCCCGTGAAGTAAGCCGAGACCGTGTAGTAGTAGGTGGTGCCGTTGGTCAGCATCGAGTGAGTCCACGACAGGGTCGTTGGCGAGGCGATTGTGGTCAACAAGGTTGTTGCGCCAGGGGTCGTGCCACCGTAAACCCTGTAGCCGGTCAGGTTGGTGAAGTTGGCGGCATCCCAGGTAATGATGTTTTGGAACTGACCCGGAATCGCCTTGACACCGGTGACCACCTGCGATGGTGCCGCGAAAGTTAGGGTGACTCGACCGTTGCCCGCGTTGCCACCCTGTGCGTGGGTGACATTGACGATACTCGGATCCGTGTAGCTCGAACCACCACCGCCACCGCGACCGTTTACGGTGGATGCGTTACCACCGAAGTAACCACCACCACCGGCACCGGCACCCGAGCTGGTTGCCGTTCCGCCAACGCCAGCCGAGCCAAATATCTGCGGCACGGTAGGTGCGCTGGATGGAGCTGCTCCCGGGCCGGTCTGAGTTCCACCCGAGATGGTGCCGCTCATGTCGGTGCCACCGATCAAGCCACCACCCGGGCCTCCATAGTTGCCTGATGCCGAGAAACTTCCGCCACCACCAGCGACGATGATTCGGTTATTCAGGCCTGAGCCTCCGCGACGAATGTCAGTCGCATCGCCGGCCGCGTAGTTGGGATTAGTTCCGCTTGCGGCAACGGTGTTGTTTCCGCCACCGTTCCAGCCGGCATAGACTCCGGTTCCGTTGTAAGACTTCGGTTGCCAGCCGACAAAAATGCGCAGCACTTCGCCCGGCGTGACCGGAGTGTTTCCGGTGACTGATCCACCGGTGCCCCAACTGCCCGAAGTCAAACCGGCCGCCGCACCAACAACGCTGAACGAAACGTCGTTTACGTTGCCCGGCACAGTGAACTCCTGGGCAGCCTGGCTATCGACGTTTACGCCGTTTACAGTGCGAAGGGGCAGCACGCTGAAGTTGCGGGTGTCGGTGAACTGCGTAGTGGCTTTGACCGTTGCCGACCAGTTTCCGAGTGTGTTTACAGTGCCAGCCTGGCTCGTGTAGAGCGGCGCTATTCGATAGAAGAAGGTTGCGGGCACGCCAAGCCCAGTGTGCTCGTAGGCATCCTTAGTTGCACCCGTAACGTTGATGAAGTTACCCGCTGGCAAAGTGGAAAGATTGGCATCAGACAGAGCTGCGGCTGTCGAAGCAAAGGCGACTCGGTAGCCGGTGACAGCAAGATCTGGGCTGTCGGTCCAGGCAACCAGGTTGCGACCCTGGTAACCAACCGCACGTGGGCTGCTCAGGTCAACACCGACCCAGTACTTGATTAGTACGGCACCCGAACCACCGCGGCCAGCATCCGTGGATACCGGGAAGCCGGACACGCCACACTGGCCTCCGTTTCCACCGCCACCGCCACCGAGGCCGTCGGTTCCATCGGCTGCTGCGATCGAGTTCGAGAACGGGCTGGTTCCCCACGAACCGGCTCCACCACCGCCGGTGCCTCCCGCCACAGGGTTCGGATAGGTCGCGCCACCCTCGATTGCTCCACCGCCACCGCCACCGTAGGTGATGCCCGAGATGGTCGAGGTGAAACCGTTGCCACCCTTGCCTCGGTTTGCTACGGTCGCGTCATTGAATGACGAACCAACGGTGGCGGTTCCAGCACCACCACCACCGATTCGAGTGACGGCACAGGTGTTGCCGGTAGTTGCCCCGGCTTGCGAACCCGCGGTACCTCCGGCAAATGTGGTTGTCGGCACGGTTCCAGAGCCAGAAATGTTCGCTCTAGTGAGGGATGCGCCACCGGCACCTAGGGTTCCGCCGGCACCGCCGAGTCCTCCTCGGCCACCTGCAGCGGTTCTGCCGTCGAAGGTTGTGGGTGACCCGTCGAATCCGTTGAACGAGTTGCCGCTCACGTTGAAGGTCGCTCCGTTACCACCAAGGCCGATGACGACTGGGAACTGCTGACCAGGCGTTACCGTTCGGCTCGAGAAGCCGACGTACTGTCCACCACCGCCACCGCCGGCTGCCGCGTTCGACGAACCGCCACCGCCACCGCCACCGACCATTTCGTAGTCGATCGAGGTAACGCCGGCCGGAACCGTAAAGGTGCACGAGCCAGGGTTCGCGAAGGTGATCATTCTGAAGCCCGCGCGGTTGAAGCTCGAGGTTACGGCACACTCTCCGTTGGTTGCGTTGTTCGCCGGAGTCACGTAGCGAATGACGATGGTTCCAGAACCACCTGCGCCCGAGTTCGTTCCGTTTGCTGGGCCAGAAACGTTGCACTGGCCACCATGTCCACCGCCACCGCCACCAGTGTTTGCGGCGCCAGCGGTTGGCTGGATGAAGCTCGCCACAGTGGTGTTTCCGCGACCACCGGATCCGCCGCCACCGGTGCCACCGGTTGCTACACCCGTCGAGCCAGCGGTCTCGCGGTGGCCACCGCCACCGCCACCATAGGTCAGACCGAGAATCGTGTCGGTCGCGTAGCCGTTTGCTCCGTTGCCCGAGGTTGCCGCGGTATCACCAGGCAAACCCTGCGACACCGATGACGCACCGCCACCGCCATTGCGGCCGAAGTTGCAGTTGGAGATCACAGAATTGGCGTTACCGAGTCCACCCGGAACCAGGGTCGTCGAAACCGAACCGACTCCACCTGTGATCACGGATGCGCTAAACGACCCACCGCCGGCACCACCGAGTACCGAGTTTGCGGGCAGCCCACCGCCCCTACCACCCGCGGCAACGAAGTTTAGAAAACGCGAGCTCTGGCCATCACGACCAGCCATCGGAGTCGAAGCAGTGAAAGTTGCTGATGCACCTCCGGCGCCAACCACAAGTTGGGTAGTTGCACCGGGGGTTACCGGTTGCTGGCGCAGCTGAACCACCTGGCCACCGCCACCGCCACCGCCACCGAAGTGACCGATTGCGCCAGAGCCACCGCCACCGACGATGTCGGCATCCACCTGGGTCACACCGGCAGGCACAATCCAGGTACAGCCACCGGTGTTGTTGAAGGTGACAATCGTGAAATTGCCTGAGGTTGATGTGCTGTTCGGGGCGCAGTAATTGAGTGCGTTAGCAACGTTGGTGCCGATTCCGACAGCGAAAAGCGCTCCAACAAACAGCGCCAGAGCCAAGACTCTGCGCTGAAGTTTCAGAAACGCCAAATTAAACATAAAAACCCTAGTCAAGGGTAAGAAACCGCCTGTGAGTAACTCACGATTTGTTCGCCCTACCGAACTTAACTAAGCGCTTCCTCAGCTGCGCGTGTCGAAATTGGAATTACCTAGTTGGTTATTAGCAACTAGCCTGAATTCATGCGTGCAGCTGTGATCTACTACCCGGGTCGCGTCGACCTGCGCGCGCTCGAGCTCGCGGTGCAGGCAATCGTCGAGCCAGCAGGCTGGGAACCCACACTTTACCTGCCCACCGACGCTGAACACCACGGTCGCGAACAGGCGCACAGAGCCCTAGCGCAGAACGCGACTCACATTGTTGTGGCCGGCGGCGACGGCACGGTTCGACAGGTCGCCGAAGCCCTGGCCGAGGCCAAGTCGAGCGCTACCCTCGGGCTGGTACCCACCGGCACGGGAAACGTGCTTGCCCGCAATCTGAACCTGAACCTCACCGATTTAGAGGGATGCGTGAAGCGCGCACTTACCGGCAATCGGCATCCCCTGGATCTGGGTCTGATTCGAACCATCGATGCCGAAGGCCAAGGTCGCGAGACAATCTTCGCGGTGATGGCTGGTCTAGGCCTCGACGCCAAAATCATGCAGGCCACCGATGCCGGACGCAAACGCCAGTTTGGTTGGGTTGCTTACATCGAAGGCGGGTTCAAGACCCTGCCGCTCGAGTACGAGCGACTTTCGGTAACCATTGACGGCGCCGAGACCCGCAACCTCAAGGTGCTCACGCTGCTGGTCGGCAACGCTGGTTGGCTGCCGGGCCAGCTGAGCCTGATGCCCGAGGCCAGCCTCGATGACGGTCGACTCGATCTGGCAGCGATTGGCCCGCGCAGGTTCTGGGACTGGGTCTACTTCTGGAGCCGAGTCACTATCGGCAACCGCGCGCTTCGCCCGAGCCGCATCGGCCGCAAGTTGCTCAACGCAACCGCGAACGTCAAGGCGCTCGAGAACCTGAGCGGACGCAAGATTCGTGTGGTTCCGACCAGGCCGGTCGAATTACAAATTGATGGGGATACGTTCGGCAAAGTACTCGAGGTCGAGTTCGAGATCCTGCCGCGAGCGCTCAGCCTGCGGGTTTAGCCGAGGCTTTCTAGCCAGGCCTGAGCAGACTGGAATTCGACGTTCGAGTTGTTGCCCTCGTGCTCGCTCTTGCCGCGGTCGGCGCGAGGATACGAACCCAAGAAGGTCACCTTCGGGCTGAAGCGGTGCAGACCCATCAGAGCCTCGGCCACCGCCGAGTCGTGCAGGTGCCCCTGAGCATCGATGTTGAAACGGTAGCGACCCAGGCGGTCACCAATCGGACGCGATTCGATACGCGAAAGGTTGACCCCGCGAGCGGCAAATTGTTCGAGCATCGCGAGCAGTGCGCCCGGCACATCCGACGGCAGTTCGACAATCACCGAGGTCTTGTCGCGACCGGTTCGGGCCGGCACCTGGCCAGCCAAACCAATCTGAATGAACCGGGTCTGGGCGTGCTTGTTCTCGCCAATGTTCTTGGCCAGAACGCGAAGTTTGTAGTGGTCGGTGATCGTGGATGCGGCGATTGCGGCATCCGCCAGCGGCTTGTCGGTTAGCAGGCTTGCCGCAGCAGCAGCGGTCGAAGAGGCGAGGATGTGGGTGTGACTCGGCAGGTGCTCGAGCAGCCACTTGCGCGATTGCGCATAGGCAACGGGATGCGTTGCGACGCTGCGGATGCTCTCGAGCTTGACTCCCGGCGCGGCCACAAGGTTGAAGGTCACCGGCACGAGGTACTCGCCATATATGCGGATTCCTTCGGTCGCGGCGAGCGCATCCAAGGTTGCGGTCACGCCGCCCTCGACCGAGTTCTCGACCGGAATCACGGCTCGCACTGCACGCCCAGCAAGCACATCATCGATTGCCTCTTGCACGTGCGCGACCGGCTTGTGAATCGCCTCCTTGGCCTCAGCAACCTGGGCCAGCGCGAGCTCGGTAAAGGTGCCCACCGGACCCAAGAATGAGTAGGTGCGCTTGCTTGAACCGTTACTGCGCTGTGATGCCATAGGTAAAGGTTAGCCACCAAAAT
>JACCDN011014285.1_pt1 | contig 13088 bp, 1 predicted proteins | sample 7441691 | NCBI WGS metagenome assembly JACCDN01 (sample SAMN15323439, study PRJNA562643) | freshwater metagenome | isolation source: river surface water | place: USA:Blue River Watershed | collected 2017-08-16 | reverse complement strand
TAACTCGACTAACGCTTTTTCATAGACAGGCGCAACATAGATAAATTCTCGCTTTAGCTGTTCGGGCGGGGTATTAAAAACCTGGTCATGAAACGTTAAATGGGCTGCATAGTTTTCTAACTGGTAGTGCTCCTGCTGATCCAGTTGCTTTTGTTCGGCAAAAACCCTCAGATCAGCTTCATCCAATCCTTTGAGCGTACCTAAGTTTTCATAGCCCGCGATTTTCTTGTCGCTCCATATAATGCGCAAGACGCCAATGCGAGGCGGCGCTTTTTTATTCACACGAATAACAAATTGCAGTGCCATAGCGAGTCACCTACCGGTAAGTTTAGCCAATAAAATAGTTGTTGGCATAAAATTGTCATTATTATGAGGGAATATCGGGTCTGAAGTCTACTGTTAGCTGCTGTTAACCGGAGCGTTTGAGGGAACGCCGCAGTTGGTCAAAGGCTTTTATCTGCGCGCTTAAGGCGATTTGAGCCGCTTGGGTCGCTTCTTCCCATTGATCGGGACTATTTCCACATAGGCGGGTAATAATCGCCTCAAAGCGCGAATGTGTGATATTTTCCTGGAGTTGCCTTTCAACACAGATGCTGAGGTTACTATGGATAAAATCAATAGCTTAGCAAATTTATGTATTTCAAGATTCTCTTCTAAATGTCGGTGTCAATTGAATTTTGAACCCGGTTGCCTTGATATAGGCATAACATTGGCTTGACAATGAATCTATTTTTTTATGAAAATAAACTTAAGGTAGTGACAGCAAGGTCAAAGATGAAGTACTCTCGACGACTGTTCATTAGCTTTCGCTGTTGAATACACAAAGCTTGAGACAAAAGATATCAAAGGGCATAAGCCCATAGAATTTTTATGCTGTAAATATCTTGGCTATAAACTCACTGTTTATCCAACATTTTCTGCAGAAACGTTAACGTATTAACTCCTCAAATCTTGACCATAAGGAACATGGAGCCATGAAATCTTATACCACCCAACAACTGAAAGATTTTTACCTGCTGACACTAATGCAGGATACTTTTCATCACCACCTCAAAGCCATTAAAGACCTTGCGGAAAAACGGGGTCGCCCCCTAAATCCCATCTGTCATATCAGCTATGCCTGGCCGGTCTTGGAAGCAGAAACTGATTTGCAGGCCAGGCTGCTCATCTTGGAAGAAGACATGGAAGTGGCTGGTGTTAATCCGAATATGGATTTGCAAGATGTTTGCTCGCCAGAATATAAAAAAGGACATCCAAAAACCGCACCTGACTATGATGATTTAACTGCATTTAGGGGCGCTGGGATAGCGCCAGGCAATACTGTGTTCATGATAGGGACTGAAAGCTACCAAAACCAAACGAGTGATCCGCATACCTATATTTATTTGGAAGAACAGCAGATGCGGCCGTTGTTTCTGGCCAAGAAAATCACGGTTATTCCTGTTATGTTTTCGGGCGATTTTCCTAAATCTTTCGCCAAGGGGGCCAATTACACCGCAGAAATTGGTTTCAAATTCGACGTACAAGAAGATTACCTACGTGATTTGCCCAATGCTTTGGCGCGTTTACATGGGATTGATCGAGACGATGAATTCTCTGGTATGCGTCGAGCTTTTGAGACAACCCTTAAAATGCAGCAAGAGGGGATTACCCCTGAAGTTATCCAGTCTCGTCATCAAGATTTAACTCGGCAATTGAGCCAACGCGAAGACAAGTATCGCAATAGAATCAAAGTGCGTCTGGCGCGGCTTTCAGCTGAGCAGCGTGAGCAATTGGACGGATATTTAGCGCAGTTGGAAACTCAGGTGCGCGGCAAACTGATGCAGCAAACACAGAATCTAGCCATTAATCAGCCTAATAGCTCGCTAAGCCAGTTTTTGGCTCAAGCCCCCGACACCGATGCACTGATCAGCGACAAGGCGACAAATGGTGAAGGTCAACCGCTATGGCAGTCTGAAAAAGCTGAAAAACTAATAACCCATTGGGATGCATTTGTATCTGGTCAATCGAGTCAAACGGCTTGGGTATTGTCAGGCATGCCATCGGGCAAGCGCGATTGGCTCAAAATTCAAGAGCGCACATTATGGCAACGCTGGCAACAAGCGCAAGCGCTAGCCATTCAAGAACCTAGCCTAGCCAATCGTCGTGCTGCTAAAGCCACACCTTTACCGGTCTACATTGATTTGGCCAATCCCGAGCAAATTGCAAACCCCTATGAGCAGCTGATCGAACAAGGGCTGGCTAGTCTGCATCTCACGCAAGAGGAGATCGACTGGATGCGCCATGGCCAACAACTATTCTTAATGATCGATGGCTTTGACCTGATTCAAGCTGAAACCAACCTGGCTGCACGCAATGCTTTTTATCAATGGCAGGTGAAAGTGCTATACACCTGTCAAAGTGATTATTTAGAACAAACCCCGCATCGTGCATTGTATTTTACCCCCACAGATGCTAATCAACAGCCATTGAGCGAACAACTGGCCTTTATCGAAGTCAGCCATCCTGAGCGTCGTGACTCCATTGATCGCGACCTAGATCACCGCGAAGCGGTCAAAACAGTCAGTCATGAAACAGCGAGCAAGGCAGCCGGTCTGCATCAATCTTTGGGTAAAGGCTTAGCGCCAGATCAGCAAGCCTCAACCCATAGCGCAGCTCAAGATGCGTATTGGCAAACACAGGCTAGATTGATGCTGCAGCGTGAAGCGCACACGCATCCTTTACATAGTTTATTGCAACAGTTCCATGATTTGGCATCCCAACAAGGCACAGCAATCAATCAGGCGTTTATCAGCTACGCTTGGCCGGTAGGGGAGGCGTGTGTGCGTCTACAGGAGCGTTTGCGTCGTTTGGTTGCCGACAGCGCCAAAATGGGCATTCGAGTGATGCTGGATGTCGAACAACTCGCTCCAGGGATCAATGTCGAAGATTTTATGGCGCGAGAATTAGCCAATAGCCAGGCAGTTTTTCTGATTGGAACGCCACGTTTGAAATCGCGTATTGCCGAAAGCTGGGAGCAAAATGGTGTTACCAAACGCACTAACGCTTATTTTGAATTTGAACGCATTCTCACCAAGCACAAAGATCGTACACCCAACACCCCTAGCCCCATTTGCCCACTATTATTGGAAGGAAACAGCGTCGATACCAGCTTTCCTGAAGAGATTCGACAAGCCAGTCTAACGCTGATTCCTTTTACCGAGGAAGCCACCTATTTTGAGAGTTTTGCACGCTTTGCTATGGGTCTTTTGCAATTAGATTCCCATTCTGAAGCCCAACAACTGCTGACAGATTACTTGGAAGCTTACCAACATCAAGAAAATGCATTCACACCTGACGTTCTGCAAAACACCATCATCCGGGCCAAAGAAGATGTTGCAAAACGCGCTGAAGCACAGAAAAAAGCTTTTGAGGAACTGTCAGTCAAACTAGGTCAAGAAATGATGCAATCGCTCATGTCCGCGCAAAACGATGCATTGGCCCAAGCGGTGCAAGGCTATTCAACCCAAGCAGAAGTGTGTAAGCCAGATAGCTTTATCCGCCAAGCACTTAACAGCTACGTGCCGCTGAACTACAGTTTAAATCCCCAATACACAGAACCTCAAGATTTGCGGCAGCGCGTCCTATCTCAGATAGAAGCTGGATTTGATCAAAAAGCGCCTCGTTTTTTGATTCTAGAAGGTAACTCGGGTGGTGGTAAATCGCTATTTTTAAGTTATCTGGAGCATCACTATCTCACCACTTACAACCCCGGGGCGCCCATTCCCTTATTTGTGCGCCTTGCGCAACTGACCGATCCAAACCACAACCTAGTGCACAAAGCTCTGTCGGCCCAAGGTTATAGCGATGCGCTGATTCAAACCATTCAGCAGCGTCAAGTACCCTTAGTGTTACTGCTGGATGGCTTTGATGAACTGCCTTTAGATCAACTGGATCGCCAACAGACCCTATACACACGCAATGCGTTACATGAATGGAACGCGACTGTGATTTTGAGTTGCCGCAGCCAGCAATTGCCTGTCATTGAGCGTCACCTACAAACCACCATTGATCAGTACTGGCGCAGAGGAGAGCATGCCCCGCGCACCGACCACGTATTTATTACCCCGTTTGATGCTACGCAAATCGAACAATACCTGACGCACTATGTGATACAACACCCAGGCAGTTGGTCCGTATCCACCTACCAACAGCATCTGGAGAATATTCCCGGGCTACCCAACCTGGTACAAAATCCTTTTGTATTACGCCTAGTTTGTGAAGCGTTGCCAACATTGACCAAAAGCGATACTACAAACCTATCGCGCTATGATATTTACCAGGCATTTACCCAGCAGTGGTTCGCCAAAGAGCAATGGCGTCTGATTACCCAAGAGTCTTTACCCCCTAAACAGGCTTTTGTACAAGATGTAAGCGCCTGGTGCGAAGACCAAGCTTGGGAATTATTTCAAACCAAGCGTGTGGTGATGACTTTAACAGCACAGACTCCACAAGCCCAACGGCGTGCAGCGCCTATTCGTTTCCTGGAAGAGGGCAAAGCACAGTTTATTCACAAATCCATGCAGGATTATTTTGCAGCCAAACGTTGCATCGATACGTTAGATGCCGGACTAGGTCAGTCGTTGGCATTAGCAAACAACGCTTCTTGGGTAGGAGAGAATAGTTTTTTAAGCTTTCTATCTGATGAAATCATACCCGAACGTGAACAACAGCTGTGGGCAATGATTGAATCTAGCCGTGAACAATCCAACTATGCACAAGCGGCGAGCAATGCGGCTACGGCTTTAAATGCTGCCGGCATTGCGTTTACTAGGAAAGATTTGCATGACGTTGCCATTCCGGGTGCGGATTTAACCAATACTATATTAGATCACGCCAACTTGGAAGGTGCAGACTTATCCGGTGTGAACTTCAGTTTAGCGTGGTTAGCGTTTGCCAATTTCAAACAGGCCAACCTGACCGGTGCAATTTGGGGCGAACGTGCGGATTGGCTGGGACATCGTGGTGCGGTAAATGCCGTTGTACTCAGCCCCGACAAAACCACATTGGCTTCTGGCGGCGCTGATGGGGATATTCGATTGTGGGATGTGACCACTGGACAATGCAAGCAGGTATTGCCTGGACAAAAACGCAGAATGCCCATCACTTGTCTAGATTTTACGCCCGATGGAGCTATGTTGGTCTCAGGTAGTGAAGACCACGGGGTACGTTTGTGGCGATTGGATACAGGACGACTGGTGCGCGAGTATGATAAGGGGTATGGTGAAAAAGACATTGAGAAGAAAAAATACTTTAATCTTGAAATAGTTAGCATCACACGCGAGGATGAACTCATCCCGCTACTTAAAAGCTTGCCAAAAAAGACCTATGCTTTGGTTGAAAAGCAGACAGTATATCGCTGCTACTATGTCGATGCTGAGTCTCATCCGGTTCGGGTAGTTGAGTCGCTGGTCGATTATGAATTATCTCAGCTTTGGCGGTGCCCCAAAGATAGTTTGACTACAGTGCATCAGGACAAATTTAATGCACTGTTGGAGACTATCTTTGAAGAGATACACGCACCGCATTATGGTTTAAGTCATCAAGATGTAGTGACGGCAGTGCAAGTCAGTCATGATGGCAAGTATATTTACAGCGCAAGCCGCGATGGGGTAGCTTACTGTTGGATTTTAGGCGCGATGATTCTTCATGCCACATTTATGGCAGAGAACACCGCGTTTGCTACGGCGTTAGCGCAAGTGCCGCTAAAGACTGATCTAAGCTGGCTGTTTATAGGTACCACCGCCGGTGAGATCAATCTGTTTAATTCAACTACTACACAGATAAACTGTTTACATGGCACGGAAGGGATGGTGCGTTCGCTGTGTTATCATCCCAACAGCCACACCTTGCTATCGGGGGCAGATACTGGGGCCATCTACGCCTGGTCGGTGCGCCAAAATATGTGTTATTACTATCCTTATCTAAAGGCGCAAACGCACAGTGCCGAACGGGGGCAAGCGTATAGGGGACATACCGCAGCGGTGACAGGTTTGCGCTGTAGTCAAGATGCAGAATGGGTGTTTAGCTCAAGCTTAGATCACAGTATCCGCTTGTGGCAACGTGAATCGGGGCGTTGCATAGATATAGTAGAACATGCTCGTGCACCTATTCGGGGCTTTGCCTTGAATGAACGTTCTGAAGGTGGTTTAGTATATACAGCAGATGCGGATGGTCGCATACGACAAAATCTACTGCAAGGCAATCAAAGAACACAAACTTTTCGTCATCAAGGAAGCGTCATTCAGTTATTAGCACCAACCCAGAGCACATACTGGCTTAGCCTGGGAGTTGATAGCGAGTTGATGTGGCATAGTGCTGATGGTCAGTCTATTGTCTCACACTTATCTTTGCCGACAAATACTCAACTTGTAGCAGCTGACGTGAGTGTTTCGATTTTGATTGCTGCTGGTGCTTCGGGTGTTATTGATTGCTATCAACGAGATGCTGAAAATCAGACATTTCACAAAACTGAATTAACTCGTCTGCCCAGTCCCCCTTCGGCGCTGACCTGTTCCCCCGATGGAGTTGAGCTGTTTATTGCGGTGGGTAGCCAGCTACATCGTTATACTATTAATCCATTCGTTCAGGAACAAACCTTCAGTGGTCATCATGACATTATCCGTTTAGTGGTAGCCAAAGACGACTATCTTTATACCGTGGGTGATGATGGGCTGTTATGTGCTTGGTCAATTAAACAGACAGTACCATTATGGTCTAAAGTTGTTCATCGTGGGGCAGTGACTCACCTGGCAATCAGCAAAGATTATGTCACGACCGCGGGTGTGGATAACCACGTTAGGCTCTGGCAACGGTCATCAGGGGAGTGTCTACATCATTGGACGATTCCAGTCAATGCTGCACTAGCAGAGCAAGGCAGAGTGACTGCCTTAGCCTTTAATCACGATGGCAGCCAACTGGCAGTCCTGCTAAAAAGCCGTTACTTATTACTGTTTGCCACCACCAGCGGAGAGCGTTTAAGTGCTTTTATGATAAATGCCAGTGTGCCACAAAGTCTGGCGGTTCGAGAAGACAAGGTGCTGCTGGGTGATGAACAAGGCCACCTGCAATGGTGGCAATGGCGAACTCCAGTATGGCACCTGCTACGACGCACTCAACCTCAGTTATTAGCACAGTATAGCCAGCTTGAGCAGGCCAAGGGTTTAGCCAATGCTGATCATCAACTGCTAGGCCAACGCTTTGCTTCAGGCCAAGCACAAGCTGCATCATGCTTGTTGAATCTGTTGCTGAACAATGATTTGATCGGGCTGGAACAATACCTCAAAGATTATCCTGAGAGCTTTCACAAGCCTGTATTGGATAGCCAAAGTTTCTTGATCGATTATGTATTGTCCCAAGGCCCAACAGATGTGTTGCCGTTATTATTTCAATTGGCACCTGAACCGCTGCTGGGGGAGCTTGCTAAACGCAACGAGTTGTTCGAAGAACTGGTACAAGGCGATCTCAAACTGCTGGAAGCCGCTCAAGCGATCGTCAGTCTGTTGGCTTTACAAACCCGGGGATTCTGTCCCAGATTACCTGAAAAATTCGGACCTTATCCAACGTCAGCCATGCGGCAACGCTGTACTGAGGTGCTACAACTGGCGCTGAAGATGGCCGTTCAAACCGAACAATTGGCCAATATTGACATCTTGTTAAGCTGGTCAGCGGATGTTAAAACCTCTATTGCTGGTCATTTACCGCTTTATTATGCAGTTGCTACAGGCAACAGAGAAGTGATTGAGCGATTGCTAAAATCAGGTGCAACACTAATGGATACGGATGAAAACAATGAAAGTGCGCTGTTTTGGGCCATCCGCTTGCACCAGTACTCTCTGGTGCAGAATTGGCTGATGGCTGAACAGCTTGAGCAGCGTAATTATCAGGGATTAACCTCCGTTCACTTAATGGCTGAACACGGTTGGCTAGTGGGACTCAAAGCACTGCCACACGATCAATTAATGCCAACTAGTCCTAGTGGCTTGACTCCGCTGCATTTTGCCGCACAACAAGGCCATCTAGCAGTATTTGACTATTACCAAACCCAAGGCATTGCCTTAGATAGGCAAGATGCCCAAGGTCATACACCTTTGATGGTGGCAATACAACATAACCGACTCCACTTGGTTAAGCGCCTATTATCTGAGCAGCTTGAAACGCTGATAGATGCAGAAGGTCGAACCTTATTGCACCTGGCACTGCTAGCAAAAGCATCTGAATCTGTAAATTATTTACTTTCACTAGAAACTATAGCTGCGTATCGTTACCATCCAGATAAGATGGGCAATACCCCTTTATTACTGGCGATTGAAAATAACGGAGTACTTGAGCCGTTCCTAGATCAGTCTACTCTCAATGTTGCCAATCAGGCCGGAGAGACACCGTTATTACTAGCTATTCGCCATCAACGTCTCATTGATGCTTTGCTCCAAGCTGGTGCTGAAGTCAATGTAAAAGCCAACAATGGCGATACGCCGCTCAGCCTTGCGGTGCGGCAGAAAAATCTCACCGTAACAGAACAATTGCTTGCCCACGGGGCATCACTGGATAGTGCTGACCAAGAAGGCAACACTCCATTGCACTTGGCGGCAGTACAAGGTCATGCAGATCTGTTATCGTGCTTACTGGCCCTGGCCACACCTGAACAGCTCAATCGCAAGAATCAGGCGGGTGAGAGCCCTTGGCTGTTATTTAGCCCCTCAGGAAATGCTACCTTGATGGCACAGTTCCTGGATAAAGGAGCTGCCATTAACCGAGCTAATCAGGAGGGAAGAACAGCACTATATCACGCTGCAGCGTTAGGTGATTTGGATGTGGTACAACTCCTACTGGAGAAGGTGGCAGCTGTGGGTTTAGCTTGGTTAAAAGCCAATAATAATGGCACGACTCCGCTCTGGATAGCCTGCTTAAATGGCCATGAAGCGGTAGTGAGGTTGTTACTGGAACACGGGGCGAGTATAGATCAAGCGGACAAAAGTGGCATCACTCCACTTGCTGCCGCTTGCGAAAATGGCCATGAAGCAGTGGTGCGCCTGTTGCTGGAACGAGGGGCGGCTGTGGATCAAGCGACCGAAAATGGTATCACTCCGCTCCGGGCCGCCTGCCAAGATGGCCATGAAGCGGTGGCAAGTTTATTGTTGGATCATGGAGCGACTGTGGATCAAGTGGACAAATATGGCGACACTCCGCTCTGGGCCGCCTGCATGAGAGGCCATGAAGCAGTGGTGCAGCTACTGATAAAAAAAGGAGCCCATGCGAACCAAGCGAATAACAGGGGCGTTGTCCCGTTCTATACCGCCTGTCTCCATGGCCATGAAACGGTGGCACGCCTGCTGCTGGATCATGGAGCGGCTGTGGATCAAGCGGCCAATGGTCACACTCCGCTCTGGGCCGCCTGCATGAAAGGCCATGAAGCAGTGGTGCGCCTGTTGCTGGAGAATGGAGCATCTGCAGATAAAATTTATGAAGATGAATACACTCCGTTCTTTGTCGCTTGCTCCAGGGGCGATGAAGCGATAGCACGTCTGTTATTGAAACATGGAGCAACCATCATGAATCGAGCGCATAACGAATGTACCATGCTCTATATGGTCTGCAAAGATGGACATGTCGCGCTTGCACGCCTGTTGCTGGAATACGGGGCGAATGCGAATCAAACAAATGAAAATGGCGTTACCTCGCTCTGTGTCGCCTGTAAAAATGGCCATGAAGCGGTGGCACGCCTGCTGCTGGAACGCGGGGTGAACGTGAATCAAGCAAGTACAAATGGAGAAACCCCGCTTATTAGCGCCTGTCGCGGTGGCCATGAAGCGGTGGTGCGTCTACTACTGGAGAAAGGGGCAGCCGTGGATCAAGTAGATAACGAAGGTAACAATCCGCTCTTGGACGCCTGTGGCAATGGCCATGAAGCGGTTGCACGCCTGTTGTTGAATCATGGAGCAACCGTGGGTCAAGCAAATAATGATGGCGTCACCTCATTCTGGATAGCCTGCGCCAATGGCCATGAAGCGATAATGCGTCTGCTGCTGGACTGCGGGGCGTATGTGGATTCAATTGAGAGTACTGGCACCACTTCGCTCTGGATAGCCTGCGCTAGTGGTCATGAAACGGTGGTGCGCTTACTACTGGAGAAAGGGGCAACCGTGGATCAAGCGGATAACAATGGCAGCACCCCGCTTCTTGTCGCTTGCGAACAAGGCCATGAAACAGTGGCGCGCCTGTTGCTGGATCATGGTGCAAATATCGATCTACCTAATGACCCTAGTAACACACCACTTTTGTCAGCTTGCGAATATGGATGTCAAGTGATAGTCCAGCTCCTACTTGACAAGGGTGCGAATTTAGCTCATCAAAACAAACAAGGAAAAACGGCGCTTCATTTCGCAGTTGAGCATGGACAGTCCGAGATTGTCAAATTACTGTTATCACGTGCCTCACGATCGATTATTAATCTAAAGAATACAGCAGGTGAAACGGCGGAAAAATTAGCAAGAGATTCTAAAAATCAGGATATTATTGCCCTTTTTGAGCAAGCTACGCAGACGCTTATATCAGCCGCAAGTAACGGCGATACCAACGCGCTTTGGATCGCCTGTAAAAACGGCGATGAAACAATAGTACGTTTGCTGCTGGATCAGGGGATGCCTGTCAATCAAGCAGATAATGGTGGCATCACCCCACTCTGGATCGCCTGCCAAAATGGCCATGAAGTCGTTGCACGCTTGCTCCTGGACCATGGAGCGGCTGTGCATGTACCAAGGAATGATGGCAGTACACCACTTTATATCGCCTGCTACAATGGCCATGAAGCGGTCGCACGCCTACTGCTGGAACGTGAGGCGCAAATCGATCAAGTGAGCAGCTTTAACACTACCCCACTTTGGATTGCCTGCTACCGTGGTCATGAAGCGGTCGTGCGTCTGCTCTTAGAACGTAGGGCTTCTGTGAATCAAGCAAACATCCGTGGCATCACTCCACTCTCTATCACCTGTCAAAATGGCTATGAAGCGGTGGCGCGCCTGCTGCTGGATCAGGGAGCAAACTTGGCATATCAAAGCAAACAAGGAAACACTGCATTTCATGTCGCAGTTGAGAATGGGCAATTTGAGGTTGTTAAATTACTGTTAGCACGTGCTTCGCAACCAATCATTGAGCTGAGAAATGTAGCCGGTGAAACAGTGGAAACATTAGCAAAGAATTCTAAAAATCAGGATATTATCGCCCTATTTCAGCAAGCTGCACAGGTGCGCTCACGCAAACAGGTTACTGCCAGTATAGGGGCATCAGCGGTAGAGCTTTCTGGTAGTTCGGTTGGATCACCCGCACAACTTGTTGCGAGCCACGGATTATTTGGAAGAGCAGCAAAAAAAGCGAAAGAAAAGACGCTAAAGCTCAAGGAATATACTAAGGAGAAACTAACAAGCCCTGGGAAAGTTTGAGTGATATTGTCACTCGACTACTATAGTTTCGTGTTTTAAAGATTTAGCTGCTAGCATATATTTAGCAGCCTGTATGCGTATGAATCAGTAGCTGGTGAGAGGCATATGCTGATAAAACCCTTGCGTCCTTTTTGCGCGACTCTCTTATGCTCTATTGTGCTTTACTAGGCATTTGCAGTGGATTGCCCGCTTTAAAAAACGTTGAAAAATCAAATAGTTACGTTATGAGTCGCCGCCTCATAATCCGTTGGTGCTCGGTTCGACTCCGAGGAGGCCCACCAGTAAAATCAAGGACTTAGAAGATATCACCCTCCTCATAAAACTTGCCTTGGGACACTGAAGGGGCACTTGAGAATAACAAACCGCCGCAAATCACAACAATCCTTTCGTCCTGTTTCCTCATGTATCTCTTTAAAAAATCTCTCGCATTAACGCTCATTTGAAGCGAAATTTATTCTCAGCTGCCCCCAAATTGAAAAAATTAAACTATAAAGCTTTTATACTTAAAATAAACTGATTATCTATCCGTTGTTGCCTATTTTAGTAGCTATTTGTTGTACTTTATTGTCATGATTCTTTAATGAGGTTTGACACTATGGCAAGCATTGAAAAAAGGACAAACAACCAACAGGAAATTACCTACCGCGTTAAAGTAAGGCTTAAAGGTCATCCAACCCCCAATCAGCCACTTTTGAGCGGCTAACTGACACCAAACGTTGGGTACAGCAAACCGAGACAGCTATACGGGAAGGGCGGCATTTTAAAACAACAAGTTAAGCAGTTTATTGCTTAGGGGTTGCTTGTTAGTGCTAATCTACTAAAACAGGTGCTTAACACATTCAAACAGCAAAAAGCCACTCGGAAAGTTCAACCAGTGGTTGCAGAAATAGACGGATTTCTAACCTGCTTATTTCTGATAGACTATTTTAAAGATGGATTAGAATTAATGTAAAACTTATTGTAGGGCTTACACTATGCCAGATATAAAATTAGTCATGTTTAACCAACAAACTATACGGCGTACTTTGCATAACAATGAATGGTGGTTTGCAACATCAGATGTTGTTAGCATTCTCACCGGTAGTGCAGATGTAAAACAATACATTAAACGTATGCGTTCCAGAGATGAAGAGCTGAACCGCAACTGGGGTACAATTTGTACCCCCCTTGAACTAAAAGCAGCAGACGGTAAGAAAAGAGCCATTCTATGTGCCAATACCGAGGGGCTTTTACGTATTATTCAATCTATTCCATCTCCGAAAGCCGAACCTTTTAAACGATGGTTAGCTAAAGTCGGCTATGAGCGAGTCCAAGAAATCGAAAATCCCGAACTGGCTACACAACGCGCTAGAGAATTATATCAAGCTAAAGGTTATCCTGATGCCTGGATTGAAAAACGTATGAGAGGAATTGCAATCCGTGATGAACTGACTGAAGAGTGGAAAAAACGAGATGTGCAAGAGGCTCACGATTTTGCCATATTAACTGCAGAGATATCTAAAGCCACTTTTGGTATGACTCCCAGTGAATATCAGCAGTACAAAGGATTGAAACGAGAGAATTTACGAGACCACATGACAGACTTGGAACTTATTTTCTCTATGTTAGGAG
>JACCDN010432281.1_pt1 | contig 13088 bp, 13 predicted proteins | sample 7441691 | NCBI WGS metagenome assembly JACCDN01 (sample SAMN15323439, study PRJNA562643) | freshwater metagenome | isolation source: river surface water | place: USA:Blue River Watershed | collected 2017-08-16 | reverse complement strand
GTCAGTGTCCGTGATATCTAGGTGTTGCCAATCTAAGTCAATTTGATAGTTTTTTTGAATCAAAGCTGCTGTATCAGCTAATACGGTTAAGTTTCTTAAACCCAAGAAGTCCATTTTGAGTAATCCCAAAGCTTCAAGCGGTTTCATAGCATATTGGGTCACTATACCTTCATCTTTGCCAGCTGTATTTTTCTGCAAAGGTGTGTGCTCTACTAATGGTTCACCGGCAATGACCACAGCAGATGCATGGGTAGATGCGTGACGAACCACACCTTCGAGTTTGCAGGCAAGGGCCCAGATTTGTTGATGGGCAGGATTTTTTTCTAGTGTTTCCTTAAGCATTGGTTCCTGCTCTAAGGCATCTTTAAGTTTGGTCCCAGGTTTTAGAGGAATTAGCTTAGCCAGACTATCTACATCTTTATAACCAAAACCCAATACCCGGCCGACATCACGAATAGCTGCTTTGGCACCCATTGTTCCAAAGGTGATGATCTGAGCCACGCTTTCACGACCATATTTTTCTACTACATAGTTAATGACCTTTTCACGACTGTCATCGGCAAAATCAATATCGATATCGGGAGGGGATACACGTTCTGGATTGAGGAAGCGTTCGAATACCAAATCATGTTCCAGAGGGTCAATATCAGTGATTCCTAATGTATAGGTCACCATAGCTCCTGCTGCTGATCCACGACCTGGGCCAACGGGGACACCATTGTTTTTGGCCCAATGAATAAAATCCCAAACAATTAAAAAGTAACTAGGAAATCCTGTCTTATTAATAATACCCAACTCGTAATTAATACGGTCGACGATTGATTGCTTTAGTGGTTTGCCATAGCGTTTTTCTGCGCCCTCTGTACACAGTTGTAATAGGTATTCCGGTACTGATAATCCTGGAGGGCATTGAAATGGTGGTAACAAGTTTTTGCCCAAGGCAATTTTAATATCGCAACGTTCAGCAATCGTGACGGTAATATCACACGCTTCAGGAATGTCAGCGAAAATTTCACGCATTTTTTCTTCACTGAGGACTGAATAGTCACCACGGAGCATCGGCCGATTTTGATCGCTGATCAATTTTTGATTTTTGACACAAATCAAGGCATCGTGGGCGTCACGGTCACTACTGCTGGCGTAATGGCAGTTATTGGTTGCTACTAAAGGGATGTTGGTTGCTTTGCTGCATTGAATGAGCAAAGGGCTAAGGGCCTCTTCTTCTTCTAAGCCATGACGTTCAATTTCAATAAAATAATTATCTGGTCCAAATAATGCTTGATATTTTTGAGCAACAGCAATGCCAGCAGTGAGGCCTTTTGTAAGCAATGTGTGGCCTAGTTCGCCAGTATAGTCTCCACTTAAAGCCAATAGCCCCTCGTGAAATTCAGTTAAAATTTCCCAATCAATCATCGGTTTCTCATGCATTCCCTCAAGTTGGCCTTTGGTTACCAGTACCATTAAATTTTGGTAGCCAATATTATTGTAGGCAATCAACACAATTTGCTGTGGCTTGGGAGCATTGGCATCACGGTCAAATCGTGATCGTGGAGAAAGAAAAAGTTCAGCACCAATAATTGGTTTCAATTTATAACCATTGGCAGCTTGATAAAAATCAACTGATCCATACATTACTCCGCTATCGGTCAAAGCAATGCCTGGCATACCATGTTCTTTGACTTTGTTGATCAAAGCATACGGTGAGCTGAGGGCGTCCAGTAAGCTATAAAAGCTATGTGCGTGTAGATGAACAAAAGCCATAGTCTTTTGGGTAATCTCCATAAGCAAACATAACACACTTTCTATTTTGGATGAATGAGAGAAAATTGAAAATTGCTCCGAAGGTGGGCCAATTGGCAAAAGTTGAAAGCTGGAGGCGAGAAGCTTGATGACTGAGGCAAGAAATTCGCAATTCGCCATTCGCAATTCTCAATTCGAAGTAGTGAATTTCATTTTTTCCTTGTTTCATGTAATGTGTTGGAGCTTTAACTTTTGAAAGGAGGTGCTGTATGACTTATGTTCTTCGTCAAAATAATGAATCTGTAGAAAAGATGTTGGGTAGATTTCGCCGTAAGGTGATGGCCGATGGTGTCCTCACTCGTGTCCGTGCGCGCAAAAATCATGCCAAGAAACTTTCCAAGCGCCAACAAAAAATTCGCGCTCAGTATCGTGTTTCTAAGCAAAATGCTGAATTAAGTGAATAATTGTGAACGCTCAATTACACTTTATTGCTCGTAGTCAGGTCAAGCCTCATGTCGCTCAAGTACTTCGTACTTTGTGGCATGAGGTTTGTTTGTATGAGTCTCCGAAAACACCTGAGGCTACTTTAGATGTCTATATAGTAGGTGAGAAAAAGATTCGGACTGTTAATAAAGAATACAGGGGAGTAGATAAGGTCACTGATGTTGTGTCTCTTGATTTTGGTATTGATGAATTGGGTCAAAAAGTGGCGGTGATTTATATCTGTAATGCAGTACTGAAGCGTGTGGCTCACAAAATGAAACATGACTTTGAGCAAGAGCTCGTTTTTATTACTCTTCATGGCATGCTCCATGTGTGGGGTCATGATCACGAGCATGTAGATGAGGAAAAAGTCATGTTGAAACGTAAGGAAATGTTATTACAAAACTTTCCCCGTTATTCACCATTATTAAGCACATATAGAAGCCGGTTTTTGTTTGACTCTTGATTGGTTTGTCCTATACTACTGATGCATTTTTAGTGCTATTTTTGTATATTTTATTTTTCTTGGCATGGCCAAAGAACGCGTTATTACTGCGATAGATATCGGCAGCACCAGGATTCGAGTTGTATGCGGCGTTATGAGTGGTGAGGGCAATCATGCTCCCCAGATTGTGGGAGTTGGAGATGTTTCTAGCCATGGTATCAGAAAAGGACAAATAATCGACATCGAGGAAACTATCAATTCCATTGCTCAAGCTGTTAGTGAGGCAGAGCGAATGGCTGGGAGTCCCATAGATCATGCCGTGGTCAATATTGCTGGTATTGGTATGACTACTATTAATAGTAGAGGGTTTATCTCTATTGGTCGTCAGGATGGGGAGATTACCCATGATGATATTCATCGAGTGTTAGAGGCTTCTCAAGCTGTCTCTATCCCTCAGACCCAAAAAGTAGTGAAGGTAATTCCTCGTGCTTTTACGGTTGATGATCAGGTGGGAATCAAGGATCCAGTTGGTATGACTGGTATTCGCCTGGAAGTGGATGCAATGATTATGACTGCTCCGCAGGCTAGTATGCGTAATATGATGAAGTGTATTCATCAGGCTGGTATTGATGTTGATGACTTTATTCCTTCAATGCTTGCTTCAGCTGAAGCTGTGTTGTCACGAAGAGAAAAGGAATTGGGGGTGGCTGTGGTTGATGTTGGAGGTGGGTCAGTGAATATCGCTGTCTATGAAGAGGGGGCTTTGCTTCATACTGCTGTTTTGCCAGTTGGAGCTGGGCATGTGACGAATGATATTGCAATTGGGTTGCGTACTTCAGTAGATACAGCTGAGAAGGTTAAACTTGAATATGGAACGTGCTTGCCTCAAGAGGTGCGTTCTAATGATATGATTGATCTTTCTTTGATTAGTCATGTAGACACTCAGAGTGTGTCACTTCACTTATTGGCCCAAATTGTGGAAGCTCGCATGCAAGAAATATTTGATATGGTCGGTAAGGAGTTGCGTAAGATTAATCGTGATGGATTGTTGCCTGCTGGTATAGTCCTGACTGGTGGAGGAGTAAAGATACCGGGTTGCGTAGAAGTGGCGAAGCAAATGTTGAATTTGCCTGTACAAGTAGGATATCCAGTCGAAGTAGAAGGTGTGGTAGATAATATAGACGATCCTGCATACGCTACTGTGATTGGGCTCTTGCTATGGGGTATGCGTAATGAACCCCAGGTAAAATTGCATAAGACCTCAGTTTTTACTACAGTGAAGGAGTGGTTGCGAAGTTTTATACGCTAGTATAAAAGAAAATATTAAGTAGAACTTGTCAATATTCTAGTTTTGTATTACTATCACCCATCGAACAGCTGTACATTTATTAAACCCCTGCTAACTCTCATTAATTTCTTTCTATGGATTCCAAGAAATCATCAAGCCAACAACCACAGACTCAAGCAAAAATATTTGTAGTCGGTGTCGGTGGAGGTGGAAACAATGCTCTCGAGAGCATGATCAAATCTCGTATTGATGTGCAATTTATTGCCGTGAATACTGATGCTCAAGCTTTGGCTTCATCACAAGCAGATCACAAGATTCATATCGGTGTCCAAACTACCAAAGGATTGGGAGCAGGTGCTAATCCAGATATTGGTAAGAAAGCAGCTGAGGAGGATATCAATTCTCTCAAAGAAGTATTAACTGGGGCTGATATGGTATTTATTACCTGTGGTCTTGGTGGTGGTACTGGAACTGGGGCTGCACCAGTCATTGCTCAACTAGCAAAAGATATGGGAGCATTGACTATCGGTGTAGTGACTAAACCTTTTTCTTTTGAAGGACAACGTCGCTCTTTGGTAGCTGAGGCTGGTTTTGGTGAATTGAAGGCTTGCGTAGATAGTTTGATTACTATCCCTAATGATCGCATATTGGCTTTGATTGATCGCAAGACACCACTTACTGATGCTTTTGAGATTGTGGATGATGTACTTCGTCAAGCTGTACAAAGTATTTCTGATTTGATCAATGTTCATGGAATGATCAATGTAGACTTCGCAGATGTACGTTCAGTAATGAAGAACTCTGGTTCAGCATTGATGGGTATTGGTTATGGAACTGGTGAAAACCGTGCATTGGAAGCAGCAAAAGCGGCTATTGAAAGTCCACTTTTGGATCTGTCTATTGCTGGTGCTAAAGGTATTTTGATTAATATCACTGGTGGTACTGATCTCAGTATGTTTGAAGTAGATGAAGCTGCAAAAGTGGTGACTGAATCAGCGGCTGAAGATGCAAATATTATTTTTGGTACAGTAATCGATGATAAATCTGCTGGTGAAATCAAGGTAACCGTGATCGCTACTGGATTTGATGCTTCTGAAGCAGCTAATAATACCGCAGCTCCAAGTATCAACCGCCGTCTCAGTAGTGGTATGAACGATCCATATAAGAACGCATTGAGTGCTAAACAGGCGCCAAAGCAAAATAATTTCTTTGGTAAACAAGTAAACTTGTCTCCAGTAAATAGCATTGCTAAGCAATCTGCATATGCTACTCCAAAGGTGTCACCAAAAGTGACTCAATCTACTCCTGCCAACTCTCAAAATGAGAGTATGGATGCTGATGTAGAGGTTCCAACATTTATGCGTCGCCAAGTCGGTAAATAATACTACTGATGACTAGTATCATCGTTTTCTTACAAATATTTGTTCATTATTTAGAACGGATTTTGTCTCTGTTGATACTAGCTAGTGTTTTGATGAGCTGGTTTCCAGCTGCTAAGAATAATTTCTTGGGTAGATTGGTAATGGATGTTACCAATCCATTATTTAATCTTGTGTATCGTTTCTTTCCTCAAATGCGAATGGGGATGATGGATTTTTCACCGATTATTATTTTTCTGGCTATTGGTTGGATAGCAGAATTGGTTATCTTTGGTTTAGGAAAGTTGCTTGTCTGAGTACTATGTCTCAGATAATTCATGTCACAGTTAAAGCTCATCCCAAAAGGCCAACCTCGATTATTAGTGTGTCAAAAAGTGGCGATATGGTAGTGAGTATCGGTACTTTGCCAGTGATGGGTAAAGCAAATAAAATGCTCATTTTACTTTTAGCTAAGCATTTTCGAGTTTCTCCTAGCCAAATCCTTCTAATAAAAGGTCATCTGAGCAGCTACAAGGTTATTGAAGTTTTAGGTAGCGGCACCAACTAATATGCCTATGATAGTGTCTGGATTGATAGGTAGATCTCGTTGCTTTGCTAATTCAATAGCTCCGGCAATAGAGGCAATATTACTAATTTCTTTGAATTTTCCTCGATAAGGTAGCTTGGCTGCTGTGTGGTAATCTTCACCTGGAATAGCCACAACATCGTCTAGTCCTGCTTTTTCAAAGGCTTTGATTTTAGCATTATTTTGTTCATTCAGATCTAAGGCTTGATAATGGGCGTTGATTCTTTCTGTATCGCTTATAACCCTTAGGGTTGAAGGGTCAGTTTGAGTGATTTCTTTGTAACTGATGGTTGCTCTTAATTTGTACTTTTGAGCTATTCTGGCAATAGTGTCGAATACGAGGTTAGGGTCTAAATGTGCAGGATCACCGATTAATACATGCCACTCATCACCACCTCGGGTGGTGTATATACTTACATTTGTCAGTGCATTTTCAATTTCGGCTCTAGCAGCATCAAAAGTTTCTCTAATCTGAATAGATACTTTTTGACCTACTGACATAATGATTGTTTGAAGGTCGGTTTTGAGTGCGGTTGTCGACTTAGTGGATCTATGAGTATTTAAATGTTTAATAGCTTTAAGGGCAGTGAGTTCAATGTCTCGGGCGTTTACGTCGCCAATACCAATGGCGTCGAAAGAAATATAATAAGCAGAGTTGAATTCAGTGCCTTGGTAGTGGAAGTATTCGGCACTACAATCTTTATTGTTTCTCTGATCCATAAGCAATACTTTTTGGAGCTCTTCAATATTATCTGGTGAAGTTGTGATGTCCTCAAAGTAACTAATGCTATCGTGGGCGCTTTCAATGTCTACCCATGGAGTTATGTAGTCTATACCATTAATAGCTTGGTAATATCTCCGTAATTTGTCATATTTAGTCATCATTGCTTTATCTGAGGCATATTGTTTTTTGACTAAAGCCCATTTGCGTAAATTATGAATAACTTCTTTTTTTAGTAACTGATAGGTTTCTCCATCAATCGTCGCTGGTTCAAAGAATTCAAGTAGATCCTCATCAGCAAGTGTTTCCTGGCGAATAGTTTGAATATCATCAACAAAAGTAAAAATATCAAATGATTTGCCTTTTTCTGCTGCACTGTCAGCTTTTCTAGCGCTCCAGGTGGCTTGTTGATCAGCCCAGAATCGATCCTTGAGAGCTTCTTTTCCACCTAAGACTGTATTTACTTCTTCAGATAATCCAAAATCAAGTTTAATATTTCTCAGTTGGCTTTCTAGCCAATACCGAATTTTTTTGATCTGATCAAGATTGTCTTCAGTGTCCAATAGTGCAGCTATTTTTGCTTCTAGAATTCTTCTAGCCGCTTCTTGAATATCTTTTTCAATGTGCTTCATTACGTAGGATATCACCTCCAATGATTGAGGGCTTCCAATAGCACTGGTGGAAGTAGTTACAGTGAATGCTTCCACGGGTAAAGTCTCTTGTAGCTTTGATAAAGCTTTTTTTACGTGTGTGTCATTGATGTAGTAATGGCATGTTTTGTGGTCGCTGGAAACACAGGTGACATCATCAGCTAGTTCGAAAAATTTTAAACCAGCATCAATGACTTCATCACGCATAGCGATAAGCACATTCGTTACCTCAGGTCCTAGCAATTCATCGTTGAAGTGTTTTACATTAGTTTCATCATTGCCACCTTGGAAGATTACTAGCATATGACTTCCGGGCGGTATATGTGCTAGTTTCATGGCTGGGCGTTCTTTGATTTCTGTCACAAGATCAATTTCCGGTGGATTTCGCATGATTGTTTTCACTCGAGCTATATCTTCCATCATGCTGCCTACAACTGGGGAAATTGCCCCTTTGGATAATTCTGTTGGAGCAAGAATACCAGCAACTTGATCACGATAAACTCTATAGGACGTTCTATTCATCCAAAGACTTTGCCTCAAAGCATCAAATGATGCTGGGCGCGTTGACGGTCTTAAAGTAGCCATAGGTCTATTATCAGAGGTTGAAAAACATGATGCTTAACAGCTCATTTCTCGTTATACTGGCCCCACTTGTTTCCCACGCTCTTCCTACTACTTCTTGGAGGACTTTACGAGCTGCTATTAATTCAGCTTGGTGGGTAGCGGCCAATTTTGGTATAGCTTCAATAGCGTCTACATATTCTTCGAGGCGTTTATATGGATCTTTTTCGGTAGATTTGCTGATCTTGTGAACAATAAGTGTTATTTGCTCCCTATACTCCCCATACTTGATTGGGATGGCCATTTTAATTGCTTCAACAGTATCCACTTTAATTCGATCTGGGTGATTACTGGGACCGTCGTTTTTGGGAAGATGTATTCGCGTTAGTCGGCGTGGACGAACCATATGTAAGTGTTATATCTATAGATTATATCATATTCACTGACGATTAGTAATTGTTAGTGAATATGGGTAAAATACTCTTGTTTTACTTTTCTTATGTCACTTTTTCTTTACGATACCCTAAGCAAGAGCAAGCGTGAGTTTATACCGCTCAATGAAAAGACTGTCAAACTCTATACTTGTGGTCTGACTGTGTATAATTATGGCCATATTGGTAATTTTTCACACTATATTTTTGTCGATTTCCTCAAAAATTATCTGAAATTTTTGAACTATAAAGTTACTCATGTTCGTAATATCACTGATGTGGGGCATTTGGTAGATGATGCTGATAGTGGTGAGGATAAGATGTTGAAAGCCGCCAAAGTAGAGGGCAAGGATCCTTGGCAAATTGCGGCCTTTTATACTGAAGCTTTTCATCGAGATTGTGAGATATTGGGCTTGTCTGTGCCAGATGTAGAACCAAAGGCGACTGAGCATATTGCTGGCATGATCCAGATGATTGAGCAGTTAATGGCAAAAGGAATTGCTTATAAGGCTGCTGATGGGGTTTATTTCTCGGTGGAGAGTTGGGGTAAGTATGGTGAACTCTCTGGTAATAAGGTAGATGCCTTAATTGCTGGTGCTCGAGTAGAGGTGAATCCTAATAAGAAGCATCCTGCTGACTTTGCACTCTGGAAGACAGATCAACCGCATCATGTGATGCTCTGGGATAGTCCGTGGGGTAGGGGATATCCAGGTTGGCATATAGAATGTAGTGCTATGAGTAAGGAGTATTTGGGCGAGGAATTGGATATTCATACAGGTGGGGAGGATAATATTTTCCCTCATCATGAATGTGAGATTGCGCAAAGTGAGGGCGTGAGTGGTAAGAAATTTGTAAATTTTTGGCTGCACAAGCGCCATTTGTTGATAGGGGGAGAAAAAATGTCTAAGTCTAAAGGCAATGTTTATACCTTGGCTAGCTTATATGAGGCATGGCAAAAGCAAGGTTTCTTGGGAACACCTGCTCAGGCTGCCCATATCTTTAAATTCTTAGTTTTGTCAGCACATTACCGTTCACAATTAGATTTTACTTTTGAAAATTTAGCAGCAGCTTATAAGTCGTGGGAGCGCTTGGATCAAACGTATCAGCGCATCCGTGCAGCTATGGTCAATGATGCACTTTCAGGTATACGACCAGATCTAGAACAATTTAGTCTGCACTTTTATCAATCATTGGATGATGATTTGAATACTCCCAATGCCTTAGGCGCTTTGTTTAGTTATAGCAATGTGGTAAATGCAGCTCTTGATGGTGATGGTTTGTCACCAGTAGAGCAAGAACATGCGCTCAGTCTTTTCCAAAATTTCTTTAGTTTATTTCAGATCTCTCTGGATACTCAAACGATTACCGCAGAAGAGAAAGCACTCATTGAAGAGCGCGAGCAGGCACGTCTGAATAAAGATTGGCCCAAATCAGATCAATTGCGAGATCAATTGCTAACTATGGGAGTCGAGGTAAAAGATGGGAAGGGTGGGGTGAGCTGGAAGAAGAAACTAATGTGAGTGGAGAGTACACTCGATTGATCAGAGTGTCGGCAAGATCCTTCGACTCCACTCCGTTGCGCTCAGGATGAATTTATAGTCCTGCTAAACGCCAATTTCAGCAGGTTTCTTTATCCCTTCGGAAAGCTAAGGGAAAAGCTGACTCCAGTGAGCTATAATTCGCACTTCGCAATTCTCAATTCGCAATTTTTCCTCCACTTGCTTGCTCCAAAAGGTGATTTGTGGCATACTATGTGATGTATCGTCGAATCTAGTTTCTGACATAAGAGCGATTTCAAGCCTAAAAGGGGAGAATCGCTTTTTATTTGCATTCCTAATTAGGAGTTGTAAATTGGTATCTGTTAATTACTTTCCCCATGGCTACCCCTAAGAATCCAGTACAAATCATGACCTCAATTGCTTATGTCAATGGAGCTCCTCACGTAGGCTATGCGTTTGAATTGCTGCAAGCCGACGTCTACGCCCGCTATTACCGAATGCGCGGTCATGATGTTTATTTTCTTACTGGGACAGACGAGCATGGTAGTAAGATATTCAAAAGTGCCAAAGAGGCAGGAAAAGACGCTCAAACTTTCGTGGATGAAAATGCGGAAAAATTTAAAGCATTAGCAAAAGCTTTTGCTATTAGTAATGATGACTTTATTCGCACAACGGATCGAACTAGGCACTGGCCAGCAGTCGCTAAACTATGGAATATACTGAAAGATGCTGGCTTGCTAGAGAAGCGCACCTATGAAGGACTGTACTGTGAAGGTTGTGAGTCATTCAAGACAGAGAAAGACTTGGTAAATGGCAAATGTCCTGATCATCTCACCCGGACATTGCAAAGAGTATCTGAAGAGAACTACTTCTTTTTGCTGAGTACATTTAATGACCAAGTCAAAGCAGCGATTGAAGAAAAGAGGCTCAATATATTGCCGCCCCATCGTGCTAATGAAATGCTAAGTCTGACTAAAAGTGGTTTACTAGATGTTAGCTTTTCTCGTTCTAAAGAAGCTTTGCCTTGGGGGATACCCGTGCCCGGTGATGAAGATCAAGTCATGTATGTCTGGTGCGACGCTTTGACGAATTACATATCAGCAGTTGGCTATGCTGAAGAAAGTGAAACTTATAAAAAGTTTTGGGGTAATCCTGCTACCAAACGTATTCATTTTGTAGGAAAAGATATTCAACGTTTTCATGCCACTATCTGGCCAGGAATGCTTTTGGCAGCTCATATACCATTGCCTACTGATGTCTATGTGCATGGTTATATCTCGCTCAATGGGGAAAGAATGAGTAAATCATCTGGAAATAGTGCTGACCCATTTGCCTATATCGAAGAATTTGGTGTAGATCCGTTACGCTATTATTTGGCTCGTGAGATCCCAGCATCTGAAGATGGGGACTTTAATCGTGAACGTTTTGTAGACCTCTATAATGGAGAATTAGCGAATAATTTAGGCAATCTCGTGCAAAGAGTAGTAGCTATGGCTATCAAAAATGAAATTGTGGTACAAGAAGATGCTCCTGTGCTGGCTAATGTTGCTGAATTTGATCGTGAATTGGATGAATCAATGGCTAAATTTGAAATTCATCATGCAGTGCAAGCGATGATGAAACACTTCAAATCATTTAATCAATGGATTGATGAAATGAAGCCTTGGGAACTGGCTAAAACTGATAAAGAAGCATTAGTAAAGACTTTGAGCGTAATGCTTAATACTTTGAAAGCAATGATTCCTTATCTAGAAATCTTTCTACCCGAAACTGCAACTAAGTTGAAGATGAAATTAGGATTGAATGAAAAAGGAGAGGGGAAGATTGTACTTCAAACCACTGAAGGGTTATTTATGAGAAAATCTGTAGAATAAAGTTGATAGTGGAGAGTTGCCCCAAAGGGGTCCCTTTGGGAAAAGTTGAGAGTTACTCAATCTTGGGTAGTAATTAGGATAATACTATTCTTTATTCATCACTATCAGCCAGCGGTAGCTCAATGCCTCGGCGACGGACCTCTATTGGATCACCTTTTTTAATTTTTCCACCTTCGAATACTTTTCCTACTAAACCGCGAATGTTCCATGCATGTTTGGCGAAAAGAGCTGGATCTATACTTGGAAAGAGTTTTGCTACTTGATCACCTGCGCCTCGACAAGGGAAATTAAGGGCCATTGTTATCCAACTACAATCGGGAAAAACCAAAAGTGAAGTGGGCAAAAGCCGGGTGAACTTGGGAATTCCGCTCACAACCATATTGGCTCCTACTGCACTGCCTAAGTCTAAAGCTACTTCTTCCGTCGCAGGCAAACCATATCTTTTAGCTAAAAGCATCATTTCTTCAATCGATACAGCGCTCCACTCTCGCCAATTCATTACTTGCGCTCGTACCGCAGTTTTATGGCGACCGAAGATTTCTCTTTCTCTCACCCCACTACTATCACGGATGGCAGTAGCATGTTTATCACCCTCAATACCAGTAAGGATACAAGTAATTTCATCGCGGTCGGTACTTATTTTATCATCTGGTGGACAGTTTACTAATAAACGTTCTACACGACCGGTAAGTTGAGGTGAATTAGACATAATTATTGCTGTGTAATCTTAATATTGTCCTAAGGGTAGTATGCTTGCGATCACTTCACGAACAGCAATTAGCTGATGTACTAAACCGAGAAGTTCAGGTCGTTCAATCGCTGGTTTCATAATCATAAGTTCGGCAGCTCTTCTGATTTGGGCGCTTATTATAAGGTGAGCAAAGAAGCGAACATGAATTGCTAGTGATCCATCATTTGCTATTTGTTGAGCTCCATCAGAAGCTCGGTCAATCCCAAATTTGTTTGTTAACAACAGCGTATAAAAGCGCCTTTTAGCATCAGCTAAATCATCGGAGCTAAAAGTTTCGACTCTATTTCTAACTCTTCGATAAGTAAGCCATGGAGACACTTTGTCTTTCATGAAATTCTCAGTATCAATGCTACGTGGTATGCCTTCATTAATGCCGATACGAATAGTGCATAATGCTGCTAATTCTTTTCTGGCTGTTTCTTCAGCTGCTTTGCGTACTTGTGTTGCAATTTGTTGCGCATCACCAGGCCTAGTAGCATCAAATAGTTCAGTCTGATCAGATCTTGTGCCTGGCTGATAACAAGCTTAAGTATACGCATCAAGTGCAGTAACAATCGATGTTGGCAGTTGCATATTACCTGCTTCAATTTTAGCCAAGGTTCTCAATACTAATTGCCGCTCATGATCATTTGACCACATATACTACTTAGTTAAATATAAAAAAACTAATGAGTCTATTTGACGCTCGGTGAGTAGTGCTT
>JACCDN010631402.1_pt1 | contig 13100 bp, 12 predicted proteins | sample 7441691 | NCBI WGS metagenome assembly JACCDN01 (sample SAMN15323439, study PRJNA562643) | freshwater metagenome | isolation source: river surface water | place: USA:Blue River Watershed | collected 2017-08-16 | reverse complement strand
TGTCGATCCGGCGCATGGTGGTTCCCATGGGGTCAGATGGCGTGATGCCCCAGCGCGGCTGGCCGCCCAAGGCCTGCACGCCATCTTGGCCCAGATCCACCGTCATCGAGGCATAGAGAAAGACATGCATCAGGCGGTTCTTGGCAAAGCCAAAGCTTTCCAACTGGCCGTTGTTGGTGAAAATCACCTTGCCCGCCGTAACGCGGCCTTTCGGGGTTTTCACCACCCAAGTCGCGCCCTGCCGGTCCATCCCCAAGACGGGGGTATTTTCATAGATCCCGACGCCATCGCGCCGCAACCCTTCGCCAAAGCCCCGGATATAGCCGGCCGGTTGCAGCATCACCGTGCCGGGCGTGTAAAGCCCCGAGACATAATGGTGGCTGCCGGTCAGGTCTGTCATCGCCTTGGCATCAAGATATTCGCTGCCTTCGCCCATCGTTTTCAGATGTTCGGCGTAAGAGCGGTTCAGCGCATCAGTCTTTTCCGAAGCGGCACCATTCACCTTGCCAGCCCGGTCAAAGAAATTCGGATCAATACCGTAATCAGCGACGACATCCGCCGCAAAGGCAATCGCGCCGCGATTCATGTCGATCATCGCCCGGTCATCGCCGTGGCCAGCATAATCGTCAGACTGCAATTCATGCGGCAGGTCGATCATGAAGCCCGAATTGCGCCCCGAGGCGCCTTCGGCCAGACGGCTGGCCTCCAGCACGGCAATCTTTGCGCCGGGGTTCACCTGCATGAGCCGCCGCGCCGCTGAAAGACCGGCAAAGCCACCCCCCACCAAGGCGAAATCAACGGTCAGATCGCCGTCCAGCGTAACGGGCGCAGGTTGCCCCGGCAGGATCGCCGACCAAGCGGCCGGGCCACGATGAACCGGGGTACGACGGGCGGTGTAGCTGTTCATTCTGTTTTTCCTTCAAGACCCAACCTGCCGCGAAACCCGTCCAGCCCCGCCCGCAACTCGGTATTCGCGCCGGTCATTGCCGCCCGCAGCGTTGCGTTCAACCCGCCTTCGGTCGACAGGCTTTGCAAGGCGGCACCAAGATGACCCTTCTCGCCATCCGTGGGCAGATAGCCGCGCAGCACATCCCGGACATAGGCCTGCGACTGGTCGGCGTCTGCGGTAAATTCGGTCAGCCATGCGGCGGTGGTCAGCACTTGTTCCAAAAACGGCGAACACAGCGCGGTTGCGCCGAAATGGGCGTTCAGCGCCACTTCGTCGCGCACGGTGAACACCCGGTTTTTCGCACCGAAAAGCTGTTCCAGCGCGCGTGAGGCCGGATAAACCGGCAAAGGGCAGCCCCCCACCGCAATCGGCGGCAGGGGAATGGTGATGGCGATATCGGTGGCCGGGGCGCACAGCTTTTGCAGTTTTGCCAGCCCCACATCCACCATCACCGAAATCACCGACTGACCCGCCCGGAAGGGCAGGCCGGTCAGGGCTTCATCAGCAACCCGCGCCAGAAGGCAGAGGATGACGATATCCGCCCCCTCAACCACTTGCTGGTTGGGGGCGACCCGCAGGCCGGGCACCGTCGCCTTGAGACGCGCAGCCACTGCTGCGTTGCGGTCCGAGACGACGATTTCATGCCCTTGGCCCGCAAGGCCCTGCACCATCAGCGAGGCAATCTCGCCGGTGCCGATGAAACCCACACGTGCCATCAGCCGACAGCCTCATCCCCGTCATCGGCCAGATCGACCCAGATCGTCTTGATCTGCGTGTACTGGTCATGGGCGTGGATGCCGTTGTCGCGGCCACCAAAGCCCGAGGCTTTGAACCCGCCGAACGGCGTAGAGATGTCGCCTTCGCCAAACGAGTTCACCGTCACCGTGCCTGCGCGGATCGCACGGGCGCCCCGGATGGCCTTTTTGACATTGGCGGTGAAGATCGACGCGGCAAGCCCGTATTCGGTGTCATTGGCCAAAGCGATGGCTTCGTCAAAGCTGTCCACCGTCAGAACCGACAGGACCGGCCCGAAGATTTCCTCGCGCGCCTGTTTGGCATCGCGGGCCACTTCCATAATGGTCGGTTCGACAAAACCGGCGTCAGCCTTGCCACCCATCAGAACCTTCGGTCCTTTGCCCAAGTAGCTGGAAACCTTGTCGTAATGCGCCTTCGACACCAGCGCGCCGACGCGGTTCACCGGGTCCAAGGGATCGCCCATCGGCCATTCGCGGGCATGGGCATAGATGCGCTCCAACAGCGCGTCCTTGACGCCCTTTTGCACGATCAGACGCGACGAGGCCGAGCAGTTTTCGCCCATGTTCCAGAACGCGCCGTTGACGATATGCGCCGCAACCCGGTCAAGGTTTTCAGCGTCATCCATCACCACGGCCGGATTCTTGCCGCCCATTTCCAGCGTGACTTCTTTCAGGTTCGATTCGCCTGCGTATTTCAGGAACCGACGGCCCGTCGCGGTCGAACCGGTGAAGGAGACCGCATCAATGTCCATGTGGCGGCCAATCGGTTCGCCCACTTCGGCCCCACCGCCCGGCACCACGTTGAACACGCCTGCCGGAATCCCGGCTTCCATGGCGAGTTCAGCCATCCGCAGCGCGGTGAGCGAGGTTTCGAGCGCCGGCTTGACGATGATCGAGCAACCCGCCGCCAGTGCCGGGCCGATTTTCCATGCCAGCATCAAAAGCGGGAAGTTCCACGGCAGGACCAAGCCCACAACGCCCACAGGCTCACGCACCACCATTGCGATGTGATTGTCCGATGCAGGTGCCACCTGATCGTAAATCTTGTCGATCAACTCGGCATGCCAGGTCAGGCAGTTCACGGTTTCCGGCACATCGACGGTTTCGCAATCGAAAATCGTCTTGCCGGAATCCAGCGATTCCATCACCGCCAACTCGCGCGCATTGCGCTTTACCAGCTTTGCCAGCTTGATCAGCGCCTCTTTGCGGTCGCGCGGGTGCAGACGCGACCAACGGCCATCTTCAAACGCGTCACGGGCTTTCGCCACGGCGAAATCCACATCCTCAGGGCCGCAAGCGGCGACCTTTGCCAGCACCGCGCCCGTCGCCGGGTTCACCGTGTCAAAGGTCTTGCCCGAAATCGCCGGACGAAACGCGCCGTCGATGAAGGCTTGGGTCGGGAATTCCAGACCGGCGGCAATGGCCTTGTATTCTTCAGTGGTCAAAAGGCTCATGGCGATCACTCCGCGACGATTTTGGCGATGGTGGTTTTCAACACGCGCACAGTCTGTTCCAACTGGCGCTTGTCGTCCTTGTTCAGCGGCTTCAACGGCGGGCGCGGCGGACCGGCATAGTTGCCAGCCATTTCCACACCATGCTTGATGCACTGGATGAACTTGCCGCCCTGTTCCAGAACACGCATCAAGGGCATCATCGCCGACATGATCCGGCGGCCCTTGTCGAAGTTGCCTTCAACCGCACAGGCCTGCCACAGCGCGATATGTTCTGCCGGCAGGAAGTTCGACCCACCGCAAACCCAGCTACGCCCGCCCCAAGCGAAGAATTCCAGCGCCTGATCGTCCATGCCACAGGACATCTGGATATGGGGGTAATCACGGGCCAGAAGGTGGACACGGTTGATATCGCCCGAAGATTCCTTGATGGCGCAGAAGTTGCGGCTGCGGCCCACGCGGTCAAGGAACTCCTCGCCCATGTTGATGCCCATACGGCCGGGATAGTTGTAAAGCATAATCGGCAGATCGGCAGCGCGGTCAATCGCCAGCGCGTTCAGTGCGTTTTCGCGCTCTGTCGGGACCGAATAGGGCGGGCTGCCAACCAGCACCGAATCCGCACCGATCTTGGCGGCATGTTCGGCCATGGTGATGCTGTCTTCCAGCCGGATCGCCACGGTGCCAACCATCAGATGCGTGCGCCCCTTGGTCACCTCACGGGCCAAGGATGCCATCTCAAGGCGTTCTTCCATCGACTGGGCATAGTATTCCCCCGTCGATCCGCCGTTGATGATGCCATGAACGCCCGAGGCGATCAGGTATTCCAGATGCGCGACAAAGGCGTCGCGGTCGATGCTGCCGTCTTCCCGGTGCGGGGTGATGGCAGGCGTGTAGATGCCCTCGAACTTCATGAAGCTCCTCTTTTGGGTTCAGAGCCGGGCGCATTGCCCAGCGGAAATTGCAGACTGACGGGGGTGACAAAACTTTCGATCTGGGCGCGCGACAGCTCCCAATGGGCCACGGCAAGATCGGCAGCGGCGTCCGCATTGCCCGCTTCGATCAAGTCGATGAACTGGTCGTGTTGATCGGCGGCCAGTTCGCGTTGATTGGCCAGCTCCAGCTTGCGCGGGCTGTAAAACGTCATGCCGATGCGGGTGTGGTCGATCAGCAGGCGGCGCAAGGACGGCATCAGGAATTCGTTGTCGGCCATCTCGCCGATGATCGAATGGAACCGTTCATTGCCCAAGGCACGTTCGGCGGCGTCGCCGTTGCGGATCGCCTGACGAAACGCCCACTGACATTCCTTCAACCGTACGATCTGGGCCGGGGTGGCATGCTCGGCCGCCAATCGCGTGGTGGCGGCATAGATCATCGGGGCGGCAACAAAGAAATTCCGCAAGGTCTTGTGCGTCATCGGCGCCACCTGCGCGCCGCGGTTTTCATGCAGGACGACGTAGCCCTCTCCGGCCAGCTGGCGCAGCACCTCGCGCAGCGGCGGGCGCGAGATTCCGTAGGCCTCCGACAGCTCGGTTTCATCCAGATAGTCGCCCGGCTCAAACGCCTGCGTCAGGACGCGACGACGCAAATCCTCGACACAGATGGTCTTTTTGCTGCGGCTTTCAGCTTCCACGGGGCTCTCCTTCCTGAATGCCACCCGGCACGGGTGATTCAGGTAACCTTTTTTCTGTCTAGCTGACAAAATACATATTGTCTACAGTCGGCAGCGCAAAAAGCATGCTCGTGAAATACATGTTGTCTACTTTTGTCATTTATGGTTTCTCTCATGGATACGAGGGAGAATCTGCATGACACAAGCGCAACGCGAGGATGTGATCCGCTGCGAAGGCATCTGGAAGATCTTTGGCGACAAGGCCCAGCAGGCGATGGAGGCGGTCCGCAAGGACAAGCTGACCAAGCGCGAGATTCATGACCGGTTTGATTGCGTCGTTGGCGTGCAAGACGCCAGTTTCAGCGTGGGCCGTGGCGAAATCTTTTGCATCATGGGCCTGTCCGGGTCCGGCAAATCGACGCTGATCCGCCACATCAACCGGCTGATCGAACCGACCTCGGGCAATGTTTTCATCGAAGGTCAGAACGTCAACGCGATGAACCCGCGCGATTTGCGCAGCTTGCGGGCCGAAAAGATCGGTATGGTGTTTCAGTCGATGGCGCTGATGCCGCATCGCACGGTGCGCGACAATGTGGTGTTCAGCCTTGAGGTGCGCGGCGTCTCTGAGGCCAAGCGTGCCGAAGTTGCGGCCCGCGCCATTGCCGCCGTTGACCTGACAGGCTGGGAATCGAAATACCCTGATGAACTGTCGGGCGGCATGCAGCAGCGCGTTGGCCTTGCCCGCGCCATTGCTGCCGATCCGACGATCCTGTTGATGGACGAACCCTTTTCCGCGCTGGACCCGCTGATCCGGAGGCAGTTGCAGGGCACCTTCATGGAACTCTCGGCGGAACTGCACAAGACCACCGTTTTCATCACCCATGATCTGGACGAGGCGATCCGCATCGGCGACCGCATTGCAATCATGAAAGATGGCGTTCTGGTGCAGATCGGCACGCCGGAAGAAATCGTCACCCGCCCGGCGGATGATTATGTGGCCGAATTCGTTGCCGGAATCTCGAAACTGGATCTGGTGACAGCGGCGCGGATCATGCAGCCCCTGGCGCAGTATGAACAAGAAAACGGCCCGCAGAACCATGGCCTTTGGCCTGTGGCGCGCCCCGGCGACAAGCTGAACGAGTTGGTCGATCTGGCCGTCAACACCGATCACCCGATCCTGATTGCCGCCGATGGCCAGCCCGTCGGCGTGGTGTCAAAGCGCGCGCTGTTGCGCGGGATTCAGGGACGCGAAGAAGGGAAGGCCGCGTGATGGAAAAGGAATTCAACTGGCTGAACCCCTTCGTTTCGGTTGACCTTGGCATCAGCGCCTGGGCTGACGGCATCAAGCAATGGGCGATGTCGAACCGCGAGATGATCCAGCCGATCAAGCGGTTTTTTGATGGCGTCATCATCGGCATCGAAAGCGCGCTGCAAGCGGTGCCACCTGTGCTGATGATCGTCCTCATCGGGCTGATCGCGTGGCAAACCGCCGGGCGGCGGGCGGCATGGGGCGTTCTGGCCTGCCTTGCCATCTTGGGCTTTCTTGCCCCCGAGGCTTGGGGCCTTGCAATGACCACGCTGGCCATCGTGATTTCCTCGGTCTTGCTTTGTGTGCTGATCGGTCTGCCGATGGGCGTGCTGGCTGGGAAATCTGACCGGTTCGAAGCGTTTATCCGCCCCGTCCTCGATACCATGCAGACCATCCCGGCCTTTGTTTATCTGGTGCCGGTGGTGATGATGATCGGTATCGGCAACGTGTCGGGCGTGATCGTCACCATCATCTTCGCCCTGCCGCCTTTGGTGCGTCTGACCAGCCTTGGAATCCGTGGCGTCAGCCCGACCGTGGTGGAGGCCGCCCGCGCCTTTGGTGCCTCGCCCGCACAAATCCTGCGCAAGGTCGAACTGCCGCTGGCCACCCCCACCATTCTGGCCGGGCTGAACCAGACCATCATGCTGTCGCTGTCGATGGTGGTCATCGCCTCGATGATTTCGGTCAAGGGCCTTGGCAACGAGGTGCTGCGCGCCATGGGCCGTCTTGACGCGGGCAAGGCCATCGTCGGCGGGCTTGGCATCGTCATGCTGGCCATCGTGCTGGACCGCATCACCCAAGGACTCGGCCGTTCGGGCCGTGACCGCGGCCACAAGCCGTGGTGGCACACCGGGCCGGTGGGCCTTGTGGCCCGCCTTTTCGGCAAGACCAACTAAGTTTTAACCGGAGGAGAGAAGACCCATGAAACACTTTACCCTTGGCACTGCGCTTGCGCTCGTGCTGGCCATCCCGGCCTTTGCAAATGACAAACCCGGCGAAGGCGTCACCGTCCGCCCGATCCTGCCGACGCAGATCGAAGAGCATTTCCAGCACAAGATCCTGTTCCACGCGCTGGAAGATCTTGGCTACACCGTGGCGGACGCCAATGAGGCTGAATACCAGACCATCCACCTGGCCCTTGGCACCGGCGATGCAGACTTCACTGCCGTGTCCTGGCACACCCTGCATGACGCCTTTTATCAAGAAGCGGGCGGCGATGCGGTTCTGACCAAAGTCGGCACCTATATCGAGGGCGCGCTGCAAGGCTATCTGATCGACAAGGCCACCTATGACAGCGGCGTGACCGATCTGGGCATGCTGGCCGATCCCGAAGTGGCCAAGAAGTTCGACGCCGATGGCGACGGCAAGGCCGACCTTGCGGGCTGCATCCCGGGCTGGGGCTGCGAGCGCGTGATCGAAACTGCGCTGGACGCTTACAAACTGCGCGACACCGTGACCCACAACCAAGGCGCCTATCAGGCGATGATCGCCGACGTCATGGCGCGCCACAGCAACGGCCAGCCGATCCTGTACTACACCTGGACCCCCTACTGGGTTTCGGGCGCGCTGATCCCCGGCAAAGATGTTGAATGGCTGTCGGTGCCCTTCACCGCCCTGCCCGATGGTGCCACCGGCAACACCGAATTCAACGGCAAGAACCTTGGCTTTGCTGTCGACAATATCGGCGTTGTGGCCCGCAATGACTTCCTTGCAGCCAACCCGGCTGCGGCGAAACTGTTCGAAGTCGCCAAGCTGGACATCAACGACATTTCAGCCGAAAACAAGCTGATCGCCGATGGTGAAAACACCCAGGAAGCCATCGACAAGCACGCGACCGACTGGATCGCTGCCCATCAGGCCGACTATGACGCCTGGCTGGCTGCCGCCCGTGAGGCCGCGAACTGATCGCTCACCGTGGGCGCCCCGCAAGGGGCGTCCACATTCGACAAGGCGCAGGAATGACTGGAACGACGCATTTCGTGTTCTTCCTTTTGGAAGAATTCTCGCATCTCGCGTTTTCCTGCGCGCTGGAGCCGCTGCGCATCGCCAATCTGGTATCCGGCAAGCCGCTTTATCGCTGGTCGCTCATCAGCGCCAATGGCAAGACCGCCACCTGTTCCAACGGCTCTGTCACCTTGGTGAATGGCGGCACCGAACCCTTGCGCCATGCCGATCGGCTGTTCGTGATCTCCGGCATCAACATGCAAAAGCATGTGACCCCGGACCTTCTGACCTTCCTGCGCCGCGAACGCGCGGCAGGAACCGCCTTGGGGGCGATCTGTTCGGGCGCCTATGTGCTGGCAAAGGCGGGATTTCTTGATGGCATGCAAACGGCCGTCCACTGGGCCTATCACGATCTGTTTGTCGAAGAATTCCCCGAGGTAAAACTGGTCCGAAACGTCTTTGTCGCCCGCGAAAAGATCATCACCGCCTCGGGCGGGACGGCGGCGGCGGATCTGATGCTGCATCTGATCGGCAAGGCGCATGGCACCGATCTTGCGACCGAAGTTGCCGATCAGATGGTCTATAACGCGGTGCGCGAAGGCACAGCGGCACAGCGCGTCTCGCTGCAATCACGCCATGGGATGCGCAATGCCCATCTGATGCGGGCGATTGCCATCATGGAAGCCAACATCGAAGATCCGATGTCCCCCAGTCTGATTGCCGAAGAACTGGGCATCTCGACCCGGCAGCTGGAGCGGCTTTTTGTGCGCTTTCTCAACTCCACCCCCAAGCATTATTTCATGGAGATGCGGTTGAATCGGGCGCGCAATCTGCTGGTGCAAAGTGAACAATCGGTCACCGAAATCGCCATGGCCTGCGGATTTCAGACCACCTCGCATTTTTCCAAAGTGTTCCGCGCACATTTCGGCACCTCGCCCGTGATGCAACGCGCTAAACTGGGTTAAGGTGCGACGTTCCATAGCTGACCTAATGCCCAAGGCCTGTTATACGGGTGGCGCACGCCGCAACTGACAGGATCCGAGGTGAAGCCCCTCCGCCGCAGACATCTGCCCTCGCTCGGGGCGCTTGCAACATTCGAGATCGCCGCAAAGCATCTGAGCTTTACCCTTGCCGCCCGGGAATTGAACATCACCCAAGGCGCTGTCAGCCAGCAAATCCGGTTGTTGGAGCGCGCACTTGGAACCGATCTTTTCCGGCGCAAACACAATGCCCTTGATCTGACCGCCGCCGGGGCCGATCTGTTTGCCGCCGTGACCGACGGGCTGGACCGCATCAGTGCAGGTGTCGGTCTGCTGGCCCCCGAGGCAGCCGCGCAAGGTGTGACGGTTTCCGCCACCGACGCGCTGGCCGCTTTGTGGCTGAAACCGCTGATTGATCTCTACCGCGTTGACCACCCTGACGCCTGTTTCACCATCCTCGCCTCAGACGAAGATGGCGCGCTCAGCCGCCATGCAGAGGTGGATATCGCTCTGCTCTGCGGCAACGAACGCTTTGAGATCGGGGACGAATTGCACCTGATGTATCCTGAGGTCGCCCAACCCGTGTGTTCGCCCGCCTTTCTTGCGGCCCATGGGCCTTTCACAGATGCACAAAGCCTGATGCAAGCGCCCCTTTTGAACCTGCACGACCGCCATTGGAGCGCGGGGGCCGTGCAGTGGCATCCCTTGGGCTGGCAGGAATGGGGTCAGGCCCAAGGTCTGACATGGCAGCAACCGGCGTTTCGGCTCTCGACCAACAAGGTCGCGCTCTTGACCGAGGCGGCGGTTGCGGGCGAAGGCGTGATGCTGGGCATCCACAATCTGGTGCAGGGCCACATCGACCGCGGAGATTTGGTCTATGCCCATCCCGCGCAACTGCGCTCGGGCAGATCGAACTTCATGCGGATTACCCCCGCAGCACGGCAACGTCCGCAAGTTGCACATTTTGCGGGCTATCTGTTGCGGGCCTTGCAAAGCCATTAGCTCAACTAATGCGAAAGACGCCGGAATTCTCGTTTGCAAGCGACAGACCTGTGGCCCGATAGAGGGCAGGACACCCCTCGCAAGGAGCAAGGCCATGGGCTTCAAACGCACCATTCAAGCCATCGACACCCATTCCGGCATCCCCATGCGGGTGATAACCGGCGGCGTCCCGCATATTCCGGGCAATTCGGTCTTGGAAAAGATGCGCTGGCTGGAGGCCAATGACGACCAGCTGCGCAAACTGGTGCTGCGCGAACCCCGTGGCTATCCGGCGCATTGCTGCAACCTTCTGGTGCCGCCCTCGCACCCCGAGGCGGATGCGGGCTACATCATCATGGAGCAGGTGGAATACCCGGTGATGTCGGGCGGCAATACGATCTCGGTCGTGACGGTGCTTTTGGAAATGGGCATCCTGCCGATGAAAGAGCCGGTGACCGAGCTGACGCTAGAGGCGCCCGCCGGGCTGATCCGCGTGCGGGCCGAGTGCCAGAACGGTAAGGTCAAGTCGGTGACCTTCCGCAATGTGCCCGCCTTTGCCGCCCATCTCGACGCCGAAATTGATGTGCCACATCTGGGACGCGTGCGCGTCGATGTTGGCTGGGGCGGCATGTTCTACGTCATCGCCGATGTGCGCCAGTTCAAGGGGTTGGAGCTGAAGCCCGAACATGGCCGCGAAATCGCGCGCATCTCTGCCATGATCCGGCAGGCCGCCCATGAACAACTGCCCGTGGCCCACCCCGACTATCCCGGTGTCGGCATCACCATTTCGCAGCTTTCCGGACCGACCGAAGATCCGCGCGCCGATTGGCGCAACGCCGTGACCATGGCAACCGGCCCCTTGTCGTGGGATGATCCGAACACCTGGACCGGCGCGATCGACCGCTGCCCCTGCGGCACCGGCACCTGTGCCAAGATGGCGGTGTTGAACGCCAAGGGCGAATTGCCGATCGGTCAGGACTTCCGGCATCAGGGCATTCTGGACACCATCTTTACCGGCCGTCTGGTGGAAGAGGCCCGTATCGGCGACCGCGCGGCAGTGGTGCCGACGATCAGCGGCACAAGCTGGATCTTCGGCATCAACACGCTGGTTCTCGATCACGATGACCCGCTGCCCAATGGCTATACCATGGGCGATATCTGGGCTTGAGCCAAAGACAGCTCTGCCTTGCACCCGGCGATCCATTGCGCGACGATTGCGGCAGTATCGCCGGGGGCCTCGTATGACTGCATTGAAACTGCGTATCTTGTTTGACGGGGCAATGATCGGCCCCGGCAAAGTGGCGCTGCTCGGCCATATCCGCGACACCGGTTCCATCGCGGCGGCCGGGCGGCAGATGGGAATGAGCTACAAGCGGGCATGGATGCTGGTCGAAGAGCTGAACGCCGCTTTTGCCGAGCCGCTGGTCACCAGCGCGCGCGGCGGGCCGGGTGGCGGCGGCGCACATTTGACCGCGACAGGGGCCGAAGTCTTGCGGCTTTATCAAGAGGTGATGGATCGCGCACTGGCCGCAGCCGCTGATCCCATCGCAGCGCTTGAGGCCATGCTGCGCCCTGCCCCAATATGTCCAACGGGAAATAACGCTTGACCCTGCCGGTTGCTTCCGCTTGATATGTTTTTGAAAACATATCCAATGGAGTCCCTCATGTCCCGTCGCCTTTTGCTTGCCGCAGCGCTTGCCACCGTCACCGGCCCGGCCCTTGCCGAAGAGGTCGTGGTCTTTGCCGCCGCCTCGCTGAAAAATGCGCTGGACGCTGTGGCCGCCGATTATCAGGCCGCGACAGGCAATACGGTGACGATCAGCTATGCCGGGTCGAACGCGCTGGCCAAGCAGATCATCGAAGGCGCCCCGGCGGATATATTCCTCTCTGCCTCCAAGTCCTGGATGGACGAGGTGGAAAAGGCCGGACTCGTCGCAGATGGTACGCGGGCCGATCTGTTGGGCAACACGCTGGTGCTGGTGGCCCATGGCAAGGATGCCGCCCCGGTGGACCTGACCCAAAGCACAGACCTGAAAGCGCTTTTGGGTGATGGCAAACTGTCGATGGCCATGGTCGATTCCGTGCCAGCGGGCCAATATGGCAAAGAGGCGTTGGAAAGCCTTGGGCTTTGGACCTCGGTTGAGGGCGCTGTGGCGCAGTCTGAAAACGTGCGCGCGGCCCTTGCGCTGGTCGCAACCGGCGAGGCCCCTTACGGCATCGTCTATGCGTCGGACGCGGTGGCGGATGAAAATGTGTCGGTCGTGGCAACCTTCCCCGAAACCAGCCACAAGCCGATCACCTATCCCGCCGCCCTGCTGAAATCTGCCGCGGATCCGGCCGACAAAGCTTTTCTTGAGGCATTGTCGGCAGCCCCGGCAGATGCCAAATTCGCCGAACAGGGCTTTGTCGTCCTGAACTGAAGCCAGCCCGAAGGAACGGGATGTTCGACGCACTTTCCCCCGATGAATGGCGCGCGGTGACCCTGTCGCTGCGCGTCTCGCTTTGGGCCTCGGTTCTAAGCCTGCCCTTTGGCCTTTTGACGGCTTACGCCTTGGCCCGTTGGAACTTCTGGGGGCGTCAGGTGCTGAACGGGCTGGTGCATCTGCCCTTGATCCTGCCGCCGGTTGTCACGGGGTATCTCTTGCTGCTGACCTTTGGACGCCGCGGCACCGTAGGCCAACTGCTGGACCAATGGTTTGGTGTGGTGCTGGCCTTTCGCTGGACGGGGGCGGTATTGGCCGCCGCTGTGATGGCCTTTCCCCTGATGGTGCGCGCCATCCGGCTGGCGATTGAGGCGGTGGACCCCAAGCTGGAACAGGCGGCCAGCACGCTTGGCGCCTCGCGGTTTTGGGTCTTTGTCACCGTCACCCTGCCCCTGATCCTGCCCGGAATTCTGGCCGGAACCATTTTGGCCTTTGCCAAGGCGATGGGCGAATTCGGGGCCACCATCACCTTTGTCTCCAATATTCCCGGCCAGACCCAAACCCTGCCCTCGGCGATTTACGCCTTCTTGCAGGTGCCGGGCGGCGACGGGCAGGCGATGCGTCTGGTTGTCGTCGCCATCGCGGTTGCGATGGCAGCGCCGTTCTTGTCGGAATGGCTGGCCCGTACCGTTGGCCGGC
>JACCDN010752430.1_pt1 | contig 13103 bp, 11 predicted proteins | sample 7441691 | NCBI WGS metagenome assembly JACCDN01 (sample SAMN15323439, study PRJNA562643) | freshwater metagenome | isolation source: river surface water | place: USA:Blue River Watershed | collected 2017-08-16 | reverse complement strand
GTCTGGGAGCCGGGCGTGATCTGGCGCTACGGCCGCGAATGGGCGATCACGGTGCAGTCCGACGTGGCCGACGGCATTCAGGGGCCGACGGTATCGATGCAGATCGATCCTCAGCTGGATGCGTTGCGCAGCAAGCTGCCACCGGGCTACAGGATCAGTCTGGAGGGTGCGATCGCTGACAGCGGCAAGGCGCAGGAGTCGATTGCCGCGAATGTGCCGCTGGTGATCTTCATTGTGTTTACCTTGCTGATGCTGCAGTTGCACAGCTTCTCGCGTTCGGTGCTGGTGTTCCTGACCGGGCCGCTCGGTGTGGCAGGCGCCGCGATGGCGCTGCTGATCCTGCAGCGTCCGTTCGGTTTCGTCGCCCAGCTGGGGGTGATCGCGTTGTTCGGCATGATCATCCGGAACTCGGTGATTCTGGTCGATCAGATCGAGCAGGACATCGCCGCAGGCATTCCCGCCTGGGATGCGATCGTGGGCTCGGTGGTCCGGCGGTGCAGGCCCATCCTGCTGACTGCGGCGACGGCGGTGCTGGCGATGATCCCGTTGTCGCGCTCGGTGTTCTGGGGGCCGATGGCCGTCGCGATCATGGGTGGTCTGATCATTGCGACCGTGCTGACCCTGCTGTTCCTGCCCGCGCTGTATGCGGCATGGTTCCGTGTCAAGCGCCCGATGGATCCGGCGCGGAGTGTCGGCTGAGGCGGTGAGCGCTCTGCGAGGGCGGGGCGCTGAACCGCGCCGGGATCGTGCCGACGGGCATCTGCCGGGAGGAAATGCGCGCGGGAGCCTGCATCAGGTGTGCGCGGCACATCCATGATTCGCCCCGTGAACCCGTGCAAGAACGTGGGTTCCGGGCCGAAAAAGGAGCGTCTTGCATGATTTTCCAGTAAAATTTCGCCCCAGAGTCACGGCAAGCACAATCGCAGGGCGACCGCTCTTGGCGCATGGTCGCCCTTTGCTTTTGTTGAAACTGTGTCGGATCCTGCGGTGCGTACAGCGCGCCGGATCCGGTCGCCGCGAGGATGGCGAAATTGGTAGACGCACCAGGTTTAGGTCCTGACGCCAGCAATGGTGTGGGGGTTCGAGTCCCCCTCCTCGCACCACTGTTCTGATTAACATTTTTGGACGAAGCACATGTCAACTGAAGTCGAAACCCTTGAAAAACTCGAACGCCGCGTGACGCTGACCGTACCCCTGGCCGAGATCAATGCCGAGGTCGAGAAGCGCCTGAAAGTGCGCGCCCGGACCGCCAAGGCTCCCGGCTTCAGGCCCGGCAAGGTCCCGATGAAAATGGTCGCTGCGCAGTACGGCCCGATGGTCGAAAACGATGTGCTGAACGACACCGTCGGTCGCGCGTTCGCCGCCGCAGCGGCCGCGAGCAACCTGCGCGTCGCCGGTTTCCCGCGCATCGAGCCGAAAGAGGGTGCATCGGTCGAGGGTTCGCTGGTATTCCAGGCGACCTTCGAGGTCTATCCCGAGGTGAAGGTCGGTGACCTGGCGGCGACAGAGATCGAGAAGAGCCGTTCGGAGATCACCGACGCCGAGATCGACAAGACCATCGACATCCTGCGCAAGCAGCGCGTGCATTACCACACCAAGGGCGAGCATCATGCGCATGGCGATGGTGGCGCCGATCTGTCCGCGCAGAATGGCGACCGCGTGACGATTGATTTCGTTGGCAAGATCGATGGCGTCGAATTCGCCGGCGGCAAGGCCGAGGATTTCCCGTTCGTGCTGGGCGAAGGGCGCATGCTGGCCGACTTCGAGAAGGCCACGATCGGCCTGAAGGTCGGTGAGTCCCGCACCTTCCCGCTCGCCTTCCCCGAGGACTATCACGGCAAGGATGTCGCAGGCAAAACGGCTGAATTCACGATCACCGTGAAGAACATCGAGTGGGCGCACATGCCCGAGGTCGACGCCGAATTCGCGAAGAGCCTCGGCATTGCCGATGGCGACCTGCAAAAAATGCGCGACGATATCCGTGCCAACCTGGAACGTGAAGTCGGCGGCCGGATCAAATCCCGCACCAAGCAGAGCGTGATGGATGCGCTGCTGAAAGTGGCTGAACTCGACGTGCCGAAGGCGCTGCTCGAGCAGGATGCCGAGCGACTGGCCGAGATGACGCGCGAAGACATGCGTCAGCGCGGTGTGAATGTGAAGGACATGCCTTTCCCGGCCGATCTGTTCACCCAGCAGGCCGACCGTCGCGTTCGCCTCGGTCTGATCCTGTCCGAGATGGTCAAGGCGAATTCGCTGAATGCCACCGCTGAACAGATCAAGGCTTACATCGAAGACTTCGCCAAGGCGTATGAAGACCCGCAGCAGGTCATCAAGTACTACTACAGCGACCGCAACCGTCTGGCCGAGATCGAGGCGCTGGTGCTCGAAGAGAACGTCGTCGATTTCGTGCTGGGCAAAGCCAAGGTCAAGGAAACAGCGGTATCCTTCGATGAGCTGATGGGCAATAACGCTCAGGGCTGATACACGGCCGGTGCCTTCCGGCGCCGGCGACTTCTTTGAACGCAAGGATGGGAATTCAAATGACAGACAGCATCTACCGTAAATCTGCGCTCGATACCGACATGCTGGGCATGGTGCCGATGGTGATCGAGCAGAGCGGTCGCGGTGAGCGCGCGTACGACATTTATTCCCGCCTGCTCAAGGAGCGCGTGATCTTCATGGTCGGGCCGGTGAACGACCAGACCGCGAATCTGGTGGTCGCGCAGCTGCTGTTCCTCGAGAGCGAAAATCCCGACAAGGACATTTCGCTCTATATCAACTCGCCCGGTGGCTCGGTCTCTGCCGGTCTGGCGATCTACGACACCATGCAGTTCATCAAGCCGGACGTGTCCACCCTGTGCACCGGACTTGCGGCATCGATGGGGGCGTTCCTGCTGGCCGCGGGCGCGAAGGGCAAGCGTTTCTCGCTGCCCAACTCGCGCGTAATGATTCACCAGCCGCTGGGGGGCGCTCAGGGTCAGGCCTCGGACATCGAGATCCAGGCCCGGGAGATTCTCTATCTGCGCGAACGCCTGAACCGCATTCTCTCCGAGAAGACGGGCCGGGACATCGAGCAGATCAGTCGCGATACCGACCGCGACAATTTCATGTCTGCCGAGCAGGCGGTCGAATACGGGATGATCGACAAGGTACTGACGCATCGTTCCTAAGGGAAACATCTTCCTCCGGAATAGTACTTTGCCAATGATTTTTGGCTGGCCGCCGCGGCATGCCGCGGCGTGACGGATTTCGAATTCGCAGGTAAGATCGACCCAAATTCACCTTTTTGGCTAGTCCATGTCCGAGAAAAAGTCGTCTAGCGGCGAAAAATTGCTTTATTGCTCATTTTGTGGGAAGAGCCAGCACGAGGTCAAAAAGCTGATCGCCGGTCCGTCGGTTTTCATTTGCGACGAATGTATCGATCTGTGCAACGACATCATCCGGGACGAAGCCTCCACGGTTGAGGCCGTCGCTGGCCCGAAATCGGACCTGCCCACGCCTCAGGAAATTTTCGACCTGCTGGGTCAGTACGTGATCGGTCAGGAGACCGCGAAACGCACGCTGTCGGTCGCGGTTTACAACCATTACAAGCGGCTGCGTCATCTGGGCAAGAAAGATGACGTCGAACTCGCCAAGAGCAATATTCTGCTGATCGGCCCCACCGGCTCCGGCAAGACGCTGCTGGCCCAGACGCTGGCCCGCATGCTCAACGTACCGTTCGTGATCGCGGACGCGACCACCCTGACCGAAGCCGGTTACGTCGGCGAGGATGTCGAAAACATCATCCAGAAGCTGCTGCAGAACTGCAATTACGAAGTCGAGAAGGCGCAGAAGGGCATCGTCTACATCGACGAGATCGACAAGATCTCACGCAAGTCGGACAATCCGTCGATCACCCGAGATGTGTCGGGCGAGGGTGTGCAGCAGGCCTTGCTGAAACTCATCGAGGGCACGATGGCGTCGGTACCGCCACAGGGCGGTCGCAAGCATCCGAATCAGGACTTCGTGCAGATTGACACGACCAACATCCTGTTTATCTGCGGCGGTGCCTTCGATGGACTGGCCAAGATCATCTCCAACCGTTCGGAAAAGAGCGGTATCGGCTTTTCCGCCGAGGTGAAGAGTCAGGCCGAGCGCAGCGCCAGCGAAGTGATGACCGGTGCCGAGCCGGAGGATCTGATCAAGTTCGGCCTGATCCCTGAGCTGGTCGGCCGTCTGCCCGTCGTGGCCACGCTGACCGAACTCACCGAAGAAGCGCTGATCCAGATCCTGCTGGAGCCAAAGAATGCGCTGATCAAGCAGTACTCGAAACTGCTTGAAATGGAAGGTGCCGAGCTCGAAGTTCGCCCGGCCGCCCTGCATGCGATCGCGCGCAAGGCACTGGCCCGCAAGACTGGGGCCCGGGGGCTGCGTTCGATAGTCGAGCATTCACTGCTGGATGTGATGTTCGACCTGCCGAACCAGCAGAATGTTGCCAAGGTAGTCATTGATGAGAACACCATCACCAACGGCGCGAAGCCTTTGCTGATTTACCATGAGCAGCAGAAGGTTTCCGGGGCGAAATAGCTCGTTTGGATCTCTGTTCCGGCGAAAACGCCCTGTTTTCGCCAAAATCCCTGCAAAAATCGCAAAAAACTGCCGAAAAGACCCAGTTTTCGGCAGTTTTTTGAACAAACGCAGTACAATCGACTCAACAATAATGCACAGGGGCTTCAGTTGGAGAGTCGCTCGGCTCAGCGCTTGCGCCAGTGATCTTTCCATCTCAGTCCGTCCGTCGCCTGCCAGGCCGTTTTTTTCTGCCGTTTCCGATGCGAAATGGGCGAAAGTCCGATTTGCAAGATTTGAAAGGCAAAAATGCGTTACCTGTTGTAAGGTTTGTTAACCGAAGGACTTGTTATTGGCTAAAACATGCCAACATAGTCTGAAGGTTTTCTGAAAAGGCTCGTAATGACGATCACTTCCCAATACTCCGAACCCACCCAGCTGCCGCTGCTCCCCCTGCGCGATGTGGTGGTGTTCCCGCACATGGTGATACCGCTGTTTGTCGGTCGTCCCAAGTCCATCAAGGCACTGGAAGCCGCGATGGAGCAGGGCAAGAGCATCATGCTCGCCGCGCAGAAAGCAGCCGCCAAGGATGAGCCTTCCGCCGACGATATCTACGAGATCGGCTGTATCGCCAATATCCTTCAAATGCTCAAGCTGCCCGATGGCACCGTGAAGGTGCTGGTCGAGGGAGCGCAGCGTGCCCGCATCCACAATATCTCGGAGGTCGAAACGCATTTCGTCGCCGATCTCTCGCCGGTGGAATCCGAGGCGGGTGACGAGTCCGAAGTTGAGGCGATGCGCCGCGCGATCGTCCAGCAGTTCGACCAGTACGTGAAGCTCAACAAAAAGATCCCGCCCGAGATCCTCACCTCGCTGGCGGGCATTGATGATGCCGGTCGGCTCGCCGATACCATCGCCGCGCATCTTCCGCTGAAGCTCGAACAGAAGCAGGTGATTCTCGAGATCTTCAATGTCGCCAAGCGGCACGAGCACCTGCTCGGTCAGCTCGAGGCGGAACTCGACATCCTGCAGGTGGAAAAGCGCATCCGTGGCCGCGTGAAGCGGCAGATGGAAAAGTCGCAGCGCGAGTACTACCTGAACGAGCAGGTCAAGGCGATCCAGAAAGAGCTGGGCGAGGGCGAAGAGGGCGCCGATCTGGAAGAGCTGGACAAGAAGATCATCGCCGCCAAGATGCCCAAGGAAGCCCGCGAGAAGGCGCAGAGCGAACTGAAGAAACTCAAGCTGATGTCACCGATGTCGGCCGAGGCCACGGTCGTTCGCAACTTCATCGATGTGCTGATCGGCCTGCCATGGCGGAAAAAATCCAAGGTCAACAACGACCTCAGCCATGCAGAGAAAGTGCTCGAGGACGACCACTACGGCCTCGAAAAGATCAAGGAACGCATTCTCGAGTATCTCGCCGTGCAGCAGCGCGTGGACAAGGTGAAGGCACCGATCCTGTGCTTCGTTGGCCCGCCGGGCGTTGGCAAGACCTCGCTCGGTCAGTCGATCGCGCGTGCGACCAACCGGAAATTTGTGCGCATGGCGCTGGGTGGCGTACGTGATGAAGCCGAGATCCGTGGTCATCGCCGCACCTACATCGGTTCGATGCCGGGCAAGATCCTGCAGAGCCTGACCAAGACCGGTGTGCGCAATCCGCTGTTCCTGCTCGACGAGATCGACAAGCTGGGCTAGGATTTCCGTGGTGATCCGGCGTCGGCACTGCTGGAGGTGCTCGACCCCGAGCAGAACCATACCTTCGCCGATCACTATGTCGAGGTCGATTTTGATCTGTCCGACGTGATGTTCGTCGCGACGGCGAACTCGCTGAATATTCCTGTCGCGCTGCTCGACCGTATGGAAGTGATCCGCCTGTCCGGCTACACAGAGGACGAAAAGACGAGCATTGCGCAGCGCTACCTGCTGCCCAAGCAGATCAAGAACAATGGCCTGAAAGACAGCGAGATCAATGTCGCCGAGTCGGCCGTGCGTGACATCATTCGCTATTACACCCGCGAGGCTGGCGTGCGCTCCCTCGAGCGCGAGATCTCCAAGATCTGCCGCAAGGTGGTGAAGATGCTGCTGCTCACGAAGCAGGAGAAAAAGATTGCCGTCACCAGCAAGAATCTCGGCAAGTTCCTCGGTGTTCGTCGCTATGACTTCGGTGTCGCCGAAAAAGAGAACCAGATCGGTCAGGTAGTCGGTCTGGCCTGGACCGAGGTGGGTGGCGATTTGCTTACCATCGAGGCGATGACCATGCCGGGCAAGGGCAATGTGATTCGCACCGGTACGCTGGGTGATGTGATGAAAGAATCGATCGAGGCGGCACGCACCGTGGTTCGCAGCCGTTCGAAAGTTCTTGGCATCAAGAATGACGTGTTCGAAAAGACGGACATTCATATTCACGTACCCGAAGGCGCAACCCCCAAGGATGGTCCGTCGGCCGGTATTGCGATGACCACTGCACTGGTGTCGGTGTTTACCGGCATTCCGGTTCGTGCCGATGTCGCGATGACGGGCGAGATCACCTTGCGTGGTGAAGTGCTCCCCATCGGCGGGCTGAAGGAAAAACTGCTCGCTGCGCTGCGCGGTGGCACCAAGACGGTGCTGATTCCCGAGCAGAACGTGAAAGATCTGGCGGAGATCCCCGAGAACGTGAAGAACCGCCTCGAGATCGTGCCAGTGAAATGGATCGACAAGGTGCTCGAGATCGCGCTGGAGCGTCAGCCAGTGCCTCTCACCGAGGAAGAAGCAGCGCCGCAAGCCGCGGTGGCATCGACAGAAGAAAAAACAAACCCTGCGGTTGTCAAGCACTGAGCCTGATCATGCAGTTTGAAAAAGCGCCCTGCGGGGCGCTTTTTTGATGCAAAAATTTTATGTCAACGCATGCACTCTGCGATATTCTTTCGCGGGCATTGTTTGCTGCGCTCGCAACACTCACGTAATCAATGAGTTAGAAGAGTTTTTCGGCACGCGCTTGCATCGCTGGCGGAGCGCGACGTATTGCTTATACGCTGTGTAAGCTTTGTTACGTCGGGAAATGATCGATCTTCAATAGTGTTATCAGGTAAATTTCTTGACACTAACGGGTCGCCACGAGTCTAATATTCGCTGCAGCAAGCACTGCTTATTTTGTCGCCGGTTGTTTGAATGAACTGCCAGCGTCATAAATAAATTCAACAACACGTCCCAGGGGGAGTCAGTGAACAAAACTGAACTGATAGATGAGATCGCCAAGGCGGCGGACATTTCCAAGGCTTCTGCCAGCCGCGCGCTGGAAGCCATGATTGATTCGATAACCTCCACGCTGAAGGAAGAGGGCTCGGTGACCCTGGCTGGTTTCGGTACCTTCGCAGTCAGCGCCCGTGCAGCCCGCACCGGTCGTAATCCGCGCACCGGCGAGGAGATCAAGATCAATGCATCCAAGGTGCCTAAATTTAAGCCTGGCAAAGCCCTGAAAGATGCGCTAAACTAGCGGTTTTTCCGGCGTGGTGACAACGCCGGATATGGCTGACTAAGTCGAAACGAGCAAGGTTTCAGGGGTGCTTAGCTCAGTTGGTAGAGCGGCGCCCTTACAAGGCGTAGGTCGGGAGTTCGAGCCTCTCAGCACCCACCATTCAGCCATCAATGTTTTACGCAGTATTGGAGTGGTAGTTCAGTCGGTTAGAATACCGGCCTGTCACGCCGGGGGTCGCGGGTTCGAGTCCCGTCCACTCCGCCAAAACCAGAAAAGGCGAACCCTGTGTTCGCCTTTTTTCATATGTAATTCCAACAGAACACGAGCCAGCGCATCTTGCCTGGCCGGAGACATCACCGAGTAACTGAACATGCTTGAATTCATCCGCACCCATCAGCGACTGATGCAGTTCTTGCTGCTTCTGATCATCTTCCCGTCGTTTGCTTTTTTCGGCATCGAGAGCTACCTTAGCATGGGCGACAAGGAGCCGCCCGTGGCCAAGGTCGGCGGCCAGACGATCACGCAGCGTGAATGGGAGGCTGCACAGGCGCGGCAGGTCGAGCGCTTCCGTCAGGTGTTCGGCGAGCAGTTCAATCCGGCGATGCTGGACACGCCTGAGGCGCGTCAGGGCGTGCTTGAGAACCTGATCGCGCAAAAGGCAATGTCGTCCCATGTGATCGACCATCACCTGACCGTCTCGAATGACACGCTGCGCCGGACCATCGGGGAGATCCCCGGGTTGCGCGACCCGGACGGCCAGTTCAACAAAGAACGCTACCAGCAGCTGCTGGCTGCGCAGGGACTGACGCCGGAAAAATTCGAGGCCGGTCTGCGTCATGATCTCGCCGTTCAGCAAATCAATGCGGTCGTGCAGGGCACGGCCTTTTCGCCGAAATCAGTCGCCGCGCGCATCTCCGCACTGAACCAGCAGGTGCGCGAGGTGCAGGAACTGTCGTTCACGCCGCAGGGCTTCCGCTCGGAGGTGAAGGTGACCGATGCGATGATCGAAGACTACTATCAGAAGCATCCTGCGCAGTACGAGACGCCCGAGACCGTCAAGGCCGAGATCGTCGTGTTCAATCCGGAGGTCGTTGAATCCCGTATCGAGATCAGCGAGGCCGACATCAAGGCCTACTATGAGCAGAACCTCGCGCGTTATCGCACCGACGAGCAGCGTCGTGCCAGCCATATCCTGATCAATTCCGGTCGGGAGGCAGCCGCTGCCGACAAGGCGGCCGCGAAGGCAAAGGCAGAAAAACTGCTGGAGCAGCTGCGCAAGAATCCGAACGACTTCGCCAAGCTGGCGAAAGAGCATTCGCAGGATCCCGGATCTGCCGAGCGCGGCGGTGACCTCGATTTCTTCGGCAAGGGCATGATGGTCAAGCCGTTCGAAGAGGCGGCCTATGCGCTGAAGGAAGGCGAGATCAGCAATGTCGTGCAGTCTGATTTCGGTTTCCACATCATCCGCGTCACCGCCATCAAGCCGGCGACCACGCGCCCGCTGCCCGAGGTCAAAGCGAATATCACCGACGAGATCCGTCGTCAGCAGGTCGGCAAGAAGTACGCGGAAATGGCCGAGACCTTCACCAACATGGTGTACGAGCAATCGGACAGCCTGAAGCCTGTCGCCGACAAGCTGGGCCTGAAAATCGAGACGGTCAGTGGCCTGACCCGCAAGCCGAATCCGGCACTGCCCAAGGCCGCGGCTTACAACCAGCCGAAATTCCTGAGCGCGCTGTTTGCTGATGAGGCAGTCAAATCAAAGCGCAATACCGAAGCGATCGAGGTCAATCCCCGCTTCCTGATTGCCGGTCGTGTGGTCGAGCACAAGCCCGTGACGCGCGTGCCGCTCGAGCAGGTGAAGAAGCAGGTCGAGGAAGCCGTCGCGGCGGTCGAGGCAGAAAAGCTGGCCATCGCGGCCGGCGAAGCGAAGCTGGCTGATCTCAAGAAGGGTGGCAGTGCCGATTTCGGTGCTGCGAAACAGGTGTCACGCAACAGTGCCGGCGGTTTGCCGCCACCGGCCGTGAATGCGATCATGAAGGCCGACCCCGGCAAGCTGCCCGCGTATGTGGGCGTGGATCTGGGCGGCATGGGCTACCGCATCTTCAGGATCAGCAAAGTGACCGAGGAAGCCGCTGACGAGGCTGCAATGAAAGCCGAGCAGCAGCAGGTCGATGAATTCCTCGCCGCGCAGGAGATGGCCGCTTATCTGGGCGTGATCAAGAAGCAGGCAAAGGCAGAAATCCTGAAGCCGGTCACCGCAGCCAAGCCGGCCGGCACGCCTGCCAAATAAGTTCCTGTGACCCGGCCCGGGCGTGCGCGATTGCTCAGGCCGGTATCGACGTCCCCTTGTCTTCAGACGCGGGCTCGCTGCAACTGGCGATCAGGCGATCTGCCGCCGCAGCGAAGGCTGCGGATGAGATATCCGGCAGGTCAATCACCAGCGCATCCCGGTAGGCGCTGAAATTTCTGTCGATGGATTTCAGGTAGGCCGGATCATAGTGCTCGTTCAGCAGCGCTGCGACCAGCGCAGGTATATCACCGGACGCGGCCAGACGGCCCCAGTGAGCGATCTTGTCATGGCCATGCAATGGTGCGAGGTGCTGCAGCTGTGACATCAGCTGCGCAGTATCACTGGCCAGATGCGGATAATCCTCGATCAGCAGGCGAACGCGATCCTCCGTCGCGATGTCCACGCGCACGCAGGCCGAGGCGCGCATGCAGCTCATCAGTGTCTCCGGCACCCGCAGATTGCCGACTTTCTTGCTCTCGGATTCCACAAAGACCACGCGCGCCGGATCGAAGCGCCGCAGCGTGTCCCACAGACGTGTCTCGAACATTTTCTGCGACGGCTGCGGCTCGCCCGGCAGGCTGCCCAGCAGTGAACCCCGGTGCGCGGCAAGTCGTTCAAGGTCCAGCACTTGCGCACCTCGCGCCGCCAGGGTCTCCAGCAGACGGCTCTTGCCGCTGCCCGTGGTGCCGCAGATCACCCGAAAATCGAGGCGCGGTGATAGCTCATCGATCGCCGTGACCAGATGCTGTCGATAGGCTTTGTAGCCGCCGTCGAGCTGCGTGGCGGGCCAGCCTATTTTTGCGAGGATGTGCACCATCGCGCCGCTGCGATTGCCGCCGCGCCAGCAATAGACCAGCGGCTTCCATCCGCGGGGACAATCTGCAAAATGATCCTGCAGATGCCGGGCGATGTTCGCTGCGACCAGTGCGGCGCCCAGCTTCTTTGCATCGAACGGGCTCTGTTGTTTGTAGATCGTGCCGACCCGCACGCGCTCCTCATCATGCAGCACCGGGCAATTGATCGCGCCCGGCAGATGATCCAGCGCGAACTCCGACTCCGACCGGACATCGATGACGGTGTCATACGATTCGAGATCAGAGAGAACATCGCTGGCAGGAAGCAGGGCGGGATATTTCATTTAATGGCGCCGGAAGGCGTGTTCGTGGTCAGTCTGGCGCGTACAGACCTTATTTCAGCAGCGGCCGCAGTATCGGCCAGACATTGTCCAGCATGACGGGCTGCGCCCTCTGGTTCGGATGTATGCGGTCCGGCTGGAAGTATTGTTCGGTATCGTCCAGTCCCTCCAGCAGGAAGGGTACCAGTCTGACGGATTTTTCCTTGCCGAGGCTCTGGTACATCGCGGCGAAGCGCTTGCTGTAATCCACGCCGTAGTTGGGCGGCAATCGCATGCCGACGAGAACCAGTCTTGCACCGCTGCTGACGGTAGCGGCGATCATCTCGCGAAGATTCGATTGCGTGGCCGCCAGCGACAGGCCGCGCAAGCCGTCGTTTCCGCCGAGCTCAATCACGACGATGGCGGGCTTGTGCTGTTCCAGCAGCGCGGGCAAACGGGTCTTGCCACCCGAGGTGGTTTCGCCGCTGATGCTGGCGTTGATCACGGACACATTCAGCTTCTCGGCGCGCAGCTGTTTCTCCAGCAGCCCGACCCAGCCGGTGCCGCGCGGCAGCCCGTATTCGGCCGACAGGCTATCGCCCAGCACGAGCACGGTTTTTGTTGCAGAATGCGCGCTGGTCATGCCCGACAATGCGCATGCCACCAGCGCTGTCAGCACCAGTCTCTGCGAGGACATCCGCAACCAGACAAGCATCGTCGCCAGCCGGCTCATGGAGGCATGCGCGATAATGCCGGCAACCGGCGAGCTTGGCGAACGCTTTTTCCCTGACAGATCCCGCATGCTGAAAAACTCCCTGAAGTCCCTGCCGCTGATCGAGGTGAGCGGTCTCACCAAACAAGTCTCGGATGCCAGCGGCGAGCTGACGATACTGAGTGACATTCATTTTACCGTGCAGGCCGGCGCGACGGTCGCGCTGGTCGGCGCTTCCGGGTCGGGCAAATCCACGCTGCTGGGCCTGCTCGCGGGCCTGGATCTGCCTTCCTCGGGCAAGGTGCTGATTGATGGCGTCGATTTGTACGCGCTGGATGAGGACGGGCGCGCGGCACTGCGCAAGTCGCAGCTGGGCTTCGTGTTCCAGTCGTTTCAGCTGCTCCCGCACCTGACCGCAATTGAAAACGTGATGCTGCCGCTGGAATTGCGTGCAGAGACCGATGCACGCGACAAGGCCGCGCAGATGCTGTCCCGGGTCGGGCTGTCACAGCGGCTTCGGCACTACCCGAAATTTCTGTCGGGCGGCGAGCAGCAGCGGGTCGCGCTCGCACGCGCCTTCGTTACCGATCCCCCGTTGCTGCTGGCCGATGAGCCGACCGGCAGTCTGGATGCCGCCACCGGCGAGGCAGTCATTGAACTGATGTTCACACTGAACCGCGAACACGGCTCGACACTGGTGCTGGTCACGCATGATCCGGCGATGGCAGCGCGCTGCGAACGCACGCTGACGATTGCTGCGGGGCGCATCATTGCCGACACCGCGGCGGGCTGAGTGCGATCGGTGCCATCGGTGCCATCGGTGCCATCGGTACGACCGGTGCGAAATGCGTACATCCAGGTCAGTGCCCGTTCGCTATGATTGAGGCGATCGTTTCTCTGACCAGCGCTGCCTTATCTGCTGATTCAGCGCGGCGCGGATCTCCGGCAGGAATTCGCTCGCCGTGATGCCCTGAGGGCCTGC
>JACCDN010183956.1_pt1 | contig 13103 bp, 12 predicted proteins | sample 7441691 | NCBI WGS metagenome assembly JACCDN01 (sample SAMN15323439, study PRJNA562643) | freshwater metagenome | isolation source: river surface water | place: USA:Blue River Watershed | collected 2017-08-16 | reverse complement strand
CAAAATGTTAAAGTAAAACTAATAATTGCCGGTAAAAAAGGGTACGATGCCATCAAAAGCCAGTATTCTGATCTAATAGAGGAATATTACCATATAACAAAAGAGCATTATCTTCCTGTTGCGCTAGAAATCAAAAATAAAATTATTAGCTTAACCGACCAAGATAAAATAGATAGCTGTTCTATGTACTATAATGAGTTTAAAAATGCTCTTGTGCAGGTAATGACTAAAGTTAGTATTTTTCCTGTTGAACCTTTAAATATAAGTGAGCAGAAAGAAAATAGCAAATTACCTGATTCTCCTTTTGAATATGAAGGCTCTAACCTTGTAAGCAGCTTAATAGATTTATATATAATAGGCATGATAAAACATGGGTTTCTTCAAAATAAAGCCAGCGAAGAAGCTGCTCGGATGACCGCAATGGATAGTGCAACCAGAAATGCCGGAGAATTAATAGATAAGCTTACTTTACAGTTAAATAGATCAAGGCAGGCAATTATTACCACGGAACTTACGGAAATAATTTCCGGTGCTGAAGCTTTATAGGATTATGAATGATAGAGTCTAAAGTGAAATTAGGCTTAGAAAATAAGGAGTTAAAAATGAAAGAAAGAACTGAGAAACAAGGAAGAATAACCCAGATTATTTCAGCCGTAGTTGATGTCCGATTCGATGATGGAACAAGATTACCAAATATTTTAAATGCGCTTGAGTGCGATAATAACGGTACAAGACTAGTTCTTGAGGTAGCTCAGCACATTGGCGATAGTTCGGTTCGCTGTATTGCGATGGATTCAACTGACGGATTAGTTAGAGGTACACTTGTAAGAGACACCGGTAAACCGATACAGGTTCCGGTAGGTAAAGGTACCTTAGGAAGAATTATGAATGTAATAGGTGAACCGGTAGATGAAATGGGGAAAATTAAAAGTAAAGAGTTTTCTTCAATATATAAGGATGCACCAAGTTTTGAGGATCAATCAACTGAGAGAAGCATTCTGATAACTGGTATAAAAGTAGTAGATCTACTCGCTCCTTATGCAAAAGGCGGTAAAATAGGGCTTTTTGGTGGAGCAGGAGTTGGGAAAACAGTTATCATAATGGAATTAATTAACAACGTTGCTAAAGCTCATGGCGGTTATACAGCTTTCGCCGGGGTTGGTGAGAGAACTCGTGAGGGAAATGATCTTTATCATGAAATGATAGATTCCGGGGTTATTAATAAGGATGATTTAGAAAAATCAAAAGTGGCTCTTGTATACGGACAGATGAATGAACCTCCTGGAGCAAGAGCTCGTGTTGCTTTAACAGGCTTAACTATTGCCGAATATTTTCGAGACCTTGATGGCGGGCAGGATGTGTTGTTCTTTATTGATAATATATTCCGTTTTACTCAGGCCGGTTCTGAAGTATCGGCTACCCTTGGTCGTATACCTTCTGCTGTAGGTTACCAGCCAACTTTGGCGACAGATATGGGCTCTCTACAGGAAAGGATTACTTCCACCAAACGGGGTTCAATTACTTCTGTACAAGCGATTTATGTTCCGGCCGATGATTTAACTGATCCGGCTCCTGCTACGTCCTTTACGCACTTGGATGCAACTACGGTACTTAGTCGCCAGATAGCAGAACTTGGGATATATCCAGCTGTTGATCCGCTTGATAGTAATTCCCAGATTTTAGATCCAGATATCGTTGGAGAAGAACATTACACTATAGCGAGAGAAGTTCAGAAAATTTTACAGACTTATAAATCTCTTCAGGATATTATAGCTATCCTTGGTATGGATGAGCTCTCTGAAGAGGACAAGTTAATTGTTAGTAGAGCTCGAAAAATTCAAAGATTCCTGTCGCAACCTTTTCACGTAGCGGAAGTTTTTACCGGTATAAAAGGGAAATTTGTTAACCTTAACGATACAATTGCCGGTTTTAAAGGACTTGTCGAAGGGAAATATGATCATTTACCGGAAGCAGCTTTTTATATGGTGGGTACTATTGAAGAAGCTATAGAAAAAGCTGAAAAGATTAATGCTACGTAAATTTATTAATGGCTAGTAAGCGGAATAATTGTATTTTATGGGTTTTTATAAATCTAATGATGGTTCTAAGGTTTTTAGGTAATCTAAAGCATTCCACAGTACTAATTAATACTAAACTAATTTTTAAAATTTTTGCTCTATGAATAATACTATATTAGTAAAAATTACTATGCCGTCAGAAACTATATTTGAGGGGGAAGCAAAAATGGTTAATCTTCCTGGCTCTGATGGTGTTTTTGGGGTCCTTCCCGGGCATGCCAAATTAATAGCTAAAATCACAATAGGTTGTATAAGTGTGTTTTTAGAAGATCAAGAAAAAAAGTTTTTTATTTACGACGGAATAGCACAAATTACACCTCTAGAAGTAAATATAGTTTCTGAATTTGCAGTGGATTTGGAAGGGCAAAATAAAAATGAAATTTTAAGTAAGATTACGAATTTGAATACAGAGCGAGAACAGACTCAGGAAAATAGCCTAGAAGCTAAGTTACTAGAGAATGCAATAACTAAATATAATTCCTTACTTGATTTTATGGGAAATTGATTTGTGATAGAGTGTAGCAGAAAAATAGATTTTGATGCGGGGCATCGAGTTATTGGTCATAAGAATAAATGCCAATATCTCCATGGGCATCGATATACTCTAGAAATTACGGCAGCAGCGTTAGAACTCGATGAAATCGGTATGGTTGCTGATTTTGGCGTTTTAAAGGAAATTATGAAAAGCTGGATTGATATCAATTTTGACCATAATGTAATTCTGCATAAAAACGACCATAAACTAGGGGAGAACATATCGAAATGGACGGGCCAATCTGTATACTATATGGATACAAACCCTACTGCGGAAAATATTGCTTTACATCTATGGCAAGATGTTATACCTCTATTATTTGCAAAAAGTTCATTTCGAATATTGAAAATTAGACTCTATGAAACTCCAAATTGTTATGTAGAAGTAAAATGAATAGCACGGAATTTTGCGTTATTATAACTACTACCGATAACTTAGGAAATGCTAATGATATTACGACTTATTTAATTGAGAACAAGCTTGCGGCGTGTGTGCAATTGGAGGAGGTGCTAAGTTCTTTTTACTGGGAAGAAAAGCTTTGCCAGTCCAAAGAATTTCGCTTAATGATAAAGACTTTATCTGCTAGTTATAGCGATGTAGAAAAAGCTATAATAAAGTACCATAACTATAGTTTACCGGAAATAATTAAGCTAGATATTACAGCTGGTTTGTCCCAGTATTTAAATTGGGTAAGAGAAACACTTACATAAAACTAAATTATAATTATAATTTAGGAGGTCGAACTTGTTCTTAAGTATCTGCTAGTTTAGCCTGTTTTTACCAATTGGCTAAGAAAATTGCAATTCTAAATAATATATAGATATGAGGTTTTAAATATGAAACTTTGGCATAAAGTTACATTAGGATTAATTTTAGGAATAGTTTTTGGAGTATATTTACCTCAATATTCAGAAACTGTTAAGCCTATAGGTACCGTATTTTTACGGCTGATTCAGATGATAATTTTACCGTTAATTTTTTTCAGTTTAGTTTCAGGTATTACTAGTATGAATGACCCTAGCTCACTTGGTAGGGTAGGAATGAAATCTGTTCTAGCATTTCTTGGTACTACATTTTTTGCTGTTGTATTCGGTCTTATGGTAGCTTTTGTTTTAAAGCCAGGAGTTGGGGTAGTGATAGATTTTGGGTTCCCTCAAGAAAGAAATTTTAAACAAGGTGGTTTTGATTTGACTGACTTCTTAGTAAATATTGTTCCTAACAATATAGTGGGGTCATTTGCGGAAGGTAAAACCCTTCAAGTTGTATTCTTTGCAATTTTTACCGGAATTATTCTAAATAGTATGGGCTCATCAGCAGATTCTTTAAAAAGCTTTATTAATTCTGTAGCTAAAATGGTCCTAAAAATGATTTCTAAGGTTGTTGAATTATCTCCTTATGGTGCTTTTGCTTTAACAGCATGGGTAGTAGGGACTCAAGGCCTTGCTATTATGCTTAGCTTATCTAAATTAGTTATTGCAATAACTGTTGCTATGGCATTGCAGTATTTAATTTTTGGTTTGTTTATAATGATATTTTGTAAGATGTCACCAATACCTTTTTATAAAAAAAGTTTCGAATATCAATCAATTGCTCTTTCTACCGGCAGCAGTAAAGCTAGCCTAGCTACTACGATGCAAGTTTGTCGCCAAAAGTTAGGGGTCTCAGAATCTAGTACGTCGTTTGTTCTACCGCTTGGGGCATCAATTAATATGGACGGGATGGCAATTAATTTAGCCCTCACCACTGTTTTTTTTGCTCAGATGATGGGCATAGATCTCACTACTAGTGATTATATGGTAATAATATTAACGGCTACCCTTGGTTCCATGGGAGGGGCTGGAATACCAGGAGGTTCCCTCGTGATGCTTCCCATGATTTTAACTGCGGTAAATATGCCGATTGAAGGGGTGGCAATAATAGCCGGTATAGATAGAGTGCTTGATTTATTACGCACTGCTATAAACATTACTGGTGACGCTACAATTACCTTGATAATAGACAATAGTGAAGGTAACCTAAATAGAGAGCTATATAATTCTGATTGTAAATAATTATCATGTTAAAACTCAAGCTTCTTAGTTGCTGGTTTGCTTGTTCTGTTTTTACTATTTTTTCCATCAATTCTACTTTTGCAAAAGATATTGAACAGGAGAAAATAGTTAAAATTGCTGCCGGTAGTGTACTAGAAGGTTATTACTTTATTGGTTTAAGATTATGCAGATATATAACTGAATCTAATGATGGTATACGCTGTGAAGTAGTACCCACGACCGGTAGCTTAGAGAATATAGATCTCTTAAGAAAAGGGGAGGTGGATTTTGCTTTTACGCAAGCAGAATTGGCGGTGGATGCTTATAAGGGGAAGGGGTATTTTAATAATGCGAAACCATTTTCTGATATAATTCAACTGCTTAGGCTTCATGATGAAGCATTTACCGTAATTGCTAAGGATAAAGATAAAATCCTTGTCTTCGGAGATTTAGATGGAAGGAAAATATCAAATGGGCCCAAAAATTCAGATAGTACTGTAGCGTATAATCTTCTTGCTTCTCATTATAAGTTTAAAAAGCAACCAGAAGATATAGAGATACCTCATGAAGAATATGCAAACCAATTTTGTAGCGGAAAAGTTGATGCAATAATTTTAATGACTGGTCATCCTAATTCTTTAGTAAATCATATTACTCACTCGTGCGAATCCGATTTTGTGAGTATAGAAAAGGATAAAATTGATTTATTAGTTAGTCAAAATCAAGCTTTTAAAAGGTATATAATTGACGAAAAAGGATATCCCGGTATAAACAAAAGCGAGAATACATTTTCTGTAGCTGCTATTTTTATTACCACAAATTCAGTACCAAAAGAACTTATTTCTAATTTAATGCATTATTTAAGAAAGAGAATGGATCAGTTCAAATTATCCTATCCCTTGTTGTATGATTTAGAAAATGATCATTTTACCTCTGGGTTTGTCTTGCCAGGGTTTGAACATAAATAACTTGTAAATACTATAAATATGTATAAAAATATAATTGTTCCAATAGACTTATCCGATAAACAATCAATAAAGGCCATTTTTCCTGCTGCTATTAATCTTGTTAAGGCCTTCGGTTCTGAATTACACCTTGTGCATATTATTCCCGACTTTGGGACAAAGTTGGTAGAAGATTATTTACCGAAAAACTGGATAAACGATCAAAAGGCAAAATATAATAAACAACTACAGGATTTAGTTAGTCTCTACATACCTGAAGAAATTATGGTTAAGTGCTATATTGGCCGTGGGGCTATATATGATGAGGTAATAAATTACTCAAATAAAGTAAATGCTGACTTGATTATTTTATCCGCTGTTCGCCCTCAGTTACGTGATTATATGCTTGGTCCGAATGCCTCTAAAATTGTAAGACACTCATCTGTGTCTGTATTAGTCGTGCGTGAAGAGTAAGAAGTTTATTTTATTCTATCCTACTGAAGGTGGATATTATCTGAAGTTTTGATTTTTTACCCTCTTAAATTATCAATATTTTCTTTATAATTACCATTGAAAATGTAGTTACCGGATATTAACAAATTAGCTCCTTGTTGCCGGCATAAGCATGCTGTTTCTTGGTTAATACCCCCGTCTACTGCAATTATAATATTTCTGTTTCTCACTAAATTATAGACTTTTTGGATTTTGGATAGTTGATTCGACATGAATTTTTGTCCGCCAAAACCAGGATTAACAGTCATTATTAGAACCAAATCAATTTTCTCTAAAACATATTCTAAAATGTCCGGACTTGTAGTCGGCAATAAGGCTATTCCTACTTTAATTCCTGTATTTTTAATTAAATCAATTGTTCTATCTAGATGAATGGTAGCTTCAGGGTGAATAGTAATACAATTAGCACCAGCATCTACATATTGGAAAACATAATTTTCTGGGCGCTCTATCATAAGATGGACGTCAAAAGGAAGTTTAGTATAATCCCTGATTTTCGAGATAACAGGCGGACCAAAAGTTAGATTGGGAACAAACACGCCGTCCATTACGTCAATATGGATTAAATCTGCTCCAGCTTTTTCAAGCTTTTCAATATCCTGTCCTAAATTAGCAAAATCAGCAGATAATATTGAGGGTGCTATTTTAATCATTTTATATTTTTCCTTATAAATCAGCTATTGCCTTTAAAAATATTTTTCACTTTTTCTGGAATAATTTTAGTGCTTAAATTATATTTATTTTTTATATATTTGTATTTATTATGTACAGTTTATATGAAAATATAATTTAACATTATTTTATGAGATTTACTATAGAAATTGCCCAAGATAATAATGAATGGGATTTATATGAAGAAATAAATCCTAAGTTATTTAAAAAAATCTTGGACAAAGTCATAAAAAATTACCCTAATTTTACTCAGGTTCAGAATATAGAATTATCGATACTGCTTAGTAACGACAAAAGAATAAAAAAGCTGAACCAGGAATTTAGAAATGAAAATAGCGCTACTAACGTTTTATCTTTTCCAGACTTAGATATAGATTTTAAGCAGATACTTGAATTTAAACCAGACCTAGATTATATATATTTAGGTGATATAGCATTTGCTTTTGAAACAATTTCTGAGGAAGCAAAGGAAAAAAATATACCTTTTTTAAATCATTTTAAGCATTTATTAGTACATGCAATATTACACTTACTTGGCTATGATCATATAAACGATGACGAAGCTGAAATAATGCAAAATATCGAAGTTAAAATTTTGAAAAAATTATCAATTCCTTCACCTTATTTATAAATAAACCAAATATTAACCATAAATTATGCCAGGAAAATCAGATATAGAAGAACCTCCCGAAACAACTTACTCATTTCCATATAAAATCAAAAAATTAATTAATAAGTTAAAAATATTACTTAATCGGCAAACTGAGCCTATAGATCAAAAGCTTAATCTTGAAGATAATTTAATCCAGCCAAACATTATTATCCAGAACTTTGAGAGTTTTGCCGAAAAAACCGTGGAAGACATAATGATACCAAGGTCTGATATAATTGCGGTAAGTTGCGAAGCTTCTCTTGAGGATATAAGTAAAACGATTATTAAATATGGTCATACCAGAACATTAGTATATAAGGAGAACCTTGATAATGTTATTGGGTTTTTGCATATTAAAGATTTATTCGAAGTTATTGCTAAATCAAAAAAATATAATTTAAAGAAATTAATGAGGAAACATATAGTATCTCCTCATTCTATGACTTTAATTGACCTTTTAAAACAGATGCAGATACACCGTACACATATTGCGGTAGTTGTGGACGAGTATGGAGGGACAGACGGTATTGTAACAATCGAAGATGTTATAGAAGCAATAATAGGTAGAATCAATGACGAGCATGATGAAAGCCTAGACGGAGAAAATATAGAAATCATTAAACCGGGTGTGATGATTGTTAATGCTCGAGTAGAAATAGAGGAACTAGAAAAAATTCTGGGCGTCAGTTTGAGAAAAGAGGAAGGTGAATTTGATACAATCGGGGGGCTTGTACTTGCTAAAATTGGAACAGTTCCGGAGAAGGGTGAAGTAATAGCTATTACTGAGGAAGTGACCATAGAGATACTAGATTCTACTCCCAGAGCTATCAAACAGCTAAAAGTTATATGTAACAAGAAACAGTTTTATTAGTGGTTGATAGAATATTGCTCTGATGTTATACTATTACCATAAATAATTAAATTTAATATAGAAAAAATTATGAAGAAAATTGTAAAAAAATGGGAAGGAGGTGCCAAAAAACATGGTGGAATTGGTAAGGCAATGGGTGTTCAAATAGATAGATGGATACAAAGCGCTGGAGAAGAACAAGCTAGGCAGGACAGAGAAGAAGAGCAAAGACAAAGATTGGAGCTTGAGCAAAGGCTAGCTAAAGAAGCTGAGGAAAGAGAAAGGTTAGAACAAGAGCAAATCAGGAAAGCTTTAGAACTTTCTCAAAAGCAGGCGGAAGAACTAGCAACACAAAAACTAGCACAGGAATTAGAAGAAATTAGACACATTAAAGAAGAATTAAGAAGACAGGCAGAAGAATTAGCAGCGCAAAAACGAGCTCAGGAATTAGAAGGAGCTAAACGATTAGAAGAGGCTATAAGAGCTGAGGAGCTTTCAAGGAAAACGGCAGAAGAAGAACTAGCAACACAAAAACTAGCTAAGGAAGCAGAAGAGCAAAGACAAAGATTGGAGCTTGAGCAAAGGCTAGCTAAAGAAGCGGAAGAAAGAGAAAGGGTAGAGCAAGACCAAATCAGGAAAGCTTTAGAACTTTCTCAAAGGCAGGCGGAAGAATTAGAACAGCTTAAACTGGCCGAAAAGCTTTCAAAAGAATCGTTTGAAAAATCACAAAGAGAAAAAATATGGGATTTTTTAAGCAGGTCTCAAGATGTTAGTGATGAGGCAGCCTTTCCTGCTATGGATATCGTAAAAAATTGGGAATCAACTAATACAGAGCTTATTGAGAAACTACGTAGTTTTGAGGATCCAGTACTTAATTCTTTTCTGGATGGAGAAGTGGGAATTGTTGGTGGTGATAGCAGTTTCTAGGGAAATCTAATATTGAGAATTTCAAGCCAGTAGCATTTAATTTTAGGTAAATATTAAGAGTTAAAGAGGTTATTGGCTTTTTTATTATTTATTTCATGTTAATTAAAAACAATTTTATTTCAATAAATTATAGTGCCGTCTAAACCTTTATAAGTAAATTTAAAAATTTTTGAAATATCCAATACAAGTAAAAGTAACTGAGATAACCTTAAGTATTATTTACCAGCATGAGAGGGTTGCCTCTGGCTTGGAAAGCTTATTCCAGCTGTAAGAAAAAAGCTAGCCTTCGTTAGCAACCTTTTTTAACTTTAAAGAAATGCTGCCCAAGAATGATCCGTAGTAAATTATGTGGCAATAATTTTGGATACGGTTTCCTAAGCCACGCTTTATAATTAACTAAATCTACTTAAATAACCCTTTTAATTGCTTTTTAACCTCAGATTCTAATTCTTTGGCCGGATTTTTTTGCTCGAGTGGAGTAGGTTCTTGAGGTCCTGCCGGTTGCTGGGATGTTGGTTCATCATTTCCTGTACCGCCGCCAATAATACCTTTTAATATATCTTCAGGTTTTTTATTTTTTCTTATATTATCTATTACATTAGTTAAGACATTTTTTATTAAATGTTCCTGGAGAGCTTTTGTATCTAATTTGTGTTGAGGGTTGTCCAAGGCTCCGTAAATATGAGCTTTTAAAGGAGGCATAGATTTTATGTCCATGTTTATTGTGCTCTTTACATCTATCGTATATTGGGGAAGGTTAACACTTCCGGTAGCGGACATATTTACAGAAGGGGCGTCTAAATTGCATTTAGTAATGTTAGCAATTCCGGATTTTATATTAGTATCGATTTCTAGCTGGTTAAAAGAGGTTTCCCCACCCGAGAATGAATAATCCAGACCTTTTAAAAAACTTTCGAGGTTCTTGATGTTTTTTAAGTTATTAAGTATTTTCTGTAAATCGAATCCGCTAACTTTACCATTAACGGCTGTTAATTTAGCACTACCAAACAAATTGCTTACATACTGGTATTCAGTTTGACCGCTGGTTTTTAAATCGGTATCAAAATTGACCTTGCCTTCAGTAACTTTAATTCTTCTTCCAGGATGGATCATATTCTTTAGGTGAGCTCCTTTTAAATTTGCTTTAAAACTTACCGGTTGGGATGGCTCAGACGCGACCTGGCCTGAGGCTTCTAAATGGCCCCCATATAAATTTCCGCTTAAAGATTTTAAATGTAAAATTCCCTCGGTTAATTTCATAACTGTTTTTATACTATCAAATACTAGTTCTCCTTTAATAACTTTCTGAATTGTTATTGTAGCATCACCATCCATTTTATTAAAAAATGATAAATCTATTTTGCTCTTCGACCAGGGAGACGTGTTAAATGAGGGCTCGTTTTTAGCATTTGGGTTACTAGGAGAAGAGGAAATATTGCCGTTAATTATGCCTTCTAAATCTAAGGTAGACATTTTTAAATTTAATAAGATTTTTGGTTTAACATTAGATAAATTTAAACTCAGTAAACCATTAATATTAAGAGGAGTGTTATTTAAAGAAAAAGTAGATTTATCTAACGATACTTCAATAAGTTTTTTAAAGTCTCCTTCAAGTTTGGCAGATAAAGAATAACTTCCTAGTCCTGAATTTGGAGTAGATTTTTGTAATTGCCCTAGGGTTTGTCCTAAATTGTTTCCGGAACTTACTAAAGTTAAATAGGGTTTTATATTGTCTTTTAGAATAATATCTCCTTTAATAATATTAGTAGTTTTTGCTGCTATTATTATATTATCAGTTTTAAACGTATCTTTTATTTTGGTAGTTTCTCCTTTAATTTGCAGATCACTAATATTAACAGGCAAATCTATAGCAAATAAGTTGCTAAAAGTCTTGAGATGATTAGTATTTATATCATAACCAACGTTTAAATCCTTATTCCAGTTCCTTAGAGTGAAGCTACCGCTTAAGTTAGCTTTATCCACAGTTAGATTTATGTCTCGTAAAAGTAATTGTTGATCCAAATACGATAAATTTGTTGAGAAAGAAAAAGGTTGGCTAATTATTGAAGCTGGTAAATCTTTAGCGGTAATTTTTAATGCGCTAATTATAGGTTCAAGTGCAGGAGCTTTTATATATATTTTTGTATGTAAGCCTTTATCCGCTCTAGCAAGAGTAGAAAAAATAATATCTGCATCACCAGGATTTAGTTTTAGAGTTAAATCCGCCTCGTTTTTTTCAATATTATAGTTAGAGCTACCTTTAGCAATTAATTCTCCAAAATTAATATCAATATTAGTAACTTTTACTAACTTTTTATCGGCGTTAATATTTAAAGCAACTTTATGTTTTACATTATCGTCAATATTAAGGCCTGGTATAAAATTTTTAAGATTTTTAGCATTTCCTTCTAACTGTAATTTACCGATAAAATTTGTAGTTTTAGGGTCAAAATTACCCGATAGGTAAATTTCTTCTTTTAAGAAATTTACACTTGCTTTTAAAGCTATAATTTCGTTATTCCCTTTGATATCACCCTTGATATTATAATCCTTGTTAGTAGAGTAAAATTCACAGGTTAAGTTATTAGGTCCACGGAAGTTTTTGATTTGTAGATTATCAATTTCAAAAACTTTTAACTCGGAGCCTGTATTAATTTCTTTAATATAATTTATTTTAGCTTCTAGAATCTTAAAAGAGTGTATGTACAATTCACTTTTCTCTTCAATTTTTGAAGATTCCCTTTTAGAGTTTGCTTCAAGAGATACTGATTTTGAAAAATCCCAAGAAGTAGAACCATTTGTTAGCTGTTCAAGATTAATTACGGGTTGATTAACTTCTACTTCTGAGATTACTATATTTCCAGTAAGTAAAGAGAATAAAGATACAGATGCTGTTACTTCTTTTGCTTCAAATAGGCAAGGGTATTTCGCTCCAGGTACTGATGAAAGTTTTACATCTTTAAGTTTAATTTCTGGATTTGGTAATAAGGATAAGCTCATCGGCCCGTTTATTTCTAATTCTCTTCCTATTGTTTCTTTTATTTTTTGAGAAGCTATTACTTTATATTTATCTAGGGGGATAAAAAGTGGAATTATTAGCAATAAAACAAGACAACAAATAAGCAGTAAGCCTGAGTATTTTAAAAATTTCTTCACACGAATATCCTTAATCTATTATTAGCAGTTCAATGATTGTATATAAATTTATTTTAACAAGCAAGCGAGTTAAGCTTTTATTGGCAGTTAGCTTGAATAAGAATTTTTTATAGCGCAAGCAAAATAATTAACGTCAATATTATCCGATAAATACCACGTATCAGTCATAATATCGAATTTTAAACCGGTAAGGTTTTTAAGGTGAAAATTATTTGCTTCAAGTATCTTGCACAATTCTGAAGGTTTTAAAAACTTCGAGTAATTGTGAGTATTAATAGGAACCCATTTTAGTATATACTCGGCAGCAATTATTGTTTGGGCATAAGATTTTATAGTACGGTTAATAGTTGAGAGGATAAGAATGCCGGCTGGTTTTAATAACTTTAGTAAATTTTGGATAAATGCCCTTTGATTTGATACGTGTTCTAGGACTTCTAAACATAACACAACATCATATAACTGATCGGGAAAATTACTAATATATTCTTCAACAGTGGTATTTATTGTGTTTATAGTCAAATTATTATCTTTTGTATATTCTGATAACGCTTTTATATTGTAGGAATTTGCGTCAATAGCTGTAACCCTAGCCCCTAACTTGCAAATAGGTACGCTTACTAATCCGCCCCCGCAACCTACATCGATTATATTCAGATTTTTTAAAGGGTTTAAATCATCATTTCCTGTAATATTAAAATGCTCGGTAATTTTATCATTAATATATTGTAATCTAATAGGACTGATTT
>JACCDN010262403.1_pt1 | contig 13104 bp, 14 predicted proteins | sample 7441691 | NCBI WGS metagenome assembly JACCDN01 (sample SAMN15323439, study PRJNA562643) | freshwater metagenome | isolation source: river surface water | place: USA:Blue River Watershed | collected 2017-08-16 | reverse complement strand
GCAACATTTCGCAGACAATTGGGGCATAAATTTATTGGAGAACACACATGGAATGCACCGTCAGCTGGACCGGCAACTCTGGTACTCGCTCAGGCATGGGCTTTATTGCAGAAACAGGCAGCGGCCATGTGGTGGCCATGGACGGAGCCCCCGATGCGGCCAAGCCCGAGAACGGTGGCCAAAACTTAGCGCCGCGTCCGATGGAAATGTTGCTCGCGGGCACGGGCGGCTGCACCGCGTACGACGTGGTGCTGATCTTGAAGCGCGGCCGTCACAACGTGCAGGGCTGCAGCGTGAAGATCGTCAGCGAACGCGCCACCGAAGACCCCAAAGTGTTCACCAAGATCAACATGCATTTCACCGTCACTGGCCAAGGCGTGTCAGCCAGTGCGGTGGAGCGCGCCATTGCCATGAGCCACGATAAATATTGCTCAGCCAGCATCATGCTGGGCAAGACGGCTGAAATCACCACCAGCTTTGAGCTGGTCGAGGCTTAAAAAAGCTCAATTGCAAAGGCTTAGATGCGGTGCGCCACGGTGGTCATCACCTTGGCGGCCACTTGCATCATGGCTTTGAAAGGCGCAGGCAGCTCGGCAGCCCCTGCCGCCAACGCCTCTTTGGCGTGCTGCGCTTCATCCGTTTTCATTTGCGCCACGATGGCGCGGCTGGGTCCGTCATTCGCGGGCAGCAGCCCGAGGTGGCTTTCTAAATGGGCTTCGACTTGACGCTCGGTCTCCACCACAAACCCTAGGCTCATGCGGTCGCCACCCAGCTTGGCCGCAGCGTAGCCAATGCCAAATGCGCCGGCATACCAAAGTGGGTTGAGCAGGCTGGGGCGGCCCCCCAACTCGTGCAGGCGCTGCTCGCACCAAGCCAAGTGGTCGGTTTCTTCGTTGCAGGCCGTGGTCAGGTGCTGGCGCAGGGCGTGGTCCTTTGTGGCCAGGGCTTGCGCGGTGTACAGCGCTTGGGCACACACCTCGCCCACATGGTTCACGCGCATCAGGGCAGAGGCCTCGGCCTTTTGACTTTCGCTCAGTGGCGCAGGCGTGGGTACCTCGGCCGCCCACATGGGCGTGGGGCGGTTGGCGTGGTGTCGGGCAAAGACGGTGCGCAAAGCGCTGTCGGCGGCAATCAGTAGGCGGTCCATGGGAACGAGTTTAAGGGCGCAGGTGTTGCTTTTTAGGGGTATTTCAAGCAATTGTGAGAAATGTCAAAACTGACAAATTTCAAGGGTTTATGCGGGGTTTGCCGGGGCGATGTTGCATACATGCAACGAAAAAGACAGGTTTTTGACACCTGTCATAGTTTTATGCGGTCGAGTCTGGTTCAATACGTTCAACTTCCCGAAAACGGAGGTTGGCTACTACGAAAAAGTAGAGCCCCTGTTCAAACCTTGGAGAACCTTGAAATGAAAAAAACCCTCGTTGTTTTGGCTGCTTTGGCCGCTACTTCTGCTTTCGCACAATCTACTGTGACTTTGTCTGGCAACATCAGCGTTGGTATCGCTGACACAGGCGCAGCTGGTTACAAAGCTGGTGCATACAAATTTGGTAACGGCGCTAACGCCATCAACTTGAACGCTGTTGAAGACATGGGCGGCGGCATGAAGGCTGGTTTCTCTAGCCAAATCCGTTTTGACCCAGCTACTGGTGACATGGCTTCTAAAGGCAACGGTAACGCACTGTTCCACGCAGCCAACGGTTTCATCGAAGGCGGCATGGGTAACATCCGCATTGGTAAAATCGCTGAAGCTTCAAACTGCGCATTTGACCCATGGGCTTGCGGCGCTGGCGCAAGTTCTGCCGCTGGTCTTGGTGTGAGCACTTTGGTTGGTGCAGGTGCCATCAACAATGCTGTTCAGTACTCCACTCCCACTATCTCTGGCTTCAGCGCTGCCTACTTGGCAAGCCGCGCAGCTGGTACAACTGAGCGTAACAACCAGCGCACCAACCTCAGCGCTAACTACACCAATGGTCCTTTGACCCTGGGTTACGTCAAGGTTGACGGCTTGTTTAACGCAGGTGTTGATAACGGTGCTTTGGGTGCAGCTGCTACAGCTTCTGCTGACGACGACTTCAGCGCTCAATCTTTGGCTGCCGCATACAAGTTGGGTGCCTCAACTGTGCGTTATGTTATGGTGAAAAACAAGTCTGCAGGTACTGCAGTGACTGGTGACATCAAGTCTATCAACGCTACTGTGCCTTTGACTGGCGCCTACACATTGTTGGCTGCTTACTCTAAAGACTCCAAGAAAGCCGCAACTGAAGACACTAAAACAGCTGTGGGCGTGAACTACGCTTTGAGCAAGCGCACAACTTTGGGCGCTGACGTGTTCAAAGCTGAAAAAGCTGGCGACAGCACAGGCTACGCTTTGCGCATGGCTCACGCTTTCTAATTCCCACGCTGGCTTAGCCAGTTAAGGATTTAAAAAGTCTAAAACCCCACTGTGGCAACACAGTGGGGTTTTTTCATGGGCTTTGTGTGCGTCGATAATCAAGCTTGTACAGATCAAGCGCATGCCACAGTCTTCAATCAACACCCTTACCACGCCACACGCTTCAGGCCTATCGCTTGATGGCGTCACATTGCAGCGCGGCAGCACCACTGTGTTTGATGGCTTGAGCTTGAAGTTGCATGAGCCACGCATTGGCCTGATCGGGGACAACGGGGCGGGCAAAAGCAGTTTGTTTCGTTTGCTGTGCGGCTTAGACCAGCCTCAAGCAGGCCGTGTCCAAGTGCCCGATGGCCCGCAGGCTGTGGGCATGATGTTTCAAAACCCCGACGACCAAATCATTTTTCCCACGGTAGAAGAAGAGCTGGCCTTGAGCTTGCAGCACCTGCAGCTGCCGCGTGCCGCGTTGCAGCAGCACGTGCGCGATGCTTTGCAAGCCCGAGGTTTGTTGGACTGGGCTTCACGCGCTGTGGGCGGCCTGAGTCAAGGACAGCGCCAACATCTGTGCTGGCTTGCCCTGACGCTGGCGCCGCACCGTGTGCTGTTGTTAGACGAGCCGTTTGCCAGCCTGGATTTGCCGAGCCAAGCCTTGTTGCACCAAGATATTGCGCGCGCAGCGCAACAAGTACTGATCTCCACGCACGTGTTGGCGCATGTGCGTCATTTCGAACGTGTGATTTGGTTAGACCGTGGCCGTGTGCGTGCCGATGGTGCAGGGGTGGATGTGTGCGCGGCTTACGAAGCCGATGTGGCTTTGCGCACGACGCAGGTGTGACGATGGGCAGTCTGTACAGCGACCAACCCACTTGGCTGCACGGCGTGTCTGCCGGCGTCAAGCTGTTGGCTTTGGCATTGTTGGGCATAGGTTTATTTGCAACTCAGCAGTGGCAGGTGCTGCTGGCCACGGCTGTGGTGTGCGTGTGTGTGTTTGCTTCGCTGGGGCAAGCTGCCCTGCGAGCTAAACCTTTGGTTGTGGGGGTGCTGGTGACCAGTGCTTTGGTCGCTGGTTTTCATGTGTGGATGGCGCAGCCGCTGTTGGCCGCTGTGACGGTCATGCGCTTGCTCAGTGCCACTTTGATGGGTATTGCTCTAACACTCACTACGCGCTACAGCGATTTACTGCACGTGTTTGAGTGGTTGTTGTCGCCCCTGCAAAAACTGGGTGTGCGTACCGACCGTTTGGCTTTGCAATTGGCTTTGATGTTGCGATTTACTGAGCAATTCTTCGTGGTGTGGCGACGTTTGGATGAGTCCCACCGTCTGCGAACGGGTAAAGCCGGCGGTTTTAAAATATTGGCTCCGCTCACTATTCACATGTTGGTCACCGCAAGGCGTGTGGCTGATACCTTGCATCTACGTTTGCGCCGCTAATGGCTGGATTCATGAACACCTCTACTTTTTCTTTGGCCTTGGTTTCGCTGTTTGCAGCTTTGATTGCTGTGTTTGGCCTCATTCCTAAGATTGATTTGCCACTGGGCGTGCCCATCACCTTGCAAACCTTGGGTGTGATGTTGGCGGGCTGCATGTTGGGGCCAAAGCGTGGCTTGCAGGCCTTGTTATTGTTCTTAGCTGCCGTGGCTGTTGGCTTACCTTTGTTGTCTGGTGGTCGTGGTGGTGTGGGTGTGTTTTTCTCGCCAGCCAGTGGCTACTTACTGGGCTGGCCTGTGGGTGCTTTTGTGGCGGGTTGGGTGATGGCGTTGTTGCCTAAGCACTCGCCACGTAGTTCGGCCATTAGCGCGTTCATCGCTTCAGCCATCGGCGGCTTGTTGGTGGTGCATGTGTGCGGTGTGGTGGGTTTGGTCAATATTGCCAACCTCACTTGGGAGCAAGCCATCATGGGCACGCTGGTGTTTGTGCCGGGTGATTTGATCAAGTGCGTTTTGTGCGCCACGGTGGTCCACACAGTGGCCCGTGGTTTGCCAGACTGGCGCTTTGGTGGCTAACCAAAGCTTGGTCCATGCGCCTTTGGCGCATTGGGCCCAAACCCGTGGCGACGTGGTCGCGCTAGACGACGGCCACACCACGCTGACCTTTGCCCAGCTGCACGCTGCTGTTGGGCAGCACGCACAGGCGTTGATCCACAACCAAGCGCCTGCCACCGTTTTTGTAGACGATCAACTCAGCACCCTGCAACAGATGGTGTCGTTCATGGGCATCATTCAAAGCGGACGTTGCGCTGCGGTGAGCGACCCAGATTGGCCTGAAGCCGTCCGTGACAGCGTCAACCGCCAATTAGGTAAGGCCTTGACCGAGCCCTGCACGCTGCAACACGCAGACCCCAGCAGCCCTTTTTATATTGGCTTTACCTCTGGCAGCACCGGTGTGCCTAAAGGTTTTCGCCGTCACCACCAGTCGTGGACCGAAAGCCTGCGCGTGTGCCTAGACACCTTTGGTGCAGACGCCGCTACCCGTGTGCTGGCCCCAGGGCGGTTTTCGCACTCACTGTTTTTGTTTGGCATGGTGCTGGGTCTTTGGAGTGGCGCAGGTGTGGTGGTGCAAGAGCGCTTTTCTGCAGCCCGCATGTTGGACACCCTGCAGCAAGGCCAAACGCCATGCCTAGTGGCTGTGCCTAGCCAATTGCTGCTGATGCTGGCACTGACCGAGCGCCGCAAAACACCGCCGATCGACAGTGTGCGTTTGATCCTCATCAGCGGTGCGCGTTGGATGCGTGACCACACGGCAGCTTTGCAAGTCTTGTTTCCCAGGGCCCGCATTGTGGAGTTTTATGGTGCTTCCGAAACCAGCTTTATGGCTTGGATGGATGCAGATGCGGCTGCGCCACCACAAGCCGTAGGCAAACCGTTTTCCAATGTGGACATCGCCATTCGCGACCCGCGGCCACCTTTGGGTGTGGGACAAATATTTGTGCGAAGCCCCATGTTGTTCATGAACTATGTTGGGCCCAACACGGACAACACCGCCGCTGTGCGCGACGGCGATTGGCTGTCGGTGCGTGACATGGGCTATGTGGATGCGCAAGGTTACTTGTGTTTGGTAGGCCGAGAAAACCGCATGGTGGTGACCCAGGGCAAAAACCTGTTCCCCGAAGAAGTGGAGGCCGTGTTGATGGCCGATGCCCGTATTGCCCAAGCCTCGGTGCAAGGCGTGACTGACCCTATACGAGGTCAGATGGTGGTGGCGGTGTTGAAGCTGCAAGCGGGCGCTCAAGCGCTGACGCTGCAAGATGTGGCTGCGCTTTGCCGCACACACCTAGAAGCCTACAAAATACCAAAGCGCGTGTGGGTGTGCGAAGCGTGGCCCCAAACGGCCAGCGGTAAAACCGACCATGCGGCCATAGCGCAAGCGCTACAGGCAAGCGCCCTCAACCCCGATGTGAAAGGCCAGTCATGTCTGCACCCCTTGCTTTGATTGCCGCTTGGGCGCGCAGTGCTGTGGTGCCGCGTGGTGGTGCGTTCAATGCATTGCACGCGCATGAGATTGCCGAGCCTGTGATGCAAGCTTTGTTGCAACGTGCAGGATTACCTGCTTTAGCTGTGGATGCTGTGGTGTTGGGTAACGCCCTAGGTGCAGGTGGCAATCCTGCCCGCATGTTGGCCTTGCACGCAGGTTTGTCCCAGCGCTGTGCAGCGTTGACCGTTGACACCCAATGCTGTGCAGGTTTAGATGCGGTGGCCATGGGGGCTGCGCTGATCGCATCTGGCCAAGCCCATGTGGTGGTGGCGGGTGGCGCTGAGGCTTGGAGCCGTTCACCTATGCGCATGCATCGGCCTATGCGTGCCGATGACCATCCAATATCTTTCGAGCGACCCGCTTTTGCACCCACGCCAGAGCAAGACCCAGACATGTTGCACTCTGCCGCGCTTTATGCGGCGACGCATGGCTACGCGCGTGCCGCGCAAGAAACCTATGCCCTGCAAAGCCATGCCCGCGCGTTAGAAGGGCAAACGCACATAGCTGCAGAAATTGTGGCGGTGGCCGGAGTGCAGCACGACGCGTATCCGCGCTATATGACGCCTGAGCGTGCAGCACGGATGCCAGTGGTGGCGTTTGCATCAGGGAGTGAACCCAACGCATTCGGGTTAAGCACGCTGACCATCTCAGCTCAGGCCGATGGTGCTGCCTTGGTGTTGCTGATGAGCCAGCAAGCTTGCGAAAAATGGGGGGTGTCTGCTGCGATGTTGCTGGCTGCACATGCCTCTGTCGGTGGTGCGCCCGAAGTGCCGCTGGCCGCAGCAGAGTTGGCTGCGCACGAGGTGCTACAGCGTGCAGGTGGATTGAAGGCTTCTGATGTGTCGCGGGTTGAATTGCACGATGCGTTTGCTGTGCAAGGGCTGAGCTTTGCCAAGGGACTCGGCCTAGCGCCAGAGCAGCTTAATTTGCATGGCGGTGGTTTGGCACGGGGCCACCCCATTGGGGCTTCGGCTGCGGTGGCTTTGGTGCGCTTGTTGTCAGACCTGGCTGTGTCAACCCAGTCTAATCCGAAGGGCTTGGTAGCAGTGGCGGGTGCGGGCGGTTTGGGCTCTGCTGCTCTGGTGCAGAAGCTTGGGGCTAGGTAGCGTTAGCCGACCACTTTGAAATACGTGTCCAAACTGCACCGTTCGGTGCGAGTCTGGTTCACGGGCGCTTCGGGGTCTGCATAGCCCAAGGCCATGCCACAGACGATGACCGAACCTTCGTCTAGCCCCAAATGTTGGCGAATGAGCGATGGGTACGACGCCATCGCACCAATGGCGCAGGTGGCCAAACCTTTGGCTTGGGCGGCCAGCATCAAGCCATAAAGGGTCATGCCCAAATCCATATAGCCACCGCTGCCAAAGCCGTGCTCGAGGGTGACCACCAAAGCCACGGGGGCATCAAAGAACCGAAAGTTGCGTTCAAACTGCGCGTCGCGGCCTGCGCGGTCGTCACGCGCCACGCCCAGTGCGCCATAAAGTACTTGGGCTGCCGCCACTTGGCGGCGGCGCAGTGTCATGGGCATGGGTTTGGGGAAGTAGTCGTAGTCTTCCACCTCGGCTTGGCCATTAGCCCAAGCCTTCACAAGTGCATTGCTGAGCGACTCACGCGCCTCCCCTTGAACTTGCACAAACGAGCCTGGCTGTAAATTGGCACCACTGGGGGCCAAACGTGCCAATGCCAGAACTTCGTACAGTGTTTGTGGGTCGACTGATTGAGATAAAAAGGCTCGAACGGATCGGCGTTCGGTCATAGAGGAAAGGGCGTTCACAGACAAATTATCAGTGAAGTTTTTCATGGTTAGAAAGCGCCTTGTCCCTCAGCGTAACTACTTACTTTATGAGGCGGATTTTCACCAAGTGCCCCGCTAGACTTCTGATCACTTAAATCAAGGAGACTGTGATGCGTCGTGATGCTTTCTTAAAAACTTTGGCAGCCTTAGTGGCTTCGGGTGTTGTACCTATGACAGCGCAAGCTGCTGCTGCCATCAAGATGATGATTCCTGCGAACCCTGGCGGTGGCTGGGACACCACAGGTCGTGCTTTGGGTAAAGCCATGCAAGACGCAGGCGTGGCCAACACGGTGACTTTTGAAAACAAGGGCGGTGCAGCAGGCATCATCGGTTTGTCACAGTTTGCCAACGCCACCAAGGGCGACCCCAATGCCTTGATGGTCATGGGTGCGGTCATGTTGGGCGGCATCATCACAGGCAAGGCACCTGTGAGCTTGGACAAAGTCACGCCCATTGCGCGTTTGACCAGCGAGTACAACGTGTTTGTATTGCCTGCGAATTCGCCTTTCAAGAATATGAAAGAAGTTGTCGAGCAGCTCAAGAAAGACCCAGGCAGCGTCAAGTGGGGCGGCGGTTCGCGCGGCTCAACTGAGCACATCGCTGCAGCCATGTTGGCGCGTGAAGCCGGTGTGGATGCTTCCAAAATTAACTACGTGGCCTTCCGTGGCGGCGGTGAGGCAGTGGCAGCTATCTTGGGTGGCAACGTCACCGTAGGTGGCAGTGGCTACAGCGAATTCCAGCAATATATTGAAGCTGGAAAAATGACACCTATCGCGGTGACATCAGGTACGCGATTGAAGGGGTTGAATATTCCAACCCTTAAAGAGATTGGCTACAACGTTGAAATCGGCAACTGGCGCGGTGTCTATGCCGCCGCTGGCATTACCCCTGCACAACGCAAAGAGTTGACCGATTTGGTGGTCAAGGCCTCGCGTTCTAAGTCGTGGAATGAAGCACTGACTAAGAATGGTTGGACCCCTGCAGTGATGACGGGCGACGAGTTTGGTGACTTTGTGGATCGTGAGTTTGCGTCACTGCGCGCCACCATGGTCAAAGCGGGCATGGTTTAACCGTGCACGTTAAACGATCTGCATTTACCAACCCCCAAACCTGGATAGGGGCGGGGGTGATCGTTTTGTCGGGCTTGTTGATGTGGGGGGCTCAGAGCATCTCCTCTGATGCAGGCTACGGCGGCGTAGGCCCCAACTTTTTGCCTTGGGTTGTGGCTTTGGGCTTATTGGTGTGTGGCGTGCTGTTGGTATGGCAGGCCACAACGGGCGGTTACCGTGACATGCCCGAAGAGCCCGCTGAACCTGCCGACTGGCACGCTATGGCTTGGGTTTCTGCTGGCGTGGTGGTCAACGCTTTGTTGCTCACCACGGTTGGGTTTGTCCTGAGTTGTGCGTTGTGCTTTGTGCTGGCAGTGCGTGGCTTGCGTTTGTCTGAAGGCAAGCCGGCAGGTGATGCGCGTCAAACTTTCAAAGACGCACTCACAGGCTTGGCCATTGCAGCGCCCGTGTTTTGGTTGTTCAGCAAATTGCTGGCAATCAATCTGCCAAGCTTGACCAGCTCTGGCTGGCTTTAATCGAAGGTGGCGACATGATGGATACATGGACCCAGCTTCTGGGTGGCTTTGCGACTGCCGCAACGCCAATGAATTTGCTTTGGGCATTTGTGGGCTGTGCGCTAGGCACAGCCATTGGTGTGTTGCCGGGCTTAGGCCCAGCGGTGACAGTGGCGATGCTGCTTCCCATCACCTCGCAAGTGGAACCGACGGCCTCGATGATCTTTTTTGCCGGCATTTACTACGGTGCCATGTACGGCGGGTCGACCACATCGATTTTGTTGAACACGCCGGGTGAAACCGGCACGATGGTGACTGCGCTAGAAGGCTTCAAGATGGCCAAGAACGGTCGCGCGGGTGCTGCTTTGGCTACCGCTGCGATTGGCTCGTTTGTCGCGGGCACGATTGCCACCATCTTGGTGACCTTGTTTGCGCCGATGGTGGCGGAGTTTGCTGTCAAGCTTGGCCCGCCTGAGTATTTCTGCATGATGTTGTTGGCGTTCATCACAGTGAGCGCTGTGTTGGGGCAAAGCACTTTGCGCGGCATCACGGCCCTGTTGATAGGTTTGGCTGCAGGTTTGATTGGTATGGACCAGATTTCCGGCCAATTGCGTTACACCGGCGGTATTCCGGAATTGATGGATGGCATTGAGGTTGTGCTGATTGCCGTGGGTTTGTTTGCCGTGGGTGAGGTGATTTACAACACCATGTATGAGGGCAAGACCAAAGCGGAAATCAACCACCTCAACCGTGTGCACATGACCTCTGATGAGTGGAAGCGCTCTTGGCCTGCCTGGTTGCGCGGTACGTTCATGGGTTTTCCATTTGGCACGATCCCAGCAGGCGGTTCAGAGATCCCTACATTCCTGAGCTATGCCACAGAGAAAAAACTCTCCTCTCATGCCCATGAGTTTGGCACTGTGGGTGCGATTGAAGGCGTGGCAGGGCCAGAGGCAGCGAACAACTCAGCTGTCACAGCCACGCTGGTGCCATTGCTGACTTTGGGTATTCCGACATCCGTGACGGCTGCCATCTTGTTGTCTGCCTTGCAAAACTATGGCATTCAAGCTGGCCCGCAACTGTTTGAGACTTCATCTGAATTGGTGTGGGCTTTGATTGCGTCGCTTTACATCGGCAACGTCATGCTGCTGGTGCTGAACCTGCCCTTGGTCGGGTTGTGGGTAAAGTTGCTCAAAATTCCGCGCCCACAGCTTTATGCGGGTATTCTGATTTTCGCCACCGTGGGTGTGTATGGCATGCGGCAAAGTAGCTTTGATCTACTTCTGATGTTTGGCATTGGCCTGATGGGTTTATTGATGCGTCGCTATGATTTTCCTGTGGCACCTGTCATCGTGGGAATGATCTTGGGGCCATTGGCAGAGGCACAAATGCGCAATGCCATGTCCATCGGCGAGGGCCGCTGGCAAGTGTTTGTAGAGCGTCCGATGTCCGCAACTTTGTTGGCCATTGTTGTGCTCTGTTTAGTTGTTCCGCGACTTTTGCGCTTTTTCGCTAAAGCAGAGAAATAAGGTTCTGATGGCAGGCGGGCGCTTGTCTAGGAATGCAACTTCATCATCATTAACTGGAGCTTCACATGAAAAAACAGTTCGTTACCTTGGCAGTCGCCACCTTGTTGGCAGGCAGCGCTTTCGCGCAAGCCAATGACACCCTCGCTAAAGTCAAAGCCGCAGGGTCAATCACCATGGGTGTGCGCGACTCTTCTGGCGCTTTGTCTTACACCCTGGGAGACGGCAAGTATGTGGGCTATCACGTTGAGATTTGTCACCGCATCATTGCCAACGTTGAAAAAGCAGTGGGCAAAAAGTTGGAAGTGAAGTACACGCCTGTGACTTCACAAAACCGTATTCCTTTGACAGAGAACGGCACCGTGGACATCGAATGCGGCTCCACCACCAACAACGAAGCACGCCAAAAGCAAGTGGCTTTCGCCTTCACCACTTACGTGGAAGAAGTGCGCATCGCTGTGCGTGCCAACTCTGGTATCACCACCATTTCTCAGTTGAACGGCAAGAACGTGGCCACCACCACAGGTACCACTTCTGTGCAATTGCTCCGTAAGAACGAGCGTGCCAATGGCGTCGACTTCAAAGAGATCTTTGGCAAAGACCACGCAGATAGCTTTTTGTTGCTCGAGTCTGGCCGCGCTGATGCGTTCGTGATGGACGGCCAAATCCTGGCTGGCAACATCGCCAACTCCAAAGCGCCTGCTGATTTCAAAATCGTGGGTGAGGTGTTGAACGTGGAACCCATCGCCATCATGTTCCGCAAGGACGACCCAGCTTTCAAGAAATTGGCTGATGACACCATCGCTGGTTTGGCCAAGTCAGGTGAGCTCGCCAAGCTGTACGACAAGTGGTTCACACAAGCGATTCCTCCAAAGAACATCAAGCTCGGCATGCCTGCCAGCGATGCCAACAAGGACGCTTGGAAAAACTTGAACGACAAGCCTGTTGAGGCTTACGCAAAGAAATAATTCATGACACTCGATTGGCAGGTTTTTCTTCAGGACGACGGTGGAGGAAGAACCTACCTCGAGTGGATGTTTGAAGCCTGGGGCTGGACGCTTTCTGTAGCGGGCAGTGCCTGGGTGGTGGCGATGTTGTCTGGATGCCTCATGGGCATTCTGCGCACCTTGCCTCAAGACACGCGTTTGAATGTTTGGTTAGCGAGATTCGCCAACGCGTGGGTGGAGCTATTTCGCAACATCCCCGTGTTGGTCCAAATTTTTCTCTGGTACTTCGTGTTGCCCAAGGTCTTTCCGGCCATGCAACAAGTGCCGGGGTTTGTGTTGGTGGTGTTGGGGCTAGGCTTCTTCACTTCCTCACGGATTGCAGAGATGCTGCGCGCCGGTATCCAAGCCATGCCACGCGGCCAGCGTTATGCGGCCATGGCCATGGGCTTTACCACTTGGCAAACGTATCGCTATGTGCTGTTGCCTATTGCGTTTCGCACCATTTGGCCGCCACTCACCAGTGAGTCGATGAACTTGCTCAAAAACTCTTCGGTGGCGTTTGCGGTGTCGATTGCCGAACTCACCATGTACGCCATGCAAGTGCAAGAAGAAACCTCGCGTGGCATTGAGGTGTACTTGGCCGTGACGGCGCTGTACACCGTGTCAGCCTTTGCTGTGAACCGTGTGATGGCCTTCGTGGAACGCCGCATGCAAATCCCTGGCCTGGTGGTCGCGGGCAATGTGGGCGGGGGGCACTGAGCATGAGCGCACTTGATTTTTCTTTTGTCGAATGGGACATCTTCAACAAGTTTGTGTTGAAAGGCATGTTGTTCAGCGTGGAGCTGACCATCATCGCCACCATTGGCGGCATTGTGTTTGGCACCATCCTCGCGCTCATGCGCTTGTCGGGCAATAAATTTTTAGAACTGCCTGCCGTCATTTATGTGAACGGTATGCGCTCCATCCCCTTGGTGATGGTGATTCTGTGGTTCTTCTTGCTGATTCCGTTTTTGATTGGCCGCTCCATTGGTGCTGAGCTGTCGGCCACGATTACTTTTGTGGCTTTTGAAGCGGCGTACTTCAGCGAAATCATGCGTGCAGGTATTCAGTCCATTCCGCGTGGTCAGGTGATGGCCGGCCAAGCTTTGGGCATGACCTACAGCCAGAACATGCGCCTGATTGTGTTGCCCCAAGCCTTTCGCAACATGATTCCCGTGTTGCTCACGCAAACCATCATCTTGTTCCAAGACACCTCCTTGGTCTACGCCATTGGTGCGTATGACTTGCTCAAGGGCTTCGTCACCGCAGGCAAGATTTATGGCCGCGTGGAAGAGGTGTACATCTTGGCCGCCTTGGTGTATTTCGTGATTTGTTTTGGCCTCTCGGCCCTCGTGCGTCGCTTGCAAGCG
>JACCDN010114735.1_pt1 | contig 13104 bp, 12 predicted proteins | sample 7441691 | NCBI WGS metagenome assembly JACCDN01 (sample SAMN15323439, study PRJNA562643) | freshwater metagenome | isolation source: river surface water | place: USA:Blue River Watershed | collected 2017-08-16 | reverse complement strand
TGGTCCAATGGGTGGTAGGGGGTGGGGCTATCAATAGGTGTTGGTTATCATGCGCGAGGCATTTTTTACCTAGGTATGTATGTTGTGTATATTCGATAGCATGACTAGCTGCCAGTACTTTTTATGAAATATATGTTTGATACAAATATATTTAATGCTCTTTTAGATGGGCGAGTAGCATTAAATAATATTCAGTGTGATGGTGACTTTATGGTTACACAAATGCAAATTAATGAAATCAAGAATACAAGTAATGTTTCTCGAAGAGAACAGTTACTAGGTGTTGTAGAACAGGTTAATCCTGACCGAATTCCAACGTCAACATCTCTATTTGGCATTGCTGAATTCGGTAGTGGTTGTTTTGGCGATGCTGTGCTTTTCGAAAGAATTCTTGAAGAGTTAAATCTGGCAAATAATGCAAAGAAAAATAATTATGTTGACGCATTAATAGCGGAAACGACCATTTTAAATGGAGCAACATTACTAACTGCTGATAATGACTTGGCAAATGTAATGGTTAAATTTGGCGGGTATGTTGATTTTCGTCCCTATTATTAAATTAGTTTAAAAATACATTAATTGTTTGGTGGTTTATATTTGATTGATAATGGCTCAAGTAAACTATTTTTAGAGTAATTGTTATGCTTGACGACATCAAAAAAACACTTTGGGCTACGGCTGACAAATTACGAGCCAATATGGATGCTGCTGAGTACAAGCATCTTGTGCTGGGCTTGATTTTCTTGAAGTACATATCTGACACGTTCGCGGCAAAGCAGCAAGAATTGAATGTTCGTTTGCGTGACCCTAAAGACGAGTACTACTTTGGCGATGCAAGTGGTGCTGACATTGCGGAAGAGCTGGAAGAGCGTGACTACTACATAGCTGCCAACGTGTTTTGGGTTCCTGAATCTGCACGTTGGGAAGCAATTCGAGCTGCTGCCAAAGCTCCTGATATTGGTAAACGCATTGACGAGGCGTTGACGGTGATTGAGAGTGAGAACCCAAAACTCAAAGGCATTCTTGACAAGCGATATGCAAGAGCTCAGTTACCCGATGGAAAGATGGGTGAGCTAGTTGACTTGATTTCTACTATTGGCTTTGGCGACAATGCCAGCACTGCACGTGATGTATTGGGACAGGTCTACGAATATTTCCTTGGTATGTTCGCTAATGCTGAGGGCAAGCGTGGAGGGCAGTTCTATACGCCAGCATCAATTGTTAAAACACTTGTGGCTGTGCTGTCACCACACGAGGGTAAGGTATACGACCCTTGCTGTGGCTCGGGCGGTATGTTTGTACAAAGTGAAAAATTTATTGAGGCGCACGGCGGCAAGATTGGTGACGTAGCCATTTACGGGCAAGAAGCAAACCCAACAACGTGGCGACTGGCTGCGATGAACTTGGCTATTCGCGGAATCGACTTTAATCTTGGTCGCGAACCAGCCGACACGTTTACTAAAAATCAACACACAGACCTTCGTGCTGATTATATCCTCGCTAACCCACCGTTCAACATCAGCGATTGGTGGCACGGTAGCTTAATGGGTGACCCACGTTGGGTTTATGGCGACCCACCGCAAGGTAATGCAAATTATGCGTGGTTGCAGCATATGCTGTATCACCTCAAGCCAACAGGTCGTGCAGGTATTGTGTTGGCAAACGGCTCGATGAGTTCCAGCCAAAACAACGAAGGCGCAATTCGTGCGGCAATGGTTGAAGCTGATGCTGTTGAGGTAATGGTTGCATTGCCGAGCCAGTTGTTCTTCAACACTCAAATTCCTGCTTGCTTATGGTTCTTGGTTAAACAAAAAACCAAGCGTAAGGGCGAAGTGCTATTCATTGATGCCCGTAAATTAGGGTCGATGATTAGCCGTGTACAGGCTGAATTCACCGATGAAGTAATTGCACGGATTGAGCAGACTGTTGCAAGTTGGCGTGGTGAAGGTGGCGTATACGAAGACGTTGCAGGTTATTGCCGCAGCGTAAGCTTGGCAGAAATCGCGGCACACGGACATGTACTCTCTCCGGGGCGCTATGTGGGCGCAGAAGACGTTGAGGAAGATGACGAAGCCTTCGCGGACAAGATGCAAAAGCTAACTGAAAAGTTAGGTGAGCAGATGGCGCAAGGTGCCGAACTTGATGAACTGATTAGACAAAAACTCGGGAGTCTTGGCTATGACTTTTGAGTGGAAAAATTTCGTACTAGAAGAGCTATGCAGCTTCAAATATGGGAAATTTTTAGCTAAATCTGAGCTTGCTAATGCTGGATATCCTGTTTTTAGTGGCTATGGCGTTGTGGGTTATCTGCCAACTTACTTGTTTGAAGAGCCTCAGCTGCTTATTGTTTGCCGTGGTGAGGGAGGCACTGGTGATGTTAAGTTGTCGCCACCAAAATGTTCAGTAACCAATCTCTCCATCGTCATATCACCAAACGATAAAGTTGTATCAAAAAAATTCTTGTATTGGGCGCTAAAAGCAACTGATACACATCTTTTACGCACAGGGTCTGCACAAGCCCAAATAGTAATCGGGTCGCTTCAAAAGCTAAAAGTTACCATCCCTACCAGCAGATTACTGCAAGATGAAATTGCAAATGTGCTTGATTCGCTAGACAGCCGCATCGCACTTCTTCGTGAAACCAACACAACACTCGAAGCCATCGCTCAAGCATTATTCAAGTCTTGGTTTGTTGACTTTGACCCTGTACGAGCAAAGTCTGAAGGCAAGTTGCCCGAGGGAATGGATGAAGCAACTGCTGCACTTTTTCCTGATGCGTTTGAGGAGGCAGAGTTAGGGATGGTGCCAAAAGGTTGGCAGGTTCAAAAATTTGGAGACTTCATTGAACGACTATCAGTTGGGAAAAAGTTTGACCAAAAATCAGCTCTTGCAAGCGGAACTGTACCGATTCTCGACCAAGGTAAGTCTGGAATTATCGGGTTCCACAATGAAGCGCCAAGTGTTAAAGCAAATCTAGATAAGCCAGTTGTTGTTTTTGCCAATCACACTTGTTATATGCGACTGATTTGTTTTGATTTTTCAGCCATCCAAAATGTACTTCCGTTTATTGGTAAGGGCGTTGATACAGTTTGGGCGTTTTATGCAACAAAAGACCGAATCAAGTTTTCTGAATACAAAGGACATTGGCCTGACTTTGCAATAGAAAAAACTGTTGTTCCCAGTGAAGAATTAACTCATATGTACAGAAGTGCTGTTGATTCGGCTGTGCGTCGAATGCGTCTAAACGAAATGGAAGCGGAAACTCTTGCTAATTTGCGTGACACATTATTGCCACGCTTAATCTCCGGTCAGCTCCGTATTGCTGATGCAGAAGCAGAACTTGAAAAGGTAACGGCCTAATGACTGAAGACCAACTAGAACAAGAAGCATTAGGCTGGCTGAGTGACGTTGGTTACAAGTTGCTGAGTGGATATGACATTGCTGTTGATGGTGCAACACCTGAACGGGCTGACTATAAAAATACGCTGCTACCGTTTCGTTTGCGTGAAGCAATCAACCGTTTAAACCCAAGCATTCCAGCAAATGCACGTGAAGATGCTTTGCGGCAAGTGCAAGACCTTGGCATCCCATCACTGCTCAGTGCTAACAGGCACTTTCACAAACTGCTAGTTAATGGCGTGCCCGTGCAGTACCAAAAAGATGGCGACACACGTGGCGACTTTGTGCGCTTGGTTGATTGGGAAACACCAGCCAAAAATGACTGGGTTGCTGTAAACCAATTCACTATTAAGGGTGCACGACACACACGCAGACCTGACATTATTTTGTTTGTGAATGGTTTGCCGCTTGTGTTGCTGGAGTTAAAAAACCCAGCTGACGAGAACGCTGACATTTGGAAGGCGTTCGACCAAATTCAAACATACAAAGCGCAAATACCTGATGTGTTCCAGTACAACGAGGTGTTAGTCATCTCGGATGGCACAGAGGCATTGCTTGGTTCGTTGTCTGCCGATGCTGAGCGTTTTATGGCTTGGCGCACGATTGATGGCAAGACTATCGACCCGCTTGGACAGTTCCAAGAACTTGAAACTTTAGTGCGTGGCGTATTAGCTCCCGAGTACTTGCTTGATTACCTGCGCTACTTTGTCTTGTTTGAGGACGATGGCAAGCTGGTTAAAAAGATTGCTGGCTACCACCAGTTCCACGCTGTACGTGCAGCAATTGAGCAAGTTGTTCACGCATCGCGTCCTGACGGGTCGCATAAAGGTGGCGTTGTTTGGCACACGCAGGGCAGTGGCAAGAGCATCACAATGACTTGCTTTGCAGCACGGGTAATGCAATCAGCTGCGATGGAAAACCCAACTGTTGTCGTCATTACAGACCGCAATGACTTGGATGGACAGTTGTTTGGCGTGTTCAGCCTGTCCCAAGACTTGCTACGCGAACAGCCAGTGCAAATTAGCACACGCCAAGACTTACGTGCAAAACTTGCCAATCGTCCATCTGGCGGCATTGTGTTTGCCACCATTCAAAAATTTATGTTGGGCGAGGATGAAGACACTTTTCCTGTCCTGTCTGACCGTAGCAACATCGTGGTTATCGCGGACGAAGCACACCGCACTCAATATGGCTTTTATGCAAAGCTAAAGGGCAAGGCTGGGGAAGAGCGTTACCAGGCTGGCTATGCACAACACTTGCGTGATGCTTTGCCAAATGCAACGTTTGTAGCGTTTACTGGTACTCCCGTTAGTAGCGAAGACCGTGACACTCGCGCTGTGTTTGGTGACTACATCCACATTTACGATATGCAGCAAGCCAAGGAAGATGGCGCTACTGTTGCTATCTATTACGAATCGCGGCTTGCTAAGTTAAAGCTCAACGAGCAGCAAATGCCCACGATTGACGCTGAAGTTGACGAACTAGCTGAAGACGAAGAAGACAGCGCACAGGCAAAACTCAAAAGCCGGTGGGCTGCATTAGAGCGTATAGTTGGTGCAGAGCCGCGTGTTGCACAGGTTGCAGCTGACTTAGTTGCACACTTTGAAGAGCGCAACAAGGCAATGGCAGGTAAAGCAATGGTTGTGGCAATGAGCCGTGACATTTGTGTTCACTTGTATAACGAAATCGTGAAGCTGCGTCCTGAATGGCACGATGAAGACCCTGAAAAGGGCGCAATCAAAATTGTTATGACGGGTTCTGCAAGCGACAAGGCTTTGCTCCGTCCACACATTTACGATGGCAAAACCAAAAAGCGGCTTGAGAAACGGTTTAAAGACCCAAGCGACGAGTTGAAGTTAGTCATCGTCCGCGATATGTGGCTGACTGGCTTTGATGCACCCTGTGTGCATACCCTGTATGTGGACAAACCAATGAAGGGGCACAACTTGATGCAAGCCATTGCACGGGTAAATCGTGTGTTCAAAGACAAGCAAGGTGGCTTGGTTGTGGACTACATCGGTATCGGCAACGAGCTAAAAGCCGCGATGAAGGAATACACGAACAGCAACGGACGAGGCAGAACAACTGTTGATGCACACGAAGCCTACAGCGTACTAGCCGAGAAGCTGGACGTATTGCGTGGAATGCTGCACGGCTTTGACTACAGCAACTTTATGTCTGCTGGGCATAAAACACTGGCTGGTGCTGCTAACCACGTGCTTGGCTTGAAGGATGGCAAGAAACGGTTTGCTGATACGGCTGTGGCATTGAGCAAAGCGTTTACCTTGTGCTGCACCTTGGATGAGGCTAAAGAAGTTCGTGAGGAAGTGGCGTTCATGCAGGGTATCAAGGTTTTATTAACAAAACGGGATATTACTGCGCAGCGAAAAACTGATGAACAGCGTGACTTGGCTATACGCCAAATCATTAGCTCTGCCGTGGTTTCTGACAGTGTGGTAGATATTTTCGATGCCGTGGGGTTGGATAAGCCCAATATCGGCCTTTTAGATGATGAATTTCTCAGGCAGGTTAAGAGTTTGCCTGAACGCAATTTGGCTGTAGAGCTTCTTGAGCGTTTGTTGCAAGGTGAAATTAAAAGTAGATTCAAGTCCAATGTGGTGCAAGAGAAAAAGTTTAGTGACCTGCTGACCAATGTTATTCAGCGTTACCAAAATCGTGCCATTGAAACGGCGCAGGTGATGGAGGAGCTGATTGAGATGGCTAAGAAGTTTCGTGAAGCAAGTGGACGCGGCGAACAACTTGGGCTGACTGATGATGAGGTGAAGTTTTATGATGCGTTGGCAAACAATGAATCTGCTGTGCGTATGCTTGATGATGAAATCCTCAAGAAGATTGCACACGAGCTAACAGAGAACCTACGCCAAAACATCAAGGTGGATTGGGCTGAACGTGAAAGCGTCCGTGCCAATCTGCGCTTAATGGTTAAACGCATACTACGAAAATATAAGTATCCGCCCGACCAGCAAGATGGTGCTGTGGAATTAGTGTTGCAGCAAGTGCAGGCTTTGGGTGAAGAATGGGCTGATGCTTAATTTTAGAGATTTTTTAAAAGCTTAATTACATTTGAGTGCTTTAAAGGTAAATTTCCTAGTTGTAGGTCGTTTCCCATAATTTTTTAATCTCGGTGAGTTTTTCACTCGCTGTTTTTTTGATTAGTTTAGCTATTGATATTAATTCAAGATGTTCAGCCCTCATTACTGAAATATCTTTGTCTTCAGGATTTGTCAAAATTGGGTCATCAATATCCAGCTGATTTTTTATTATGTTTATGTACGCTAATAATTCGTGATAAAGGTCAAATGGGATTAGTTTTTTCTTAATGAATTTTTCTCCTTGTTGAGTTTCATGCATTTCTCTGACTATGTTTTCGAATGGGCTTTCGTGTCTGTGCTCAATAGGCGGAAGAACTAATTCGTAGTGCGATATTTTTTCTGAAACTTCATATAGCCTTTCACTTAGCTCATCAATTGGCGAGCGATTTCTAATTCCGTAAATGCTCAGTCTGTGTTTGTCTGCGAGAGCATTAATCATCGAGCAAAGAAGTAATCCATTAGACTTGAGTTCTGCCTCGATAATTTTTTTACATTCTTCGTTTGAGTATGACATTTTTTATATTTCCATCAGGGATTTTATTAAGATTGCTAAGTCTGGGGAACATAATTTAGCATTAATGAACCTCATTAAAATTGCTAAAACACTAAAGTTAACTTCTAGTTAGCTACTTGGTAAAGCAGAGCTTTAGTCCTTCTCAAAAAAAATCTTTGGAGTAAACCCTGATGGTAAGCCCATCATCATTTTTGGTTTAAAGTTGGGGTCTTGCATTTTGCTTAAGACTTTTTCTCTTGCGAGTCTGAATCTTGTTGGGCTGTCAGGTTCATTGAAGTAGGCTACGCATACCCCTCCAGCAATCCGTTCATTAAGTTCGTTCTGTTCGAGGCATAAAAATACCTCTTGATTGCATGTGTCGCAATATTTGACCTCCGCATTATTTGTTGGGGTTAGTTCAAACCAGTCTTTTGGGCATTCATATGCCATTGGACAGTTAGGAAATTGCTGTGTCATGGTAGTTCCTCAGATTCAGGTGAGTAGGCTTCGGCGCATGTTAAAACTTGTTCTTCTGCTAAAACACCATTTTCGAAACGCAGTGATAGGTACTTTTCATATTTGTTATGCATGCCTCTGAGCATGATGTCGCCTTGTCCAAAATTAATCTTACCTGTTAACCAATAAGCAAATAGACCGTTTTCCCCAGATTCTGGAAATACGTCTTTAAGAGTTGCTTTAACTGCTACTGGCTCATGAACCATTTCATAGTAGAGGTCATGTTGTTCAAGGTTGTAGCGTAGGCATTGTTTAATGTTTACTGCTGTTGGGTGCTTTACGTGGGCATACAGGTCTATTAGATACAGCTTTCCGTTTTTGATATTCCATGTTCCGTTATAGCCCCGCCAGCAAAACGAGCCGAGGGGTAAAAATTCAGGTAGGTTGGGGTGTGAGCGAAGCGGTTGGTTGTAGCTCTGTAGCTCTTCGCCCTTGTAAAAGAACGTTTCACGATTTTGATTTGTCAAATAGTATCCTATTCGTAGTGGGAATTTTTTAGTTTAGGTGGTAATTCTGGGATTTCAAGTTTTTTATTCAAACAATGCTTCGCCGATTATGGAAATGTGCCGAACCTTATCTAAAAATTCTTTTGCATGAGGCCTTAGGTGTTCATTACGTAGACTGATTGAGCCTTTGCCAGACGGATATAGTATTTTTGAGTTGACAACTTCAGTCTCGTATTTTTTTGCTGCAGTATCGTAAGATTTTTCAAATTGGTTATTTGGGTCATAAGGTTTTATTCCGTTAATTCCTTGCCTCATTTTTATTTCGATGATTTTGGATAAGTTTCTAAGGGGAAGATTGCTATCTTTTGGGTTTAAACCTTTGATTAGCTGACCTGTTACATAGTAGTTGCCTAGCATATTGTTTGCATTACGCTGTGATTCATTAAAACAATGCTTTATGTAGCCATGTTTTTCTACTAAGTCTGTACCTTCTATTCTTGAGATGACTTGGTCTGCCTTAATTTGGGTAATGTTGATTTGTGTCACATCAATCATTTCATATCTCCTGTAAAAATCCAAAATCTGCGGTTACGGTTGGCATTAGTCCAAGACCGTTTATGTTCAAAGCCGTTTTTTCGTAGGGCTGTAGCTACTTCTTGACGTGCTGGCATGTCTCTGTACTTTCCTTTCAAGTTGGCTAGTTGTATGACTTCTATCGTGCTGTAACGCCTTTTTAGTTGCTCTGGCGTCATTGATTCTGCCCATGTCTTCACCTCCTCATAAAGAGCTTTAGATTGGTTTAATGGTGCAATGGGAGTGATAGGTCGTTGTGCTTGACGTTCAGCTTCTTCTTTCAATGCACGTATCTGAAGATAAAGCGGTGGTTTTACAAGTGGTGGCTGCATATATTCTCCTGTGATGCAGGGTATGCAGGGTTAAGTCCTTTTTCTAAGTTATTTCTTATAACTCCCTTAGAAAAAACTGTAAAAATCACTCACACCCTGCATACCCTGCATGTTCTTAATTAAATTGCCTGATAAGACCAATACCAATAAAGGTCATCTTTTGGTTAATCCTTTGTTTGGTGAATCCTCGTTCGATAAGTCGAGTAGAAAATCTTGTTTCTGTGACAGGGTTGGAGCCTGATGCTCTTACCCAGTCAGAGTAGTTGATGAACAACTCACGAGTTGAGCATTGTTTTTCTGGAGTTAAAACACATTTTTCTTCGAGCCATGCACCCATAATGTCTTGGTCTGACCTGTAGCTGGCAACTTCAGTCTTAACGATTTGAGGCTCCAGTAACTTACCGTTTTCTTGCCAGAGTAAACAACCCTGAATAGCCCAGTTCAAAATTCCTGACTTTTCAGCCATTAGTTTTTGAAATAGCTGCTTATCGACATCTGTATCTTTAACCTGCATATCGAATGGAATAACCTTGATGCGTCTCCAGATGCCATCGTCCTCACCTCGAATTACTGGCTTATGATTTCCACTGATGAAGAGCTTGAACTTTGGTTTGAAGTCAAACGGATTTCCTTGAAGTACTCGGGCGGTCAGCATATCTTGACCAGTCATGGCTTTTATTTGAGCTTCAGCTAATCGAGCCCCATCTTCAGTTTCATTGGCTGTTACAAGGCGAGCCCCGACTAATCTAGCTATTTCTGGTGTGGGTCCTTGGTTTCCGTAATTGTGTTTGACCATCAAGACATTTGATGAAATGGTTTTAGCGTAAGACCCCATCAACTCTTGCATTGCGCCGGTCTCTGTAGACTTACCATTGCAACCCCAACCATAGAGAAAAAAGAAACATTGCTCCGAAGTTTCTCCAGTCAGTGAGTAGCCCCAACAAAGCTGTTTATAGGTTGCTAAATCAACATCACCATTAGATACTTGAAGTATGAATTGCTTCCATAGTGGCGCTGATGCGTTAGGGTCATAAGTGACATTGCATTGTTGGGTCATTAAGTCTTCAGGTAGCGCAGGTCGGAATGTGCCAGTTCTTAAATCAATCACCCCATTTTTAACGCCCAGCATCATAGGGTTTTTATCTAATTCGCTGACAGATACGGATAGCAATGGCTTTGCTAATTCAATCATTGCATCAATATGACCTTTTTGAAGGCTTGCATTAGCCCATGCTGCAATTTTTGGAGCTAGTTGTGGGTCAGCCTGTGCTGCTTCGTTAAATATGGCCTTTGCAACCTCAATTGCAGCTTTTTTAATGAAGCCTTTAAGGTCTGCTTGCCAATAGTCATCTTGCCAATAAAGCCATGTTTTTAATTCGGGAACGTATAAAAACCTATTCTTGAGTCGTGCCGCAAGCCGCTCTGCATTCCCAGCATCGTTAAGGGTTGAGATGGCTGATTTGGTTTGCGCTCCGAGATTGAAAGGCACCCCTTTAAATTTATTAGCTTCATAAATTAAGGTGCCCAATGAGTGATTTGACCTGCTTGGGTTGTATGATTCCCAAAGGCTTCTCGTGGATTGTGGGTCGTAGGATTGACCTCCTTGTGAGAATTTATCAAACTGCTCATAACCATCCTCAAGAGGGTAGCTAGCTTGAAAGGCAAAACAGATATTGACCCATTCGTCATGAGTTGAGTTGGGGTTGCAGTTGTGTAGTAGTGCGAGCGCGTTTGCAAAGGACTCATTATGTTGTCCTTGAATGGCAGCATGTTTCGCCTTCTCAATAGCTCTTGGGGGTTTGATGATTGCAGATATTTTTTGAATGATGTCATCGCTGTATTCTGGTAAGGCTTGAGCTTCGCCTTTGAAATCTCCAGTCAGACATACATACCCATTACTCATAAATAGCTCAAGATGACCATTATCTTTTTGAGATTCGCCATTTGCAATGAAGAACTGGTGCAATCCACTACCGCTTTTGCTGATTTCGCATGGGGCAGTGCTTATCAGATTAAATACTTCTTTTTGACTATCGCTAGCTTCAGTGAATTCAGCACCACATTTGTCATAATCAAGTGCGCCATATCCACAATTGGGGTAAAAGCAGAGTGCGATACCTGATAGTCCATCAATCTTATCTAGTAGTGATAGCGCATCGGTGATGCTTAATAAATTGGAACATTTTTCAAGTGTCCAAGACCCCGTCCATCTAATGGTGGGTTTTTGAGGATTTCGAATGTCACCCTTACTGTTACCGTAAACAGTGAACGCTTTTGGATTGGGTAAATTAGAAAATACTCTTTTGAGGGCTTGCTCTTGATTAGGGGTGTATATCTTTGAGGTCATTTTGCACCTCCAGCTTTTGTTTCTAAAAACTGTTCGATATCAATTCGTCGCCAGACAGATTTACCTCCAAGTTTGATGGGTTTTGGCCAAATACCTAGTTTTATCCACCTGTTAAGTGTAGAAGTAGGGATGCCGTATTCGGAGCGAATATCGACACGTTGAATTAATTCTGTAATTGAATTCATAGGGGCTCTCACAATTAAATGCGTTGTAAAGAACCCCGGCTGAAAGCGCCTCACTAGTTACTAGCTAGCTGCATAAATGCCCAGTCTCGGTGTTGTGAATACTCAGTATCAATACTTATGTTCTCGAATCAGAGGCGCTGCATATTGACCCGTACATGACTAACTCAGCTAATACTGTTCACATCCATACTGTACCAAAAACACTTGTCAAATGCCAACCAGTTTCAAAAAAAATACCTAACGAAATCCCCGATTTGAAACTTTTTTATGCACTATTTTGGATGCTAATTGAAGTGTTAACCTAAGCATTTGCTAGTTAATTGATTTAATGCATGTCTACTCAGGCTCGTGGGTAGCTCTATCAAGCTTTGCAAATATCGCCTCATGTGAAGGATGTGTATAGACCTGTAGCATTGAAAGAACCCGATGCCCACTGATATGGGCTAACTCAATAACATTCAAGCCCGCATCAGATAATCTGCTTAAGGCTTCATGTCTACAATCGTGCAGCTTCAGGTCTTTGAAGGGATTTATTCCATCACCAGACCAGCTTTGCTTTGCAGTAGACCGCGTTTTTTCAAAATAACGTCGCAGCCAACATAAGCTTACGGGAAATATCTTATCGGGATGTGTTTTGGGAATTGATTTGAATATGGCTACAGCATCTTTAGTAAGTGGAATTCTTCGTGGTAAAGAATTCTTGGTTTTATGCAGGTGTACTCGACGATTTTCTAAGTCAACATCCTGCCACTCAAGCCCCATCAGTTCGCTTCGTCTCATGCCTGTTTCTAATGCTATTTTGAGTATTTGAGTAAATAAGGGTGGGGCACAATGACTTGCTGCTTGCATAAGCATCTCCAAGGTTTCACCATTGATTCTTTTGATGCGACTTGGATTAGCTGTCATACGTTTAATGCCCCTGAGTGGGTTGTCGATTTTCAGTGACCATTCGTTTTGAAGCATCTGAAATATTTTAGAAATAGCATTGAAGTATTTATTGATAGTTGCGCCAGCTCTTTTTTTCATGACTAACTCATCACGTAATTGCAATATTTGCTCTTTGCCAACGCTGCTGATAGGTAAATGTCCCCAGTAGTTGCTTAGTTTATTGATGATGAATGTTTCAGATTTGCAATTTCTTTTATGTACTGTATGTGTCCTAATGTACTCTTCGGCTGCCACCTTGAATAAGGTCGCTTTGTTTCTGGAAGGGATAGTAGATTTTTCTGGAGGGAGTAGGGTGCCGTTGTCGATTTGTGCTTCTATACCTCTAGCCCACTTAACTGCTTCAATGCGTGTGTTGAATGTTTTGGAGTAGCTTGGGTGGTCACGTTTAATAATCCTTGCTCTATAGGTTGAACCACGTTTTTGAATGGATGCCATTGTGTCCTCTTGACCAAAATTTGACCAAAAGGGTTTTAAAAAAGATTGTAGTAACCTAGTGCTTTGTTTTTATTATTGTTTTCTTAGCACTCTTTGGACTCGCACCGCCCTTCTAAGGCGTAGGTCGCACGTTCGAATCGTGCTGGGCAGGCCAAAGGCCTGTCTGGCTCGATATAAGTCTAAAAAATAATTTCACTGTAGTTAATTGTGCCGATTATGCTCGGCAAAGAGTTAAGTCTGTTGACTGTATCTACACCTTGTTCGACGGCAACTAATCCTGTTGACTATAGGCGACTCATTATGATTTGTCGGGAAAC
>JACCDN010168697.1_pt1 | contig 13109 bp, 10 predicted proteins | sample 7441691 | NCBI WGS metagenome assembly JACCDN01 (sample SAMN15323439, study PRJNA562643) | freshwater metagenome | isolation source: river surface water | place: USA:Blue River Watershed | collected 2017-08-16 | reverse complement strand
GCTGTTCCGACACCGCGATGTGCAGCATCGATATGAACAACAACATTGCCAGAAGGCTTAACTTCGACATTGTGAGTTGCATCAGCAAGATCTACTGCGCGGTTTGGTGTGATGGATACCTGAAGTGGCTTATCGAGATCGATACGCAGACCGCTGCCATCGTTACCTGAAAGCTCGAACCAGCGTACTGCTGCATGGCCGCCATTTTCCTGTGGGCGCACATAAGGAATGTACTGTGCTGCAACTGTTGATGCCCAGCGGTTAATGCGACCAATCTTGCGATCAGGGTAAGACTCGTGTGGGCCATTTCCAAACCAGACTAGATTTTCGAGTGCTCCACTGAGTTCGAGGTTGATTCCAACGCGAGCAAGATCCTCAAGCTGCTTTGGTACAACTATGCTCTCCTTGACGGTAAAACCACCAACAACTGGTGTGATGACCTGAGTCTGCTTGATTGAGAATCCAGTAGATGTCTCCCAGATGCTAACTACCTTGCGCGACTTTGCTGTCTCGGTAATGTTGCAATCGGTGCGAGTAAGGTTACGTACTCCGTATCGCTCCCACTTAGTTGCAATATGTCCAATGCGATCATTATCGGTAGGTGCACGCCAGAGAGATAGCTCAGGTGCAAATGTTCCGTAAGGAAGTTGAATCTCTCCGGCATCATTGAGTGAACCTTCGAAGAGAGCATTGCTCTTCTCGGCAAAGATTGTCTCGGCCTTAGATGGAAGCGGGAATTGGTTCCACGCGATCTCAGCAGAAGTTGGCGCCCACGCCGTGCTGCTCTTTCGGTGGACGGTAAAGGTGATTGAACGCTCACCCTTGCCGTCGGCCTTGAGAAGTGCGGCAGATTTGAGCGTGAAACGACCAGTTTTACGTGGCGCCACAGTTGGAGCCTTTACCCGGCCACCATCTACAACGATGCCATCTCGAGTGATAGACCAGAGAATGTCGAAATCAGATGTATCGGTGAAGAACTGCTTGTTAAAGAGTGTGAACTGACCTGTGGAAGCCTTTGTGGTTCCAATAACGACAGGAGCAGCGATTGCTTTGAACTCATGCATCGCAGGCTTTGCCGTGCGATCAGGAAAGACCATTCCATCGCAGCAGAAGTTTCCGTCGTGCTTGGTCTCTCCATAGTCTCCACCATAGGCAGAGCGAGTTGTTCCATCAGCCATAAGCTGATCAGGGCCGTGATCCCAGAACTCCCAAATGAATCCACCTTGTAGACCAGGTGTTGATTCAATGACCTTCCAATACTCAGCAAGAGTTCCATTGGAGTTACCCATTGCATGCGAGTACTCACACATAATTAATGGTCGATCTTGTTTGCCAGACTTTGCATAGCTAGCAATGGCATTAATTGATGGATACATCGGACAAATGACATCAGTAAGTGAATGTCCTCCACGCCAGTCACCACGAATTGCACCTTCGTAGTGCAATGGACGTGATGGATCGAGTGAACGAGCATATGCAGCAGCCGCTTCGTGATTGAGTCCCTTACCGGATTCATTTCCGAGTGACCAGAGAACTACTGCTGGATGGTGGATATCACGTTCGACCATGCGACCAACGCGCTCGACAAATGCACCAAGGTAGCGAGGGTCATTACAGATTGAGTCATAGAAGGCGTGTGACTCAATGTTTGCTTCGCCAACTACATAAAAACCAAGTTCATCGCAGAGATCAAGGAAAGCGGCATCATTGGGATAGTGCGATGTGCGCACAGCATTGAAATTCCAACGCTTGAGCTCAAGCAAATCTTGACGCATATCATCGCGTGTCAGTGCGCGACCGGTAAAGCGGTTGAAGTCGTGACGGTTGATGCCATAAAACATGACCGGTTGGCCATTGACCAAGAGGTCGCGCCCCTTAATAACAACGCTACGGAATCCAATCTTCTGGCTAGAAATCTGAATAACGTTTCCAGCAGGATCAAGAAGCTCAAGGGCAAGTGTGTATAGAACAGGGTTTTCAGCGCTCCATGGCGTGACCTTAGGGATTGTTGTCTCAAAGAGGATGCGCCCCGGAGTTGGAGGCTCAATCTTTGCAAGGGCGTCAGTAACTGACTTTGGCATATTGCCATTCCAGTATTCGCCAACAAAGTAATCACGGCTTGCGTTGCGAAGCTCCTCAGGGATCTCTGTCCAAATCGGCGGCACCACAGTTGAGAGCGTGCCTTCAACTGAAGCTCCCTTTGACTTTGCAAGCTCTTCAACACGAGCACGAAGTGTGTAACCGGCTGTTGGCTTGCTATTGAGTGAACCGATGAATGCTTCAATTTTGAGAGTTCCAGTTGAATTATCTTTTGCAAGACCAGCAGTTGTGTAGAGGCGTTCGATGTAAACATCATTTGTTGCATAAAGCTTCACAGAGCGAGTGATTCCGCCATGCCACCACTGATCTTGATCTTCAATATAAGTTGCATCAGACCACTTGGTCACATCAATGCGAAGTGTGTTCTTGCCCCCCTTAATAAATGTGGTGATATCAAACTCTGCTGCAAGGCGTGAGTCCTTGCTCATTCCGACTACCTGTCCATTTACCCAGACAAGAGCTACGGATTCATATCCGCCGAGATGTAAAACTATGCGCTTGTTCTCCCATGAACCAGGAATTTCGAAGTCGCGCTCATAAACGCCCATTGGATTCTCATCCGGAACGTTTGGCGGAGATTGGTCGAAAGGCATCTGCACATTTGTGTAGATCGGCTTGTCAAAGAAGACATCACTTGGTTGCTGCATCGTCCATAGACCTGGCACAGGAATCTTTGACCAACGCTTGCGAACCGAATCGGTTGGCTTGCGTAATAACTGAAAACGCCAGATCCCATCGAGTGAGAGCTTCTCGTAATGCTCGATATTGAGCATCGGTAGGCGATTGATTGCAGTGGTCTCAGGGCTGGTCCAGTAATTAGGTAGCATGTTGGAATCCTCCCATGGCTAGGGTCCTTGCGATAGGTAGTTCGGCACTTACTTGCCCTAAACGGGGTGTATTTATGCGGTGAAATTGCGATTTTTACAATTTAACAATCGATGCCATAATTACGCCGTTCAAAAGCAGTACGCCTCCTTAGCTCAGTGGTAGAGCAGCTCACTTGTAATGAGCAGGTCATCCGTTCAAATCGGATAGGGGGCTCCATTCTTTTCTGGAGCTCATCTCCTTCACCTTCACAGATACCAACTTTCCGTTCTCATCCCATTGGTATCTCTTTGAAATCTCTTCCACTTCAACGCTGTCGCCCTTTCGTGTGGTGCGACGAATCGTAATTGCGCGCTCCTTAAGCATCAGAGCCTTCCTTCTTGCGAAGGCTCAAACCAATTGCAGTCGACATTACGAGAACAATGATTGCAAGTGATACTGATGTTGGAATCTTGAACCAAGCATGGCTGACGATCATCTTGATACCGACCCAGACAAGAACAACTGATAGGCCTTCCTTGAGGTAGATGAACTTATCCATCATGTTAGCAATGAGGAAGTACATAGAGCGAAGACCAAGAATTGCAAGTGCGTTACTTGCGAAGACCAAGAATGGCTCATCTGTTACCGCAAAGATTGCTGGGATTGAGTCAACTGCGAAGACGAGGTCGAAGAACTCAACCATAATCAACACTAGGAAGAGTGGAGTGAAGTATCGAACTCCATCACGACGAATTGAGAACTTCTCTCCGTGAAGCTCAGTAGTCATACGTAGCTTACGCTTGAGAAGGTTGTAGACCTTTGAAGTCTCCAAATCGAAGTGCTCACCGCGGCGAACAAACATTTTGTAACCTGTGTAGATCAAGAATGCGCCGAAGATGTAGAGAGTCCAGCTGAATTCCTTAATAAGTGCAGCTCCTGCAAAGATCATTGCAGCACGCATAACAAGGGCACCAACAACTCCGTAGAAGAGCACGCGGTGCTGATATCGCTGAGGGATTGCTAGGGCGCTAAAGAGAAGCCCCCAGACAAAGACGTTATCGATTGCCAGTGATTTCTCGATCAGGTAACCGCTGTAATACTCGAGGGCGAATTGAGATCCGCTGTAGAACCAGATGACCCCACCGACTGCTAGACCACAGATGACCCAGATTGATGACCAGAAGGCCGCTTCTTTAAATGAGATTTCTGTATGACCGCGGTGGAGGAATAGATCGATTATGAGCATTGCCGCGACAAAAGCTAGCAGCGCTATCCATGCATAAGACGATACGTTCATTGCTTCTCCTTGTGTGTGGCTCAAATGAGCTGTTGACACAAAGTCTCCGCCACCGAAATTTTCGGCCTAGGCACCGGTTGCTTTCACAACGTATTGACGGCACCTAGTGAGTGGGTACTCCCTCTGATGGCGCCAATGATGACGGAAAGAGATGGGTAACGCAACTTGAGAGACACGGCCAGTAGGATGAGTTTATGGGTAAATTTCCAGCCGATGTCTTTAAAGACCTGACTGATTCCAACGCCCAATACATCAAAGACTTTAAGTACTCCGAGCTCACAGGTGTGGCCCAGAAGGGTCTTGCGATTGTGACCTGTATGGATTCTCGAATCAACCCACTCTCTGTGGTGGGAATGCGATCTGGAGATGCGAAGATTCTGCGCAATGCAGGAGCGCGTGTAACCGAGGATGTACTTCGAACCTTGGTTCTTGCTACCTATCTATTAGGAGTCAACCGGATACTCATAATGCCTCATACGCAATGCCGTATGGCTGAAAGTACCGAAGAAGAGATCCACGCAAAGATTGATGCTGAATTTGGCGTAAACACCTCTTCACTTGAATTTCGAACAACAAATGACCTTTACGGCGCCCTTGCTATAGATGTTAATCGTGTTCGCTCTTACCCACTTCTGAACACGGGAGTTACTGTGGGTGGAGCGATTTATGATGTGAAGACCGGAGAAATCACTCCGATTGATTGTTGATAGCCACTCTGCGCACAGGCATTTTGGTCTGCGGATAGCTTAAATCATTTAAGAAACTCGAAACGAGTAGCTGAAATAGCTCAGGCTTCTCTTTATTGGCGCTATGTGAAGTTCCTGGCATAACAGCCAGTTGTCCTTGAGGCAGAGCTTCATACATTTCAATTGTGTGATGGTGAGAGATAACATCATCATCACCTACTAATACAAGAACAGGACATTGAATCTTCGCAACATCTTCGACGGTGAACTCAGGCTCGGAGTACCAAATAGAGAACATCTTTCGAATCTTCGCCTCTTGAGTTTCAGGGGCATCAGGTGAAGTTGCTGCATATTCTGCACGATCTTCCTCTGAGATATTTCCGTCGAATTCCGGCATAGGTAGAGTGCCGCTGAAATGGAAGACGCCACCGAATGCAATAACTGACTTCACCAAATCTGGACGCTTCATAGCAACCATGAGAGAGATGATGGCGCCATCGCTATGCCCCACAAGATGGGCAGGTTCTTTTACAACATCTTCAAGAAATGCAATTGCCTCAGCAGTTTGGAATTCAAAGTGCATGCTGCCATCTTGATCTCCGGTATATCCGTGGCCAGTGCGGTCATAAGCAAAGGGATGAAAGTTATTCTCCACCGCTGGAAGCACGTTGTAATCCCAATGATCTGTCTGGCTAAGGCCACCATGCATTAAGAGAAGAGCTTCACCATTATTTGCCCACTCGTATGCGTGCACTTGGTGGCCACGAAGATCGATATAGCGCCCCATTTAGTCGAGGTTATCCATAATGTGGCGGTTTCCACGGTCGAAGGTGAGGTAGTTCCAGGTCCAGTCGGCAATTGTTCCCACTTTGTTGCGCCCACCTAGAAGGTAGAAAAGGTGCAAGAAGAGCCATGCAAACCAGGCTGGAGCTCCCACCATTCTGAAGTTACGAACTTCAACAACTGCTTTGTGGCGACCAATAGTTGCCATAGAGCCTTTATCTTTATATTTAAACTCTTTCAAAGCCTTACCGGCTGTTAATCGCATGATTTGCTCTGCTACAAACTTTCCTTGTTGCATCGCAACAGGTGCCACCATTGGGTAGAAGCGGCCATTCGGATCGAGTGCCCCTGAGACATCTCCAACGCTCCAGATATGTGGATAGTTCTCTACCTGTAACGTTTTATCGGATGCAATACGTGAACCCACAATTGGAAGTTTGAGGATTGAAGAAGTTGGTTCTCCCTTAACTCCAGCTGCCCAAATCGTGACTTCAGCAGGGATCGGCTCACCGACTTTGAGAAGTATCTGACGTGACTTGATTTCTCTTACGGCTGTGTCGGTGCGTACAAAAACACCGAGCTCTTGTAGATCACGTGTTGCGCGGTTAGAAAGCTTCTCTGAAAACATTGGCAGGATTCGCGGCCCTGCTTCAATCAGATAGATATCAATATTGTCTGCGGCGTGCTCTAAATCATTATGCAGGGGACCGCGCTTGAGCTCTGCCAGAGCTCCTGCCATCTCCACACCTGTAGGTCCACCACCTACAACTGCAATGGATAGCTTTGTCTCATCTTCGAAACGAGCTAGATCTTCAAAGCGACGCATCACCTCAGCGCGGATGGTTAATGCTTCATTGACGCTCTTCATTCCAAGGCCATGCTCTGAAACACCTGGAACTCCAAAGTCTGCAGTGACAGAACCGAGAGCAACAATCAGATGATCGAAATCGAGAACCTCAGAAGAATCTAGCTTTACCGTTTTGTTCTTGTGATCGATTGAGATGGGAGAGCCCATTCGAAACTTCACACCGGTCTTGCGCAGTGCTCCACGAACTGGGTGCACAACGTGATCTGCAGCAAGGCCTGCTGTGGCCACCTGATAGAGAAGCGGCAGGAACGTCTGAAAGTTATGGCGATCGACCACGGTTACATCGGCCTTACCTGCCAGTGCGCGAGCAGCGTTGAGTCCACCGAAGCCTGCGCCAAGAATGACAACTCTTGGCTTCATTAAGGTGTTTCGGGTAGAAGTGCTCATGGGCACAGTCTAGGCTCACATATATGAAGAATCAGAATCGCGACAGTATTTATCTTGTTACAGGCGCATCTGGTTATGTCGGTGGGCGCCTTGTTCGCGACCTATTGAGCGATAAGAAGAAGGTCCGTGTTTTTGTCCGCGATGCCAAGAAGATTGCAGGTCAAAGTTGGGCAGATAGCGTTGAAATCGTCGAAGGCAATGCAAATAGCGTGCCCGATTTACTGCGCGCACTCGATGGAGTTCACACCGCTTACTACTTACTACATTCAATCAATGTCTCAACAAACTTCGGAGATATCGAATCTGCGATGGCACAAGGATTTGCAGAAGCGGCTGAGAAGTCGGCAATTGCGCAGATTGTTTATTTAGGTGGAATCGCAAATGATGAGAACAGAAGTCGCCACCTGACATCACGGATGAATACAGGCACTGTGCTTGCATCAGGTGCCACGCCAGTTCTAGAACTTCGAGCAGGAATCATTATTGGATCAGGCTCTGCATCCTTTGAAATGTTGCGCCACCTCACTCACCGTCTTCCGATCATGACAACTCCAAAGTGGGTCTCTAATCGCACTCAACCCATTGCAATCCGCGATGTTCTCTACTATCTGCGGGCAGTTGCAAACCTCAAAGAACCAGTGTCCAAGGTATTTGATATCGGTGGTCCTGAAGTAGTGACATATGCCGAAATGATGCAGCGCTTTGCATCTATTTCAGGACTTCGCAAGCGAAAAATTATTCAAGTACCAGTTCTTTCACCAAAGCTTTCAAGTTTATGGATTGGATTTGTTACTCCGGTTCCAACCTCTCTTGCACGACCGTTGGTTGAATCGTTGATCAGCGAAGTTGTTGTTGACCCCAAGAAGTCAATTGATACCTTGATTGCACAACCATCAGAGGGTCTATTAACAGTGTCACAAGCTATCGAGCTGGCTCTATCGCGCACCGAAAAGAATCTTGTTGACACACGTTGGTCAGATGCAACTTTTCCAACTGCACCTTGGCAGAAAGCACAGAGCGATCCTGAGTGGGCTGGCGAACTTACCTTGAAAGATCATCGCGAGATCACAACTGATGTGCCATTGAAGTTTATCTGGCAACAAATTGAAAGTATCGGTGGCGAACACGGATGGTTTGGTTCCGATTGGCTCTGGTATTTGCGAGGACTTATTGATCGCGCCGTCGGCGGTGTTGGTCTGCGTCGTGGTCGTCGTGACCCTGATCACCTTCGCATCGGAGATAGTCTTGATTTCTGGAGAGTAGAAGAGTTAGAGAAAGAGAAGAAGTTACGTCTCTATGCCGAAATGATTCTTCCTGGAAAAGCCTGGCTTGAATTCACTCTTGACGAGAGAGATGGAAAGACCGTTGTCTCTCAAGATGCTCTCTTTGCACCTCGTGGATTAGGAGGCCAGATTTATTGGTATCTCGTCTCACCCTTTCACTTCTTTATCTTTCCAACGATGCTGCGCAATATTGTGAAAGCGGCTGCTAAATCTGCGAGAACATCCCACACTTTGTCATAGGTCATGTTTAAGATGGGCCATATGTCAGCGCTAGAAAATCCAAGTACCGCAGGTTCCACCCTTACCGATCTCGAAGGTCGTATTCTCGACTTCGAACGCAATTGGTGGCGCTTTGCAGGAGCTAAGGAGACTGCCATTAAAGAGCTCTTTGATCTCAGCGCACCTCGCTACTACCAACTCCTGAACGATCTCATTGATCGCGATGATGCCCTCGAGGCCTCACCAATGTTGGTAAAGCGCCTACGACGCCTGCGTGAGGCTCGTATGCAGGCTCGTTCAGCCCGCTAGCCGCTCCCTCTTCTCACGCTCAAAACTCTCGTTTTGCGCTGGGGAATATCCAGCCATAGGCTTGGCGTTAGCACTCAAGGGTCGAGAGTGATAACCCCTAATCGACCCACTAGCTGGATATAAGAGCTATACATAAGAGGAGTAATTAGATGGCAAAGCAGATCGCCTTTAATGAAGAAGCACGCCGCGGACTAGAGCGCGGAATGAACGTACTTGCTGATGCAGTCAAGGTCACCCTTGGGCCTCGCGGACGTAACGTCGTCCTCGAGAAGAAGTGGGGCGCACCAACAATTACTAACGACGGTGTCTCTATCGCTAAGGAGATCGAACTCGATGATCCTTGGGAGAAGATTGGCGCAGAGCTCGTTAAGGAAGTTGCCAAGAAGACAGATGATGTCGCAGGTGACGGAACAACAACAGCAACAGTTTTGGCACAAGCACTTGTGCGCGAGGGACTTCGCAACGTTGCAGCTGGATCAAATCCAATGGCGCTCAAGCGCGGAATTGAGAAGGCTGTATCTGCAATCGTTGAAGAGCTTCTCTCAATGGCAAAGTCTGTTGATTCAAAGGAGCAGATTGCTGCAACAGCATCTATCTCAGCAGCTGATTCAACAATCGGCGAGATGATCGCAGAGGCGATGGATAAGGTCGGCAAGGAAGGCGTTATCACTGTTGAAGAGTCGAACACATTCGGTCTCGAACTCGAGCTCACTGAAGGTATGCGTTTTGATAAAGGCTACCTTTCACCATACTTCGTAACAGATACAGATCGCATGGAGACTGTTCTTGAAGATGCATACGTATTGATCGTCAATAACAAGATCTCTTCAATCAAGGATCTCGTTCCATTGCTCGAGAAGGTAATGCAATCAGGTAAGCCACTTGCAATCATCGCTGAAGATGTTGAAGGTGAAGCAATTGCAACCCTGGTAGTAAATAAGATTAAGGGAACATTCCGTTCAGCAGCTGTTAAGGCGCCAGGCTTCGGAGATCGTCGCAAGGCGATGCTTCAAGACATTGCAATCCTTACAGGTGCAACAGTGATCTCTGAAGAAGTAGGTCTTAAGCTCGAATCAGCTGGTCTTGAACTTCTTGGTCGCGCTCGCAAGGTTGTTATCTCTAAGGAAGAGACAACAATCGTTGAAGGTGCAGGAGATGCAGAGCAAATCAAGGGTCGCGTTCAGCAGATCCGTAACGAGATGGCTAAGACAGAATCAGATTACGATCACGAGAAGCTTCAAGAGCGCCTTGCAAAGCTTGCAGGTGGAGTTGCTGTCATCAAGGCAGGAGCTGCAACTGAGGTAGAGCTCAAGGAGCGCAAGCACCGCATTGAAGATGCAGTGCGCAATGCAAAGGCTGCAGTAGAAGAAGGAATCGTCGCCGGTGGTGGCGTTGCACTTCTTCAGGCAGCAACAGCAGCATTTAAGAAGCTCAAGCTCGAAGGTGATGAGGCAACAGGTGCTCGCATCGTAGAAGTTTCAATTGAAGCACCACTGAAGCAGATCGCAGTCAATGCTGGTCTTGAAGGTGGAGTCATCGTTGAGAAGGTTCGCCATCTCGATGCAGGCTTCGGTCTCAATGCAGCAACAGGAGAGTACGTTGACATGATCAAGGCTGGCATCATCGATCCAGCTAAGGTGACACGTTCTGCTCTTCAGAATGCAGCATCAATCGCAGCTCTCTTTATTACAACAGAGGCAGTGATTACAGATAAGCCAGAGCCAAAGGGTGCGCCAGTACCTCAGGGTGGCGGAGACATGGATTTCTAAAGCAAAAGTAATCCATTAAGCGTAAGAAGAGGTCGCCGATTAGTATCGGCGGCCTCTTCTGCTTTACCCTAAGACCATGAAGACCTTCGATGCGCAAGCCATTGCACGTGATGCAGCTCTTGCTGAAGCAGAGTTTGCAACGCAGGTCGGCGACTTTATCTCTGTCGAATACGACGATGACAATCGCATTGCAACTTATCTATTTGCAGCAGATATCGCTGGCTATAAGGGTTGGCGCTGGGGAATCACAATTGCAAAGGTCGATGAAGATACAGATCCAACAATCTGTGATGTTGTAGTTCTTCCAGGCCCTGATTCACTTCTTGCACCCGATCACATTCCTTATCGCGAACGCATTCTTCCTGAAGACATCACACCTGGTGTGATTGTTCCAAGCCTTCTCGATGACACCCGCTTAGTTCCAGGAATCAATGCACTTGCACAAGATGAAGATCTCGATGCGACTCAGGTATTTGATCTCGGTTTGATGCGCCCACGCGTTCTCTCTATTGAAGGTCGCGATCAAGCATCAAAGCGTTGGTATGAATCTGACCGCGGTCCATCTGCGCCCCTTGCTGAGCAGGCTCCAAAACCTTGTAATTCTTGTGGATTCTTCGTCCCTCTTGCTGGCTCATTACGCTCATCATTTGGTGTCTGCGCGAATGCAATCGCACCAGATGACGCTCGAGTGGTCTCAGTCGATCACGGCTGTGGCGCGCATAGCGAAGCTACTTTGTAAGCTCAGCGAAAAACCAACTACCGCCCTTCTCATATCTTGAGTTAAACTTTTCCCCTGCCCGCACCCCTGCGGCTACACGAGTACTGATACAACTAAAGGAGTAATCACTATGCCTACAGGTCGCGTGAAATGGTTCTCCCTTGAAAAAGGTTTCGGCTTTATCGCATCCGATGAGGGTGAAGATGTTTATTTGGCAGCGACAGCCCTTCCTGCTGGCGTTCCAACAGTAAAGCCAGGCACAAAGCTTGAGTTCTCTGTTATTGATTCACGTAAGGGCCCACAAGCGATGTCAGTGCATATCGTTGATGCACCAGTGTCATTAGCTGAGAATTCACGAATCGGCAATGACGACCTCGCTGCAATGATTGAAGACACCATCAAGATTCTCGACAAGGTGGGCAATGGTCTTCGCCATGGTCGCCACCCATCAGGAACAGAGGCAGAGCGTCTTGGTCGAGTTCTTCGCGGTATTGCTTCACAACTCGAAGCTTAAATACTTATTACTTAGATACCTTCGCGTCTATTGCGACGGATTGAGTAACGAATTCCAACTAAACCTAGGACTGTTCCTACAAGGCATGTCCATACATATTTCATATCTGCATCGATCGCTAGCGCCACAATCGCTGCGCTCAACCAGCAGAGAGTGCCGATAGCGACTACAGTTACAACAGATTTAATGGATGAACCTTGTGTTCTTGTCATGGAAGTAGCCTAATGCGTAGACGAATAGATGAGAACGGTAGCTGGCGATCATTTCGCCATCGCAATTACCGAATCCTCTATCCAGCCAATGCGCTCTCCAATATCGGCACCTGGGCACAACGAGTAGCTCAAGATTGGCTTGTCCTAGAACTTACAGGTAATAGTGGAACAGCCCTAGGTCTGGTCACTGCAGTGCAATTTGCTCCAGTACTTTTCTTTAGCCTCCATGGTGGAGCACTCGCAGATAAGGTCAATAAACGAAAACTCTTAATCTTCACCAATATCTTGGCAGCGCTGTCGTGTTATGCAGTCGGGTTCCTTGTTGTCTTTGATGCAATCAAACTCTGGCATGTATTTCTAGGAGCGGCAGTCCTCGGAATCGCATCAGCAATCGATGCACCAATACGTATGGCATTTACCTCAGAGCTTGTGGGCCAATCAGATGTGGCCAATGCGGTAAGCCTCAACTCAGCTAATTTTAATGCTGGGCGCCTCTTTGGACCAGCTCTCTCAGGCTTTCTCATCGCAACATTCTCGACTGGGCCTTCCTTCTTAATTAATGCAACAACCTATCTCTTTGTGATTGGCTCGTTGCTTGCGATGCGGGAGAAAGACTTCTTCATCCATAAGAAGGAGGAGACGTTAGGAACAGTGCGTGAAGGCATTCGATACGCACTTGCTCGTCCAGATCTCTATGTCGTGATGTTGATGGTCTTCTTTGCGGCAACCTTTGGCCTTAACTTTCAGATCTTCAACGCACTCATGGCAACCGAAGTCTTCTACAAAGGTGCAGCTTCCTACGGATTGCTTGGAACATTTATTGCAGTGGGCTCCCTTAGTGGCGCGCTGATCAGCGCGCGTCTAGATAAAGTTCGAAATACACGTTTGATTATTAAGTTGGGTATGGTTTTTTCTACAGCAGTCATCGTTCTCTCAATTGCACCTAGCTACACAACCTATGCAATCTGGCTACCTATTTGTGGATTGACCGCCTTGACGATGCTCATCTCAGCAAACTCTTATGTGCAGACCCACTCTGATGCAGCTGTACGTGGACGAGTAATGGGTATCTACCTCCTTATCTTTATGGGCGGAACACCTTTTGGTTCACCTCTTATTGGTTTCTTGGCCGAAGCAGTTGGAGTTCGAGAGACCGT
>JACCDN011215290.1_pt1 | contig 13111 bp, 10 predicted proteins | sample 7441691 | NCBI WGS metagenome assembly JACCDN01 (sample SAMN15323439, study PRJNA562643) | freshwater metagenome | isolation source: river surface water | place: USA:Blue River Watershed | collected 2017-08-16 | reverse complement strand
AGAATAAAGTCAAAGCGCTTATCTGGATGCTGGTCTTCGGTAAATGTATCCCCGTGAGATTTGCCTAAGTCAAAATCAATTCCACGGATAGCAAGGTTCATCGCACAAAGGCGACGGGTCGTTGGGTTTGATTCCTGGCCATAGATAGCAATGTCACCAAGTTTTCCACCGTGAGCTTCTAGGAATCTTTCGCTCTGTACAAACATTCCACCCGAACCGCAGCAAGGGTCATAGATGCGGCCCGATGTTGGTTGCAAAATTTCAACAAGGGTCTTAACAATGGATGGGGTTGTATAGAACTGACCGCCAAGCTTTCCTTCGGCTGATGCAAACATGCCGAGGAAGTACTCATAGACCTGGCCAAGGACATCGGATGCTTCATGGCGGCCGTTACCAAAACTAATTGAACCAATGAGGTCTACAACTGCGCCAAGGTCTGATGCTGGAAGTTTTGCATCTGCATACCGACGCTCCACGATTCCCTCAAGCTTGGGGTTTTCTTTCTCAATTTCATAGAGAGCATTATCAATTTGCGATGCAATATCTGCCTGCTTTGCGTTTTGCTGGATCACTTCCCAGCGTGAAGATTCTGGAACCCAGAATACGTTGACTTCTTTGTAATAGTTGCGGTCATCGAGGGCAGCCTTAAGGCGCTTGGCATCGGGTTTATATCTATCGCTCTTAGGGTCCGAGAATGCGGCGCTAAGTTCATCACGACGTTCGGCGAAAGAATCCGAGACGTACTTAAGGAATACAAGACCGAGGACGATGTGCTTGTACTCAGCGGCATCTAGGTTTTTGCGCAGAATGTTGGCGGTGTCCCAGTACTTCTTGAGCTGGTCATTAGTTAGTGCCATGTCCAACTCCCTAGCCTTTATCAAACCCGTTTCGGATACTTAAAGTAGCCGTCGGGTATGACTTTACTTGACTGAGCAAGAAATTCACAGGACAGTAAGAGCCTAGGACTTCCTACGGGCTCATCCCAGGGCGCGTTGAGAGCTAATTCGCATTTTTTATTGGGAATCGTTTAGTCGGAATGATTTGAAGAAACTTTGGAGGCACCGAGCGCATGGCAAAGAAAAAGTCCCCTGGAAAGCCAGCTTTAACCCTAAAGGCCAAGCCGATTCCCCCACTTAAAGTGATGACGAGTTCAGAACTTGCAGATCACTTAGTAGCTGAAATTGAAAATTGGTTTACAGAAGTGGTCATTGAAAAAAACAAGAAAAATATTGAGAAGCTGAAAAAGGCAAGCGCTTTTGAAATTAATCGCTACCTTGCTCCCTATGTCTCACAGGCGCTCACAGGGGCAATCACAGCGGAAGGAATCGCCAGGGGATTAATTCAGGGACGCGCGATGGTTACAAGCCTGAACACATCTTTTGGTGACAGAATGCAAATCTTCATCATTGACCAGATCAAAGAAGTGGTGGGAAGTGCTATAGCTGGAATTGATGTTGAATTTGTTGATTGTATTGATGGAGAAAAAAAGTATGCCCAAGTTAAGGCAGGGGTCTCTACAATCAATAAGGATGATGTTGCTCCAATAGTCTCAAAGTTTAAAGGAATCCGAGCAAAAGCCCGTAGAGACGGCGTGAAAATCAATGAGAACCAGACAGTTATGTGTGTTCTTTATGGCAACAAAGCCTCATTAAGTGCCCATTACAAAAAACTCATCGACGAAGGTGTTGACGTTTATGTTGGCGATGACTTCTGGGAACGTTTAACTGGCGAAAAAGGAATGGAGCAGCGACTCTTCAAGGCTTGCCTCAGTGCAGCTGCTAAAGCAGATATAAAGCCAACAATTGATAAGGCGGTTCTCGAACTAGCAAAAGATCCCGCCATACTCGCTCTCATTCCCTAGTTGTCAGTGCTGGCTGATAACCTCTGCCTATGGCAAGGGTTACCGAAAATTCACATCTCACGGTGCAAGAGGCGTCCCTGTCAATTGGTGTATCCCCAGACACAATTCGTAGGTGGCACAAGAAGGGTCTAATTAAGGCAAAAATTGGCTCAAACGGAGAGCGACTGTTCAGCTCAGATGAGATTTCACGGGTTATTGCCAAGACTTCCTCAAGTGATAACCCGTGGACAGTCCTCAAAGCCTCAAAGTCAAAACTTACTTCCATAGAGTTGTTTGCTGGAGCTGGTGGCCTTGCATTAGGAATGCATAATGCTGGAATTCAATCAAAGTTGTTGATCGATATTGATAAAGACTCTGTTGCAACGTTAAAGAAGAACATGCCTGAATGGAATGCACACTGCGACAGCGTCATGGACATCGACCTGGATGAGTATAAGAATCAAATTGATGTCATGGCAGGGGGGTTTCCATGTCAAGCTTTCTCGTACGCTGGAAAAAGTCTCGGTTTCGCAGATACCAGAGGAACACTTTTTTATGAATACGCTCGACTGATTGAACAAGTAAAGCCTCGATTGGTTCTTGGCGAAAATGTCAAAGGGCTTCTGAATCATGACAATGGTAGAACCCTTAACGTAATTGTTAAAGAACTCGAAAACCTTGGTTATAGAGTGGCATTTAAAGTCTTACGTGCACAATTTCTCGATGTGCCTCAAAAACGTGAGCGTTTGATAATTTTTGGGATTAGGAAAGATCAGGCATCAGATTTCTTGTTTCCTATCGAAAAAGACTACACAATCGATCTAAGGGCAGCGCTTAAAGGAGTACCTAAGTCAGAAGGACAGACTTACAGTGAATCTAAGGCAAGAATTATGAATCTAATCCCAGAAGGAGGGTACTGGCGGGACTTACCCGACGCTCTTCAACGAAAATATATGGGTGGCTCCTACCATCTGGGTGGAGGAAAGACAGGGATGGCTCGAAGGTTAGCTTGGAATGAGCCATCACTCACCTTAACTTGCAATCCAGCTCAAAAACAGACTGAGAGGTGCCATCCACACGAAACTCGCCCGTTAACAGTTCGAGAATACGCTCGCATTCAGACGTTTCCTGACGAATGGGGCTTCGTAGGAAGTACCTCGTCGCAGTACAGACAAATCGGCAACGCCGTACCAGTTAACCTGGGCTATCACGTCGGGTTGGCCATTCGCGCAATATTGGGAAATCCAGCACGCAAATCTGAATCTCCCGCAAGGCTCGCATCACCGAATTAACCCATAATTTCGAGACAAAAGTAATTCAATTTTGACTCATCAATTTCTGGCGAAGTGAGCAATAATCACTCCATGGCTGAGCTTGAACCAGAATTGGTAGCAAAACAGAAAGAGTCAACGCTACCGAAAATAAAAAAACAAGCTACAAACCTGAAGTCAAAAAAGAGTAACCCAGCGTTGTCTGAGCCTAAAAAAAAGAAAAGTAATAGTAGTAAGAAAAAAGAAGCAATTGCTAAATTTGATTTGAATGAGCTTCTCACAAGCTTGCTTATAAAATCTGAGAACGAGGATATGTCATCCGAAGCACTGGATCAACTGCCTCAAGAATTGCAATCGACGGCTAGTGAATTTGCCCAATTGCTCTGGAATTATGACTTTGAGATTTCTGAAAAATTCAAAATAGAACTACTTTCACGTGAAGTTCTCGATGAGCTCCTTTTAAGAACTGAGAATTTATCTCTCTCGCTGAAGGCATACTCTCACCAGAAAAATACAAATGCCTTGAAAATTATTAAGCTCTCTAGTTTTTCCTCTCTAGAGAACCTGGATAAATTCATAAAATTATTATCGAAGCAATACCTTGTTCAAAAAGAGATTTTGCCTATGCTAGCAGATGAAATTACCTCTTCAACTGCTTTTAAAAAAGCAGGATTTAACTTGCAAATCAAAACTATTTCTTCATTAGCGAGGAAAAAGGTTGATCCATCGAAGGCAATTACAGTTCTAGGAAATGTCACCACTGAATTTAATGAGCAGGATGAGAGTTTTCAGCTTCAAGTAATCGAGAATCTGAGGAAATGGGACATATCCTGTGTTTATCAGTTTTTGACCCATATAGATTCGGATCGTATTCGGGTCGCATTGTGCAAGCATCTTGCTGAAAATTTAACACCTATAGAGATTGCAAAATATTTTGTCTGGCAGAATCCAGATTCCAACTTGAGTAAGGTTGGCGTGTTCAAGCGAATCGTTACTCCAGCCATTGAAAACTTCATGAAATGGAATAACAAGCTCGAAGATTTGCTCATTTTGTGGCCGCACCTAGTGAATCCCGAAAATGGTTTTAGTCTTTCCCAATCAAAAGTTAAGTTCAAAAACTTGATTGGAAAGTCCGGCTACCTTGCTGAAAGTCTCAGAGATGATTCAGTTCCTTTGTTACAAGACCAGCTCCAGGTTGCACAGGATGCCCTGATTTCACTCCAAGGTCATACAGAGGATTTGGGTAAGAAACTGAATGCTCTTCAGGTAATGAACGAAGAAATCTCTCAGGAGCTCACTGATTTGAGAAAAGAGCGTCAAGAAAATTCAAGAGAAGCACTGGCAGCGCACGAGGCGATTGAAAGACAAATTAAGGTTGACCTGCTTAGGCAACTAATTCCTTTTTTTGAATTAGCTCTCAGCGGAGAAGGACATGAGGAATTCATGAAAATTCTTGAACACCAAAGGATTGAGATGGTGGGACGCGTAGGTCAGAAAATTCGCTGGAATCCGCAAATTTGTGAATCACTGACCGGAGTAGAAATCGCGGAGGGCATAATTGTAAAAACTGGATTTACATGGTTCTCAGGTAAAGAGGTTGTTCCACTGCGAAGAATGCTTGTCAAGCCGGAATGATGCTCCATGGATAATAATTTTGTTCTGGGCATTGATTTTGGTACGTCAACAACGCTTGTAGCTCTTCCTGGAGAGCCCCCCAAGGTTATTCCAATTGGAATTTCATTTCCTTGGATTCCGAGTGTAATCGCAAGTAGTGACGGTTCTTCGTGGGTGGTAGGTGAGGATGCAGAGGTTGCAGATATTCGAGATCAAATCCGAAGTCCAAAAACAGCAATAACATTCAATAGATTGGAACCATTTGAGAATGATCATGGGATTCAAATCGACCCGGAAGAAGCCATTGAGGTTATCCTTCAAATGGTCAAGGAGAAATGTAGAGAAAATGGTCTTTCCACTTTAGGTTCAGTGCGAATGAGCTGTCCAGCGATATGGACGGGAGAAAATAGAATTCGACTCGCCAAAATCGCAAATAAAGTTGGGTTTAATGTCGATGTTGACCACATTATGGATGAGCCGATTGCCGCAGCTATATCTTGGTGGTGGAATAAAACTCTCAGGGGATCTGGCGTTGAGGATAACTGCAAGGCAGTGATTTTTGACCTTGGCGGTGGAACTCTGGATGTAGCAATAGTGGATATTTACTCCGCTAATAACAAACCCGAAATTACTGTGATGTCCGCCAGAGGGACTCGTGAAGCAGGGGACAAACTAGATGACTTGCTCGCAGATTTTATTGAATCAGAGCTTGAACAGCAACATTCATACGTTATAGAAGAGAAACCCAACACAGGAGAATTGAAAGCGTGGATACGACGTGAAGCAAGAAGTGTAAAGGAACGTCTGTCAGTTGCCAGAGAAACTTTGTTTGAAATCAAAGAGCTTTCCAATGAAATTCCATCACTAACGGTGACTCGACTTCAACTCGAAGCAGTCTTTGAACCTCAGTTGAAGAGATTGATGGCATGTGCCGAAGATGCCCTAAGAGAGGCGAAAATGAAGCTACTTAGTGCAGACAACAATGCAATCATGAGAGAGGAAATATCTGCGATTGGAAAAGAAGTTGACTTCATTGTCTTAGCTGGCGGCATGTCCCAAATTCCAATTATTTCCACTGAGCTACAAAAAAGGATGCCAAATGCTGTTATTGAATATGCAATATCGCGCGAAAGAGCAACCGAGGCAATTGTCGAGGGGGTCTCAAATCTTGGTGAATTTGCGAATCTTAATGTTCATCGACCTAGTTTTGACTTTGTGATGAAATGGAAAACTAATGATGGAAAAAACCATGAAGAAGTTATTTTTCCCGCATTTACTAGCCTGTACGACTCTTACGAAATTAGCATTGGGAAGAGTGATCTGGGTAAGGAGATTCATTTCATCCCTCCAACCGATCCAGTTGGAAATTGCCATTTATTTGTTCGCTCTGTAGGTGGTAAGCCTGTAAGTTTCAGAATTGATGGATCTCAGAACAACTCAATTTCTCTGCAGGCAAATCGTCATCTTGGTATTCATATGAAACTTTATATGGATGGCCGGTTGTACATTCGAGACGCGCTAGGAAGCGAAGTAAAGTCACGAATTCGTGAGTGGCCAGTAGTTCGCTGGGGAACTACTGGTAGAAAAGAAACATCACTTGTTCTGGAGAATATCGTTCGACAGGCGCCGTCTATGCCAACTCAACACTGGGAACTGAATTTAGATTAAGCACCCTTGGCTACGATGTAAGCAACTGCTTCAATAGCCAGAGATGCGTGCTTACTTGAGTAATTCCTATTTAGACTTTCGAGTTCAGAAATTAGTCGGTTTAATCTTGACTCATTTAATCTTATGATCCCTGGTGCTCTATTTGCCGCGATCACTTTTGCCAAAGTTGTCTGAGCAGCACTAATTTTATTTTCTAGGCTCAATCTTTTAGCACTTGCTCTCTCGGAAGCAATTGATTCATTATCTCTAACTAAAATGTCATTCTCTTTTAATTGTCTCTTTGCAACATCCAGCTCAATTTTGTCGAGCGCTAGGTTCAGAGCTTGTGCAGGAGTTCTTATTTCCGCTCTTCCAAATAGGTTGGTGGCAAGCGCCTGCAAGAGAGCATCTCCGGGTCCATCCACAAGATTTCCCGTTGATAAGTCAACTGAAGTACTCCAGAGTTCGAGTCGGGGACGAATTCCATGTGATCTTGCCAGATGAACTCCTATTAAGAATTCCTTTCCTGTTGGTAGCTCGGGTAGCGAGAGGGAGCCAAATCGATTCAAAAGACTCTCAGAAACAACCAGATCTTGCTTGACGCACTCCAATAATGGATGTCGTACCGATATCAACTCAACGTTGAAATTCGCAGCAAGTTCTGGCGAGAATGTAACAACTAGCCCAGACCCAGTGCCATCTAATTCACGAGCCAGGTTTGCTGGAGACATTGATACATTGCCGTTCTTACCAAAGAAGCTCGGATTTGACGCTAGAAGTCTTAAATCAGTTGAAATTTCTTTTGAACCATTCACTTGCCAGCGGTCATCACCAAGACTTTTTAGTGATCCATTTTTCTTGGTCAGGTACCTATCGACTATTCGAATAATCTCTTGGGACCCTAGGAAGCGGCCTCGGCCCGGTGTATGTTCATCAAACCCTTCAATCAAGAATGCATCAACACCACCAATCAAATTCTGATGGGCAGTTAGATCTTCAAGGTGCCCTTTCTTGCTTTTCACAGCTACATCGATTCGGTGCATCTCTCGTTCTCTCTCGGAATCAGAGAGCTTGGGGTTTAGTGCCAACTCTGTTAAAGAGAGTAGTTCATCTCTTAGAATCGGCTCCAACTCGCCAATTGACTCTTCAAACACACCAATTCTTGAGTAAAGGCGCATAAAAATGTCGTCCTCAATAGTTCCAGGAATTTGCATGTTGTATATAAAGATTTTGTCAGCCTTCTGCCCGAATCTATCTAGTCGACCAATCCTCTGTTCAACTTTCATGGGATTCCAGGGCACGTCGTAATTCACTAGTGTGTCACAAAATTCAAAGTCGAGACCCTCAGATCCAACTTCTGAACAAATGAGAATGTCGAATTCCCCACGACGGAAAGAAGCCATTAAATCCTGCCTCTCTTTTGGCGGCGTCACACCATACATAGTCTTCACATTTAAGTCAGCTTTGGACAATTCTCTTTTTAGATAATTAATCGTTCGCGTAAAGAAACTAAAAATTAAAACTTGCTTTGCCATTCCATTCTTCCGAGCATGCAGCAAAGCTTTTTCGAATTCCAAATACTTCGTATCCTGTGGAATTGCTGGGATTACATTAAGGTTGAAATCCATCAACCGAGTTATGGACTCGGCCGAATCATTTCCATCATAGGCGTCGAGGCCTTCATACTCCTCTGCCGCAAAGCCATATTTATCCTGAAGTAACTCAAAAGTTGCAGGAAGGCAACTAGCTGCCTGCCTGAGTGGCATTTGCAAGGCAAGGCCTGGACTAATCCCCTTCGCTAATGCGCGATCTGTAAACCACTTTCTAATGCTTGAATATGCTTCATGCTCTTCATCAGTCCAATTCACCTGGACGGATATTGGTGTTCGGATTGCGCGTTTTTCAGGAGTCTCTGCTTTTCTTGTTCTTGTAAAAACGCTTGCCAATGTGTTTAGTTCAGAGATATGTCTTTTTGCGCGAGAAATTTGATTCGTAGTCAATTTTTCAAGACTCAGCAACTCTTCTAGACTCTCAAAATCACTTCTTCTTACGATTGTGTGACCAAGAGCCGTACCCTTTATTGCCTTCAGGTAAGGAAGGAGTTCGCGTGGATTCAAATCACTATTTAATAAATTTCTCGCTATTTCATTCAAATACTTATTTGGTTCAAGTTGATCGTCAAAGACTGCTCGATCAAAGAATTGTGAACTATCTAGTAGATTCAAAAGGTTGAAGAGATCGTTGTTGCCAAGATTCAAAGGAGTTGCGGAGAGAAAAACGAGTGCATCTGCGATATCAGATATAATCTCACCAAGTGCGAAGCTTTGTGTGTTGTTATTTCGGAGGTAGTGCGCTTCGTCAACAATGATTAAATCAAACCTTGGTGCTAGTTTAGAGAGTCTTTCCAGATGAACCGATGATCTTAAGCCTTCCAGGGATGCGATTGCTTTTAGAGATTCGGATCTACCCAGTTCAATCTGGTCTAACCATGCACCAAGCCGTTCATTGTTGAGTTCTTCGAGCTTCCGATCAAATCGCCGATACATCTCATCTTGCCATTTTTTCTTCAGTGCAGCTGGGCAAATAACCAGCACGTTTTCCATAGGAGTACGTAAATCCAATTCGCTCCAAATTAGTCCCGCTTCGATGGTTTTACCAAGGCCCACCTCATCTGCGATAAGTATCCGTTGTTTGGTACCCATTAACATTTTTAGAACAGGCTTGAATTGGTAAGGCCTAAATAATGTGCGGCTTGTTTGAAAGGAATAAATCACATCGGTCAATGGATCCCTCAATTTTGTCGCAGTTAAAGTAAGGGCAATATTTTCAGCGTCGGACATCGGAGCATTAAGCCAAGTTGAGGGGTCACCTAGTAGCGACTGCAACTCTTGCAAATCTGATTCACGAACCTGCGTGATGCCGCGGTTGGTGAGTACCGAATAAAGAGCCTGACCCGAAATAACTTGTACTCGTTCCACTTTTCCAACAGTTCTGTCTGCCAGGAGTTGAACTGAAGACCCTAATGAAAACTTAGCAGTCTCACCAATACTCGATGCCTCATCCCAAAGTCCACTAAATCTCTCAACCAAATAAATTAGTGGATCCGAATCGCTCTCTATGAATTGCTGGCGTTCATTTGGGTTTGTATCTTCTCGGGATTTGCCGACGGAAGAAATTACTAAATGCCAGGATCCTTTTATACGAAAAATGGTGGTTCCAATAGGTAGATTATTTACTCTTGTGGGTTCAGAATGTCGAATCTCTAGGCCACTCTCAAGAGCTCGCTTGATTAAGTCTTGACTGGGGTCTCCAATCAACAAGACGTTCTTAAGGGAAATCTCTGACAAGATTTGTTGAGGCCAGGCCAAGTAAGAATTATGAAAGATGTCACCACTACCAATCATTCTGCACCTTTCACTCTCAATCTGAAGGAAGATATCTTCACTTAAATGGCCAAGTCTTTGGATCTACAGCCCAATTGGTTATTTCGACAGTCAGCGCCTTGAGTTCCTGGTTTCTGGAGCCAGGAGCCGTTACCGCAACACCTTTACTTGGATTTGGGAATACACCGGTCGTAAGCCATCCATTTCCGGCTGTGATTGGAATCGCCATATGAGGTGACAATTTTTTGAAAAATGTTGCTGCATCTTCAGACGACATTCTAGGCTTGATGGGTTTTCCGCTAGAGTCAACATTGCTTGTTAACTCAAACCAAACCGCTGCAAGTACCCGGAAGATGGTGCCGCTGCCCAGGAGGCTCTTCTGTCGCAAATCCTTAGGATCAAGATTAAAATCAGTTGCAAACGACTTTTGCATCACATCCAGGAATTGTCGCGCACGTCTCTCAAATTCCCCATCTTGTCTAGCAATCTCTTGAGAGCGACTCACGCGCCCAGTAATTCCAACCGAAAGCGCTCGAATGCAGTCGGCTAGAGTTTTTGCTGAAATCAGATATTGGCTTGCTCCCGCCACACGGTCTTTATTGAAATCAACCTTGTCCAACAACAATGCGTGAGGGTTTTCGAGGGCAATCGTGCTAGTGACCCGGTTTACTATCTTTGACTGGTCGAAGCCAATAGATAGAGCTTTGACCATTCCTTTGGCATTATTTGCAATATCTGCAAATATTTGTCTAGCTTCTCGGGCAGATTCGCAAATCAGAATGTCAATTCCCACTGATTCACGATTACTCCTCTCCAGATTGTTCTCGGCAGCTTCCACTCTTTCTTTTGCTTTTTCAATTACTTTTGAATTTCCGGCGCGCTGAGACTCAGACAAATGTAATTTAGAGTCAACAAGTTCTTTGTTTAGTTTAGCTATCCACATATGGAATCCTAGAATTCGGTGCTGCCCATCTAGAATTCTGATTGATTGGCGTGCATTTCTAGGCACACGGAGTACTCCGAAAACTGAAACTGCCTCATCAACAACGTTGTTTATTTCGGTGAGTGGATCGAAGTCGAGCACACCTCTTGGGCACCAAAGAAGAAGGCTAGGGCTTGCCCATTCCTCTGTGTCGTTTACATAGTCGCGGAAGAGTTTGCCTCTATTCTCGTCAACAATTCTGTTGTCATCCTGGGGAACGTTAATCGGCGGCGCCTCAATACCGACGACCAGCTGGGCAATCGACATATCCATGTGGAAGACCGGACGCCCACCCATATATTTGCGACTTGCTATGAAGGTGTCTTCCTTCTGGTAACCGGTTAGCAATTGCGTTCCGAGGTTCTTTTCAGCCATCTAGTCACTCCTTGTAGTTAATATGTTACAGAGAGTAACTACTTTTTAAATTTTCGTCAAGATATTAAATTAAAATTAAAATTTTATTACTTCTCAGAGTGGCTTAAATGTCCGGGAAACCAGTTATCCGGAGTGACAGCTGCTAAATATCCCCAGTGTTCCCCAAAATATGCAGCAATTTGCCCTTCCTGCGTGATTCTGAGCCTTCCCCCCGCTGGCTTGCGGGCGATGAGCAATGCGCCAATGGTTCCGCCATTGGATGAAACGTCCTCTAACAGGCTATCTGTGCCGCGATCCCTGATGCTGCCATTCAGGTGAAGCGTGTAGGAGTGAGAGATGAATGGCCCGGCGAGCTGAGCACCAACCTCAAGGGACTCGTTTTCAGTTAATGGCTGAAATGTTCCAACGATTTCAGAGGGAGAGCCAGCCGGGATTTCTTCGTCTGATTCTTCAATCTCATCTTCCGGCTCGAGTAAAGCAAGAATTTCCCCGCACTCTTCTGAAACTTGAAGTTCTAGAAGCCACGAAACCTTTCTCAGAAGAATACATAGGGACTTAAGTTCATCTGGGGTGGCTCGAATCTCGTTATGCACCCAAAGATGACGACTTCCCAGAACCTCTGCAAGTCGATTGTAAAAGTCCTTCCACTGAGCCTTTGGCACTAGCGAGCTTATTGGTGCGCGTAAGGGTGTACTGCCTACATTTACGATTTCCTTTAGAAGCACGGAGGGATCCTTGTAATTCACTTCTGAAATATTCATCTTTGCAAGCTGTAAATCAGTTAGCCAATTCTTCCCTTTATCCTTCGAAAGTCCCGAGTCAATAAAATCAAAGAGATCTTGTGCAAATAGATTAATGAGACCAATACCTGTGGAGTGGATTTGAGATTCACTTGTTAAGTCTGGTTTTGCAATTCTGTTCTGTTTCATTCAATTCACACTGCCTTTATTTCCAGACTCACTTGTGCCCGTTTTTTTGTACTCGTAGGTGGCCAAGTCAGAGAGAAATCGACTTGGCATAAATTCCTTAGCAATTTTTCAGAGGCATTTGGGTTCCCCGCAAGGGTAAAGCCAACATATCCGTCAAGATCTTGTAATATGTCAGCAAAAGCGTCCAAGTAGTCTGGATCGCGAATAGCTAAAGAACTATTCTCACCAAATTCAGATCCATTAATGAAAAAATTTAATTCTTTTCGAACTCCCATCATTAAGGAAGAATATAGTTCCGGTTCTTCATTTTTTGAATATCGCGGAGCTGAAAATGTGAGCAAGTCGTCGAAATAAGATTGATCCAATTTTTCTGGATTTCCCTCTTCAATCCGCTTTGCAAAATTATAGAGCAGCTTGTAAGCGAGGCGAAGTACTTCGTTAGATCTTCCGGTCGTTGTCCAGTTTCCTTCAGGATTTGAACTTGTTTCTGGGTCAAAAATCTCTTTGCTCATTAATATGCTCCATAGCCTTTCGAAAACTCCATGACATCCCATTCCAGCCGATTGGCTCTTCCAGAGATGAAATCCTTACCTGATGCGGTACTAATGTCTAGGGTTCTTAAGTAAAACTCTCCTTCGCGCTCGACTAGATCTGAGAGATTTACCTTGACCTTCTCTTCTGCGACTTCGCCTTCCGCACAACTAGGTTCACATAGCTTCTCTCTGAAGATGCCAGTGCCTTCGGCGCCACCTATTCCCCACTTACTCCAGGTGATTGAGTGCACCATCCATCCCCCATCAGCGCAGGTGAGCAGGATTGTCTCGGGTTTGTATTCAGGAATTTCGCAGTTCCATGTAAGCACATCAGAATCTTGGAGGGTCGCTGGGATGGCTACTGGAGTTGGAGAAGCGGTTGGTATTGGCGTGGGCGTATTGGGCTCGGTTGAGAAGAAGTTCACTGCAAGTGCGGCAGATAGGAATACCGCACTTGCAGTGAATATGTGTCGAGACTTCATCAAGCTGCGATGGTCTCTTCGATGGTCTTGATGCGACCAAGGCGTTTTTGGGCTT
>JACCDN010243723.1_pt1 | contig 13111 bp, 8 predicted proteins | sample 7441691 | NCBI WGS metagenome assembly JACCDN01 (sample SAMN15323439, study PRJNA562643) | freshwater metagenome | isolation source: river surface water | place: USA:Blue River Watershed | collected 2017-08-16 | reverse complement strand
GTCTTGTCAGACACCACCTGCCGCACATCTTCTACGGTTATCTTCTTACCAAGAGAACGGAGTTCTTCGAGGAGTAAAAGTGACTTTAGCGGTTCCGGCTGGTTATGAATTAAACGACTAGAAAGGTTTACTATTTCCAGCAGGGCGTCTTTTTTAATACTAGTGCCATATATACTAGCAGCATTATAAAGTATCGATAGAGTGTCCTCAGGGTTGGTCGGCGATACTTCCACTTTTTCAAACTTAACCAAAAATTCTGGGTGAGCTTTGAGGACTTGATCGTAAGAACCAAAATCAGTAGTAGTAATGATGCCAAGTTCTTTTGAATTTAAATAATGCGATAGTCTTTCATATAATGATTCGTATTCGTGAATATTTTCAATAACCACAATGACATTTCCCGCACTTCGAGCTTCTTCCATAGAAGTCTCAAAATCTTCCAAGCCGAGACCTTCTACTCGTAGCTCCACCACCCGGTGATTACGAACCCCAGGAAATGACAGAGCGGACTGTCCAAGGCGGCCTAAATATTGTGTAAGAGTACTTTTTCCAACTCCTGTTTCCCCTACTAGGAGAACATTGTGATTAGTATCTTTCGAAAGTCCTCGCTCGATCATCCGCAATGCTTTATCTTTACCAAATATTTTTACTCGGGATGAAGATAACAAATCACGACTGTGTTTGTTTAGAGAAAAAGTATTGCCATAAGAAAGAAAAGACCCAAAGCTGTCCCAATTCGCCATATTCTCTTTTTTAAGATTTATCGGAATGAAGAAGAAAAATGGAAAAAGAAGAATAGTAAATATTGTAAAAACCAAACCGATAATTATAAAAACAGTTCGCGCCATAAAACCCAAGAAACGAGTAAAAATTTTAAAAACGAATTTCTCTAAGAAATCAAAATCCGAACCCTCGCCACGGTCTCTCTCCCACGGCGCAAAAAGAGTCCGCAAAAGTAGCGGGATAGAAAAAGCATTAAAAGCATATATCACTAAGTTCTTCCAGGAACGGATACCAGGATGCATAGAGATATTTTAGCATACCTAAAAAACAAAAGCCCCTCAAACGAGGGGCTTTTGCGGCACATATATTGTTAACTAAAAATGTAAAGTCTTACCCTTACACTCACAACCATAGTGTATCATACTTGAAAAAATAAAGCAAGTGATGTATTATATTTTGGTAGGTGTCGGATAGTTACGCCCGCCCCGGCGGAGTGAGGAAAGTCCGAACACAACCGCGCCTAGCGCGGAGGACGGTAGTGGGTAATCCCCATCATGGGCGACCATGAGGTGCGAACAGTGACGAATCCCTTTAGTGGGAGTGAAACGGCTAAATCCTTACCTTTGTGCAAGATCGTGCTCCGACTTCGGTCGTGAGAGAATCGCTTGAGCCCGCGAGTAATTTCGGGCCTAGATAAATTACTATCGCTCCTTGAGCAATCAAAGAGACACAGAATTCGGCTTACAGATACCTACAAAAAAACGAAGAGCCCTCGCGAAAGCGAGGGTTTTTCTATTTTATGTAAAATAGATCATAGATCAAACTTTTTAGTTTTTAATTTTTAGTTAATGTCTCCTAATAACAGCGGCCGCTGTTATTAGGAGACAAGATGGAGAAATAAGGAAATAAGGAAATAAGGAAATACAAAATACAAAATGGAAAATAAAAAAGCCCCGCCAACATCCGTTGTCGAGGCTTTCAGTAGGGTCCCTTTATGCCTACTAAAGAAATCAATTAATTACTGTGATTGGCTTTACATAGCCCTTATTCCCTAAAATAATATTGAGGAAATACTGCCCTGGAGCCAAGTTATCCGTTGAGATAATGGTCTCAACATCATGTGACTTTTCACTTTTCACTATTCTTCCTGATACATCAAAGATTGCAGCGTGATAATCTTTCAAAGTTGATTTGATCCGGATCTCATTTGATCCAAGAGCAGATATAACTTCAAAAAGATTTGGATCAACTTCCTGATTCGCTGTAGTGCCTAAAACAATGACCTTAACAGATGCATAACCTACACATCCAGTCAGCACATCCGTAACTTTAACAGTATAGGTTGTGGTTTCGGTCGGCCACGCATAGGGATTCTGATGAGCATTATTGTCTAAAGTCCCAGCATGATCCCATTCGTAACCATAATTACCCCACTGACTGACAGAGGCAGAAAGTTCAACATACTGACCAGCCTGGATAACAGTCTTGCTAGTCGAAGCTGTCACCTCTGGCGCTTCACCTTTGATGTGAATAATACTGGGCGCTTGCAAAAACTCGCTAACACCAGCACTGTTACCCACAGACAACCTTACAGTAAAATCCCCTTTGTGTTTGTACACAACGACAGGATTTTGTTCTGTTGAGTTAGCCGGGGTACCACCATTGAAGACCCAATTCCAGGAAGTAGGATTGCCTGATGAAGCATCATAGAAATACACTGTATCAGGTCCACACTCTTGCGAGTCACTAGAAAAATCGAAATTTGGTGTTGGTGGAGTTCCACCTCCGCCGCCATTCATAGAATCGCATCCAATAGTGTCATACACGATCATGTGGTCATACACAGTGTCGATTACAGCACATGGAGGATTCAACACGGTCGTATCACTGTTTGTACAGCCTAAAGCTTCAATAGTTGCTATAGCTACACTTCCAGGATAATTACTGTAATCTCCACCAGGGCCAGCATCTCCATTGGACCATGTAATGTCAGTTTGACATCCATTAGTGTTTGCAATGAAAACATCGTAGCATGGCTCACCCATTCTTGAAATGCTCAATGATGGTGTTGGATTTACCTCAGCTGTGATACCAGAAAATCCGACATTACAACCATTTGCATCCGTTGCTGAAGCGCTGAATTGGAATGGTCCTGTTGCAACATGGTAAAACACTGGAGTTGTTATTCCTCCGGGTGTGTAAACTACATGCCATGGACCAAGTCCGTCAACAAACACGGTTCTAATTTCGAATGTGTCACCAACGCACCCCACAGGAGGATGAATTGTGAAATACGCGTAGCAGGAACCGGATCGCTTTTCAGCAGCACTGCGTCGAACTGACATTTCTTTTCCTTTGTATCGAAAAAGAAACGGATCAACCAGTGGATGCTTCAAAGCAATAAACTGATCGATGGAATCTGCGAGCTCTTTGTTTTCCTGTGCAGAAAAACTTTGAGCTTGTGCATTGACGCTCAGCGTTACCGCGAGCAATAAGGAAAGGAAAAGTATTCTTTTCATGATTAACTAGTTTTTGTATTTTATTAGAAGATATGATTTTGTCCCACTTAGCACCAAAGGTTGACGCCAAAAGGGACAAAATCATCGACTAAAAACCTTTTTTCAAATAACTCTTTACCTTATAAGTATAGCATATTGAGGTGAAAATGTCAAGTTTAGCTTGTGGTATAAGGCTTTTTACCAGCAATTGAACTATTTACCCACTCCCTCAGTTCTTTGAGTGCCGGATGAGCAAGATCACTTTGCAGATGGTCCCAAACCCTAGGCAAGAAACGCAAGTATTCTTCCTTGTTGTCGCGCTCACCAAGACGATGAAAAATACCTATGATATGCATATTGCGTTGAGCTCCTAAAATCGCATATCGTTCTTTGACTAGTGAGGATGGCTGACCAGTCGCAGTTATATAGTGTTTTATCATCGATTCTACAAGATCAGTAGGTATATCGCGTCGTGCATCTTGTAAAAGTGAAACTAGATCATAGATCGGATCACCCCAAGCTGCATCTTGAAAATCCAATATCCCGACGCGCGCACTTCCATCCCGACTTTTCAACCAAACCAAGTTACCAGCATGATAATCACGATGTATGAAATGATTATCGACAAGAGGTGCTGCAAGCAAAATACGCTCCCATATGTCTAGTAGCTCTAAAGCTTTGATTTGGTGATCTTGTGGAAATATTTCAGGTAGACACCACTCTGTAAAAATCTTTATCCCACGCAAAAGATCTAGACTGGCATATGTCGGCAAAATAATTTTAGAAGAAGTTGATTGCATAAAAGAATTAGAACACCAACTTATCAAAAGGTTCACCGCTTCGCCGTAAATTTCTTTCTCCAGTGAACTATCTTTAGATTTAGATAATAAATTGTTAAATATATCATCTCCCAAGTCTTCCAAGAGGAGAAAACCATTTTCTACATCCGCTTTCACTATCTCGGGCGAAGAATAACCTTGTTCCTTTAAAAAAGAACATATTGTTATATACGCATCGAGCACTCCACGCTCCGGCGGGAGATCCATAATGATATAAGAAACATCTTTAGTGATTATGCGAATATATCGGCGACTCGAAGCATCCACCACCAGAGGATGTAGTGCATATTCTGTAAAACCAGCTTGCTCCACAAAAACTTGCACCAGATTGTCCCGAGATAATTCGTCGTTCATGATCAAAAGTATATGTTATTTAAATTTTCTTGCCAATAGTGTTTTGGACATTAAAAAAAGCCCCATCAAAATCGGGGGCTTATTAAATGTACTCTTACCAAAGTCTAATGTTTAGAATCTTATAATGTTAACCTTATTAAGGTTTTGTCGTCCTGGTGTTCCTTATCTCCGTAAGGAGATGGGGTTGTAAATATTTCTTCCATAGACATGGAAAATATATCTTTCGGATCAAAAAAAGCCAATCCGTCAGAATACAGGCAAATGCCTGAAATATTCTCAAGTTCTAAACTTCCAGATTCAATCAGCTTTTCTGCCATTGGGTTTCCATCCAATACTCCGTATGCAAGTGGATGCTCGGGATTATTACAGATATTGAATCTTATTTCAGATGTGGTCAGTATGTACGGAGAATTGTTCTGCATACGCGCCTGAACTAGTTTGAAGGTCTGACTTGTATTGAAACGGTAGAAATTACCATCTTTCAACTCAACCAACCCAAAACAATCACCAATTGCTGCCCAATGAATTACATTGTTGATAATTTTAATAGAAACGATAGCAATACCTGGCTTAAATTTATCTTCAAAGGTTTCATTAACCTCGGAAATATATAAATTTAAATCTACCAACAAATCCAACTGAGAGCTATATCTCGACTTAGATTCTGTATGTAACAAGTAATCAAGTATGTTTTCCACCAAAACTAGAGTAGGACTGGGATTTGGATATACTCCACCTACCCAACTCCTAGAGACTCCATCAATGACAGAAAAAACTAAATTGGCTTTGTCGACAAAGTAAGCATCTTCATTGGGTTTACCAGAAGAGCTGTTTTTGACAGTTTGATATTCAATTGTCATAGGTCATACGTTTAAAATATTCCTCTATAAAATATCATACTAAAGTATAAATGTCAAGTTGACCTTATTTTACAAGGGGTTGACTTTTTTAGTCAAGTATGATAAGATAAGGGAAATTGAGTGATCAGTTCGAAAATCATTATAAGGCATATTATCAGACAAACTTTATTAATCTTAATTAAATTTTATGAAAAAAATACTTTCAGCAATTTTTGTTTTCAGTTTTCTCGCGCTTGGTGCTCAGACGGCAAGTGCTTTAGGTGCGCCTATCGTTTATCAACCGCATGCTTCTAACATCACGGCTACTTCTGCAGTCCTAAATGGATCTGTAAATCCAAATGGCTACAGTACGAATGCATGGTTCACTACCCCAGCAAGCGGTAGTCAGCAACTATTTTTCCAAAATCTTGGAAGCGGTACATCTCCTGTAACAATGTCCTCTTACACAATGACTGGACTTACACCGAACACCACTTACTCTTTTGGTGTTAGCGCGACCAACTCCTATGGTAACAGTTACAGTGCATTGATTTCTTTTACCACTACTTCTGGTGGAAACAACAATCCCCCACCATCTCTACCATCTGTAGACCTATCTGCAAATAGTACAAACCTACCGTACGGTGGTTCTACTACTATCTATTGGGATACTTACAACGCTACATCATGTACTGCTTCTGGTGGTGCAAACGGATGGGCAGGACCCAAGAATCCAAACGGTGGATCTTTCAATACTGGCGCCCTATATAACTCTACAACTTATTCCATAACCTGTTCTAACGCCTCAGGTTCCGACTCTGACTCTTTGACTATCAATGTAGCAAACCAACCTTACAATCCACCATCTGCTCCCTCTGTAAACCTTACGGCTAACCCGATGAGTGTTTCTTATGGTGGTTCAAGTGTCCTTTCTTGGAACTCAACAAACGCTACATCATGTGTCGCTACTGGTGCATGGTCTGGGGTGAAACCTACTTCTGGAACATCTAACACTGGAGCTCTCACTAGTACCAAGACTTACACTTTGACTTGTTCAGGCGCTGGAGGTTCAGCTTCTGACTCTGTAACTGTTTCAGTAGGCAATCAACCACAGCAAAACCCAACTGTAAACTTGAGTGCAAATCCTACTAGTGTTCAGTCAGGTGGGTCTTCTACCCTTTCATGGAATTCTACTAACGCTACATCATGTAACGCTTCCGGTGGCATGGGTGGCTGGGCAGGACCAAAGGCAACTTCAGGAACATTTTATGCAAGCAACCTAACTTACACTTCAACTTTCAGTATCACTTGCTCTAACTCATCTGGTTCTGCAACTGATTCTGTTACTATCTATGTTTCTCAAACACCTCAACCTCCATCAATACCGACTGTAAATCTAACTGCTAATCCTATGAATGTAGTTTATGGTGGGTCTTCTACCCTCTCATGGAATTCTACTAATGCAATTTCATGTACTGCTAATGGTGGAAGTAACGGCTGGGCTGGATCAAAACCAACTAGTGGAACATTTTACACTGGTAGTTTAAATAGTACTCTTTCCTACTCTATCTCTTGTTCTAACTCTTCTGGAAGTACTTCAGACTCTGTGACTGTATATGTTGATACAAACAACGGCGGTAACAATAATCTTGATGTAATTACAAATACAGCAACCAATATCGATGAAGACTCTGCGACTCTTCGTGGATCCGTTACTGGAGATGGTGTTGCAACATGGTTTGAATGGAGTGAAGGAGACAACAATCTAGATGAAGATACAACTCACCAAACTCTAGGTAACACAAATGGTACAAACTTTAGCTACAATCTCACTAACTTAGATAATGACACTACTTACTACTTCCGTGCAGTTGCTCGAGATGAAGATGGAGTAACAGATTATGGAGTAATTCGTTCTTTCCGAACTTGTGATTCTAATGACGATTGTGGAGATAACAGCAGTACTGACAAACCAGAGGTGACTACTGACGCTGCAACAAGTATTTCTAACACTTCAGCTACTCTAAATGGTGAACTTGATGACCTAGGTGGCGACGATGAAGCAGAAGTTTGGTTTGAATATGGTGATGACCGAAACGATGTTGAAGATGGTGATGGAGATGACACTAGTCGTGAAGACATGGATGATGAAGATGACTTTAGTGATCACATCTCTGGTCTCCGAAACAACACTACTTACTACTTCCGTGCAGTTGCTCGAAATAGTGATGGTACTGACTACGGTTCTATCCGATCATTCCGAACAGGAAGTAATGTTACCAACAATAACGGTTGCTCAAATGGTTTCTGTGCTCCACAAGCGATCACAACCCTAGCAACTAGTATCGGCAACAACTCTGCTCGCCTAAACGGTCTAGGTATCATAAACGATACTGCCCAAACTAACGCTCATTTTGAATGGGGTACAAATACAAACATGAACAACCAGACTCCATCCGGAACTATCGGAAACTCTGGATCAAATCCATTCTCTGCAAGCATCTTTGGATTAAATTCCAACACTACTTATTATTACCGCGCAGTAGTGACTAATCAATTCGGTACTTCTTATGGAGATATCGCTAGCTTCCGAACTTCTGGAGGGTCAAACGGTGGTGGAACTGTTGCAGGATCTAGTACTACTATCATCCGAAACAATTCTTCTACTACTACATTGGTAGGTGGTACTGCTCGTCCATCTCTTATATTCCTTTCTATTAGTCACAACGACGAGACTATAAGACACGGTGAAATCGTAGAGTATGTCGTAAACTACCGAAACATTTCTAAAAAGAATTTGAAGGATGTAGTGTTACGAGTAGTGCTTCCAAAAGAATTGAAATTCGTAGAAACTAGCCGAGGTTACTTCTCTGAGACTAACAACACTGTTGTTATTAACATTGGAGACCTTTATCCTGATGAAGAAGGTTCTGTATTCGTAACAGCTCGAGTTCTCCCTACAGCAGAAGTAAACAAGATCACTGTAGTTACTGCAAACATTGCATACACTATCGTCTCTGACAATACTCAAGAAGAAGCATTTGCATATTCCAAGAATACTATCGACGATGGACTAAACCTTGGAGCATCCGCACTATTCGGAGTAGGCTTCCTTCCAAACTCTTTGTTCGGATGGCTACTACTTCTCTTGATAATCTTGCTTATCTTGCTAGCTGCTCGTATGGCATATAATCACGGTCGCCCACAACACCAGACTATCGTGATGCCACCACAAAACCCTCCAGTATCAAATACTGCAGGACCGTTTTACGGAGCAACTCCTCCACGAGATACACACTACTAATTATTTCGGTAAAAATTCTATAGCATCCCCTACTTGTAGATTGTGCTTTAGAGAAAAACCAGAAAAGACTTCCAAGACATACTTGGAAGTCTTTTCTTTTGGTGGCATAAAAGATTCTGGATAGGATTCTGGCTGTGCATCGCTCTTGATGTACACTACCTTCCCTGCTTCATCAAACCAAATTATATCAATCGGAAAGTTCATATCTTTCATCCAAAAAGAGTAGTTACCTGGAGTTTCAAAAACAAATAACATGCCCCAGTCCGTAGTAATACCGTTTACTCCAGAGAGACCCTTGGCTCTCTCTGTGGCATCATCAGCTATTTTAACTTCTAGTATTTCACCAGCAAGGCGAACTTTCGCATCATGATCTGAATCAGACACAACAACCTCGGTTTTGTTTTCTGTAAAATAAACCAGTACAAAAATCAGAGCCAGAAAAAAAGCTATAACTAAAAAAGGTTTGAGTTTTTTCATTTACTATTTATGACCTCCGTTCCAACCAAGGTTTCTGCCGATTTCTTCTGGAGTACTTCGCTTTCGAGCGAGCACTATGTGACCATTTTCAATGATGATTCGTTGAGGGTGAGCCACGAGACAATGATTCATGGATAAAGCATCTTGGTAAGCACCAGTGTCGAACACTACTATATACATAGGGTCAGTCGCGCTTTCACTATAATCATATTCTGGCAAAGTTACATAATTGTTTACACCTCGATACACATCATCAGAATCACAAGTAGAGCCAGCAAGCCAAACATCGATAAGTTTATCGTCTCGTTTATTGGATATCGGAGCCAGCGCCCATTTTTGACCTATGGCCCAAGTATCACAAAGATCATTCATAAAAGATCCGTCTATGACATACCACTTCTTGGCATCACTCTTCTTCTCTTTGATAAGTTTAGTATCGATAACTTTAAATATTGTTACTTGTGCAGGTGCTACTACATAGCGACCCCATTCACAAATCAGGTTTGGATGCGGCATGCCATGCTTCTCGGCTTCAGTTTTTAGTAATTGAAAAATCTTTTCCATCAATTTCTCCACGGTATAGCCCTTCTTGCGAGTATAAGGTATTGGCATACCACCTCCGATATCAAGTGTATCGAGTGATGGATTGGTTTTCTTCAAATTAAAATATACATCCAAGGCGTATTTGATAGGAGTCAGTATATCCATCGGCTTTTCAATCTGAGAACCGATGTGGTAATGCAAAATTTTCAAGTTCTTAAACGGACCCATGTTATAAATTTCCTTTGCGGAAAAACCAAATCTATCAATTTGTTTATTCCAATACGAACTTGCTTTGACAGGCATATCAAGCCTTAGCCCAACATTGAATTTTGAGTGTTGAAGCATTTTCAGTTCACTTGGACCCTCTATTAGAGGAAAAACTTTCACTCCCTTGTGTTGCATATCATCTATCAAATTGATATAAGCATCGTTTTTAGGTCCACTGCAAAGAATCCGAATATTGGGATTAAATTTATCTTGTTCCAACATTCTTTTGATGAGCCAAAGGTCATTGTAAGAAGAAGTTTCAAGATGGGCGCCTTCGCCAACAATAGACATAACCACTTCCCGATTCTGATTTACCTTCATTGGATAATGGTAAAAGAACTTACCAGTGTAGTTTGTCTTCTTGATCATACTGTCAGCTAAGTCCATGAGGTCTTCCAAACGCTCTTCAATAATAAAAGGCATCAATATCTGAAGTGAGGTGCCAAATTTTTCTGTTAGGTACTTAACATTGTAGATATTATGACCTTCTTTGATGATCAGGTCTCCATTGCGATCGTAGTCAAAATACTGGGTATTAAATTCCTTTGATCCCAATTTCCATAATTTTTTTGATGCCGCTGGTCGTTTATTGTTACCCATTTTTTTATCTATTTTCTTTGACATTTTTTAATGGAATCAGTATAGCAACTTTGGAAATTAATGCAATAGTTTTTAAGCCTTATCTTTCAAGTATCTCCCTAGGAATTCCTCTTTAAATTCGAAAAATTTACCATCGACTATAGACTGTCTTATTTGAGCAACTAAGTTCACTATAAAATATAGATTGTGAGTCGAAGCTAAGGTGCCAGCAAGCATTTCTTTGCCGTGGAAGAGGTGGGCTATGTAGCTCTTAGTATAGTTGGTGCAAGTGTAACAAGGGCATCCGGGATCAAGTGGAGTATAGTCGTTTCGGAATTGTTTATTCATAATTATGATTTTGCCGTCTTTGGTGTAGATGGTACCGTTTCGTCCTAGCCGAGTCGGCGCCACGCAGTCAAAAAGATCGACTCCGTTTTCAATACCCATAAATAAATCCTCTGGCTCTCCGATGCCTAGCAAGTGCCTAGGTTTTGCTTCTGGCAACACTTCGTTCACCCATTTCACAGCAGTAGACATATCTTCTTTGGCAAAGCTTCCTCCAATTCCAAATCCATCAAAATCCATCCCTCCAATAAATTCTGCTGATTTTTTTCGCAATCGCTCGTCTCGTCCACCTTGAACAATTCCAAACAATGCAATTTTATTATCAACATTTAATTTCTCATGCTCATCTAAACTTCTTTTTGCCCAAGCGTGAGTGCGGTTAAGGGCTTCTTCTTGATATTTTAAATCCTCCGCAGGAGAAGTACATTCATCAAAAGCAAAAATAATATCAGCACCAAGATTGTGCTGAATCTGGATGGATTTTTCTGGAGTTATGTAGTGAATACTACCATCTAGATGTGACTTAAAAGAAACTCCGTCTTCACCTATCTTAGCGAGCCGTGGTGCATCTGAGTCATCGAATCTCTCTGGAATCATAAGTGATGGGTCAGTGATTTTTAAAACCTTAGACATGTCTTTACCATACGCAGCACCTAGAGAAAAAACTTGAAATCCTCCAGAGTCTGTCATTGTCGGCCCCTGCCAATTCATAAATTTTCCAAGACCTCCAGCATCTCTTACTATCTCATCTCCAGGTTGGAGAAATAAATGATAAGTATTACCAAGCACTACTTGAGTGCCGACTGCTTTAACATGTTCCACTGTAAGAGATTTAACTGTACCCTTAGTACCTACCGCAACAAAAGCCGGAGTCAAAATAACACCATGTGGAGTTTCTAATACCCCCACTCTACCGAGATGTCCATCTAATTTTTTTTCTATTTTAAAATTCATTTAATTTATTTTTTCACTTCCACGAATTTTAATTCTTGGATATTTACTGGAGAAACCAATAATGCTTTTACGAAAGAATCTCGCGGGTCAGAAATTATAGTTTCCACTCGTGCTAAGGTATAAGGAAAGATTCCTGGCAGTACTGCTTCAGTTCCAATAGCAAGCTCTAAGTCTCTCGGAATATTTATTTCGAAATTCCCACCGCCTCGCCCTACTGCTTCCAAATATAAACTTTTTTCACCGACTACGACTTCCTTCTTTTCGCCAGCAGTAGAATACAAAACAACCTTAGAAGTACTTCTATATACTTGGTCGATACGGCCAATCGGAATATCTCCTAGAGCAAAAACCTCATCACCGACAACCAATCCATCCCTATCCCCTAAATCTATCACCAAAGTATCATATTCTGATTTGTGAGGTTTAGACAAAATACTACCTAATATAAAATCTGATTGCGTGTTGCGCCCTAGCGTTTCTTTCAAAGAATTATTTTCAGCCAAAAGAGTATTGTAGTTAGCCATCTCGGCTTCATATTCTCGGAGCTGGTTTAACAACTCTTCATTCTTGGTAGTTAATCCTTTTTTAGATTTTAAAAATGCCCCACTGTTGCCCAAGCCCTCACCAACATTATTGCCAAGAATAATTATCGGTCGGAAAATAGTATGAGTGAATTTAGAAAACCCTCTGAAAATAGAAGCATGGAAGTAAATTAAAATAAATATAACTGCCAAGATAGCAATCACTTTTTTGGTGTGCTTCTTTCTTAATTTCCTATCGTGGAGGTAGCTCATCTTGATGTCCGATCAAAACTTCTTTGTAATATGGAATATCATCTAGTATGACTCCAGTACCTCGAGCAACTGCTGAAAGCGGATCATCTACTACATACACTGGGATTTTAAGTACACTCTCGAGCAGTTTATCTAGGCCTGGTAAAAGCGCTCCACCACCTGAGAGCATAATACCTCGGTGCATAATGTCAGAAAGAATTTCCGGCGGTGTAGTTTCAAGAACATCTTTGACGCCATCTACAAATTCACGAACAGATACAGAGATAGCTTCACGAATGTCAGCGTCAGTGACTACTACTTCCCTAGGAAGTCCTGTAAGGAGATCGCGACCACGAACTTCAGTTTCCATATATTCACCTGGGGAGACAGAACTAATAGCTATCTTGACTGCTTCGGCGGTAGTCTCACCAATCAAAATTTTAAACTCATCTCGCATGTAAGTGATGATATCTGTATTTAGTCTATCTCCAGCGATTTTAATATTTTTTGATTTTACAATACCAGAAAGTGAAATCACTGCGATGTCAGTAGTACCTCCTCCGATATCGATAATCATAGATCCTACTGCTTCTTTGATCGGCATACGAATGCCGAT
>JACCDN010365437.1_pt1 | contig 13117 bp, 23 predicted proteins | sample 7441691 | NCBI WGS metagenome assembly JACCDN01 (sample SAMN15323439, study PRJNA562643) | freshwater metagenome | isolation source: river surface water | place: USA:Blue River Watershed | collected 2017-08-16 | reverse complement strand
TGGTCGACGCGATGGTCCCGCTCTCCGAAATGTTCGGCTACGCGACCCAGCTCCGTTCGATCTCCCAAGGACGCGCCTCGTATTCGATGACCTTCGATCACTACGAAGAAGTGCCGAAGAACGTCGAGATGGCGATCCTGGAAGGAAAGAAGAAATAAGTTCTGGGAAAGAACGTCCAGACGCATTGCATCCCGGCGAAAGCCGGGATCTTTGTTTCTTGACACCACGCTCTTGAAAAGAGGTTCGACAAGAAGATGAACGACTCGCCAAGGATTTTTATTAGCTGAAAACGATGCTCCTCGATCGTGCATTCGAGGAGCATCGTTCGCAAAAGAAAAACGGCCGACATGATGATATCGGCCGTTGCTAGAACCAAGAACCTTCGGGTGCCGGACTGAATGGGCGAACGATGATCTCGACAGGCTGGGTGCGCCCGACGTGCTGCTTGGCCATGCGACCGAGAGTCTCTGTCAGCTCTCTCCTGGCTGCGAGCGTGCGATCTGACAGGTCGGTGAGCATGTCGACGACGATGAGTAGCGGCGCGGGTGTCTGGCTTGGCTCAGCACGCCCAGCCTCTCCCCGAAAGGAAACCAAGACGTTCACGGCATTCTTGATCCCGAGAACCTCCACGCCGACACAGGCGCGTCCGATGTCGTGCGCGAGCGCGGGGATACCTCCTGTGACCTTGGCGTCGAGCTTCGGACTATGATTCCAGACGTGAACGAGCAGCATCTTCCCTCCTTGTGATGAGGGGAGTATGCCAATTTCTCTCCAGATGTCAAGCCGGCGCGCGTGAAAGTTGACACCCCCTCGCGTTGCGCTACAGTGGCGCCACCTAACGACCACGCCTATGAAGGAAGAAACGCTCAAACGCCTCCTCTCCCTGATCGAAAAGACGGGAGATCGTTTAGTGATCACCGACCCGTCGGGCGAGCATCCTTACGTCCTCATGGGCCTCGACCACTATGAAAAGCTGGTCGTAGGGGAGTGGAAGCCCGAGGTTTCGAAGCGCGAGCCGACGCCGCCGCAAACGCTGCCGATCTCGACGATTCCTCCCGATAATAAGCCTCCAAAGCGCGAAATTCCGCTCTGGAAGCATACTCCGGCCCCCGAGCCTGGAGCTGCTCCGATGACCACGCCAGCCCCGCGACTGGCTCAGGACCGCCCTCGATTCGACGAAAAACCCCCGGAAACGCGTCCGCAGCCGACCGTACCGCGCCCGATTCCTGCCGCGCCTTCTCGCCCTCCTCAAAATCTGGCTCCGGAGCCCGAGGGAGAGGAGCAGTTCTATCTGGAACCCTTGGAATAGACCGCTGGATGCCTGAAACGCCACGATCTCCTTAAAAGCCGTGCAATACTCCGTCGCATTTAAGGCTAAAGTAAGGACAAATCGTCGCACTTGACCGCTTTTTGACCCTCTGCTACACTCCTCTCCGACACACGTCAACTTTTTTATTTAGTATACGTATGGCTGACACTAAGTTCGATCGCTCCAAGCCGCACGTGAACGTGGGCACCATCGGCCACGTTGACCACGGCAAAACCACCTTGACCGCTGCGATTCTCGCGGTGTCCAAGGCCATGGGCAACACCGCCCAAGATAAGAAAGTCGACGACCTGGACAAGGCTCCGGAGTCGAAGGCTCGCGGTATTACGATTGCCACGGCGCACGTCGAGTACGAAACCGCCGCGCGTCACTACGCGCACGTCGACTGCCCTGGGCACGCCGACTACGTCAAGAACATGATCACCGGTGCCGCCCAGATGGACGGCGCAGTCTTGGTCGTGTCCGCGACGGATGGCCCGATGCCGCAGACCCGCGAGCACATTCTGCTCGCCCGTCAGGTCGGCGTTCCGTCGATCGTCGTCTTCCTCAACAAGTGCGACATGGTCGAAGACAAGGAACTGATTGACCTCGTCGAAGAGGAAGTCCGTGATTTGCTCAAGAAGTACAACTTCCCGGGCGACACGACCCCGATCATCCGCGGTTCGGCCCTTCAGGCCCTTCAGAACCCGGGCGACGAAACCGCTTCCGGTCCGGTCCGCGAGCTCTTGAACCAGCTCGACGTGTACATCCCGCAGCCGGAACGCGCCGTCGATCTTCCGTTCCTCATGCCGGTTGAAGACGTCTTCTCGATCGAAGGCCGCGGCACGGTCGTCACCGGCCGTATCGAGCGCGGTACGATCAACATCAACGAAGACATCGAAATCGTCGGTCTCGGCGACACCCGCAAGTCGGTCGTCACGGGTATCGAAATGTTCAACAAGCAGCTCGACAAGGGTATGGCTGGCGACAACGCCGGTTTGCTCCTGCGCGGCACCAAGAAGGAAGAAATCGAGCGCGGTATGGTCCTGGCCAAGCCGGGTTCCGTCAAGCCGCACACCGATTTCGAAGCCGAAGTCTACGCCCTCACGAAGGAAGAAGGCGGCCGCCACAAGCCGTTCTTCAAGGGCTACAAGCCTCAGTTCTACATCCGCACGACTGACGTGACGGGCGAGATCGAACTGCCGGCCGGCGTTGAAATGGTCATGCCTGGCGACACGCAGAACGTGGTCATCAAGCTGATCTCCCCGGTCGCTCTCGAAGACAAGATGCGCTTCGCCATCCGCGAAGGCGGAAAAACCGTCGGCGCAGGCGTCGTAGTCAAAATCATCAAGTAAATATGCAGTACCCCGGCCTTCTTTCACGAGGGCCGGGGTTGCCTGCTGAAAACGATCTTTATGGAAAAGAAAACCAAGACTGAAGAAGCTGCCGCCGGCAGTCGCGTCCGTATCAAGATCCGCGCCTACGACCACAAGGTCATCGACCAGTCCACGCGCACGATCATCGAGACGGCGCAGCGCACGGGCGCGTCCGTCAAAGGTCCTGTCCCCCTGCCGACCGAGAAGCACAAGTACACCGTCAACCGCTCGACCTTCGTTCACAAGAACGCTCGCGAGCAGTACGAGATGCGCGTGCACAAGCGGCTTATCGACATCATCGATCCGACTCCGAAAACGGTCGAATCGCTGATGAGCCTCAACCTCCCGGCCGGCGTCGACGTCGAAATCAAGATGTAACGTCCCGGTTCGCGTCCGTACGACAACTCAAACTCGCAAAGGAACGGCAGAGAAAGATGGCATGATTTCTGGGTGGCTCTGGCGCCAAAACCTCTGGATGAAGCCTTCGCGAGCGTGAGAGTTCCCGATACAACTCGACTTGTCTCGAACACGCCAAGCCACGCGTACGTGACAGATGCAAGAAGTTTCTTCGCTGATATCCCCCGAACATGTTCGGAAGGATCGGCGCCGGAACTTCTTGTTTCTGTTATTGCGCAGGACGGGGGAGGATCCCAAGCGAAACGGAGACAGGCATCGAACATAATTTAGTGTTCCTCTGCCTTACAAGGAAATATGAAATTCATCATCGGACGAAAACTCGAAATGTCCCAGCGCTACCGCCCCTCGGGCGAAGTGGTGCCGGTGACGCTCGTGAAGGTCGAGCCGTGCGTCATTACGCAGGTCAAGACTTCCGACACGGACGGCTATTCGGCGGTTCAGGTCGGTACGGGTTCCAAGAAGCACCTCGCCAAGCCGCAGGTCGGGCATTTGAAGCCCGTCGCCGAGCACGGCGATCTCGCCACCCTCCGCGAATTCCGCCTCGAATCGGTCGAAGGCATCGCGGTCGGCTCGGTCTGTGATCCTGAAGCCTTCGTCTCCGGCGACGTCATCGACGTCACAGGCCTGTCGAAGGGCAAGGGCTTCCAGGGCGTCGTCAAGCGCCATCACTTCCGCGGCGGTCCGGCGACCCACGGTCACAAGGACAACCTCCGCATGCCGGGTTCGATCGGCGCGGGCGGCCATCAGCACGTGCATCCGGGCCAGCGCATGGCCGGCCGCATGGGCGGCGAGCGCGTGACGGTCAAGAATCTCGAGATCGTGGACGTGAACGCCGAGCTGGGTCTCATCGCCGTCAAAGGCGCGGTCCCGGGCGCGCGCGGCACGACGGTCCTCATCGTCGCTCCGGAAGGCTCCATGAAGTTCATCGCTCCCAAGATGCCGGCCGAAGAGGCGCCGGTCGCGCAGGAAGCGGCTCCCGTTCAGGAGACCGCAACCGTGACTGAATAAAAGTATGTCGAAGATCAAAGTCTACAACATGGACGGCAAGGTCGTGTCCGAACGCGAAATGGCCGCGAAGCCGTTCGACGTGAAGGTCAACGAAGGCCTTGTCCACCTCGCTGCTGAAGCGCAGATGGCCAACAGCCGCACCGCTTCCGCGCACACTAAGACCCGCGGCGAAGTTCGCGGCGGCGGCAAGAAGCCGTGGAAGCAGAAAGGCACCGGCCGCGCCCGTCACGGTTCCATCCGCTCCCCGATCTGGGTTGGCGGCGGCATCACCTTCGGTCCGCGTTCCGACCGCAACTTCTCGAAGAAGATCAACCGCAAGACAAAAAAGGCCGCGCTCGCCATGGCGCTTGCTGACAAGGTTCGCGAGGAAGCCTTCCTCGGCCTCGACGCGTTCCAGATGGAAACCGGCAAGACGAAGGCGATGGCTGGCATGCTCAAAAAGCTTCCGGTCGGCCGCCACGTGCTGCTCGTCCTTCCGAAGTCCGACAAGATGGCCATTCGCGCTTCGCGCAACCTCCAGAACATCTGGACGGTGACCGCCGGCGACCTCAACCTCGTCGACGTCCTCAAGGCCACTACGATCGTCGCCCCGCTCGAGACGATCACCCTCATCGAAAAGGGTTACAGCAACTGATATGGGATTCTTCAACCGCAAGAAAAACGACGAAGGCCAGAAAGCGCCCGCCAAGGCTACGAAGGCTGACAAGCCGAAGGCCGAAGCGAAAGCCGAAGCGCCGAAGCAGGAAGCCGCCATCGCTCCGCGCGAAACCGGCCATGCCTACCGCATCCTTGTTCGCGCCATCGTCACCGAAAAGACCACGCTCCTCGGGAAGCACAACCAGTACGCCTTCGAAGTCGCGATGACGGCCAATAAGCTCGAGATCCGCAAGGCCGTGAAAGCGGTCTACGGCGTCGAGCCCAAGGAGATCCGCGTCATGCGCATCGCCGGCAAGCCGGTTCGCACCCGCGCGGGCAAATCCCGCCGCAGCGCCTGGCGCAAAGCGATCGTGACCCTGAAGAAGGGCGATCGCATCGACTTGTACGCCAGCGCTTAATCCCCGCGTATGCCGATCAAATCCTACCGACCCATCACCTTCGGACGACGCGGCGCTTCTGTCGACGCGTTCGAAGACGTGACCAAAAAAGCTCCGGAGAAGTCGCTGTTGACGCACAAGAAGCGCATCGACGGCCGCAACTCCCAGGGCAAGATCACCGTTCGCCATCGCGGCGGCGGCGCCAAGCGCATGATTCGCTTGGTGGATTTCATGCGCAACAAATACGACGTGCCGGCCAAGGTGGCCGCGATCGAATACGATCCGGGTCGCGGCGGCCGTCTGGCCCTGCTCACCTACTTGGACGGCGTGAAGAGCTACATCCTCGCGCCCGCCAACCTCAAAGTGGGGGAGACGGTCATGTCCTCGCAGAACAAGATCGAGAATAAGAACGGCAACCGCATGCCGCTCAAGCATATCCCGATCGGCCTCACCGTCCACGACATCGAACTCTACGTCGGCAGTGGCGGCAAAATGGTTCGCGGCGCCGGCAACAGCGCCCAACTCATGGCCATCGAAGGCGACATGGCGCAGCTTAAGCTGCCCTCCGGCGAGTACCGCATGGTCTCGAAGGAGTGCGCGGCGACCGTCGGCACCGTCTCGAACCCCGACCACTGGCTCGTCCGTCTCGGCAAGGCCGGCCGTATGCGCCACAAAGGCTTCCGCCCGCGCGTCCGCGGCAAGGTCATGAACCCGGTGGATCACCCGCACGGCGGCGGCGAAGGCAAGAACCCGATCGGCCACAAGCATCCGAAGACGCCATGGGGCAAGCCCGCGCTCGGCGTGAAGACCAGGAAGCACAAGAAGCAGTCGTCCAAATTCATCGTGAAGCGCCGCAAGTAATATGTCCCGATCACTGAAGAAGGGTCCGTTCACGGATCTCAAACTCATCAAAAAACTCTCCAAGGTGCGTCCGGGCGACAAGACCGTCGTGAAGACGTGGTCGCGTTCGTCCGTCATCACCCCGGAGATGGTCGGCTACACGATCGGCGTGCATAACGGACGCCAGCATACGCCGGTCACCGTCGTCGAAAACATGGTCGGACACCGTCTGGGCGAATTCTCCCCGACGCGCAAGTTCCAGCGCCATGGCGGCAAGCTCACCAAGGAAATCGAAGCGGCCAAAGCCGCGACGGCCGCTCCGGCTGCCGCCGCGCCTGCCGGCAAGAAATAATCCCTATGGAAGTCAAAGCCCACACCCGCTATCTCCGCATGTCGTCCCGCAAGGTACGGCTCGTGGTTGATGCTGTCCGCGGGATGGCCGTCGACCCGGCGATCGCGCAGCTGACCTTCATGTCGCGCGCGGCCGCCCGTCCGGTCAAGAAACTCCTCGAATCCGCCGTGGCCAACGCCACCCACAATTTCAAGCTCGATCGCGACGGCTTGTACATCAAGTCCGCGCTCGTGAACCAGGGTCCGACGCTCAAGCGCTGGCGCCCGCGCGCCATGGGTTCGGCCGCGCCGATCCTGAAGCGCACGTGCCACATCACGCTCGTCCTCGAATCGAAGACGGGCCTGAAGAAGGAAGACGCGCATGACCACGACCATGGCGATCATGCTGGTCACGACCACGCTCACGAAGAGAAGCCCAAGAAAGCCGTGAAGAAGCCCGCCGCTAAGAAAGCCGCCGCGAAGAAGAAGTAATATGGGACACAAAGTCAATCCGAAAATCTTCCGCATCGGCACGATCTACAGCTGGGATTCGAAATGGTTCAGCCGCAAGGACTATAAGGCCCATCTTCGCCAGGACGTCGAGATCCGCGAATTCCTCCGCAAGTCGCTGAAGGAAGCCGCTGTCGACAAGATCGAAATCGACCGCGCTCGCAACCAGCTGACGATCACGATTCACTCCGGCAAGCCGGGCTTCGTGATCGGCCGCGGCGGCACCGGCATCGAGGACCTGAAGAAGAAGCTCGCCGACAAGTTTTTCGGCGGCGGCAAGAAAGCCAAGGTCCAGCTCAACATCGTTGAAGTTGCCCGCCCGAGCCTTTCCTCCGCCATCACGGTGCAGAACATGATCGTCGACCTTGAAAAGCGCATGCCGTTCCGCCGCGTGCTCAAGACGACGATCGACCGCGCCCAAAAAGCAGGCGCCCTCGGCGTGAAAGTCATGGTGTCCGGACGCCTGAATGGCGCCGAAATCGCCCGCCGCGAAATGCTCTCGTGGGGCTCGGTCCCGCTTCAAAACCTCCGCGCGGACATCGACTACGCTGCGGATTTCGCCCACACCCTCTTCGGCGCGATCGGCGTCAAAGTTTGGATCTACCGCGGCGAAATCTTCGACAAAGACGGTATCGCCCCGGCCCTTAAGGCCCCGCTCTCGGCTGCGGAACGCGCGCATCGCGACCGCCCGCGCGGCGGCGGCGATCGCCGCCCGTCTCCTCGTCCCGCGTCGTCCGGCTCGGCCCCTCGCGCAGCGGCTCCGAAAAAAGCCGCCGCGTAATCCACCGCTATGTTGATCCCGAAAAAAGTCAAACATCGCAAGTGGCACAAGCTTCGGAGCTCCGGCCTCCAGAAGGCGACCACCAAGCTCTCCCTGAGCTTCGGCGAGTTCGGCCTCAAGGCCCTCACTCCGGCCTGGGTCACCTCGCGCCAGATCGAAGCGGCTCGCCGCACCATGTCGCGCTACATCAAGCGCGGCGGCAAGATCTGGATCCGCATTTTCCCCGACAAGCCTGTCACGACCAAAGGCCTCGAAGTGCCGATGGGCGGCGGCAAAGGCGGTGTCGATCACTACGTCGCGATCGTTCGTCCGGGCACCGTCGTCTTCGAGATGGACGGCGTTCCGGCCGAATCAGCGCGCGAAGCCATGCGCCTCGCGGCCCATAAGATGCCGTTCCGCTCGCGATTCATCACCAAGCACGACTAATTCCGCGCTATGAAGCTGAAAGAACTCAAGGACAAGCCTCTCGCGGAGCTGGAAAAGCTGCTTCGTGAACAACGCGAGCATCTGCGAGCCACGCGCTTCGCGATCGCCGCGTCCCAAGAGAGCAACGTCCGCAAAGTCCGCGGCGCTCGCAAGACGATTGCCCGGATCCTGACCCTCCTCAAAAAGGAGGCCGGTAAATAAGCAGACGTATGACCACGAAACAGAACAACCGCCGCGAGCTCGTCGGCATCGTCGTCTCCGACAAGATGCAGAAGACGATCGTCGTCAACGTCGACTCCGTGAAGACGCATGCCAAATACGGCAAGCAGTACGTCATGTCGACGCGCTTTAAAGTGCACGACGAGAAGAACGAATACAAAGTCGGCGACAAAGTCGCCTTCGAAGAATGCCGCCCGTACTCGCGCGATAAGCGCTGGCGCGTGATCGGCAAAGCCGCCTAACCCACGCGTTATGGTCCAACATCGTGCAATGCTGAAGGTCGCCGACAACACCGGCGCCAAGAAGCTCCAAGTCATTCGCGTGCTCGGCGGCTATAAGAAGCGCTACGCCGTGCTTGGCGACATCGTGACGTGCGCCGTCAAGGAAGCCGTCCCTCACGGGATGGTCAAGAAAGGCGACGTCGTCCACGCGGTCCTGACGCGCATCCACAAGGAAACCCGCCGCAAGGACGGCTCCTACGTGCGCTTCGACGACAATGCCGCCGTTATCATCGATAAGGAAAGCAAGGAACCGAAGGGCACGCGCATCTTCGGACCCGTCGCCCGCGAGCTTCGCGCCATGGGCTACGGCAAGATCATCTCCTTGGCTCCCGAAGTCGTCTGATCCCCATCATATGAAGATCAAAAAAGGCGACAACGTGATGGTCATGGCGGGCAAAGACCGCGGCAAGACCGGCAAGGTCATCCAAGTCTTCCCCGTGGAAGGCAAGGTCGTAGTCGAGGGCGTCAACGTGACGTTCAAGCACGCCAAGACCCGCAAGCAGGGCGAGAAAGGCCAGAAGATCGAGTTCAACGGTCCGGTCAACGCTTCAAACGTCATGCTGATCGACGCCAAGTCCGGCAAGCCGACCCGTATCGGCTACAAGGTCATGGAAGACGGACGCAAGGTCCGCGTGGCGAAGAAAAGCGGCGAAACGATCGAGTAATATGCTTCGCGAAATTTACGACAAAAAAGTGGCTCCGGAGTTGATGACCAAGTTCAGCTACAAGAACCGCATGGCGGTTCCCAAACTGAAGCTGGTTTCGGTCAACGTCGGCATGTCCACCAACCTCCTCAAGGATCCCAAGATCCCGGAGACCGTCGAATCGACGCTCACCCGCATCACCGGCCAGAAGCCGGTCAAGACGCTGGCGAAGAAGTCGATCGCGAGCTTCAAGATCCGCGAGGGCCAGCACATCGGCATGAAAGTCACGCTGCGCGGCGAACGGATGTGGCACTTCCTCGAGAAGCTGATCCACGTCACGATGCCTCGCATCCGCGACTTCCGCGGCATCTCCCCGAAACTCGTCGACAAGCAGGGCAACCTCTCGATCGGCTTCAAGGAGTACATCGCGTTCCCGGAGATCCGCTCCGACGAGATCGAGCGCTTGCACGGCGTGCAGGTGACCGTCTCCTCCACGGCCAAAACCCGTGCAGAGGGCCTGGAATTGTTCAAACTTCTCGGCTTTCCCTTCCACGGCTAAGGCCACCCTCCTATGGCAACAGCAAATCAAATCGCCAAGTCCAATCGCAAGCCGAAGTTCTCGTCCCGCATCGTCCGCCGCTGCTGGCGCTGCGGTCGCCGCCATGGCTACATGCGCGACTTCGACCTGTGCCGCATCTGCTTCCGCGAACTCGCCAACCGCGGCGAGATTCCGGGCATCAAGAAAGCTAGCTGGTAACCTATGATGACTGATCCCATCGCTGACATGCTCACCCGGCTGCGCAACGCGGCCATGGTGCGCAAACAGGACGTCGTCCTCCCGCTCTCGCGGATGAAGTTTGAGATCGCGAAAATCCTCGAGAAGGAAGGCTATGTCACCGCCGTCGAAAAAACGGACGCTCATCACGGACAACTCAAGCTCAAGGTCCGCTACGACGAGAACGGCCCCGTGATCCGCGACATCAAGCGCATCTCGAAGCCCGGACTCCGCGTCTACGCGACGAAAACCGAGCTGACCCGCGTCTTGAACGGCCAGGGTATTGCGATCGTTTCAACCTCCGCCGGCCTCATGACCAACAAGGAAGCGCGCAAGCGCGGCCTCGGCGGCGAGGTCGTGTGCGAAGTGTACTGATCCTCCGACTATGTCCCGCATCGGTAAAAAACCCATCCAGGTCCCTGCTGGCGTCGATGTCGCAATTTCCGAAACGGAAGTCCGCGTCAAAGGCCCGAAAGGCGAACTGAAGCTCGCTATCCATCCGCACGTGCGCCTCGAGCGCGCGGGCGATGTCTTGACGGTCGCCGTCAGGAGCGAGGAGAACAAGAAGGATCGCGCCCTCTGGGGCCTCTTCAACCGCTTGGTCGCCAACATGATCGTCGGCGTCACCAAAGGCTATGAGAAGAGCCTCGAGTTCGTCGGCGTCGGCTACAAGGTGAACCTCGCCGGCAAAACCGTGAAGATGGACGTCGGCTTCTCCCATGAAGTCGATTTCCCGCTCCCGGCCGGCATCGACGCCAAAGTCGACAAGAACACCCTGACGCTCTCCGGCATCGACAAGCAGCTCGTCGGAGAAACCGCCGCGCGCATCCGCCGCATCCGCAAGCCGGAGCCGTACAAGGGCAAGGGCATCAAGTACGTCGACGAAGTCATCCGCCGCAAGGCGGGTAAGTCGGCCAAGGCCGGCGCCAAGTAATCGACGCCTATGAAATCCACTAGCCAAAAGAAAAACGAGACCCGCACCCGCCGCCGCGCGCGCATCCGCGCCCGCGTCACCGGTACGGCGGCTCGTCCGCGCCTCGCGGTCTTCCGCAGCGCCAAGCACGTCTACGCGCAGCTCATCGATGACGCCGCCGGCAAGACGCTCGTCGCCTCGACGGACGCGAAGTCGAAGAAGGCCGCCAAAGCTGAAGGCATGGAAGCGAAGATCGCGTCGGCGCATGCCGTCGGCCAGGATCTCGCCGAGAAAGCCAAGAAGGCCGGCATCACGACTGTCGTCTTCGATCGCGGAGGCTACGCCTACCACGGCCGCATCAAGGCTCTCGCCGACGGCGCTCGCGCCGGAGGCCTCCAATTCTAACCGGAACTATGGAGAACACCACCGCACAACCCGCAGCTCCGGCGACCCCGCCGGCCGAGAACCGCGCTCCGCAGCGCGGCGGCTTCGGCGGAGGCCGAGGCGGAGACCGCCGCGGTCCGCCGCGCGGCCGCCGTCCGGAAGAGCCGAAGGAATTCGACCAGCGCATCCTCTCCCTTGATCGCGTCACTCGCGTCACCAAGGGCGGCAAGCGCATGCGCTTCCGTGCGACCGTCATCATCGGCGACCACAAAGGCCGCGTCGGGTACGGCGTGGCGAAAGCCGCGGACGTTTCGGCCGCGGTCAACAAGGCCGTCACCCAGGCCAAGAAGCGCCTCATGACGATCCCGCTCGTCAACGAAACCATCCCGCATCAGGTCGAAGCTAAGTTCGGCGCTTCCAAAGTGCTGATGAAGCCCGCCCCGAAAGGTACCGGCGTCAAAGCCGGCGGCGCCATGCGCGTCGTGATGGAACTCGCCGGCGTGCCGAACATCATCGGCAAGCTGCTTGGCGGCAAGAACAAGATCAACAACACCAAAGCCACGATCGACGCCCTGCAGCAGCTTCGCTTGAAGAAAGTGGTCGTCAACAACGCCTGATATGTTGAAACTCCACTCCCTCAAGCCCAACAAGGGCGCGAAGACCTCGACCCGCCGCCTCGGCCGCGGTCCCGGTTCCGGCCGCGGTAAGACCTCCGGTAAAGGTACCAAGGGTCAGAAAGCTCGCACGGGCGGCCGCAACAAGCTGCGCCTCATGGGCATGAAGATGATCATCCGCCGCATTCCGAAGCTGCGCGGCTTCAAGAGCCAGTACGCCAAAGACGGCACGATCACGCTGCATGACCTCGTGAAAGCGTTTCCCCAGGGCGGCATCGTCACGCGCGCGGAACTCGCGAAGCGCGGCGTCATCACGGATACCCGCGCGCCTCTCAAGGTCGTCGGAGCCGTTGAATTGTCGCGCAAGCTGACGCTCAAGGGCCTCAAAGTTTCGACCGGCGCCAAAGCCGCGATCGAAAAGGCCGGCGGTTCGGTTGCCTAAGCTTCCGCCGCTGCGGTAGACTGCCACACATATGTGGGCCAAATTCTCGCACATCTGGAAACAGAAGGATCTTCGCACCAGCCTGCTTAAAGTGCTCGGTCTCCTGGTCGTCTTTCGCGTCGCCGCCCACATCCCGATCCCGGGTGTCGACCTGGCCAACCTCCGTGCCTTTTTCCAGTCCAATCAGCTGCTCGGCTTGATGAACGTCTTCTCCGGCGGCACCCTGGACAACTTCTCGGTGGTTTCGCTCGGCGTCGGTCCGTACATCACGGCCTCCATCATCCTCCAGCTTTTGGGCATGATCGTGCCCTCCATCGAAGAGCTGCAGAAAGAAGGGGAGCAGGGTCAGCGCAAGATCAATCAGTACACCCGCATCCTCGCGGTCCCGCTCGCGCTGCTCCAGGCCTACGCCATGATCAGCCTGCTCAAGCAGTCTTCAGGCGTCGTGACCGGCCTCGAAAGCTTCCAGCTCCTCGTCACCATGCTGGCCATGGCGGCCGGTACGATGTTCCTGGTCTGGCTCGGCGAGCTGATCGACGCGCAGAAAGTCGGCAACGGCGTCTCGATCTTGATCTTTGCCGGCATCGTCACCAACATGCCGCGCATGATCCAACAGGCCTTGCTGACGTACGATCCGTCCAAGCTGCCGATCTACATCGCCTTCGTCTTAGTGGCGATCCTGACCGTGGCTGGCGTCGTCGTGATCTCGGAAGCGCAGCGCAACATCCCGGTGACCTACGCCAAGCGCGTGGTCGGCAACGGCACGGCGGGAGGCGCCAACACGCACCTGCCGCTCCGCGTCAATATGGCCGGCGTG
>JACCDN010303962.1_pt1 | contig 13117 bp, 10 predicted proteins | sample 7441691 | NCBI WGS metagenome assembly JACCDN01 (sample SAMN15323439, study PRJNA562643) | freshwater metagenome | isolation source: river surface water | place: USA:Blue River Watershed | collected 2017-08-16 | reverse complement strand
TTTGAATTCCGCCAAAGACTGCAATCTAAAAGCGGAAAACCCCCAAGTTTTCAACTTGGGCCTCCTAAGGAAATGGGCAACCGTAATGGTTGCCCATTTTTCTTTGCCGCTAAACTTTTGACGTGCCCAAGGCACGCGCCACCCTAGCTCAGTCGGTAGAGCAGCTCCCTCGTAAAGAGCAGGCTACGTGTTGAAAACGCGGCGGTGGCACTAGAAAGTCCGCGTAAATGTTGGGCTGTTGGGTCGATGCCTCTCTGAAGAGAGAGCCGACAAATGCACTTAAGCCAAAAATTAAGCACTTCTGTAAGTTTTTTTCCAAAGACACGCCGATCCCACGAGGCCGTTAGTTCAAAAACGGTCACATCATTAAGGTCCATCTCACCTAGAGGTGTTATTCCGGAACAGAGCTACTCGCTGATTGAGTTCCGAGGGCCACAGTGCCAAGTCAATGCTTTCAATTCCAAATCTGCCGTTTTTATCCAGTTTCTATCTTCTAGAAAGGCAGCAATGCTTATTTCAATTGACGAGGTAGCACAGAGCTATCTCAAAGTATCCCGCAGCACCGTTTACCGCCTCATTGAAGACGGTGCCATTCAAATGGTGCACGTCCGAGGGTGTGCACGTGTCCCGCTTAGTTCCTTGGAGCGCTATGTAAAGAGAATTGCAGGTGGCTTCTAATGCAGGACGGAATCAGTGTTTGGTATTCAGCTAAAGAACAGCGTTGGGTTTTCCAAGTCTCTTACAAGGACGAAACGGGCAAGCGTCGTCGCATTCAAAAGCGTGCCAAGTCAAAGAGTGAGGCCAGTAGGCGAGCTTTAGACCTGGCGCGGTCTCCTCATCTCAAAACAATGGTCGCGGAGAACAACAGGTTAGTTGAGCTAGTGAATGACTATGCCTCCACAATGACGCATCAAGTCAGGCCAAATTCTCTTGCGGCATCGATGCACTTGCTAAACCTGTATGTGTGCCCCGTCTTTGGGAAGAAGAAAATCAACGAGATTAGGGTTTCACAAGTAGCTGAACTGCTGAACAAACTTCGAGCCTCTGGCCTTTCGGTGAATACCGTAAACACTGTTCGGGCGAAGTTTCACGCGCTGATGCAATTTGCATTGTCCCAGGGCAGGATCGACTCGAATCCGGTGTCGAGCGTCAAGCCATTGAAAGCCAAGCTCGGCGACGAAACACAAGTAAAAGCACCCTGGACTCTTGGAGAAGTTCGAAACGTATTGCGAGCTTTTTCGGGTCATTTTCTCGAAGTGTTCCTGCTATTTGCTCTAACGACGGGCATGAGAAAAGGCGAAATACTAGGTCTCCAGTGGAGGGACATTGATTTTGAAAACAAGCAGGTGCGGGTGGAGAAGTCACGAGGTGAGCGACGTTCACTCAACCCCGACCAATCAATTTCAGTCTCGGTAGAAGTTGGCCCCACAAAGACTCAAAGTTCTAATCGCCATCTCCCGCTAACTAATCGACTCATTGAGCATTTGGTTGAGCTGCGACGAAGTCGCGAATTGTTAGGGCACTCCACGGGCCCCGAGGACTTTCTAGTCCTAGGAGCGAAAGGCCAACCTATTTCTCCTAGCTACTTGGCTAAGGCCATCGCAAACCAGCTAAAAGCGAACAAGATACGTCAGATTCGCATTCATGACACAAGGCATACAGTCGCGGTCTTGGCGCTCGAGGATGGAGTTCCACTAGAGGAAGTTAGTCAGGGCTTAGGGCACTCGGGCGTTGAGATTACAAAAAGAATCTACGCTCCAGCAGTTCAGGGTCTTTCGGATCGTTTTGTTCATCGGATGGATCAGATCATTTCGAAAGAGTGATTTCAGATCATTAGCCATTACCCCCCCACGGTTAGGGTCTCGTTGAATTGAGGCCCTAGCCAGGGCGTAGGCGCCATTCGGTGCGCTTTTTTGAGGCAGTAGCCCAGTTCTAGAAGCACACATTAGTTCTTTTATTGGGTGGGTATTTAGAAACGATTCATGATTGATGAACCCTTACAGCAAAAAAGCCGTTGCGTATGCATATCGAGAGCTTCTCGAGGCACTCCGCGACCACACGACTATTAGAAATGTCTCGACGTGCTTTCCCTATAAGTTTGGATTTACTTGGCCTGTGCTCGCGTCACAAAGGTTTGCCACGGGCCAGTACAGGCTCTACAAGTGCTCAAATACAAACGCGTGTGTTGTATGTGCTGGCAAACATGCATCGAACATCCAGCACCAGTTTCGTCAAACACTCGAGTCTTACGTTAGGGGTGGATCAACCGTTTGGTTGATGACACTTGACTTGGGGTTTCGTGAGGGAATACTAGGTAGGCAGCGATACAGAGTTTTGAGCCGATTGTTCGGTCAGGTACTCAATCAATCTCCAGTCAAAACGATGCGAAGAAGATGGAACATCGCCTATTTCAAATCCGTAGAGGAAGTTTTGCTGAATGGGGTTTGGACGCCACATCTCCATTTAGTTTGGGTTTTCTCGCCTGGAACGCCCGTAACTGCAGTTTCGGATTTTATCGACCTGGTTTCGGTGAAGTGGAGACTCCTTGCATCAATGGAGAGATCCGCCAGGCCTCATGTCAGAACTGTATGGTCACAAGAACTGGACTATAAGAGAGGTGTTGCAACGCTTGCGCGCTACCTAACTAAGGCCTTCTATTGGGAACAAGCCAAACTCGGTGACAAGTTACACCTGGTAAAGCCCTTAGATTATGCCGTCCACTTCGCCAATACAGCTGATCTTGACGCACTTGACCTCTGGAATACGTATGAGCAAGCCTCTAACGGTCTCCACCGGTTTAAGTTCAGCAAGAACTGGGATTTCGATTGTTAGTTACTAAGAAGACAAAAACAGTGAGCCAGAAAAACGGAAAAAGCAGTTGTGAAGTTACTAAGAGTCACACCCTGCAGCTGCGGCGTTCCTTCGTTCCCCCCCGGTTTCACGGCCCTATGAGGATTCTTAGTTACTAACAAGCCCTGAATCTGTGTGGAAACCTGGTCTGCCTAATGGAAGTTCGAACTGCAAAGCAGGCAGTAGTCCGATCCTAGTCAGTGCCGCAGGGTAGATTTGAGTGACGGAGGGGCCTTGAGCGAAAAATACTGGACTGAGGACTTGGTCAAATCGTCTGAGAGAGTTAGGGACGCAGGTGAGGTTTTCACTCCGTTCAACATAATCGAGGACATGCTTGATCTGCTGCCGCCGGAAACTTGGTCCTTCGGTCCTAGCAAGACCTTTTTGGAACCGAGCTGCGGCAACGGTCGATTTCTAGTCGTTGTCCTCTACCGCAAGTTCGCTGTTCTGGAAGAAGTTTTGAAGTCAGAGTTGCCGCAACAGGTAAAAGCCGCTCACGCACTCGAAGCCCTTAGCTCCATCTATGGCATTGATATTTCAGAGGACAATATCCTTGGCCACGAGGATCAGGACAACGACGGGGCCCGCAAGAGAGTGCTAGATCATTTTCAGCACTTGTGCGAAGACCACTTTGATTCCGAAATCCAAGCGGCTATAAGGGCGGCATCGGAATGGATTGTGGAACACAACATTTTGGTTGGCAACATGCTTGATATGGATTCGAGTGGCAAGCCAACAAACAGAGATTTAATGCCAATCCCTGAATACCTTTGGGATGCTGCCAGTGATTTTGTTGAAGTCCGATTTCAATCTTGGGGAGATTTGGAGGAGGAGAATCGCGCAAAGGGTGACGGCATGCTCGACATTTTTGGCCTGAGTGAGTCAGTCAGCCATTGGAAGGGGCCTTCAGTGGGGCTAGCCAAGGCTCCTCGTGTAAGTTGGAAGCCAAAGGGCACAATTCCTCGGGGGACTAGGTAATTGCTAAAAACGTACCAAGAAAAAAGAGACCCAGACATTCTTGAGGTGATCTCCGACTTATCTAACGATGAGGTTTTTACCCCTCCCGCTTTAGCTAAACAAATCCTGGATTTACTACCCAAGGATTTGTGGTCAAATCCGAGTTTGAGATGGATAGACCCATTCACAAAAACCGGCGTTTTTCTAAGGGAAGTCACCAAGCGATTGCTGCTAGGCCTAGAGGTCGAGATTCCAGATGAGCGGGAGAGGCTCGAGCATATCTTGCGAAATATGGTTTATGGGGTTGCCATCACGGAGCTTACAAGCTTGATGAGTCGGCGCTCGCTGTACTGCTCAAAGTTCGCAAATAGCGAGAAGTCCGTTGTCCTATTTGACCGCCCAGATGGAAACTTAATCTATCGACGTCAGGAGCATGAGTTTTTCCGTGGCAGATGCTCTGAGTGCCTAGCTGCCGAGAATCAGCATGGGCGCGGGGCAGAAACTGAAAATTACGCTTACGCGCTCCTTCACCAAGAGGGTCGTAGGTTCATTGAAGAGGAGATTGGTTTGAAATTCGACGTAGTTATTGGGAACCCTCCTTACCAAATGGACAGTGACGGAGGCACTAGAACAATGCCTCTTTACAACCTATTTGTCGAACAGGCTATGGCGCTTCAGCCTAGCCACATCGCAATGGTTATTCCTTCGCGTTGGATGGCAGGAGGTCTGGGGTTGTCGGAGTTTAGGGACAGAATGTTGAAGGACAAGCGCCTTCGCAGTCTTGTTGATTTCCCTAACGCAAAGGAAGTCTTCCCCGGGGTCGATATCAAGGGCGGTGTTTGTTTTTTTCACTGGGACAGCAATCACCAGGGGGACTGCCTTTCGACTCTCGTCCGCGAGGGAAAAGCATCTACACCAATCCAACGAGACCTTAGTCAATTTGATGTTTTTGTCAGGGACCACAGAGCCTTGTCAATTCTCGAGAAAGTTCAAAAACTGGGCCTTCGCTCGATCACAGAAATCTTGTCTGTCGATAAAGAGTTTGGTTGGACAAGCAACTTCCGAGACTTTTCGAAAACCGAGACGCAGAATGGAATCCCCTTACACTTCAACGAAAAAGGGAAAAGGCTGCTTGGTTGGATTGATCGTAAAGCGATAACTAAGAGCGAACATCTAATTGACAAGTGGAAGGTGATGATTCCTAAAGCGGGTTCTGATGGCGGACAGCGCCTTCCTGATCCTGTGTTGGGGGCTCCATTCGTGGCCAACTCTCCTTCTGTCTGCACACAGACTTACTTATTTTTCTTTGCGGATTCCGAGGTCGAAGCCAAATCAATCGAGAGCTATGTGAGAACCAAGCTCTTCAGGTATCTCGTCTCGCTAAGAAAGATAAGTCAAGACGCAACTAAATCAACATACTTATGGGTGCCTATTTTGGATTGGTCTCGAACTTGGTCCGACAAGGACCTCTATACGAAATTCAACTTGAGTGATGAAGAGGTGTCTCTGATCGAAGCTCATGTAAAGGAAATGGCGTAGTCGTGGCCGGCTCCTTACCCGCCTCGGTTCGACACCCGAAAATCTATGCGTATACCCTGCCCTCCTACTCAGGAAGGGAATGGGAGGGTCCGCGGACTGGGCATGGTCTGATCAAGATTGGCGACACTGACAGAGATGTTTTCGTTCGAATACGCGAGCAACTCAACGCCGTCAAAATGCCTGAGGCCACCCTTTACGACTTGCTTGTGGTTGAGTCGGCTATTACCCAGGACGGGCAAGCATTTAGAGATCACAGCGTCCACAAAGCCCTTCAAGCGGCAGGCGTACATCGTAGGGATGGGGAGTGGTTTGAGTGCACCATAAACGAAGTTCGAGCAGCCATAGAGGCAGTAAAGACGGGTAGCAAGCTAGAGAGTGTCAGGCGTAGACTCGACTTTGAGCCTCGTCCTGAGCAAGCTCTTGCCGTGCAAGTGACTGCAAATTATTTCCGAAAAAGCTCAAATTCTGAAACTGCGCCTCATTTCCTTTGGAACGCAAAGATGCGTTTTGGAAAAACTTTCACCTCTTATCAGCTCGCCAGGGAAATGGGCTGGAAACGAATTCTTGTTCTCACTTACAAGCCGGCAGTTGAGAAGAGCTGGCGCGAAGACCTATACGGGCACACTGATTTTGTGGGATGGGAATTCAAAGGCAAGGACGACCCTGTTCCCGACCTCAGCTCCGATAGGCCCTTGGTTTGGTTTGCCTCATTTCAAGACGTGCTTGGAAAAGACGAGAAGGGCCAACCAAAAGGGAAAAACGAAGGTTTGTATCAGGTCAACTGGGACGCAGTCATAGTAGATGAGTATCACTTCGGAGCATGGCGCGAAGCGGCAAGGGCCGTTTATTTAGACGACAGAGAGTCTGAAACGACTGGTGACTCAAGCGAAGCGAAGGAACTCGATACCCCTGACCTAGATCCGGATTTCCGACGGGATTTTGAGGCAACGATACCTTTCAAAGTTAGGCACTATCTATACCTATCGGGAACACCATTCAGAGCATTGACTGAAGGCGAATTCCTCGAAGATCAGGTGTTTAACTGGACATACTCGGATGAGCAATCCGCCAAGCGAAATTGGCCCACAGGAAAGCCAAACCCGTACTTAGGGCTTCCAGAGATGGTTTTGATGGCATATGAAATGCCTGAGGCTCTCAGGGACGTGGCCTTGAACAATCGATCAGAGTTCTCGCTTACCGAATTCTTCAAGACGGAAAAGACTGACCTTGGCGTCCCGAAGTTCAAGCATGAGCGAGACGTGCAGAAGTGGCTCGACTTGCTTCGCGGCCAGGACATTAACTCTCTGTGGGCAAACGTTGCCAATCAGCAAAGAGTTCCTCTGCCATTTGAAAATCCTGACCTTCTTACGGCCTTACAGCACACAGTTTGGTACTTGCCAAGTGTTGACGCTTGTACCGCCATGGCGAATTTATTGCGTGCCCAGCACAACACTTTTTTCAGAGACTACGAAGTCGTTATTGCCGCTGGCGCTCGGGCTGGAATTGGGGATAAAGCACTTCCTCCTGTCGAGAGGGCAATAGGAGCTTCGCCTCAAGATCGAAAGTCAATCACGTTGTCTTGCGGAAAGTTGATGACTGGGGTCACAGTCAAAGCCTGGACGGGAATCTTCATGCTGCGAGAACTGAAGAGTCCTGAGTCGTATTTTCAAGCCGCGTTCCGCGTTCAATCCCCATGGGTTACTACCTACATCGACACAGACTTGGGAGGAGAGAAGGATGTGGTTCAGAAAGAGCGCTGCTTCGTCCTGGACTTCTCACCAAATCGAGCGCTAAGGCAGATCGTGGACTATGCGACGCGTCTAAAGTCAGAGGCGGCGTCGGAGAAAGACGACGAGCAGGCAATTGCCGAGTTCATGGAGTTTCTACCGGTGCTAAGTTTTGACGGCTATGCGATGAGTCAACTCAAAGCCGGTGACGTAATCGACTATCTCACTCGCGGAGTTTCTTCATCGATGCTTGCCCGTCGATGGAATTCGCCTGAACTAATCAATCTGGACATCAAGTCCATGGAAAACATTCTGGCAAATCCAGGGCTGCTCGAGTCCCTGCAGCAAATTGAGATGTTCCGAAATATCGGCAACGACCTCACGGCTCTGATTTCTAGCCATGAAGAGCTTCGTCCAAAGAAACTCACCAAAGAACCACTGACAGAGAGAGAGAAAAAGATCAAGGATGAGTCTGCAAAACGGCGAGAAGACTTAAGGCAAAAGCTCCGCAGGTTTGTCACTCGAATTCCGGCGTTCATGTATTTGACGGATGACAGGGAAAAGACGATCAAGGACATCATTGAGCAGGTCGAGCCAGCGCTTTTTGTCAAAGTTACTGGCCTGTCCTTAGGCGATTTCAAACAGCTGGTGGATTGTCGCGTTTTCAATGACTCCAAGATGGATGATGCTGTCTGGAAATTCAGGTCCTTCGAGAATCCAAGCCTGTCCTACTTCCAGGAGCAAGAGCCTGAAACTTTGGGCGGTTGGAGACTGTCGCGAGAAGAGAAGTTCGCAAAGTTAGTCGAGCGTGGTTTACTAAATCCTGGAGATGAGCTGATCTACATGCCTTCATACGCAAGTGCAGTGGTATCTGACGACTTCGGGCTCATGGTCTCCGGAGTTAGGTATGCAGGGCCGACTGAGGCCGCACTTGCCCTGGGAGCTAAATCCTCTGAGGACGTATGGGGCAAGTGGAAACTGGGAGATGAGACATTGAAACAGGTGGTGCTCAAATGAGCGTTCCAAAAATCGGACGTATTCAAGAGGTAGACCTTCGATCTGTATGGCCCAAGGAAGCGCAATCCTTCACGCCTTGGCTTGAGGAGAATCCAGATGAACTTGGCGATTTGCTTGGACTAGACCTCGAGCTTTCTAAAGAACACCCAATCGGTTCGTTTTCGCTTGATCTGGTTGGAACAGATCTCAACACCGGCAGGCGAGTGATTATCGAGAACCAACTTGAAAAGTCCAACCATTCCCATCTCGGCCAATTGCTCACCTACGCAGGTGGAGTAAGGCCGCAGATTATTGTCTGGGTTGCTAAAGCCATTCGCGAAGAACATCGTGCTGCTTTAGCCTGGCTGAACTCGGTCACAGACAACGAGACGCACTTTTTCGGCGTTGAGGTGAAGGCAATCAAGATTGGCGATTCTTTGCCTGCACCTATGTTGGACCTAGTAGTAGAGCCAAACGTTTGGGGTAAATCCGTAAGAGAGGCCGCCGTGAAGGCGACTACATCGGATCGCTTCCAGGCCTACAGCGATTTCTGGGCGACACTCAAGGCGGAGATGTCTGCAGAATTTCCTGAACTCGAAGGAAGGACGGCTTGGGCACGCTCCTATTTCCCAACCTCTACTGGCTTCGCTGATTTGGCCCTTAATTTCGTCTTCAGCTCTCAAGGACTTAGGGTCGAGTTTTACTTCGGCAGCAGGAATCCTGAACTCAGCGACAGACGGTTTTCGGCGCTCGCGAGTATTTCAACTACTCTTCAGGACTCTGTGGATCAAGCTCTTAGTTTTGAAGCACTAGAAGGCAAGAAGGCTTCGAGGATTGCGGTTTATGGACTTGAAAATTCAGATATTGAGAACCGAGAAGAGTGGGAGGACTATCTCACTTGGTTCCGCTCCGCATACCGATCAATGAGGTCACTGGCCAATTCCAAGGCGTTCAAGTCTGCCCTGAGTAAATTGGGCGATTAGGCCTCAAATAAGGTCGGATTCCTCGTCTTCGCAAACCCAAATGTCATCCAGATCTTCCGGGATTCTCGCGAGTGGATATGCGAAAAACTTGTCCGTTGGTCCGCAGTAGTCCAGCTTGATCTTGTTGAGCTCCCACGGCAGAGCATGGCCCACCATGTATTTCCCAAAACGGTCTGGGAAACTCTCGGCGTTGGAGTGGTCAAACCAACGAATCCATCGATAGGCCTGGGGTGCCGGAGTTACATCGTCCACGACATTCGTGGTCAGTTCCGACAGCTGGTCCTCTGAAATCCACCTTTCTAGTTGCTCTGGGTATACCTGGCATGTGTAGGGGAACAATTCATTTGAAGGATCGAGGCGCATGTCTCCTACCTCATCCAAGTTCAGGGCATCCAGCAGTTCGTAACTGCTCACTCGAACGGTTAGTAAGGGTGAGTGGGTTTCGAGGCAGAATTGCCGCTCTCTAAAGACTTCGAGAAATCCGATTTTCGCGTCGATCAACATCAGTTATCCGATTCGATCCACAAGAGCTGATCTAGTTGAACCAGCGAACAATTGAGCTCTTGGGCTAACAGCCTGCAGACCTCTACCAGCCCAACATCTGTGAATAGATGCTGGGGAACTCCGATGGAACGCAGGGATAAACGGACCCTCGAGTCAATCTTGATTGCATCAGCACCCGAAAGCATGCGCAGGTACTCGTAGAGAACCGGACCAATGCCCCTAATTGCCAAAGCTCTCGCTCTTATCCGGGGAGACCAGCTGGCCTTTGCAAAATTCGCGGTATTGACATCATCATTTTCCGTCAGGCCAAAGCCAATCAAAAACTGGGCCAGTGCGGACATGGTCTGAGCTTCCCCTTGCATCAGAGGTAGATAGTGAGGGGGATTTTCTGCCAAGAATTTCAGCGACAGATTGCCTGCCGTTTCTTTATAGGAAGGAAGTATGGCGCCCAAAACCGTTTTTTCATAGCGTCGCTGTCTTGACGCGACCACATCTACAACCATTAGGCCACGCTGGTTTGTGTAAAGCGCACCAATGGTTTGCGCAGCTTCAGTAAAGCGAGGCTCCAATAGTCGAGTTCTTAGAGTCTCGATAGCGCCTTCGAGTCTCGGAAACGAGTCTCGAGAGAGTTTGATCGGGTTCATAAGACGGCCCTCAGCCTCGCGGACAATTACATCCAAGACTTCTATATCTGAGACCCAAGACCTCGATTCGCCTAGGCCAACTGCAACCGAGGTTCGCTGGCTGGAGGTATCGAAACTGAGGCCATCAATCAACACTCGATCAGGGAGAGACCGAATCGTCGGACTTCCTTCTTCCGCCAGCGCGAGCAGTTCGCTGTAAATGTCGAGTTCAGATTTGATTGCCGAACCACTCTGGACATCTTCGACTGTTACTGACTTGCCCGAAACTGATACCTTCATTGGCCTTGCCTCCCCTCATGTTGAGACTAATGGAATGAGGTGACGTTTTTTCATCTGGCTAGTGCCGACGTTTAGCGAAAGTGAGGCACTCTTTGAATCTATCTGATTCAGTGAGACCCCGAGGGAGCTACCCTTGAAATAAAAAAAAGATTGAACCGGTCAGGAACAGGCTATCCGCACCTCCAGTGCCCGCTAACTCTCGTCCCACTTTTACGCGTGTAGCCGTTGACCCAAGTACAGTTCGAACCGCCGCTCCCAGCAGAACTACCTGATCCCCCCGACCCTCCTGAACCCCCCGAGCTCGGTGTACCTTGCGCAGGTCGCTGCGTGGACCTTACAAACTCTTCACGGGACTGAGCTTTTTTGCCTTTCATGCCGTAGTAAAGCTGCTTGGCTACAAACCATGCGACGTGATTTTTCTCATCACCATCGCGATCCCAAGGAATTTGATCCACTGCAGCCGAGCAGCTGGAACTATGTTTGGGCACCCAATCATTTGAAGACACGACATACGCGAGTCCTTTATCTCCCCAAACGAAATTCAGGGGAGCCTCAATAAAGTCAAAAACTCTGTTGAAGGGGAGATTTGGACCGCTCGCTTCATCAACCACGAAGAAGAAGCTTTCCTGTTCCCCCTTTTTCTTGACCGCAGCAACGCTGAAGCTAAAAGAGAACTGCCCTGTCACGTCAGTCTTGCCCGTGAAAATAGGTTTGGAAGCTGTAGTGGATTTTCGATAGATGGAGAAAGTCTGATTTGGCGCTATGAACCCGGCCCGGAACAACGTCCCTTTAAGAGTGTTCTTTTGGTTTATGGACTTCTGAAATTGTTCCTGCTCGACTACCACATTGTTTCCAAACTTCTGGTCAGACGAGGGTTCGCATAGGCCTGCGGCGCGGTATCGTGCCAACTCTTTGCCAGCCCGCTCAAGCACAACTTTGATTTTTCCTTCGATGAATTCATTCGACGAGATCTTGGTGATCTTTACCCTGAGATATCTGGGCTCAATCGTTATGGTGTCTCGGGGGCACAGACGAACATTGAACGACGCTTGCGTAGGGTTGTGTTTACTTGCCAATGTAATGATTTGCTTTTCCCCATTAGCGTGGGCTTCGTTGAGCCGATACTCGCCCTCTTCCAGGGCCGTTTCAATCCTGAATGTATCTCCTGGTTGGATCCCGGAAGAGCTTAGTTCCTGCAGCTGGACTGTTGTCAAGGTGCACCCAGTGTTGGTTCGTAGGTTGAAGTCAGATTTCGGGGGCATCAGGATTGGCTGGGTGGTCAAGACATAACCTTGAGACGAATAGTCGGGTGCAATTACAAGCTCACTTGAGCCCGGTGGCCGACCGGTACTCACGTTGATCCAATCCCCCCATCCAGTGTCGTTCCTGGCTCTGAATTGCAAGGCCACTATGTTGTTCTGCCTGAATGCCGTGGGGAGGGAAAGTTGAAGATTCAACTCACCCGGAAGATTGGAGCTCCCTCTGTAGGCAGGTCTCTGGGTAAACCAATTCTCTGAATCTATTTGGTATTTAGCTTCAACCTCAAGAATCCGTGCCGAGCTGCTCACCAGCAAGTCAATGTTTATCTTTGAATAGCCCAGATAGTCAATGGTCTTCAGGATGAGTGCAGGAAGTTTTTTCCTTCGCTCCTCCTCAGCAGCTTGAGCTCGCCAAGCCTTGCAGTATTCGCTGTCCCGGAACTTGAGGCTCTCTAACGTGTAGGAGAAAAGGTCTCCATGAACTCTCAATTCCTGACCATTGGGAAGTGTGTAAACCAGCCTGGCGCGAACTTCCTTCTTCCCATACTGAGTCTCCAGCAGCACTTGGATGCTGTTACCTTCTATCTTGAATTTGCCAATAGCGCCATATGCTGTAGGCATAATGATCTCCCAGTAGCTGGGCTTGGCATCGGCCGGAAACTCGAACACGATTTGGGGTCTAACACCAACGCAGTCACCCTCAATCACCCTGGCAATAGTTGGGGCAGGAGTTGAGGTCAGTTGAGGGCTTGTCGTCGAAGCATTGCTTACGGCGCCTACGGACGCGGAAAGGATGACTGACGTAAAAAAAGCAATAGCTCTGAATATTTTCCCCACGCTCGGATGTTACCAGTTGCATAGACGAGCGGAAAGATTTACTGAACGCCCCACCTTTTACGGACAAAAGTTTGGATCACGCAAAGTCAGGGAAATGTCGTGTAGCCCACTTTGGTGAGACGAGTGAAATGAGGTGACGTATTCTCATTTGGGTCGTGCCGACATTAAGCAAAAATTAAGCACTTTTTTGACCCAACCTGATTCATCGAGAAACACCGGGGAGCTGCCATCTAGGAGTAAAAAAAGTAGAATAATCCCGTAAAGAAGAGGCTACCGGGCCTGCAGAACAGCATCTACGCGGATTTTCTTTACTAACGCCACCCTAGCTCAGTCGGTAGAGCAGCTCCCTCGTAAAGAGCAGGTCAGGAGTTCGATTCTCCTGGGTGGCTCCAAAGTTTCCGGATGTCGCTTCGGGTAAAAACTCAGCGTCTTGATTGAAAACCAAAAGGTGTTTTATACCCACCAGAAACTGGGCTTTAGAAAGTATTCTGAGTCAAAGGAATCGGGCACGGTTTTTGACTTGATGGACTTCCGCTCCTACC
>JACCDN010655717.1_pt1 | contig 13120 bp, 7 predicted proteins | sample 7441691 | NCBI WGS metagenome assembly JACCDN01 (sample SAMN15323439, study PRJNA562643) | freshwater metagenome | isolation source: river surface water | place: USA:Blue River Watershed | collected 2017-08-16 | reverse complement strand
TCAGGGCGTAAATCAGTTTGACGGCTTTGGCAAAGTAGTCGTGGTTGCTGATGCGTCCACGGCCGTCGGGCAGGCCGGTGGTTTCGCCGTCTTCGTCGTACACATAAATCAGGTCGATGTCGCTCGACACATTCAGCTCGCGCGCGCCAAATTTGCCCATGCCAATGATCCACAGCACCGCGCGTTGGCCGCCTGCGGTGGTGGGCACGCCGTAGCTTGCGTCGAGCTGGGCTTGGGCTTCGTGAAAGGCAATGTCAAGTGTGAACTCGCCCAGCTTGGTCACCGCACGTGTCACCACATCAAGGCTAGCGCCTTGTTCGCAGTCGAGCACCACCAAGCGTTCCATCACCAGCTGGCGCAAGATGCGCAGCGCGTCACCACAGCTGTGGGTTTGACGCAGCGCTGCAAAACAGGCTTGCATCGTGGCTAATTCGGGCGCACCTGCGGGCAACAAAGGCAGCTCATGGGCGTAGCGACGGCGCAAGCGTTGGGCGAAGCGCGAATAAGCACTCAGATGGGACATAGAGGAGGGGATAATTCCAGTCACGTTGCTAGCACCATGAAACATTTGTCTGACTCTGTAAATTCCACCGCCGACAGCTTGGAACTTGATTTGCAAAACAAATCAGTTTGGCGACGTGCGCTCAATTGGGCGCTGGGCTTGGTGGCGTTTGCTTGGGTGGTTGTGTTGCTGGCTTGGGGCGCACTTCACGTTTTCATTGTGCCGCGAATCGGTGACTACCGTGAGGTGTTGCAACAACAAGCCACACGCGCGCTGGGTGTACGCGTAGACATTGGCAGTATCAACGCCCAAGGTGGTTGGTTGGTGCCTTGGTTTGAACTCAAAGACATTCAGTTGTACGACCGCGAAGGCCGCGACGCACTGAACCTACCGCGCGTGTTGGCTGCGCTGTCGCCGCGCTCGGTGTTGTTTGGTCAGTTTGAGCAGCTCGACATTGAACAACCCGAATTAGAGATTCGCCGCGATGCCAACGGTCATGTCTGGGTGGCGGGTTTAGACACCAGCGGGGCCAGCGATGGCCGTGGCGCAGATTGGTTTTTCTCGCAGCCCGAGTTCGTGGTGCGTGGGGGGGTGATTCACTGGCGCGACGAGAGCCGCTCCAGCGCGTTGCAAGCTAGCGCGCCGGTGTTGAGCCTGCAAGGCGTGGACGTGTCCATCAAAAACCAATGGTTCCAACACGAGTTGCGTGCTGATGTCACACCGCCTGAGGTTTTGGGTCAGCGCGTGTCGGTGCGTGGCAAGTTTTATCAGCTGCCGTGGCAGCGCGCAGGCGACACCACGCAATGGTCGGGCGAGTTATTTGCCGATCTGCCTCACGTCAACTTGGCCAGCTTGCGCCAATGGGTGGCGATGGACAAAGGTTTGTCGCTGCAAGAGGGACGCGGTGCAGTGCGCTTGTGGAGCGATGTGAAAAAAGGCGTACCCGTTGGCGTGACCGCAGACGTGGCCTTGGACGCGGTTGATGCACGTTTGGGTGCCAACTTGTTGCCCTTAGCTTTGCGTCATGTGCACGGACGCATCGGTGCGCAGTGGCAAGACGGTGAAGTTGAAATCAGCAGCCAAGACTTGGTGTTTGACACCCAAGAGGGTGAGCGTTGGCCAGGTGGCGTGCTGCGCGTGAGCTGGCGCGGTGATGCCCTCGAAGCGGGCACTTTGAATGCCGATCGTTTGGACTTGGATGCGCTTGCGCAAATCAGCCAACGCTTGCCATTGCCCGAATCCATGCGCGCCATTCTGTCGCGTGTTCAGCCGCAAGGCCAAGTGAACCAGCTCAAAGCCACATGGCAAAAGAACAACGATGCTTCGTTGAACTACACCGCCCATGGCCAAGTGCGTCAGTTGTCGATGCTGCGCGATACCTTGCCCGACAGCCCCTTGGCCAACGTGCCCGGCGTGCAAGCCGCGCAGCTGGAATTTGACTTGACACAAAAAGGCGGCAAAGCGCGCGTGAGTATTCTTAACGGCAGTGTCACCTTGCCCATCGGTTTAGACGACCCCCGCATTGCCCTCGAAGAAGCTTCAGCACAACTTGCGTGGCAGCACAAAGGCGACGAGGTGGCCGTGCAGTTCACCCAAGCGCGCGTGAGCAACGAGGACTTGGCGGGCGAACTCAACGGCAACTGGAAAACCGGCGAGGCCGAAGCACGCTTGCCCGGGGTGTTGGATTTAACCGCCACATTGAGCCGCGCCAAAGTGGCGCAAGTGCATCGCTACTTGCCCAACACGTTGCCTGCAGGTGTGCGCACTTATGTGCGTGAAGCCGTGCAAGCGGGCGAGGCCAGTCATGTGACGATACGTCTGCGTGGCAACTTGATCGACATGCCATTTGACAACCCTAAGCAGGGTGAGTTTCGCATCGTCGCGCAACTGGCGCAGGGCAAATACGCCTATGTGCCTCCTGAGGCGTCTAAATTCAAAACAACCGCTACATCAGCGTGGCCTGCATTGACCGATGTGAATGGTGAGCTGGTGTTTGACCGCAGCGCATTGCAATTCAAAGGCAGTACCCAATTGGCCGGCGCCCCGAAGGTGACGTGGCAAAAAGTGGAAGCCAATATTCCTAAACTCGACCAGCCCGTGGTCAGCGTGACGGGTGAAGCGCGAGGGCCTGTGGCGCAAGTGCTGGACATGGTGGCTAAATCTGCCCTCAACGATTTAACAGGTACGGTGCTGAGCAAAAGCCAAGCCTCGGGTGATGCCAATTTCAAATTGGCGTTGACCTTGCCAATTGACCAACTGCACAAATCCAAGGTGCAAGGCCGTGTGGTGTTTGCTGACAACGCCTTGCAAGTCATTCCTGGCACGCCCGTGCTCAACCGCACGCGTGGCACTTTGCAGTTCAGCGAACAAGGCTTTGAGCTCAAGGCCGTGCAGGCGCAGTTGTTGGGCGGTGACGCTACGCTTGATGGCGGCTTGTCGTTTGTGGCCGTTGAAGGTCAATCGCCTTTGCAACTCAAAATTCGCGGCGACTTGACAGCGGAGGGCCTGCGCCAAGCGCGCGAGCTTGGTTTTGTGTCGCGCTTGGCGCAACGCGCCACAGGCAAGTCGAGCTACAGCGCGAATTTAGGTTTGCGCCGTGGCGTGCCAGAGCTGCTGATCACCAGTGACCTCAAAGGCATGGCGCTGAACTTGCCCGCACCTCTGACCAAACCCGCAGCGGCGCTGATGCCCTTGCGCATCGAATCACAGCTCACGCGTGAGTCCTTGCAGCCCAAATCGCGCGTGTTGCAAGACCAAATCAGCGTGACCTTAGGTCGTCTCATGTCGTTGACCTATGTGCGTGACCTCAGTGGCGCACGCACGCGTGTGATGCGTGGCGGTATTGCTGTGGGTCAGTCGGTCATGGACGCGGTACCCATGCGCGACAACGCGGTGAGTTTGAATTTGCAAGTGCCCGCCTTAGACATAGATGCTTGGAACGCCGCGCTCACACAGTTCACAGGCACTTCACCACTCAAGCGCAAAGCATCGCCGAAAACGGTGGTGGGGGCTGAAGCCACATCCGATGAAGCGCAAGACTACATGCCTACATTTGCGGCCTTGCGGGCCGATCAAATCAAGGTGACAGACCGCGTGATTCACAAGGTATTGGTGGGTGGCACACGCCAAGGTGACTTGTGGCGCTTGAACATCAGTGCTGACGAGCTCAATGGCTCGGCCGAAGTGCGCCCCTCCAATGGCAACGTGCCTGCCCAGTTGTATGTGCGTTTGGCCTATTTGAATATCCCTCCCAGCTTGGTGCCAGATGTCGAGCGTTTGTTGACAGAGCAGCCCAGCAGCATTCCGAGCTTGGACATCGTGGTGAACGACTTGAACTTGCGTGGCAAAAAGTTTGGCCGTTTAGAAATTGAAGCCGTCAACCGCGTGGGCACCAACGCGACGCGGGAGTGGCGTTTGAATAAATTCAACGTCACCTTGCCCGAGGCCACCTTGACCGCGCATGGCAACTGGGCGGCGGCTGGGCCGCGTGTGCGCCGCACCGAATTTAACTTTGTGCTGGCCATTCGCGACAGTGGCGAACTACTGACTCGCTTAGGCACACCCGACGCGATTCGCCATGGCGATGGCAAGCTAGAGGGCCAAGTGTCTTGGCAAGGCTCTCCCATCACGCTGGACTACGCCAGCATGAGCGGCCAGATGAACTTGGCCATTGAGAAAGGTCAGTTTTTAAAAACTGAACCCGGCGCAGCTCGCTTGTTGGGTGTACTCAATTTGCAAGCGTTGCCCCGTCGTTTGACACTCGATTTCAGTGACTTGTTCAGCGATGGTTTTGCCTTTGACTATGTGCGTGGCGATGTGCGCATTGAGCAAGGCGTTGCATCGACCAACAACTTGCAAATGAAGGGCGTGGTGGCAGGTGCATTGATTGAAGGCAGCGCAGACTTGGTGCACGAAACCCAAAAACTCAAAGTGGTGGTGGTGCCGGAAATCAATGCGGGCACCGCATCGCTCTACATGGCCACCATCAACCCGCTGGTTGGCTTGACTTCTTACTTGGCGCAAATGGTGTTGAGCAAACCTTTGGTGCGCGCAGGCACCAGTGAGTTTTTTGTAGATGGTACGTGGACCCATCCACGGGTGACCAAGGTCGACTGATGCTGTTCAGCGTGACACCTCGCACACGCCGCCGTGTCTTGTGGGCGGCGCTGGTTGTTTTGGTGGTGTCCATGCTCAGCACCTTGGTGTGGCTGGCGGGTCGCTATGAGGTGACCCAAGTGCAAAGCCGCCTCGACCGCGATGCGGCCGATGCGGTCAGCGACATCCGCACCGCCCTCACCCGCAATGTGCAAAGTTTGCAAGCTTTGCAATACGCCAACCACACGACTGCGCCGTGGTCGCAAGAGGCTGTCACCATGCTGCGCGAGCACCGCGAGTGGCTGCGCTTGGAGCTGCGTGACACAGACCTGCATGTGATCAACAGTGTGGACACGCCGTTTCGCGCACCCGTGTTCAGTCGTTTTGGCCGTGCGGCCAATCAGCTCGAAGTGGTGCAAGCTTGTGGTGTCGCCAGCCGTCAAAGTGGGCCCGGCTATGGGGCCAGTACCTATGTGCCACAAACGGATGGTTTGGGTTTAGAAATCATGGACCTGTGTTTGCCCGTCATCACCGATGGCGAGCTCACGGGCTACACCGTGGCCACTTATTCGTTGAATGAAATTTTGGTCAACATGGTGGGCCCGCAGCTCACGCGCAGCCAAGAGGTGTCGTTCACCGAATCAGACGGCACGCGCTTGGCCATGCACGGCACTGCTCGCCGCGGTTCGCGTGTGTTCATTGCCAAGCAGCTGTTGGACTTGCCTGGTCACACGATGGTGCTGCGCATGGACAGCTGGCGCGGTGCGCCTGATTTGTTTCCCAATGTACTGACTGCGTTGGTCATGGCCATGGCGATTGCGCTGGTGACCGTGCTGGTCATGTTGGCGCGAGACATGCGCAGACGTCAACGCGTTGAGCTTGACTTGGCAGATGCCTTGGCATTTCGCAAAGCCATGGAAGACTCACTCGTCACGGGCCTGCGTGCGCGTGACAACGAAGGTCGCATCACCTATGTGAACCCCGCGTTTTGCGAGATGGTGGGGTTCGAGGCCAAAGAGCTGATTGGCAAAAGCATTCCCGCCCCCTACTGGCCACCCGAGATGGTGGACGAATACGGCCAACGCCAAGCCTTGCGTTTGGCTGGCAATGCGCCGCCGCGTGAGGGCGCTGAGTCGGTCTTCATGCGCAAAAACGGCGAGCGTTTTCCTGTGATGATTTTTGAAGCGCCGCTCATCAATGCGCTGGGCGAGCAAACCGGTTGGATGGGTGCGGTGCTGGATGTGAGCGAGCAGCGTCGCGTTGAAGAAGTGTCACGTGCCAGCCAAGAACGTTTGCAAGCCACTGCACGCTTGGCCACGGTGGGCGAGATGGCGTCGCTCTTGAGCCACGAGTTAAACCAGCCGCTTGCGGCGATTTCCAGTTACGCCACCGGTAGCATGAACTTGTTGCAAGAGGCTGCTGTCAAAGATCCGCAATTGGCCGAGACTTTGAGCAGCGCCATTCAGCGCATTGGCCAGCAAGCCGAGCGTGCAGGCAAGGTCATCAAAAGCGTGCATGACTTTGTGCGTCGCCGAGATCAAGCTCGCGAAGCCGTCACCCCCCGCGCTTTGCTGGACGACGTGATGCCCTTGGTCATTTTGCAAGCCCGCAAGTTGGGTGTGCGCGTGGTGGTCAACTGTCCGCCTGATTTGCCTGCGGTGCTGTGTGACCGAACGATGGTCGAGCAAGTGCTGTTGAACCTGGCGCGTAACGGCATGCAAGCCATGGCCGATGACACCCCGCACAAAGTGTTGACCCTGGCGGTGCGTCCCGTAGCCTCCAATGCCAGCAGCCGTTGGTTGGAATTTTTAGTGGCCGATTTGGGCCACGGCATTCCTGAGGGCGTGGCTGAAAAACTCTTCACACCGTTTTTCACCACCAAGCAAGAAGGCATGGGCTTGGGCTTGAGTTTGTGTCGCACCGTGGTGGAGCAACACGGTGGTTTGTTGAGCCTTCAGCCCAATATTCCGCGTGGCACGGTGTTCAGTTTTACCCTGCCACAATCCTGAACTGAGGCCTGACACATGCAACCCACAGAAGACGCTTTGGTATTTATTGTTGACGACGACGCTGGCGTGCGCGAAGCCTTGGCGTGGCTGCTGCGCTCGCGTCGCTTGCCCAGCCAATCGTTTGAGAGTGCCGACGCCTTTGCTGAGTTTTTAACCGCCGCGAATGGCTCTTGGCAGCCCACGCAACCCGGTTGTTTGTTGCTCGATGTGCGCATGCCCGGCATGAGTGGCTTGGCCTTGTTTGAGCATCTCATCGAGCGCCAATTGCTGGACGTGTTGCCCGTGATCTTTTTGACGGGCCACGCCGATGTGCCCACGGCGGTGGACTCGGTCAAGCGTGGCGCGTTTGATTTTTGTGAAAAACCGTTTTCTGACAACGCGCTGGTCGACCGCATCGAGCAAGCCTTAGCCCGTTCGGCACAAACCCTGCAAGCCTTGCGCAGCAAACAAAGTTTGCAACACAACTTGGCCGACCTCACTGAGCGTGAACGCGACGTGATGCACTTGGTGGTCGAAGGCCTGCCCAACAAACTCATTGCAGATCAGCTCGACATCAGTGTGCGCACGGTCGAAGTGCACCGCGCACGCGTGTTTGACAAGATGAACGTCAAATCAGCCGTCGAGCTGGCCAACTTGCTGCGCGGCGAATGATGCACAGCTTGGCACGATGGGCAAAGGCGCTGGTCGTCACCAGCGTGGTGGCTGTTTTGGTGGGCTGCGGCACAACGCGCCGCGCACCCGTGATCGAACAAACTCGCCCTTACCCCGCAGCTCGCGCCCCCGCTGATGTACCGCGTGCCAGCGGCAGCTTGGCCGGCACACCAGGCACGCCCAACCCGCAACAAAGCTACCGCAGCCGTTGGGTGGCCACATCGTGGAGCGATGTGCCGGGCTGGCAAAACGACCAACTGCAAGACGCATGGAATGCGTGGCTGCAAAACTGCGAGCGCCCCGGTCCCTTGTTTGCACCGTTGTGCAAAGACGTGCGCCAACTCATGTTGGGCAGCGACGATGACCGCCGTCTGTGGATGATGGGCCACTTGCAGCCCTACCGCGTCGAGTCGCTCGACGGTGCAACAGATGGTTTGCTCACCAGCTATTACGAGCCCTTGTTCGATGCGTCAGCGCAAATGCGCCCAGGCTTTGAAGTGCCTTTGTTTGCGCCGCCCGATGGCTTGGCAGAGGCGCGCCGCGCAGGTCGCCCTTGGTTCAGCCGGCAAGATATCGACACAAACCCACAAGCACGTGATGCATTGCGTGGTCGTGAAGTAGCGTATTTGGCAGACCCCATCGATGCTTTGGTCTTGCACATCCAAGGCTCGGGCCGCGTGCGCATGGCCAACCCCGATGGCACCACCCGCGTGGTGCGCTTGGCATTTGCCGGCTCGAACGAGCAGCCTTACCAAAGCGTGGGTCGTTGGCTGTTAGACCGTGGCTTGATCAAAGATGCATCGTGGCAAGGCATCAAAGCGTGGATCGTCAGCACGCAACAAACCAACCCACGCTTGGTGCAAGAGATGTTGTGGAGCAACCCGCGCTATGTGTTTTTCCGCGAAGAGGCCCGCAGCGCAGCAGATGCTGACCTGGGGCCCCGTGGCGCACAAGGCGTGCCGCTCACAGCAGGTCGGTCTATTGCAGTTGATAAAGATTCCATTCCTTATGGCACCCCTGTGTGGTTGGCCAGTGCAGGACCTAATGGCAACTTGCAGCGCTTGGTGTTTGCGCAAGACACGGGCAGCGCCATCGTGGGGGCCGTGCGTGCCGATTACTTTGCAGGTACGGGTGCTGAGGCGGGTGAGTTTGCAGGCCGCATGAAACAAGGCTTGCGCTTGTGGGTGTTGTGGCCGAAGTAAAGCAATGAGTATCAAACAGTTCAATGGCGAGTGGGTGTGTCAGCAAGACCGCGTGCTGTTTCGCTTCAACACCAGTGAAGACCAAGAGTTCAGCTTTTGGCTCACGCGCTATGTGCTCAAAGGTTTGTTGCAAGGGGCTCAGCAACTCAGCGTGCAGGCGTTGGCGCAAGTGCACCCGCCTCAAGTGGCGCAAGTTATGCAGTCGTTTCAGCAAGAGTCTGTGACGCAGCAGCTCAATTTCCAAGAAACCTTTCAAGCCGCCAAAGAAAAGCCGATGGGCGATGCGCCTTTGTTGGTGACGGGCTTGATGCTCAATCAAACAGGCGAAGTAGTCACGCTCAAGTTTGATTTGGAGTCGGGTAAGTCGGTGCGAGTGCAGATGAACCCATCCGTTCTACAAGTCATGCTGGCCTTGCTCGACAAGCTCCAAGGCATTGCTCAGTGGGGTGTGGGTCTTGAGTTAGATGTATCCGCAGAGGGCAGTAGCCCTGCCGTGACCCCCCCGCCTTTGATGCACTGATTGCGGGAAGACCATGACCCTTCAGTGTCATGGGTGACAGCACAAACGCACATCTCGCCCTAAACTTTGGCAAAGCACGCCATTGATTGGAGCAAGCCATGAACGCCCCTCTGCCCGAGCATATTCGCCGCGCACTCGACACCGTGACGCTGGACGATAAATACAGCCTCGACGTGGGCCGCGCTTTCATGAGCGGTGTGCAAGCCTTGGTCAAGTTGCCCATGTTGCAGCGCCAACGCGATGCGCTGCAAGGCAAAAACACCGCAGGCTTCATCAGTGGCTATCGCGGTTCACCGCTCGGCACGTATGACCAATCGCTGTGGAAAGCCAAGCCTTACCTAGAAGCGCAAAACATCGTCTTTCAACCGGGCGTGAACGAAGAGCTGGCCGCCACCGCGCTGTGGGGCACGCAGCAACTTGGCTTTGCACCGCCGGGCAGCAATAAGTTTGATGGCGTGTTTGGTATTTGGTACGGCAAAGGCCCAGGTGTGGACCGTTGCTCTGATGTGTTCAAGCACGCCAACATGGCAGGGACCACGCCGTGGGGTGGCGTGCTGGCCATCGCGGGTGACGACCATGTGGCCAAAAGCTCCACAGCGGTACACCAAAGCGACCATATCTTCAAAGCCTGCGGCACGCCCGTGTTCTTTCCTAGCAACGTGCAAGAAATTTTGGACTTGGGTTTGCACGCCATCGCCATGAGCCGTTTTAGTGGTGTTTGGTCGGGCATGAAGACGATTCAAGAAATTGTGGAGTCCAGCTCCACCGCGGTGATTGATCCACACCGCGTGAACATCGTCATTCCTGAGTTTGAAATGCCTGCGGGCGGCTTGCACATCCGCTGGCCCGACACCGCACTCGAGCAAGAAGCCCGTTTGTTTGACTACAAGTGGTACGCCGCGCTGGCCTATGTGCGCGCCAACCGTTTGAACCACAACGTGATTGAAGGGCCAAATGATCGGCTGGGTTTGATTGCGAGCGGCAAGGCGTTCAACGACACACGCCAAGCACTGCTTGATTTGGGGCTGGACGATGCCACGTGTCGCCGCCTCGGCATTCGCTTGCACAAGGTGGCCGTGGTGTGGCCGCTGGACGCGCAGCTCACGCGCGACTTCGCTACGGGCCTGCAAGAAATTTTGGTGATCGAAGAAAAGCGCCAAGTCATTGAGTACCAACTCAAAGAAGAGCTGTACAACTGGCGTGCGGATGTGCGTCCCAATGTGTTGGGTAAGTTCAACGAGGTCGAAGGTGATGAAGGGAAAGGCCCCTTCGGTGGCGGCGGCGGCGAGTGGTCTATGCCCAACCCCAGTGCCAACACACTGTTGCGTGCCAATGCCGACCTGAACCCCGCGCTCATTGCCAAAGCCATTGCACAGCGCGTCTTAAAGCTGGGTGTAGATGCCGACATCACCGCACGCATCAACGCGCAGCTGGCCATCATCAGCGCCAAAGAAACGCAGATGCAAACCGTCACGCTCAAGGCCGACCGCATGCCTTGGTTCTGTTCGGGCTGCCCGCACAACACGTCGACCAAAGTGCCAGAAGGCTCACGTGCCATGGCCGGCATTGGCTGCCACTTCATGGTGTTGTGGATGGATCGCAGCACCAGTGGGTTCACGCAAATGGGCGGCGAAGGCGTGCCGTGGGTGGGGCAGCAACCCTTTGTGAATGACCAGCACATCTTTGCTAACTTAGGCGACGGCACATACTTTCACAGTGGCATCTTGGCCATTCGCCAAAGCATTGCGGCTGGCGTGAACATCACCTACAAGCTGCTTTACAACGATGCGGTGGCGATGACGGGCGGTCAGCGTGTAGGAGAAAGACCTGAAGGACATTCGGTTTTGCAAATCGCCCAAAGCATGAAAGCCGAAGGCGCACAACGCATCACTGTGGTGACGGATGAGCCCGAAAAATACGAAGGCGCAGGGTTGGTAGACGGCGTGGCTGTGTTCCACCGTGACGAGCTAGACCGCATTCAGCGCGAGATGCGGGGGATCTTGGGTTGCACCGTCATCATCTATGACCAAACCTGCGCCACCGAAAAACGCCGACGCCGCAAACGCGGCACGATGGCTGACCCTGCCAAGCGTGTGCTCATCAACGAGCTGGTGTGTGAAGGCTGCGGTGACTGTGGTGTGCAAAGCAACTGCATGAGCGTGGAGCCACTCGAAACCGAATTTGGTCGCAAGCGCACCATCAACCAAAGCACGTGCAACAAAGACATCAGCTGCGTCAAAGGCTTTTGTCCCAGCTTCGTCACCGTCGAAGGTGGGCAGCTGAAGAAAAAAGCCAAAGGCGTGTCGCGCATCGAGTTGCCCGCGCTTGAGTTGCCAGAGCCCACATTGCCTGACACCGCGCAAGCGTGGGGCATGGTCGTGGCGGGCGTGGGCGGCACAGGCGTTATCACCATTGGCCAGTTGTTAGGCATGGCTGCGCACATCGAAGGCAAAGGCATCGTCACGCAAGACGCGGCGGGCCTTGCGCAAAAAGGCGGCAGCACTTGGAGCCATGTGCTCATTGCCAACTACCAAGACGCCATTCGCACCACGCGTGTGGGCGTGGCGGCCGCCGACTTGGTCATTGGCTGTGACCCCATCGTGGTGGCCGGCAAAGAAACTTTGCAACGTATGTGTGCAGGCCGCACCCATGTGGCGCTGAATGCGCACAGCGCACCGACCGCTGCGTTTGTGCGCAACGCCAACTGGGAAAATCCAGGCGAGCAATGTGTGGCTGAAATTGCACAGGCCGTGGGTGTGGATAACGTGAGCGCGTTTGACGCCGACCGCGTGGCCACCCAAGTGCTGGGTGACAGCATTTTTGTAAACCCCATGATTTTGGGTTTTGCTTGGCAAAAAGGCTGGGTGCCTTTGGGCTATGAAGCTTTGATGCGCGCGATGGAACTCAACGACATGGCCGTGGCACAAAACAAAGCGGCGTTTGAGTGGGGCCGTCATTGCGCGGTGCATTGGGGTGAGGTGCAAGCGTTGCTCGCACCAGCGCAAGTGGTGCAGTTTCACAAGCCCGAAGGTGTGGATGCGCTCATTGCCAAGCGTGAGGCTTTTCTTACTCAATATCAAAACGTCGCGTATGCCAAAAGCTACCGTACGGTCGTGGATCGTGTGCGCACCGCAGAAGCCGCATTGAACAAAACCACGCTCACCGAAGCGGTGGCCCGCAACCTGTTCAAGCTCATGGCCTATAAGGATGAATACGAAGTGGCGCGCTTACACACAGACAAAGCCTTCTTGCAAAAAATCGAAGGCATGTTTGAAGGCGACTACAAGCTCAACTACCACTTGGCCCCGCCGCTCATCGCCAAGGCCAATGCCAAAGGCGAGTTGCAAAAGCAAAAGTTTGGGCCGCTCATGCTCACAGGCTTTAAGGTGCTGAAACACTTCAAGTGGCTGCGCGGCACAGCGTTGGATGTGTTTGGCTACACCGAAGAGCGGCGCACCGAGCGCGCTTTGGTTGCGCAATACCAAAGTAGCGTGGACGCTATGTTGGGCCAGCTCAATGCCCACAACCACGCCTTAGCCATCGAGATGGCGCGAATCCCTGAACAAATCAAAGGATTTGGCCACGTCAAAGCCCGCCACTTGGCGGCTGCGCGTGACAAGTGGAACAGCTTGAAAGCACAGTGGCTCACCCCCAGCTGAGGCACTGAGCCAGCCGCATACAATCCGCGGTTGGTCTGCTGGGGCGTTTTTGTACCCAGCAGCAGTCCCTCAAATTGGAGTTTGACCGTGTTGATTTCTTCTGCTTTTGCCCAAACCGCACCTGCCGCTGCTGCAGGTGGTGATGTGATGTCTTCTTTGCAAGGCATGTTGCCTTTGGTGTTGATGTTTGTGGTTTTGTATTTCGTGATGATTCGCCCACAAATGAAGCGTCAAAAAGAACACAAAGCCATGATCGACGCACTCGCCAAAGGCGACGAAATCGCGACAGCGGGTGGCTTGCTCGGCAAGGTCACCAAGTTGGCCGATGCCACTGTGTCTATCGAAATCGCTGCTGGTGTGGAAGTGCAATTGCAACGCCAAGCCGTGGTGCAAGTCTTGCCAAAAGGCACTCTGTAAATACTAGCCACGAGACGACGAAGCGATCATGAACCGTTACCCCCTTTGGAAGTACGCGATCATCG